>Ga0214472_10000160_pt1 | contig 91875 bp, 85 predicted proteins | sample RVTome_6_FD_207662 | JGI IMG/M metagenome (GOLD analysis project Ga0214472, IMG submission 207662) | Soil microbial communities from uranium-contaminated site in the Upper Colorado River Basin, Wyoming, United States - RVT140D175 | ecosystem: Environmental > Terrestrial > Soil > Contaminated >... | reverse complement strand
CGATATCGATCCGATAAGGCTCTCGTACACCTCGATCTCACCGGACGCAGACAGGTCCCCGGACACCGTAAGCTCGCCGGCGTTCGTCTCGGTGAGCAGGACGCTGCCGTCGAGATCGCCCGCGATCGCGATCGTTCCCCCCGCCTTCAGCGTGGTGAACTGGGCGGCCCCGGCGAAACCGGTGTCGTTGCCGGTCTCGAAGCCAAATGCGACGAGCCCGTTCACCGACCCACCCCAGACGGTTCCGCTGCCGCCGTCCACCTTGAGAATGCCAAGCATCGGCTGGGCGAAAAGCTCGATCACTCCGGTACTGGTTAGCTCGCTCGCTACCGTGACATCTACACCCTGCGGGATCCCATCCAGGAAGTGAAGGTGTCCTGCCACCTCGCTGCCGCCGGCTATCCCTTGACCGATCTCCACGACGGCCAATCCAACGAAATCGCCGAACGTCAAGACGCCCGATTGGGCGACGCCGCCGGCAATGAACGCCCTGAATCCGCTGCCCATCTCGGAGATGGTGACGGCCCCGGGCGTCGGATCGAAGATGCGAACGATGGCGCCGTCGCCTGTTGTGGCTCCGATGTTGAGGGTCCCGGTGAAAATGCTGAAGGTGGCGAGCCCCGCGAGCACGTCGACGTCGATGGTTCCGGAGACCACACCAGACGTTCCGAAGTAGTTGAGCTTGTGGATCGTCATGTTCGCCGTTACCGGGCCGCTGCCAATGGACAAGGCGACCTCACCGCCCGTGCCCGATCCGTCGGCCTGCACGACCAACTCATCCATCAATGTGCCGCTGATGACGCTTCCCACCACGGGATGACCGGTAACGTTTGAGTAGTTACCGGCGCTGCTGGGTGCCAGCCGGATGGCCGTCACGTCGCGGGCGCCGGCCCCGTCCGACGGGTCGAGGATCGCCACCGCGAAGTTCTGCGGATGCGGCGAGGAGATAACCCCGATGTCGCCCACCCCGCCGGCGTTGTCGGTATCGGTCGACCAGATCCGCCAGGTCAGGCTGCCTGTCCTCAATTCTACGTCCGGGAAATCTGCGTCCGTGGTCGTGATTTCGTAATCGTCGGGCGACTCCGGTGCAGGAGTCTCGTCCCAGGTGACATGGATTGTTGGCGGGACGGCCAGCGTCGGCGCCGATGCTACGACCATCAGCAGGACGATTAGCTTGGCTTTCATGGTATACTCCTTGGTCTTTGGCCATCTTTGGGCTAGAACCTACTGGGTGAAGCAAGTGTGCGTCTTTATCGCAGAACGGGGTCAGTGCTCGTGGCGGACCACGTGGCGGTTGGCATGCGTGTTCCTCGCCACCATTTCCGCTTCGGCGACGCCGCAGGTCATCGTTTACGAGGGGACCGACTGGCCAGAGACCTTGGGGTGGACGCCTACGCCGTTCTGCGACCCGCCGAGAACACTTGTCGATGGTTGGTTCCATCAAGAGGTGTCGCCCTGTCCTGGCGACCCGCTGCCGGGCGGTCAACAGGAATCGTTCAAGCACGATGTTGCTGCGTTCGTTGGGTTCGGTACGTTCTTCTTGGAGTGGCGCGCCGAGAGCACCGGTCCAGCTTCGGAGATCATTGGCGTTGCCCCGGCATCGATCGTCGCTGGCGGGAACTTCGGGACGAACTACCATTTCACCTTCGCCCGTGACCAAATCCGGCTCATTCGAGACAACCTGCTCCCGATCCTGTACCACGCGCTTGTTCCAGGCGTGCCTCACACGTACCGGCTCGAGCTTTACGGCGATGATGCTTACGTGCTCTACATCAACAATGAGCTCATTGCAGAAGGCGTTCCTGAAGGCGCATATCCGCAGAACGACTCGGCCGTTATCTCGTTTCGCGCAAAGTGCTGGTTCGAGCCCAGCGTGACGCGCTGGGACTACATCCGTTTCGGCGTTGTCCCGCTGGACGCCAGCGGCGATTACGACAGCGACGGGGCCGTGACGCACGATGACTTCTATTTCTTCCATGAATGCCTCACCAACGTCCGCCCCGGCATCAACGGCGGACCGGACAACGACGCCGGGCCCGGATGCCGCTTCGCCGACTTCGACGCCGACGCCGACACCGACCTGGCTGACTTCGCCGACTTCCAGAACGCCTTCGCCGCGCCCGAATGACCCACATCGGCCACGCCGCACGCGAGCCGGCCGCGTCTACCGCACCTCAGCGAGTCTGTCTCTCCACACGCCCCAATCTCCTTAGCACCGTCTGCGCGCGGCGCGCTCGGCCTTCCCCGACGAATCTCCGCCATAATGTTCACACGGAGGAAGCGATGCCTTTGGAGTGCATCACAATAGGGGAGTGGCGCGGGATACCGCTACGTGCCCGCGTTCGCTCCCGGCGCGCGCCGGAAGACCTGTGTGAGGGCCCCGCCCTTCGGAGCGACTACGTCGACACCGCGTCGCAGCGACACCTCACTCCGAGATCGTCAGAGGGGTTGGCGGGGTGGTTGTGAGCGCGTGGCCCGCGAGTTGGCAGGTGAGGCGGATGGCCACTTTCATGCTGCCCGGGTCGGCCTGGTTGGTGCCGGCGATGTCGAACGCCGTGCCGTGGTCCGGGCTCGTGCGCACCACCGGCAGCCCGAGCGTCATGTTCACGGCCGTGTCGAACGCCAGCATCTTGATCGGAATCAGCCCTTGGTCGTGGTACATGGTGACGATCCCGTCGAAGCGGGTGCGCATCCGTGGGGTGAACAGCGTGTCCGCCGGGAACGGCCCCTCGACGGTGATGCCCGCATTGCGGGCCATCTGCATCGCCGGCTCGATGATCCGCCGCTCCTCGTCGCCGAAGAGACCCTCTTCGCCCGCGTGCGGATTGAGGCCCGCGATCGCGATCCGCGGCTCCTCCACCCCGAACCAGCGCTTCAGCGCATCGTGCAGAAGATCGATCGGCTGGAACACCAACCCGATCGTGAAGTGGTTCCGCAGCTCGAACAGCCCCATGTGGGTGCTGGCCAGCGCCACCCGCAACCCCCCGCCGACGAAGGCCATCGTCACCCGCTTGGTGCCGAACACATCGGCGAGCAGCTCGGTGTGGCCCGGATACGGGCAACCCGCCAGATGCCAGCTCGTCTTGTTGATCGGGCCGGTGACCAGCCCGTCCACGCTTCCCTCCCGTGCCGCGTCGCACGCCGCCCGCAGGAAGCGAAGCGACGCCTGCCCGCCGAGCTGCGTGGCCCGCGGCGTCAGCCAGAAGCCCGCGGCGTAGTCGTCGAAGTCGCACACCACCACCCCGGTGTCCACCCGCAACGGATCACCCGGCCCGATGGTGAACCAGAACGGGCGAATGCCCGCCTCATCCGCCGCCGCGGAAAGGCAGTCGTCCGCACCGTAGACGACGAATCGCCCCAACTCCCGGATCGACGGCTCGGCCAGCGCCTTGACCAGCACCTCGGGCCCGATGCCGCTCGGATCGCCCATGGTCACCGCAATCAGCGGCCTGGGTGTGACGGATGCGGGCGTGAAGATCTGGCCGCTCATACGAAGCCCGCCTCTTTCAGGGACTCGATCCTCAGCTCGGGGCTCGCGAAAAGCCCGGCAAGGTGATGCACGACCGTGCGGGTGATGACGTCCGTTTCGATATTCACGCGATCGCCCGGGCGAAGGCGACCCAGCGTCGTGCGCTCGATCGTGGTGGGAATCAATGCAACGCAGAAGTCGTCGTCGCGAAGCTCGCAGATCGTGAGGGACACCCCGTCGACCGCGACCGATCCTTTGGGTATCAGATACGGTCGCAACCCCGCCTCGGGCCGCAGCCGCACCACCTGTTCGCCGCCGGATCGGATCTGCACGACCTCGGCCGTGCCGTCCACGTGACCCTGCACGAAATGGCCGTCGAGGCGGTCACCCACGCGCAGCGATCGCTCGAGGTTCACGGGATCGCGCGGCCGCTTCGAACCGAGCGTGCTCTTGGCGAGCGTTTCGGGAATGACGTCGAAACTCAGACTTCGGCCATCGCGGGCGCACACCGTCAGACACACACCGCTTACGCCGATGCTCGCACCCGGCTCGCACTCCCGGGCCGTCGGGCCGGCCTCGATGCGCAGTCGCTTTCCGCTGGGCTGCGATGCAACCTCCAGGATCGTCCCGACGTTTTCCACAATTCCAGTGAACACGACCGGTCGCCATGTCAACTCGCCGCTGTGCCGCCCGGGCAGCGCCGACGCGAATGCCCGCGCCCCAAAGACCGGGAACGCTCCCGTTCGGCATGCCGCCCACGTCCCGTCAAATGCTAGATCGCCCCCCCTCGTTGTCAAGTTGAAAGGAGGTGAATCGACAGGCGCGCCATCGGCCGTCAGCGCCGGGAGCTTGTCGCGCACAACCTGCCCGAATGGGGACAGACGATCGTCCCCGACATGCCCCGAGCTATCCTACGCTCGGCGCTGCCAGCGCCGCAAGACCTGCCGCACTCCGTGCCGCGGTCGATGACCGGGCACCGCGTCGCAAGTGAGACTCGATGATTCCCGAGAGTTCCTCCGCTCTCGAATGCCACGTTTGACCGGCGACCATGGCGCTGATCCGCGCACGGTCCGCATGCGGTGTAGTGAGCACCCGGTCGCACGCCTCCGCGAAGCCTGCGGGTGTCTCCGCGAACACGATCGGGCCGGCAAACCGCTCCGCCTCCGCCAACGGCGTCGAAACCACCGGCAGTCCCGCTGCCAGGTACTCGAGCATCTTGATCGGGTTGACGTGCCGCGTCATTTCCGAACGCCGAAAGAGCATCAGCCCGGCGCTGAAACCGGCACAGTAACCCGGCAGCGCGTCGTACGGGCGCCGTCCAAGCAGGTGCACGTTCGGCAACCCGCGCAGCCCCGACACGTTCACCTTGCACTCCCCCAGCAGCACGAACGAGTAGGTCGGGCGAAGACGCGCGACCTCGGCCAGCAGTTCGACGTCGACCCAGTGGTGGATCAGCCCGAAATAGCCGAATACCGGGCCGTCGATCGAGGCCAGCTCATCCGGCGGCGTCAGCGGCTCCCGCCAGGCCGAAGCGAAATGAGCATAGTCCACGCCATGGCGAACCAGCACCGCGTCGGGCCGGCTCGCCCGCTTCTTCTCCCACAACGACTGCGAGCTGGTCACGATGACGTCGGCGCGCTCGAGCGTCACCCGCTCCGACTCGGCGATGTACCGACGGTCGAACCCCTCGAACTCCGTGTACTCGTCCACGCAGTAGTAGACGAAACACTCCTCGCCGAAACGACCGGCAAGGTGCGGAACGTCCGGCGCGAACGTCCAGACCTGGATCGGCCGACTCGACGCCCCGGGCACCTGCCCCAGCGCACGCCGGATCTGCGCCGCCAGCATCTGTTGATGCCACCGCTGCATCGGACCTCGCCGCGCTCCGGGAATCACCATCGGCGTCAGCCGCACGACCGACGGCGCAACGCGCCGAACCCCGCGAGTGACGCGGCGAAGAGCCTGCCACACGGCCCAAAGATCCGCCCGTGACGCTGCGGGACGCCGCGTCCCGTGATAGTCCACCCAGACAACGTCATTGTACCGGCTGAGAATCCGAACGAGCTGATGCTTGCTCGTGGGGTCGTAGTCCCACGAGTTGGCGATGCAAATGATGAGACGGTCGCGAATCACGGGGCCGACTGCCATCCGGACGTGCCCGGCCGGCCCGAGCGCCCGAGCGCGATGCGCTCCCCGGCGAATGCCCGACACGGAATGGGAGACCGCGCCTTAATCGCTCTCCCCCTCCGCCCTCGTGTGCTGGTAGTACCGGTAGTAGTTGTACCGATAGCCGTAGCCGTAACCGTAACCGTACCCGTATCGTGACCCCGGCGCGTCGCGGCCCACCAGCAGCGTTCCCAGGATCGGGATGTTGTTCACCTGAAGCAGCCGCACGGCGCGCTTGGCGGCCGCCTCGTGCGTACGGTGAAGCCGCACGATCACGATCACGCCGCTGCACATCTGGCCGATGATGCCCACGTCCGTGACCGTCGTGGCCGGCGGCGTGTCCACGATCGTATAGTGGAACTCGTTCTGCATCCGGCCGAAGATGGGAAGCGTCGTCGCCGCGGTGAGCAGCTCGGCTGCGGACCGCCCACGCGTGCGGCCCGCCGGCATGAACATCAGGTTCGGAATCGGCGTCGCGTGCATCGCCTCCTCGTACGAGGCCTCTCCCGCGATCACGTCCGCAAGCCCCGGCGCCGTCGTCTGATTGAGCATGTGGGCCAGCGAGCTCCGGCGGAAATCGCCGTCCACCACGAGAACTTTCAGATGCCGGATCTCCGCGAGAATGCAGCCCAGATTCAGTGTCGTGACGCTCTTGCCCTCTTTCGGCACCGCACTGGTGATGGCGATCACCCGGTGTTCGTAGTTCGGATTCTGGCTCAACAGCCGCGTGCGCAGCGAACGGTATTGCTCCGTGACCAGACTGGACCGCTCGAAAAACGGAACCAGGGAGTCCGATACCCCGTCGACGACCGCAACCGACTCGCCCTGGGCCGACCCCGCCGCGTGCCCCGCACCCTCCTCCAGCACCGCCGAGAGCGGATGCCCGGCGGTGGGACTCGTAGGACCCCCCGCGGACCTCGGGGCGCCGGACAGCGTCAGCCGGCGCTCCTCCTCTGCCCGTTTCAAAGCGTCGGCTATCCTACCCATGTCGAGTCAGTACCCGATCGTTAGTCCATCGCATGGTCTGTCCCCAACCACAGCGGCACGTCACGCCCTAGAAGCCGCCGTACCCCGGGTAATATCCCGCGTTGATGCGAAACTGATTTTGGTTCTCGGCGTCGTACGCGTCGTCGAGATCGCGAAGGTACGCCGGCGCAACGTACGCCTGCACCGCAGGCCTCACCGGGAAGAACACCTCCCGCACGCGGTTCGCGAACCACGCCAACGGCGTCGGCGGGATGTACACGACGTCGTCGGGCTCCAGAAGGATGTTCTGACTCCAGTCCCCCGTCCGCAGCATCCGGTCGACGTCCACCGTGATCGTACGCACCGGGACGTCGCCCCGCGACGGCCGCACGACCTTCACCCGGCTGGTCCAGGTCAGGAAGCTCGGAACCGCCCCCACCACCGCATCCAGCAGAGTGTCACGCCCCGTGAACGGGTGGGGCCCCGCCGGCACCCCTTCCCCATACACGTAGTACTTCTTGCTCCGGTAGCTGGCGACCTTCACCGCCACCTTCGGATCCACGTAGTACTTGCTCAGCAGAACTTCGAGCTTCGCCGCGATTTCCTTGGCGGTCATCCCCACCACTTTCACCTGACCCAGCAGGCGAAGGTTGATCTTGCCGTCCGGCTGCATGCGCTGAATCTCGCCGTTGATCTCCGGCACCCGCGGGGCCGTGATCGTGATCGTGTCCGGAATCCCCACCCGATACTCGATCGCCGAGACGCTGTGCTGACGTTCCGGAAGAAAGTGCAGCATGTCCGGGTTCTTCGCGGCGCAACCGCCCGTGCCGAGAACCACAAGCATCCCGAGCTCCCAGCCTCGTTGTTTCGCCCGCATCACTGTCGCTCCCTGCCCTTGCCGACGCCCCGGGCCCGGGTCGGGACCCGCAGAACCGACGTCGTCGGGCTCCACAAGGGCGCGCACAAAGGCTGAACGGGGGCTCCCCGTTTGATGCGGATTTATCGGGTGCCACGGCCGATTGCTGAACCTGCCGCCCCCGCCTTTCCGCCGCGGCAGGCCGACCGCGTCCGAAAAAACGGCCATGCACAAACGTGCGCCTGCCCTCCGTCCGGGAATCAAACGCCTGACTTCAAGCCCCTGCGGAGCGGGACCGATATCCCACCTGCGTGTCGGGGCACGCCGCCTTTGCGCCCGGTCCCCCAATGACTGTACCGATGTATGCCGGTTACTTCGGGCTTCGTGAGCTGCCGTTCAACAACACGCCCGATCCCCGTTTCTTCTTCCCCACCCCGGACCACGAGGAAGCGCTTGCTTCCCTCGTGTACGCCGTCAAGGGCCGAAAGGGCTTTGTCCTTCTGACCGGCGAGGTCGGGGCCGGCAAGACGCTCGTCTCACGCCTGATGCTCCGCAAGCTCGGCGCCGGCATCACCTTCGCCAACATCAGCCACGGCGTCGCCGGAGCGCGCGACCTGATGGAATCGGTTTGCGCGGAACTCGAACTCAAAACCCCCGAACGTGCCACGCTCACCCAGCTCACCCGCGTCCTGCACGACTTCCTGCTCGCCCGCTTTGCCCAGAACATCCCCGTCGTCCTCGTCCTCGATGAGGCCCAGAACCTGCCGATCGGAGCCTTCGAGCAGTTGCGCATGATCGGAAATCTCGAGGCCGACGACGCCAAGCTCCTCCAGATCGCCATCGTCGGCCAGCCCGAACTCCAGGGAATGTTCGCATCGCCCGCGCTGCGCCAGCTCCGCCAGCGAATCTTCCGCAGCTTCCATCTTCCAGCGCTCGACCGAGGCGCCACCGCCGCATACATCGCACATCGCCTCCGCGTCGCCGGAGGCGACGGACGCAACGTCTTCACCGACGACGCCGTGGACCGAATCTATGACGTCGCCCACGGCCTGCCGCGGATCATCAACACCACCTGCGACAACGCCCTGCTCAGCGCCTACTCCGTCGACCGAGCCGATATCGACGGGCCGTTCATCGACTCCGTTTGCGAACACATGACCAGCGAATCCTCCGGCCACCCGATCGAGCCGCACGGGCCCTGGCACCCCCAGCCCTTGCCCAATACCCATACGGACCGCACGGCCCGGCCCGCGATCGGTCACGACGCGGGTCACGCCGAACCATCCCCCGAGTTGGATGCGCTCGGGGCGCGAATGACCCGCCTCGAGGGGTTGTTAGCGCACTCCACATCCATCCCGAGGACACCGCAGTCCACGCTCGTCGCCGCCGCCGTCGACGCCCCGGTCGTGCCCGCACACGATGAACTGCTGGGCCGGCTCAACCGCCTGTCCAACCGCATCATTACCCTGGAACGCAACCTCCACCTCACGCCGCAGGCCATCGCCGACGCCCGCGCGCTCGTCGGCTCCCTCGAGCCGCTCGTCCAACGCGCCGAGGCCGCCGTCACTCATGTGCAGAGCGCGTCAAGCGACCTGCGCCGGCGCGACCAGAAGCTCCAATCCGCCGCCGCGACCGTCGCGACCATCCTCGATCGCATGAACGCGCTGCTGACCCGCTGCGAGCAGGCCGCCGCCGACATGCGACGTCAACAGGAACACTCAGCCGCGATGTGCCGGCGCATGCAGGAGCAGTCGCGACGCGCCCAGCAGCTCGCCGACGGTGTCAGCCACGCGATCGAACGCACCCTCGATCGCAAGCAGGTCGAGCGGTCATCGGTGCCCACCGCCCGCGATCCCGAGCCCTGGAAGGACATCCTCCACGGCGCACGCGACAGCCTCCAGCAACTTCGCGAGCTCGCCCGCCGAACCGCCCAGCGCCCGCCCGCCATCCGCACTCCTCCACCCGCGCCCAAAGACGCCGCCAACCCCAGCGCCGCGCAGCCGAATCAGTCCGCACCCCCGTCCGATGTGCGAACCGCCGCCGGTCCGCTTGACCGCCCCCCGCCAAACGGGGTATAGTCCCCGCGTAGAACTGGCGCGGTTCACGACGGTTGTCCAGTGGCTCGAGCGACAGGCGGACAATGAAGTGCCATCTTCTGGCACTAAACGGTGGTAGCCGCGCCGCGCCTGACAGGGCCCCGAGCACCCCATGGCCAAAATGGACCACATCCCCGCCCCTGCCGTGCGGCGCCTGAGCCTCTACCTCCGCCAGCTCGAAACCCTTCAGGCCGGTGACCGGAAGACCGTCTCCAGCCGGCAGCTCGGCGGCTCCCTGGGCCTCTCCGACGCCCAGGTTCGCAAGGACCTGGCCTACTTCGGCCAGTTCGGCCATCCCGGCGTCGGCTACCGCGTCCCGGAACTCGTCCAGCGCCTCCGCCGGATTCTCGGCACCGACAAGAAAACCGGCGTCCTCCTCGTCGGGGCCGGCAACCTCGGCCGCGCCCTCATTGCCTACCGCGGCTTCGCCAAACGCGGTTTCGACGTCGTCGCCGTCTTCGACAACGACGCGGACAAGCTCGGCCGCGACATACCCGGACGAACCACGCTCAAGATCCAGCCCCTCAGCGAACTCCCCACCGTGGCAAAAAAACACGCCATCCGCGTCGGCATCCTCGCCGTACCGGCCGCCTCGGCCCAGGCCGTGGCCGAGCTCATGGTCTCCGCCGGCATCCGCGGCATCCTCAATTTCGCCCCCACCACCCTCCAGGTCGGCGAGGGCGTCAGCGTCTCCTCCGTGGATCTCGCCGTACACCTCGAGCAGCTTTCCTACAAGATCAGCGCCGTGCCTGCCTGAAACAGTCCCCACCGCCCCCTCGTTGTCGTCGCCCGCAGCCTGCCGTACACTCCTCCGTGCAGGAGGCACCCACAGCATGGCGCACGTCCGGGAACGTGACCCTCGGCACGGGCGTCGAGCGAGTCATCAAGGAGCACCTCCCCGAGGTTATCTGTGCCGATCGACTCCCATAACGCCCACCGATCCGGCCGCTGCCCGATTCACTGACGCTATGCACGGACCCCGCACCAGCCCGACGACCGACACATCGACGCCCGGCCTCACCTTCATCCTCGGCTGCACAGGCTGCGGCAAAGCCTCACTCGCCCGCGAACTGGCCCACCGCACCGACGCCGAGATCCTCAGCACCGACTCCATGAAGGTCTACCGCCGGATGGACATCGGAACCGCCAAACCGTCCCCGCACGTCCGCCACGAAATCCCGCATCATCTCATCGACGTCGTCGATCCCTGGGAGGACTTCTCCGTCGCCCGTTACGTCGCGCTCGCCGACCGGGCCATCGGCGACATACATGCCCGACGCCGCCCGATCCTCGTCGTCGGCGGCACACCGCTGTACATCAAGGCCCTCAGCGAGGGACTCTTCGAGGGCCCCGGCGCCGACGCCTCCCTGCGCGAGCGACTCCATTCCGTCGATCAGCGCGAGGGTCGAACCGTTCTCTACGAGCGGCTTCGCCGCGTGGACCCCCGGGCCGCCGACCGAATCCACTCCAACGACCTCAAGCGCATCATCCGCGCCCTCGAGGTCCACGAGCTCACCGGGACGCCCATCAGCGAACTACAGCACCAATGGGATCGCAATCGGGTGCGCTACGACTGCCGGTTCATCGGCCTGCGCCGCGAAAAGGAGGACCAAAGCCACCGTACCAACCAGCGCGTCAAGCAGATGATCGAACTCGGCCTCGTCGACGAAGTGAAGTCGCTGCTCGCCGACCCCAACGGCCTCAGCGACACCGCCCGCCGCGCCCTGGGCTATGCCGAAGTCATCGAACACCTCGAAGGCCGCTGCACGCTTGCCGAAGCCGTCGAATTGATCAAAATCAACACGCGGCAGTTCGCCAAGGCCCAGCGAACCTGGTTCAAGCGATTCCACGAAACCGACTGGATCGACCTGACCCCCGACGCGGACCCCGATCAGGTCGCCGACGAACTCACCAGCCGCCGGAGCACGCTGTGGTCGACATCACCGAAATGACCAACCTCGCCGTCGACCTCATCGACGTGCACAAGACCTACCCGCGCAACGTCCAGGCCCTGCGCGGCGTCAACATCCAGGTCCGCCGCGGCGAGGTCTACGGACTCCTCGGACCCAACGGCGCCGGCAAGACCACCCTTGTCAAGATCATCATGACCGTCGTCCGCCCCACCCGCCTCCTGGGGACCATCCTGGGTCGGCCGCTCGGCCATCGGGGCAAGCTGGCCCGAATCGGCTACCTGCCCGAGGACCACCGCTTCCCCGGGTACCTCACCGGGGCCCAGGTTCTCGACCATTACGCCGCACTCGGCAAGGTCCCCGGAAGCGTCCGCGGGCCGCGCGCACGTGAGTTGCTCGAACGCATGAACATCGCCCGCTGGGCCGACACCCGCGTCGACAAGTACTCCAAGGGAATGCTCCAGCGCCTCGGCGTCGCCCAGGCCCTCATGAACGACCCCGAGCTGCTCGTCCTCGACGAGCCCACCGACGGCCTCGACCCCGTCGGACGCCGCGACGTGCGCAACCTCGTCATCGAACTCAAACGCCAGGGGCGAACCGTCTTCCTCAACTCACATCTGCTCAGCGAGCTCGAAATGGTCTGCGACCGCGTGGCCATCCTCGTCGACGGCCTCGTCGCCCGACAGGGCACGCTCCAGGAGCTCACCGAGCGCACCATCGACTACCGCATCTGCTTCTCCGGCGACGCCGTCCCCCTGCGCGAGAAGATCGAAGCCCTCGGCGGCACCCTCGACGCCCACGCCATCACCCTCCCGGGCCACGACCTCGACAAGGTCAATCAGGTTGTGGACCTCCTCCGCGCCAACCACCTGACCCTCGAATCCGTCGAACCCCACCGCTTCAGCCTCGAAGACGTCCTCGTCGAAGCCCTCGCCGCCAAATAGCACCACAGTCCAACGCCGACGACCGAGCCCCGGACGCAGCGAAATCCCCCCTTCGCAACCAAACAGCGGCGGCAAGGCGGCGCCCCCGGCCATCGAGCGCCGCATCGGCGACGCCCCCGGCCATCGAGCGCCGCATCGGCGACGCCTACTTCGAATACGCCGGCATCGGCGGGGCCGCCCCCATGACCGTCGGCGAAAAGGGCGACCAGAACCTGCTCGGCGCGACCACCCTCGAGCCCCTGGAACTCGTGCTCGCCCCCCCCCCGCCTGCCGCGGCGAAGGCAGGTTCAAACGCGAGCCTCGCCCCATGACCATGACCCTCACGGGCGCATCGCCGTTTCGATGAAGCGTGTCGCCCACGCAGTGGATTCGTCCTGCCCCTACCCCTTGCTGGCACTACAACGCTAAGATCCCGGCTTCTCCGCACGTTCCGCCGCGATTCCCAGGCCGCTTTCAGCGGCCTTCCGCGCCGCAGGCGCGATTCAGGCCGGCTCTTATAGAGCCGGTTTACGGCCACAACCCTTCCCCGCTCCCTCAGCCCGTTTCAACGGGCTTTTCCTCCGCATGAACTGAGTAAGGTAGCGTAGTAGTACTAACCCCACCCCTCGTGGACGGCGCCCGCTCGGCGCGTTGACCGATACCGCTCAGTCATGGTACTCTCGGCGTGTCATGAACCGGGCGGTTGCAACGATTCCCGTCGAGCGCATCGAGCGAGCGATCCTGCTGATCCGTGGGCACAAAGTGATGCTCGACGCCGACTTGGCCAGGCTCTATGCGACCGCCACCAAGCGGCTCAACGAACAGGTGAAGCGGAACCGCGACCGCTTTCCCAGCGACTTCATGTTCCAACTGACCAAGGAAGAGTGGCATTGTTTGAGGTCGCAGATTGCGACCTCAAAACCGGGACGCGGCGGACGCCGGGTTCCGCCCTACGCGTTTACCGAACACGGCGCGGTCATGGCCGCCAACGTCCTCAACAGCCCGCGCGCCGTTCAGACCAGCATTCAGGTGGTACGAGCGTTCATCCGCCTACGGGAGTTGCTCGCATCCCACAAGGAGCTCGCCCGTCGATTGGACGCCCTCGAACAAAGGTATGACGGGCAGTTCAAGGTCGTCTTCGACGCCATCCGCAAGCTGATGTCGCCGCCTGCGCCGAGCGTGCCAAGAATCGGCTTCCACGCCGCGAGACGGGAAGAGTGAGCGCCGTCCGCCGAGCGTCCCCATCCCCCTGGCCAACGGTGAACACACCGCCGCCGGCGCGATCCCTGGGCGCCACGACGCTGGAGGCCCTGGAACTGGTGCTGGATCCGTTCAAACGCGAGCTTCGCCCCATGACGATGTCCCTGATGGGCGCGTCCCCGTTTCGATGAGTTGTCCGGGACGCCACGGGACGACGGGTCCTTTCGGGCGAGGGAGAGGGCGCGGTGCGCGACTGGCCAGCCAACAGAAACAAGAAGAATGTCCCGCTCGTCCCCTTTCCTCCGGAAGATGCCCACCCGCTTACGCGTCGATCCCCAGTATCAGCACGGGTATATCGATGTCCGCGACACCACGGCTTTCCAGGTCCCAGATGAACTGCTCAAAATATGAAACGCCCGTGGACATCTCTTCCGCGAAGGCCTTTACGGGGACGATTTCGACGCCGCAGTCAATGTAGCCAAGCTTGTTGAAGATCGTCATCTTGGCGCACACGTTGTATACCATGAACGCATACTTGCCGAACTGCACCTCAACGCCCAGCTTACGCTTGACGAAGTCCATTTCGCGAAATGCGCCGCGATGCTCCGATCGCTTGCTGTAGTCTTCGACGTAATAGTTCGTCGGGTACTCGCAGGGAACGCGGATGGGTGTCCATTCGCGGGCGATGAACGCCGTCTTGAAGGCCTTGTTGAGCGACTTCGGGTCGAAGAGCATTCGACCCGGCATCGTTTTTTCTTTGCTTTTCTTCACCTTATGCCGAGTGGAATCGACAGACTTGATCGCTTCGTTGACCTCAACTAGTAGGTCAGCATAGCGACGCGTCACCTCTTCCTTCCCGCGGTTGAACGAATAGACGCCGGCCAGTCTCAAGAGGATTCTCCCCACGTGAGCCACTCGCCCGGCACTTGGCTCACCTTTTCACGGCCCGTTGGCTGGTAGACCGGTCGGCCAAGCGGCCTGTACCCGAGAGCGCCCGAGTAAAGGTCAATGACGCGCTGCCGCGCGATCTGCAAGAATCCCTCATCCTTCTCGCAGCCGACGGCGCGCCGGTTATGCCGAAGCGCAGCAAGCAGCGCCGAGCCGACACCGCTAAAGGGGTCCAACACGGCGTCGCTCTCCTCGGTCAGCGCCAGAACACACCGCTCGACAAGCTCAATGGGGAACTGGCAGGGATGGATTGTCTTTTCCGGGTGATTGGCCTTCACATTTGGGATGTCCCACAGCGATGATTCCCAGTCTCGTTGAACGATCTGCCAGACATCCGCCGGATTCTTGCCTAGCGGGTTTCCGGAGGGCAGCCCGCGTTTCTTGCCCTTGAAATGGGTCTTGCCGGGGTACTTCGACGGCACGCGCACGCTGTCGAGATTGAAGGTATACGCGTCGCCTTTTGTGAACCACAGCAGGACCTCGTATCGTCCGGAGTAGCGCTTACTCGCGTGCAGCCCGTGCGCGAAATGCCAGACGATGCGGTTCCGCAGCTTGAGACCGTGTTTCTTGAAGAACGGATAATAGAAGATGTCCAGCGGGAAGATTTCCGATTTCTCGACATAGTTTCCGACCTGCCAGCAGATTGAACCCCGAGGAGAAAGAACGCGGATCAGCTCGTCGACGATTGGGTTGAGGGCTTCGAGGTATCGATGGAGTTCGGTCGCCTTCTCATACACCTTGCCCAGGTTGTACGGCGGCGAAGTGATGATGAGCTTCATGCTCCCGCGCGGCAGCGTGGGGAGCGTTGCCAGACAGTCGCCTTCGAGTAACACGATTTCCGCCGCGTCGCTGTAGGCACTCGCGATTTCGGGTCCGATCAGGCTTGGCTGGGACTTTGTTGTTTGTGATCTAGGCATTGTCGCAAGTCCTGCAAAAATCCGTCAGGGCCATACGCTCGATGGCTCGCCGTTGCGTGCTCGGCGGACTAGCACCCGCGCGTCAGTTCTTGGTCCTGATCGAAATCGCCTCCTCTACCCAGGCGGCAAGATTCTTTTTGATGTTATCATAAACGTCTGTGCTCGTCGAACCTGTAGGATTGTAGGCCTTAACGATCGAAGAGAGCATCTTGCCTGAGTCGCCATACTTGATGGACTCGAAGGGATTTGATCCCTTCGTAGACTGTTTCACGTCCCTGTCCTTCAAATTGTGCACGTAGATTCCCATGACACCCTTCGAGCCGTCCCAGCCCTTTACGATCTCGTGGTTGATCCATTTGCGTTTGGCAGTGTTTGAGCCGATCAGGACGACCACGCAGGACCTACCGTCCATCTGGTCAGCGATCCACTTCTTTATCTTTTCGTCGCCGCCCTTTGTGATCGTTTCCCAGTCGTTGTCGGTTGCGGGCTTGTTTCCCTCGATCGCGCCGATGTTTCGGACTTGCGAAGCGCGCCAGTTGTCTGGCCTGTAGTGGAAGCTGTAGAACACTTTTCGTGCCATTTCATTCACCGTTCTTTTGGAGAGAAATGAGAATCGCAGCAACCGCGAGAATCGCCACCACGATGGTGCCATGGAAAATGAAGAGAGTGTTGCGCGGAGGCCAAATGTTGAAAGCTGCGCTGCTCCATCCAACGACTTTCTCCCTAAAGGGAGAGGTATTCATGGAGTAGTCGATCTTCTCTTCCGGTTTCCCGCAAACGGCGTCATAAAGAGCCCTGAACATCCGCTCCTGCCACAAGAAATACCCATCCAGGATCCAAAAGGTCAACGCTGGGAAGAGAGCCACCCATGCAAACGGGGGCTTATCATTGTTCGCTGCCAGGGCAAAAAGCGCTGCGACGAGCAGGACCGACCATCCCTTGATTAGGAATGAGTTTTGAGCGAGTCGATTCACTACGCCCTGTATCATCTGGAGATGGAGACGCTTGTTTTCGCCGTTGTTTCCGTCCAATCGTCAACTCCGGTGTACGCGACCGTCACCGCTTCTTCGGCCCGTCGGGGCACGGCCGAGCCGCGTTTCAAATCCACCACCAACAACCCGCGGGCACGATTTTAGCTTGACCATTCTACGCCGCGACGGCCGGCCCGCTCGGCTACAGCGCCTTGTTAGGCGACCCCTTCAGGGTCGGATTCGGGGTGGGGCGAGCGTCCGGGGGTGGCGCTGCGCTGACCCCCGGCTATTTTCGTCCAGACCTTTCAGGCTGGAGGAGCCTCCGGCCCGACAACACTTGGCGTCCTACGCGGCCCGAAGCGGGGCAAGGTCGGGCCGCTTGATGAGCGGCAAACCGAGCTCCTTCAGGACGCGGGTGACGGCCGCGACGGTGACCCTGCTCGGCGCCGTGATCTCGATGCCGATCGGTTTCCCGCGTTGGGTGAAGTCGATGACCAGCCTCCCCTGCGACCTTCGCCGATCGGCGGCGCCGGTCCCGCGTTGCGCGCGGCAGGTAAAGGTACGCCGCGATCGGACGGCCATGACGGTAGGTGATCTCCAGGCACGACTCCTTCATCTCATTCACCGTCGATGGGACAGGCCGTCACGACAACCAGCACCCGTGGGTCGGCGGGCTTTCGCCGGGGCGACCCATGTTTGAGCCTCGTGGCCGCTTCGCACGACTCGGATGGCCAACACGCTCCGAACATGGTACCGCGCGGTCGGCGGGGCACAAGCCCGGTAGGGCGATACTTTCCGTAGCCCATGGCGTGAGCCGTGGGATCGCAGGGCGTTTTCATTCCTCCAAAGCCCCGTCAGGGGCGGCACTTTTCACCACGCCCACCGGACGCCATGACGGCCGTGCGGTGGTGCAGCGGCGCCGCCGGTGTCGCCACGCGCTCGACCGCAACCTGGTCGTGGCGACCTCGGACCCCATGCTGCGGACTTGCGAAGCGATCGGCGATGTGGCGGCCGGGCCGCGTCTTGAAAACTGGACCCGATGATTCGTAATCGCCCGGCCCGGTGCCCCGCGCTGCCACCGAGAATCCCGGACTTTTCGCTTGACCCCGCCGTAGAGTAGGGTTATGTTCGGTTCGTTGGGGGTCCACCCACCCCGTTCCGGTTGAACTCGCGGGCGACCGGCAACGTAGAGGGTCTGCGCACTCATGCACACGAAAGGAGGCCGCCCAGAGCAAGAAAGAAATGACGGAAACGAACCCAAAAGCGGCCCTGGCGCTACCGAAACGGCCGTTTGTGTTAAGAAAACGAACCCAATTAGACCCAATCAGACCCATCACCGCCCGCCGGGTGCCCCTCCCCGGTCGCGCGGACCTGTCGAGTGGCGGAGTCAGCCGCTATCCTGCGCCACCCGGGCCGTCTTCACCGACCGTGGTCACAGCGAGGAGGAACCATGAAACTCAAAAACCAGGCACTCGTCTTCATCGCCGCGGCTGCCGTCTGCCGGTTGCCGCTGCTCGCCCAACAGGACTTCACCGACGTTCAGATCAAAACCATCCCCGTCGCGGGCAAGGTGTACATGCTCGAAGGAAGCGGCGGCAACATCGGCGTCTCCGTCGGCTCCGGCGGTGTGCTCATCGTCGACGACCAATATGCCCCGCTCTCCGAGAAGATCGCGGAGGCGCTCGCCAAGCTCGGCGACCGCAAGCCGAAGTTCATCCTCAACACCCACTGGCACGGCGACCACACCGGCGGCAACGAGGCCTTCGGCAAGTCCGGCACCATCATCGCCCACACCAACGTCCGCAAGCGGCTCAGCACGAAGCAGGAACTCTTCGGCCGCACGGTCGGACCGCAGCCCAACGACGCACTGCCCGTCATCACCTTCGACGATTCGCTCGCCATACACTTCAACGACGAGGAGATCCGCGCCGTGCACTTCCCGAACAGTCACACCGACGGCGACATCGTCATCTACTTCCCCGAATCCAACGTGATTCACATGGGAGATCTCTTTTTCAACGGCACGTTCCCCTTCGTCGACCTCGATCACGGCGGCAGCGTTCAGGGGCTGATCCGAAGTGTCGAAGTGGTGCTGGGGATGCTGTCCGGCTCGGCCGAACCGGCGGGCCCCCTCGGAAAGATCACCCACCAGGCGCGGCTCATCCCCGGCCACGGCCCGCTCGCCGATGCAAACGACCTGAAGGTCTACCACCAGATGCTGACGGAAACCACGCAGCTCGTCCGCGACGCGAGGAAGGCCGGCAGGTCGTTGGATGAAATCAAGGCCGCTGGGGTCCAGGACAAGTGGGCCGCCTGGGGAAACGGTTTCATCCTCACCTCCGCCTGGCTGGAGACGATCTACAACGACTTGTCGCGGTAATCAGCGATGCGCAACCGGTTCGGCGATGACGACGCGGCCTACGCCCCACGGAACGAGCCGATGACGTCTTCGATCTGCTCGGGAAGTTCCGCCAGGAATGCCTCGAACCCCGGACGGTCCGCCACGGCGAGCTCCGTCGCGGCCCGCGATCCGAGCAGGTTGTACTCGTTCGGCACGTCGTACCCCAGCATCTGGTTGGTCATGTCGGTGAAGATCAGCATCCACCGCTCGGTGGCGAGCGGATCGTCCGCGGCGGGCGGCTTGTGGTGGTTCGCGATCAGCTCGGTCAGGCTCTCCGGGAGCCCCCAGCCGTTGGCGATCAGCTCGCCGAACTCCTGGTGGCACTCGAACGCCAGATACTCGAAGGTCTCGCTATCCGGCTCGAACTTCACGACCTTCCGTTGCTCGTGCATCAGGCGTACGACGAGGACGTTGCCGACATCATGCAGCAGACCGAGCAGGAAGGCGTCGTCGCGGTCCTTGGCCGTGAACTGGGCCAGGCCGCGCATCACACACCCGCTGGCCAGCGACCGCCGCCACAGCATGTCGGCCAGCTCTTCCTTGACGCCCTTCTTGTAGAACATCGCCGCCCGCATCGTCTCGTGCATCATCAGGGTCTTGAGCGCGTTGGCGCCGAGGCGCGTCACCGCCGCCTGGAGGCTCGTGATCTTGGTCAACCCCCGGTACAGCGCCGAATTGGCCATGCGCAGCACGTCGCCGGCGGTAACTTGGTCCTCGGCGATGTCCTTCGCGACCTTCGCCATGCTCGACTTCGGATCGCGCAGCCGGCTCAGCACGCGCTCCGCGACACGCGGCATCGCCGGGAGATTCAGGTCGTGCCCGTCGAAATGCGAAACCATCAGGTTCTCGAGCGCCCGCGCCTCGGTCGACATCGAAGGCGGAAGCATCGGCAGCGGATCCGCCTGGATCACGCCGTCCGGCATCCACCAGCGCTCCGCGGGCCGGGGCCGGCCCGTCCGGTCAGTAGCCGCCGTTCCCTCCGCACGGTCGAGCGTTGCGACAGCGCTGTTTCCCGCTCGCGCGGACGGCTGCGGCGGGTCCGGCTCTTCGTCGGAGAACAGATCGACGATCCAATTCCAAAAGCCCATGGCGGTGAGACTCCGCGCTATACCGTCCGCCGGGACGGTCCATTCTCAGTTCTTCGGCATCGCCGTTGGTGGAAATGACTACGTTGCGCGAGCGCCGTCGCCTCGATGCTTTTTTCGGACCATCGTCCGATCTAAGATGCAGCCCATGGCCGTCGTAAGTCTACGAAATGTCTGCAAGCAGTTCGGACCGCTCGTCGTACTCGACGGCGTCACGCTCGAAATCGCCTCGGGTGAGACGGTCGGCCTGGTCGGAGCGAACGGGGCCGGGAAGACGACCCTCTTTCGCCTCATCGCGGGTGAACTGGAGCCCGACCTGGGGCAGGTTATCCGCTCCCGCGGATTGCAGATCGGCCACCTGCAACAGGAGCCGCAGGTCGACCCCGACCGCACGCTCGTGGAGGATGTGGGCAGCGCGTTTGCGGACCTCTTCGCGATGGAGCAGAAAGTCCACGCCCTGGCCGACGAGATAGCGACGAAGTCGGATGATCCGGGCCTCGCGGGGCTGATGGACGAATACGAGCGGATCAATACGCGCTTCATTGCGGCGGGGGGCCACTCCTTCGAGGTTCGCATGAATGAGATCCTCGGTGGACTCGGGTTTACACCTGCCGAGCACTCGAAACGCATGGCTACACTTTCCGGCGGGCAGCGGTGCCGGGCGGCGCTGGCCCGGCTTCTGCTCGAGGATCGGCAGTTGCTGCTGTTGGACGAGCCGACCAACCACCTCGACATCGACGCCGTTCAGTGGCTGGAGAAGTTCCTCTCGGGCCATCGCGGCGGAACGGTGGTCGTGTCGCACGACCGGTTTCTCCTGGATCGGCTGTGTGACCGGATCGTCGAGGTCGAGCGCATGCGCGTAACGAGCTATCCCGGCAACTATTCCAACTTCGTGCAGACCAAGGAGCGCCGCGAGCTTACGCAGGAGCGGCAGTTCGAGAAGGACCAGGAGTTCATTAAGAAGGAGCGGGCGTTTATCGCCAAGCACATCGCCCGGCAGCGGTCGGCCGAGGCGAAGGGCCGGCGCACGCGGCTCGAACGGCGGCTCGCGGCGGGCGAGTTCGTAACCGAGGTCGGCCGAAAGAAGCGAGACGCGCGAATCGAGTTCGCCGCGGCGGAGGTCTCGGCCGAAACCGCCGTGCGCTGCGAAGACCTGGCGATGGATTTCGGCGAGGGTCCGCTGTTCAGCGGGCTCTCGTTCCAGATCCTCCCCGGACAAAGGCTGGGCATCACCGGCCCGAATGGGACCGGCAAGACGACCTTGTTGCGCATTCTGCTTGGCGACCTGGCTGCGACGAGCGGGCGCGTGGAACTCGACCCGAAGCTCAAGATCGCCTACTTCGCGCAGGACGCCGAGGACCTCGACGAGAGGCGGACGTTGATCGAAGAACTGCGGGCGGCGCACGAGTCGATGAGCGAGTTCGAGGCGCGTTCTTACCTGGCGATGTTCCTGTTTACGGGTGACGACGTCTTCAAGCGGATCGGTCAACTCTCCGGCGGCCAGCAGTCGCGCCTTCGCCTCGCGAAGCTGATCCTGGACCGGCCCGACGCGCTGGTGCTCGATGAGCCGACCAACCACCTCGACATCCCCTCACGCGAGGCGCTGGAAGCAGCGCTCTGTGCGTACAACGGAACCGTGATCGCCGTGAGCCACGACCGTTACTTCCTCGATCGCATCGCGCAGCGCCTGCTCGTAATGCGGCCCGAGGGGCATCGGCTCTGCGAGGGAAACTACTCCTTCTACCTCACACAACTCGAGGCGGGCCGGAACTGCGGGCCGTTGACGGATGGACCAACACCGGCTCGGCGCGGGGGCGCGCCACGTGGCAAGGCCAGGCCCCAACCGGTCAAGGCGGCGGCGTCGCCGTACGACCGGTTGTCTGTCGAGGAGCTGGAGTCAATGGTGATCGAGCGGGAATCGCGTCTTGGTCAACTGCACGAGCGGTTCGCGGCCCCAGCCGTGTACAAGGACCCTGACGCGCTCGAAGAGCTGAAGGAGCAGATCGAAGACGCCGAGCGTGACCTCGCCGAAGTCGACGCCGCCTGGCAGGAGCGGGTAGACGCCGGGCAGGGCTGATCCGGCGGTCCGGGAGGGTCGGGCTCGCAGCGCACATTCGCTGTCGTCCTTCGTGTACGGGGGCAAGCCGGCCGCCGAACCGCGCCTGGATGGGCATAGCTCACGTACCGAGTATCATCCGGGTTCACGACCCGGTACACCCACCGCTGAGTTGCTCCAATGCCCGATACGATCTTACAGCACACGTATCTCATGCCGGTCGGGTCTTGCCAACCCTCGGCGGACGGCGAGCTCAAGAAGCGCAGAAGAGCTCTGGGTCGAGCCGCGGGCCGTGCCGACGACGTTTTTCCGATCGGGTTTCGTGACGCGTCCGTTGCCCTCGGTGAGGTTCGCGGCGATCGTCAGTGCGGCGCGATTCAATTGGTCAACGAGGAGGCCGTGACCGCACGGGAAGCTCCCGGTCATCGCCGCGAGCTCGTCAGCGGAATCTACGGCCCTCCGGTAGACGTACGGCCTTTCGAACATGTAGGCCATGAAGGGATGTCCGTCGGAAGCAACACAGGATGTCGTGATAAACCCGGGCGCGCTCTCGAAAAGCGGGCGGATGTCGGGAGCAAAGGGGCCGAAAGAGCCGTTGGAAACCGAAGCACGACGGCGTTGGACCTCTATGGTCAATCGGTCCCGTTGGCAAGGCTCCCGAACGGGGCTTGACTCGGCACTTTTTATAGATATTCAGATTGAGAGCACCGCCGGTGTTCGGATGGAACCAGTGGAACGTCGAGCATGTCGGCCGACACGGGGTGTCGGCCGAGGAGGCGGAGGATTTGGTTTTACGGTCGAGCAGGCGTTGCTGACGAAAACCGACCGGCTCGCAAGAAAACTGAAAGTCAGCCGGGCCCGGCTGGTCGAACGCGGACTGCGGGAGGTGCTGGAAGCCGAGGCAGCGTGGTCCCCGTGACAGACCGCAGAGTCTCTCCCACAGAATCGGCACGAGGGGCAAAAAGGACCTTTGCCCTGCCCTCGCATTCGCTATTCGCTATTCGTCACTCTTAATCCGCTCAGCGAGCCACGGCATCAGGGAGCGCACGACCGCCCCGGCCTGTTCGTACGGGGTGTGGGCGTCGGCGTTGTGGAGCTTTTTGAACGCGCGGGCGCCGGATTTGTACTCCTCGATCCATTCGCGGGCGAATGTGCCGCTGCGGATTTCCTGGAGTATGCGTTTCATCTCCTCGCGGACGGCTGGCGTGATCACCCGCGGGCCGCGGGTCAGGTCGCCGTACTCGGCGGTGTTGGAGATGCGGTCGCGCATGCCGGAGAGGCCCCGCTCGTAGAGCAGGTCGGCGATCTGCTTGAGCTCGTGGACGCATTCCAGGTAGGCGAACTCGGGCTCGTAGCCGGCTTCGACCAGCACGTCGAACGCGGCCTTGGTCAGCGCCGTCAGCCCGCCACACAGCACGACCTGCTCGCCGAAGAGGTCGGTCTCGGTCTCGTCGGCGAAGGTAGTCTGGACGACGCCGGCCCGGGTCGATCCGATCCCCGCTGCCCAAGCGAGTGCGGTCTGTCTGGCCCGGCCGCTTATGTCCTGACGGATCGCGAGCAAAGCGGGCAGTCCCTTTCCCTCGACGTAGAGCGAGCGCAGCAGGGTGCCCGGGCCCTTCGGCGCGACCATGATCACGTCGGCGGGTTTCGGTGGGGTGATGAATTCGTATCGGATGTTGAACCCGTGGACAAAGCCCAGGGTGACGCGATCGGCGAGTGACGGGGCGATCTGGTCTTGATAGACGGTGGCGGCGGACTCGTCGGGCAGGGTAAGGATGACGAGGTCGGCGCCGCGGGTCACTTCCGGAAGCGGCTTGGGCTCGAACCCGTCGTCGGCGGCGCGGTCGGCGCTTGGGCCCGGGCGCTGTCCGATGGAGACGGATATTCCCGAGTCCCGCAGGTTCAGTGCGTGGGCCCGGCCCTGGTTTCCGTAACCGATGACGGCGACGCGGGCTTCGCGCAGAAGCCCGATGTCGGCGTCATCCTCGCGATAGATGTGCAGGGTCATTGCTTACTGCTACCCGGCCGGTGTTTGGCCCCGTGTCGGTTGCTTCCGCCGGGTGTCCCGCAGGGGCGCAGGGTCCTGCGCCGCCCGCCTGGCACCCGCCCTATTCGCGTCCGTTCCGGTAACGGCCCGCCGTGGCCCAATCGGGCTCCGCGCGTTTCGTCGGCTCGAATTCGTATGTACGTTGCGTTTACCGCGCGTCGCGGCATAATAACGGATTCGCTCATCGGCCGGTATGCGTTCGATTTTCTCCGGGAATCCATGGCAGAGCAGGGTGACAACTTCCACGATCGGCTCGTCGCGACTCTGGCCCAGAACGACGACGAGGCGCTGACGTTGCTTCTGGCCGAGGCCCGCACGGCGGACCTGGCGGAGTCGTTCGACCTACTGAAGGACGAGGACCGCTCGCGGATGATGTTCGCGCTGCCGCCGCGTACGGCGGCGGAGATCGTCGCCCACCTGGACGAAGCGGTGCGCGGCGACGTCGTCGAGGACATGGACGCCAGGTCGCTGAGCGAGCTGATCTCGGAGCTCGAGCCGGACGACGCGGCGGACGTTCTGGGCGGGCTGAGCGCGGAGGACATGGCCAAGGTCCTCGGGCGGCTCGACGTGCGGCAGTCTCGGAAGCTTCGCAAGCTCCTGGCGTACGGCGAGGAGACGGCGGGCGGGATCATGACTCCGGACGTGGTGGCCGTGCCGGAGACGGCGACGGTGGCCGACGCCGTCGAGCACATCCGCCATGCGACGCACGACGCGGACCTCCACGATGTCTACATCGTCGATCAGGACCAGAAGCTGGTCGGCGTGGTTCCGCTTCGGCGGCTGGTGACGAGTGCGGCGTCGACGCGGCTGGGGCACATCTGCGATCGGGACTTTGTGGCGGTCTACGTCGACGAGGACCAGGAGTCGGTGGTGCAGATCATCGGCAAGTACGACGCCATGGAGGCGGCGGTGATCGATGCCGACGGGCGACTGGTCGGACGCATTACCCACGACGACCTCATCGACGTGGCGCAGGAGGAAGCGGCCGAGGACCTGTACCGCATGGCGGGGACGGACGCGGCGGAGCTCGAGACCAGCTCGATCCTTCACGCGGCGCGGGTGCGTTTGACGTGGCTTCTTCCGTGTATGGCGGGGATGCTGCTCAGTGCGACGGTGTTGGGTCTGAGCAAGACCCACTTCGACCTGTCGCTGTTCGGGGCACTGGCGATGTTCGTTCCGATGATCGGGGCGATCAGCGGCAACAGCGGGATTCAGACCTCGACGATCATCGTGCGGGGGTTCGCCACCGGCGAGTTGATCTCGACCAAGATGTTGCGGGCGCTGATTCGTGAAGGGCGCATCGCGCTGGTCATGGCGCCGGTCTGCGGTGTCATCGCCTGGGGGCTGGTGTCGTGCTTTCTGCCGATCGCCCAGCGGTTTACGCTCGATCCGGAGCACCTGATCTCGGCACCCGGGCGCGTGGCCCTGGCGGTGGGCACCGGCATGGCGTCGGCGATTCTCGTCGCGGCGACCTTCGCCATCACGCTGCCGTTCATGTTCAGGCGGCTGGGCGTGGACCCGGCGATCGCCTCGGGCCCGTTCGTCACCACCGCCAACGACGTGGTGTCGGTCGGCATGTATATGGTCGTCGCGATCCTCGTGGCTCGGTAGCCACGGCGGCGCCACGCAGCTAGTCCTCGACTTGTCGCCGGTCGTCGTCCTCTTCGGATTCGTGCCCGCGGTTCGACATTCGCAAGGTGGGGACGGCGCCGGGCTTGTCGGGGTCGAGGGGGGGGAGATCCTTCAGCGAGCCGAGCCCGAACACGTCGAGGAACCTGGGGGTGGTGCCGTAGAGCAGCGGGCGGCCGACCTCCTCGGCCCGGCCGACGATTCGGACGAGGTTCATGTCGCGAAGCCGTACGAGCATGTCGCCGACGGCCACGCCGCGGATGGCCTCGACATCGGCGCGGAGAACGGGCTGTTTATACGCGACGATGGCGAGCGTCTCCAGAGCGGCGGAGGAAAGCCGGGAGTCGGAGCGCTCCTTGTGCAGCTTGCGGACCCAGCGGTCGAACTGGGGCCGGGAGAGCATCTGGAAGCCCTTGGCGATCTCCTCGATGCGGAAGGCAGCGCACCGTTCATCGTATCGCTGGTTCAGGGCGTCGATGCAGGTCTTGACATCGCCGGCGTCACCGACGCCCAGGATCTTGGCGATTCGCGCGGCGGGTAGCGGCTGATCAGTGGAGAACAGCACCGCTTCGACCACGGCCTCCCTGTTGATGCCCGACATGGAATCATCCGAGCCGCCCGGGCCGTCGGATTCGTGGTCGTCGTCGAGAGTCGGTGCGGTGGAGGACGTTCGCCGCTCATTGTCTGTGGTCGCCATGGATGCCGATCATACTCGCACGCGGCCCGGCCGCGAAGAGGCTTGTGGCGATCCATCGGTCGGACGCCGCCGCGTCGTCGGCGGCGTTGCCAGACCCGATCCGCCGCGGTATAGACGGTCCTTCGGCTCGGCTTGGCGGCGATCAAGATGGCGGAGCGTATCAACCGAATTCGAAACGCGGACTTTTCGCAGGGAAAGTCCGCGCCAGCCGGCTGGAGCTGGCTGGGGAGCGGCGACGGCGTGCGGTGGCGCCGCGGGCAGGCTGATTGGCTGATGCCCGAGGAGCGGCCTCTTGCGCCGCGGCGGTCACGGCGCGGCTCGGTTCCGGCTCCCGGCGTGGTGGTCACGAGCGACCGTCCATCGGAGTCCGGCGAGTGGAGGCAGGTCGTGGTGTGCCGGCCGAAGTGCTTTTACCGCGTCGAGGCGGTGGTGGCTTGCCGGCTTGAAGGGGCGCCGGATTCGGGCGTTTTTCTGGCCGTCGGGGCGGCGGACAGCGGCGGCAGGGGCGATGAATGGCGTGTGAGTCCCGCCCTACTGCGCAGCACAGAACCGGTGACGATGCGGACGTACTACCGCACCGCCGAGGGGTGCCGGCGGCTGCAAGTCGGCGTCAGGCTTGCGGGGGCGAGCGGCTCTGCCGCGATTCAGGAGGTCCGGGTCATCCTGATTCTGGAGCCGGACGAGGCCTCGCACATGCTGGCGTTTCCGGCGCCGCCGCACGCGTTGCGTGCTTCTCGCCCGTGCCGAAGCGTCTGCGTCTGCTCGGAGCGTGCAGAGTCCCGCGCGGTCACGGGCTTGCTTCGCCAATGCTTGGGCGAGGGCAACGTCCGGGCCGTCGGTGCCGGGACGCTCGAACCGGGTGGCGACGCGGTCCTTCTGCCGGACGCGGTAGCGCCAGCGGCGATCCGTTCCTTGTCGGCACTGGTCCGGTTGGCGGAGGAGCGTGTCGTCGTCATCTCGCTGCCGGCGTTCCGTGGGCTCGCGGGTCAGTCGCTGAGCCTTCGCCGGATCGAGCAGCCGGACGACCCGATCCACGCGAAAGTGGTCTTCAGCAACTACGTCACCGGCGGGTTCGCCCTGCACGACGTGTTTGCCTACGCCTGGCCCGGCCGAAAGCCCGGCTCGTTCGCGCAGAACCAGTTCCGCAAGACGCCGAAGTTCGATGCGTTCTGCAAGCGGCACGGATTGACCGCGTTGCTCGCTTCGATGTGCGATAAGGACGCGACCTCCGACCAGCCGATCTGCCTCTTCCGCGAGTTGGACGGCGGCGCACTCTTCGTGCTCGACATCGATCCGGCCGAGGCGGTAAGCTCGACGTTCGGCGAGACGTCGCTTGCGATGCAGTTCCTGTTGGGTGTGCTGGGCCACCGATACACCGGGCCGGGCCAGTATGTCGTCCCCCACCGGCGCGAGGAGGAGTTCCGCGGCGGGTTACTGGATCTCGCCGATCGGTCCCCCGCGTTCGTTGTCCGGGGCCCGGACGTTCCCGTCGATGAGACGCACGAACAGCTCGTGACGATCGGCGACGACGACCAGTCGTTCGGCCTGCCGCTTCGACCCAAGCCTATGATCCTGATTCGCAGCGGGCTGACCTCGGGCGACGTGGAAAGCGTGTATGCGGCGCAGCTCTGGCTCAAGCAGCTCATTCGCACGCCGCCGCATGAGTCCCCTTACGCTGCGGCCCTGGCGTCGCAGTTCCGTTTCGCGTGGGTGCCGCTGGCCGCCGAGTGGGATTCGCGTGATGGCTGGGCGCGTTGCGGCCGCCGACCGGCGCATCCCATGACGCTGGAGCTGGAGGACAGCGCGGTTGCGGCGGTGATCGATGTGGTGTCGTTGCCGTGCAATCGCGTACGCGTCGTGATACCGGAGGCCGGGCCCGCGTATGCGCGATGCGTTGCGTGGCTGCCGCGGCTTTTCGAGGCGTTCGGACCGGCGGGGTACTTCGCGGCGACGGTTCCCGATGGTGAGCCGTTCGGCGATCGTGATCGGATCGGGTGGCGGCGGCTGGAACACGCGGTGCAGCTCGAGCCGGATCGTGACCTGTTCGACGAGCCGATCCACGCTGACGCGTCGCGGGCGGGCGGGCGGCTGCTGCGGCTGGAACTGCCCGGCAGCGACGCCGACTTCACCGCGATGTCGATCCATCGAACCGGGGTCGCGCTCACGCTGTTGGAGCACGTCATCGGCCTGCAATACGGCCTCGTGGCCGTCAACCGCCGCGCCACGCCCGTGCACTTCGACGGGTTCCCGACCGTCAAACCGGGCCAGGCGCTCATCGTGCACGCGGACGACGCCATGCTGCGGTCATCGAGCGCGCAGACCGGCTGAACGGCGCGGCGGCTCGAGTGGCCCGGGCGACCGGCCACGATGAACCGGTGCGGCTGCCACGGTCCCCTTACCATTCAGGATTGCGCTCGGTGAGAACTGTGCCAGGAGGGGGATGGCTTCCTGGGCCATCCGGAAGTACGTCGGGTCCATCTCCAGCCCGACGCTGCGCAGCCCAAGGGTGGCAGCCGCCGCAATCGTAGAGCCGCTACCCATGAAGGGATCGAGTATGGTGCCGCTTCCGAGGGGCAAGCACGCGCGGACGATCTGTCGAAGGAACTGCTGCGGTTTCAACGAGGGATGCGGGGCCAGTTCCCGTTCGTGTCCCCGCGCGGGGGAGGAGACGATCAGGTCGCGGAACGGTTCATCGGCTGACGGCCGTCTCAGCGCCCCCGTCTTCCACTGCCGCAGGTTGTCCTGAACCCGGCCCGAACAGGGTTTGCGGAACAGCCCCCACGGTTCCCAACAGGCCCTGGGCATCACCGACACGTCGGGGAACTCGTCGTGCGCGTTTTTCGGCCGGTCGCCGCCCCGAAGCGTCTGCACCACCCGGATGATCTCGCCGCGCTTCTCAAACCCGGCTTCGATGAAAGGGAGGTATACCAGGTGGGAAACGAGCGGATTCGTCGCGACGAAAACATGGGCGCCGGGCACGAGAACGCGACGCAGCTCGCCCGCCAGCCGCTGGAAGAACCGCCGCAACCGAAGCCGGTCCTTCGGGGTCAAGACCGTGAAACGCGGGAGTGGGCTGCGTTGACAACCGTCGAACGATGGCGGGATTCTCCACACGCCGCCGCGCCCGTTGCGCAGCTTGGCCAGTTGCGCGTCGGTGTACTCCACCAGCCCGTACGGCGGGTCCGTGACAACGGCATGCAGCGAGTGGGGCCTTGCTTGTGCCAGCCAGTCGAAAGCGTCGACGTGCACGATCTCGAACGGGCCGAAGTCGTGTGCAGCGTCACCGGCGAGCCGCATCCTGTTATGAGCGCTCGGTTTCCGCTTCGTTCTCGCGATAATGCCCACCGTCATCGACCTCCTGTCCGCGAGCCCGCGAGCGATCGCCGTCGGATTCTGCCCGAACATGTTCCGATTATCAACCGCCGCTGCGGCGGGCGAAGCGGAGGGCCTGCCGTACGGTGTTGAGCCCGCGGTCCGGCAGCAGGTCGAGATGGTCGAACAGGAACCCGTCACATCCTCCCTCCGCGGCTTTCGCCACCGCGCGCACGAGTTCCTGCGCATCCGGGCCCACCGCCCACGACGCGGGCAGCCGCAATTCCCGCCGGCGCCCCACGGCCGAAAGCGCCGCCGAAAGCGGCGTGTCGGGGTTCAACGACGTCAACGAAGCAGCGGGCACCCTCCAGTCGATCGCGTCATGCTGGCCCCGGACCGGCCCGTCCAGCGATCGTTCGAGAATCAGCTCGCCGCCGCACGCCTCCGCCAGCCGCCCGACGGCGGCCTGCACCGTAGCGTCAGTTGTGGTACGTTAGTAATTACAGTTTGTCTTCATGCCCAAAGCGCGTTTTCTCGCGGCCTCTAATTCAGCAGGATTTCCCGAAATTCTTCTCGACTACCGGTCGATCGTCATGTATACTCCGACTGCTCTAGTCCACGGCATAGGGTACGCCCCGCGCCGTTGTTACCACCCCTTATCGAGCTTCGGCTCGTTAAGCATTACAATCCTAGGGAGCCCGTTTCTTCGGGCTCCCTACTTCTTTTCCAACGCACCCCCTCCGCAGGAGACGCTTGATGGAGCGAACCAAGCTGTTTTTGATTTTTGGAACTTCCAGTTGGATTGGAATCGGCAAGTCGGCAAGGACAAGGAGAATAAGCCGATTCCGATACCGTGGGCACACCACCTTCCGCGCGTGCTCACCGCTGCGATCGCCCAAAAGTGCGGCGAGCCGTCGAAGTACGCCGGTACCCATGTTTACGCGTCGGTCGATCCAACGGGCGATGCCGGTCTGCGGAGGTTCCTGCACGCCATGAATAGCTTTCCCGGCTATACGGCGATAGTGAAAGAGCGGAAAGCGTCCAAGCGGCCAACGCGATGCTCGGGTTGTGGCAACGAAATCAAGCAGTGCCCTCAGTGCAAACAGACGCTAAGACGAACAACCGAAAAGGGCGTCGATACAACGCTCGCCATTAGCATGATCCAGATGGCTTTTGATAACGTCTACGACATTGCGGTGCTGGGCAGCACGGATGCAGACCTTGCCCCCGCCGTTCGGTTTATCTACGAACGCACCGGCAAGCCCGTATATCACCTATGGTTCCCAACGACCGGGCATGACCTGCGAAATGCATGTTACGACCACTTCCCAATGACGTCGCTGATCCCCGAGCTCACTGCTGGCGATTCAGGCTAGGCAGACGTTCCCTGTAACAAGTATCGAACCTCAAACTGGAGCACCGCCGCTGCGGCGGGCGAAGCGGAGGGCCTGCCGTACGGTGTTGAGCCCGCGGTCCGGCAGCAGGCCGAGATGGTCGAACAGGAGACCGTCGCATCCCGCTTCGACGGCCTGTGCCACGGTTTTTACCAGCTCTTGGGCGTTCGGGCCGAGGGCCCACGAGGCGGGCAACCGCAATTCCCGCCGCCGCGCGGCCGCCGACAGCGCTGTCGAAAGCGCGGTGTCGGGGTTCAACGACGTCAACGAAGCGGCGGGCACGCTCCAGTCGATCGCGTCATGCTGGCGCCGCATCGGCCCGTCCAGCGATCGTTCGAGAATCAGCTCGCCGCTGCACGCCTCCCCCAGCCGCCCGACGAGTCGCGACAGCTCCAGCGTCTGGGCTCGCTGATACGCGGCGAGGATGGGCTGGTCGCCGACGAGCACCTCGATCCGCTCGGCGCGCCCGTTGCCATGCTCCAACGAGTCATTCAGTATCTTCTGCGCCACGCGTCGGGCCGCGGCCGCGTCGACCTCCTCCGCCGCGGCCTTCTGGTAGCACGACTCGCAGAAACACATCCCCAGAAGTGTCTGCTGCACGCCGTCCGTCGGCAACGCCGTTTCCACGGCGTCGCGGCGGGCTTCGTCCCACGAAACGTGTACGTCGGTAAGCACGGATCCGGCCACACCCTCGCGCGAGGTCAGGTCGGCGACCAGCCCGCAGACGAAAGCCTGCACATCGGCGTTGCAAAGGCAGAGACTACGCTCCGAAACCGTGCCGAAGAGGTTCTTGGACGCCGCCTCCGGATTCCGCTCGGCCAGCCGCCCGGTCGCGGCAGCCGAGACGATCGCACGCAGCTCCAACCCGCGGGCCGCGCAGGCCTCGGCGATCCGCGGCCACACCGTCCGCCCCTTGGCCCACTCCGAGACGATCGGCTTGATCCGCGTGCCCTCGAGATGCTCCGGCGACGGATGAAACAACAATCCACCGCGAGTGCGGAAGACCCGCGGCTCGGCCTCGCGGGCGCGGAGTGTCAGCACGGGGCGGGCCGCCGCCCAGACCGCCACCCCGGTCGCGCCCACGTCGCCGCGCAGCCGATCGAGCGTAGCGTCGAGGTCGTCCAGCAGGTCCCAGGGATAGCCCGCGATCAACGCCTTGGTCATGGCTCACCGCGATCCAACGTAGAATCAACGACCACGAATGCAACCCGCCTCGCGTCACTCTGTGAAATCCCTGGCGGGCCTCCGGTCCGGTGTTGGACCGTCGGCCGGTACCTGTTGCCTGTTGCCAGGTGCCTGTTGCCTTTTCTCTGCTTCCGCGCTCAAAAATCGGTAGAAAGCCGCGGCAGGATGGTACACAATTCCTACCGGTGAATGATGAAGACGTTGCCGACGACCAAGGAGATGGAGTACGCCCACCTCACGCGGGACGCCTCGTTCGACGGCCTGTTTTATGTGTGCGTCAAGACCACGGGGATCTTCTGCCGCCCGTCGTGCCCGGCCCGCAAGGCCCGGCCGGCGAACATCGCCTACCACGCGACGGTGCGCGATTGTCTGTTGGATGGCTTCCGGCCGTGTAAACGTTGCCGCCCGCTGGCGATCGACGGCTCGGCGCCGCCGTGGCTCGACGTGCTCCTCGACCGCGTCGAGCAGTCACCCTGCGACCGGATCACGGACACGGACCTTCGCGGTGACGGGATCGACCCGCACGGCGTCCGGCGCTATTTCAAAAGGAACTTCGACATGACGTTTCAGGCGTATCATCGCTCGCGGCGCATGGGGCTGGCTCTGGAGCAGCTCAGCGGCGGCGGCGATCAACTTTCCGTCGGGCTCAACTGTGGATACGACTCGCACAGCGGCTTCCGCGACGCGTTCGCCAAGACCTTCGGCACCACGCCGGGCAAACGTGAAGCCATTGTCTGCATCAAGACCATGCGCCTCGACACGCCGATCGGGCCGATGGTCGCCGCGGCCACCGACGAGGGGCTCTGCATGCTGGAGTTTGCCGATCGCAGGGCGTTGAAGAAGCAGGTCGATACGCTCAAGCGCCGTCTCCGCGGCACGATCGTGCCGGGAGCCAACAGACATCTGGCGAAACTCCGAACCGAGCTGGCCGAGTACTTCGACGGCCGCCGACGGGCGTTCACCGTCCCACTCATCACGCCCGGCACCGTGTTCCAGGAGAAGGTGTGGTCCGCGCTGCGGGCCATTCCCTTCGGCCAAATCCGTTCCTATGACGACATGGCCCGAGCGATCGGGGAGCCGAACGCCCGGCGGGCGGTGGGCCGGGCCAACGGCAACAACCGCATCGCCATCCTCGTCCCCTGCCACCGCGTGGTCCGCGCCGACGGCACCCTCTGCGGCTACGGCGGCGGCTTGTGGCGCAAGCAGCACCTGCTCGACCTCGAGAAATCCATGCAGCCGGTGGCCGATCCGCGCGTGCTCACCGCGTAGCCCCGCGCACGCCCGCCTCCGGCCGCGGCCCGCGCCGGGGGCGTGAAGGACGCGGCACGCCCGAGCATGGTGAGTTCGGTGCGAGCGGAGACCGATGGGGAGGCCATGGAAGGTTCCTTCCTTCGGGGAGTCGGCATGCCAAGACGGCAACAACCCGCGCAGAGACGCGCTGCGCGGGTCGTTGAGTCTAACGACCCATTCGCGCCACGCCAGGCGCGCGGTCCGGCTGTCGCCGTCGTCACTCGGCCGGGAAGTACCCCAGGTGCCACCCGGAGTTCAGCCACCGGCCCCCGCGGCGGACGAAGATCTCCGTGCCCCGGCCCGAGGTGGTTCGGCGCTCGCCGCCGCGCTCGGTTTCGACTACGTACTGCGTGTAGAGGATCGCGACGTTGCCGTAGGCCTGGATGCGCGTTTGCGGGAACTCCAGGCGTGTCAGCTTCCCACCTTCGGCGGCAAACGCCCGGGCTCGTCGGGTGATTTCCGCCGGGTCAGCCCATTCCGCGACATCCGGGTCGATGGCGATCGTCTCTTGCGGGATCAGCGTGGAAAGCGCCGCCTCATCGGCTGCAAACCACGCCCGCCAGACGGCCTCCCGCGCAGCGAGCAGCTCCTGGCTTTCGGGGTCGGGAAGCTCGCGGGGCGTCGGTCCATCCGCCGTGGCGGACGCCGGCCCCGGCGGCGACCCCTCACCCCATTTGCCGCCCGTGGGCATGGGCGTGATGTGCGAGCCACACTGGGTCCAATGGCCCGCCTCGCGCCGATACACGTCGATCGACCGTAGGGGGAGGGAGCCCGCCCGGCCCTGTTTGTCCTTGAAGTCGTAGCGAGCCACATAGTAGACCAGGGCCATGTCGCCGTAGAGCTGCACCTCAGTGTCGAGCAGCTCATAGCCGGTGCCCCGCAGCTTCTGGAGCGACGCCTCGGCGTTTTTCATGTAGTCGTCGATTCCACGCTCGATCTTCGTGCTGGGGCCCTGGAAGCCGGTCCAGTCCGCCGAATGTGCACGGCGGATGGCGTCGCGATCCTGCCGCAAGAAGGCCTGGAAGATCGAGTGAATGTGGGCCAGGATCTCCTCCCCGTCCTTCGACAATGCAGTAGTCACGTCTTCAGCCTCCGCCATAGGCGGCGCGCTCGCCACGCAGGCAAGCACCGCCGCAATTGCCATCCATCGAGTCAAGGCCGCACCCTCCTTTCGACCGAGTTGATGCCGTCGGGCCGGCAGTGTGATCAGGCCTGGTTGCGTGCCGCTTGGGGTGGTCGGTACGCATCCGGCTCGGCGGCGACCTTCCGAGCGCAGTCGTTGCAGCACACGCGAACGGTCCTGCCGTTCACCGCGACTTCCACAACGTCGCCACTCAGGTCCCAGTTGCACACGGGGCATTTTTCGGTCGCCATCGCTGCTCTCCATCGGTTCCGTTCCCTCCGGGCCGGCCGCCATCGGCTGGCCGCATCGAGACGGCCGGTGGAAGATAGGCCCGGCGAGGCAGCTACGCTTTCAGATTCTTGCTGATTTGCCGGACCTGCCGAACGGACAGCCCGCGACGAAAAGCCGACGGCGTGCAGACGAACGTGCGTCGGAAGGAGTCGGAAAAGTGGGCGTGGCTCGAAAAACCCAGTTCGAGCGCCAAGGACGTGAGGTCGTCCCATCCCGCGGCCAGCCGGTTCGCCGCCTCGTGCAGCCGCAGCCGCGTAAGGTGCCGGTGAAGGGGCAGTCCCGTCTCCCGGCGGAACACCCGGGCCAAATGGAAGGGCGAGCAACTGACCGCCTTCGCGACGTCGCTCAACGTGACGGCGGCGGTATACCGTTCGACGAGAAAGACGCGTGCCCGGTCCACCCAGGCGCGGTGCGCGCGGCGCGTCGCGGCACGTTGCACAGGCGGCGGCGTTGCGCGCCGCGGTGTCACTTGCCGGCACAAAGCATGCAGGAGCCCCAGACTCCATTCCTCGACCGCCATCGGTTCCTCTTGAAGACACGCCCGCCGCGCCGCAGCCTCGAGCATGCACGCAGTCGGCGGCAACAGCATGTGCGTCGCCCGGAACCGCGGCGCCCGGTCGGCCGGATCATACCCCAGTGAGGCGGCGGCTTCGGCCAGCACCTCGGGCGCGAACTCGAAGGACGAACAGTCGTCACCGCCCGCAACCGGGTGGCTCACCCGGTAGGGCTCGTCCGGGTTGAAGAAAACCGCGTGGTTGGCGTCGGCAAGCACCTCACCCCGACCGACGTGCTTGCGGAACAGCCCCCCGCGCACGACGGCGAGGGACGGCCTGGACGTACGCTCCTCGGCGCCGCAGGCCCCATCCTGAGGGCGGCATCGTACGTCGTCGAGCACCAGGATCGGTGATCGAAACAGCCGCGTGGTATGAAGGCTCGCCATGCCGAGTGATTATCTCCAAACACGGGACGGAAGGTCAACGTCGCGGTGGGGCGGCGGACGGGCGACGTTGCCGCTCCGCGCCGGCCATCCGTCGCCTCCAGTAGCGTCATGCCTCCAGGGAGATGTGATAGGGATAGCCGTCGAGCTCCATTTGCCGTTTTCGTACTCCATGCAATACCACGTCGGAAGCAAAGACCTTCGCCGGCTTGACCCCCTCCGGCAACCACAGACGCTTTCGGCGGACCAGGACGAGATGCCGGTATTCGTCGCCCAGCGTGGCGAAGGAGTCCGAGGGCGCCTGCCTGAGTTCCAGCCGAACGGCTTTTCGTATCACTTCGATCGACTTCATGACGTCATCGACGACCAAGCCGAAATGATTGACGTAGAGTATATCCGCCAATGTGAACGGGCCGGGGGCACCGTCGTTCAGATTGTGGCGTGCGATCAGCTCCAAGATGTTGCCGGAAGGATCGGCGAAGTAAGCGGCGTGTCGGTTCACGTTTCGAAAATGGAACTCGTCTCGGCCGTCCGGATGCTTCAGCAGCGGGGTGCGTTGCCGCAGCCATTGCTTTGCCAGAGCGAGCTTGTTCTCCGGGATCGCCCAGGCAATGTGATAGTACGGGACATCGACCGGTTCGGGGACCTGACTCGTCGCGCTGAATTCGATTGTCGTGCTGCCGGTGCGGACAGTCAGGACTCCTCGCGCCGAATCTGCCTCGAAACCCATCGTACGGGCGTAAAACGCCCGCATGTTCTCCAGATCGCCGCCTTGAAGTCGAAGGCGCGTGATCCCACGCGGGGTGGACGCCGGCGGATCGCGGGAGTCCGCGGCGGATGACGCATGGCCATCCAGGGGCCCGGCTACCCAATCCAGGCCCAGCCAGGCCGCAAACCCCGCCGCGCTGATCCTCCGAATCAGGTCGCGCCGGGACACCGTTTCGTTTGCTTGCATCACGTTTCTCCGTCCCCCTCGCCCGCCACGCGGCGAGCACGGGGTTCCTTCAGCCTTCGTGACGGCGGGCGCCGTGATCGCGGAGGATCGCCGTTGTCTTGGCCTGCCCACGTGCGAGCGCCCAGTCCAGCGGCGTCCCCCGCAACGACGAGAAGTCACTGTGCCCGATGCGGTTGACGGCGGACCCTCGGTCGAGCAGGAATACCACCAGATCGTCCTGGCCGTTGTACGCTGCCTTGTGCAGACAGGTTGTGCCCATCTTGTGCTCGTCGATATCCGCGCCGAACTCCAGCAGCAACTCCGCCAGTTCCACGTGCCCGCCTGCGATCTGGGGGTACCACATCAACGCGAAATCGTGCGGGCCGCGCTCGTGGATCCTCGCGCGGTCCTCCGAGAGCAGCCGTCGCGCGGATGCGACGTCGTTGACGGCCAGCGCGGTTGTCAAAGCCATCGGCGCACCACGCTCGAGGAAATATCGCGCCCACGTCGGCTGCTCCATATGAGCGCAAGCCTCCACGCCGAGCTCGTTCCAGGTGGCATTCCCGTGGATGACGGCGGCGTGTTTTTTGAAAATGGCCTTCGACTCGGCGAAGTTGTAATGGCACACCTCGCCGAAGTGGTTAATGACAAGCGGCGGCAAGTCGAGGTCATCCGGACTCCGGTATTCCGCGCCATTGGCGTCGTAGGCGAACCGTGAAGACGCGATCATCCGCGGAACGCGCTCGTGGTTGCGGAGTACATCGGCGACATTGTCATGGCCGCGGGCGATCGCCACGTCGAGCGGGGATTGGCCGGACGCGTTGTGGGCCGCGACGTCGCTGCCACGCCGGATCAGTGCGCGCACCAGCTCCGCGTCGCCAAGAGCCGCCGCACCATGGAGCACCGTGTCGTTTTCTTTCTGCGGCGCGTTAGGATCGCCGGCGTCCACCAGGATCCGGTAGGCCACCGTCGCGGCGAGCGTCTTGTCGGGATGGTCGAGGGCGGCGCGCAGTGCCGTGATCCCACCGGCCCCGCGCGGATTGGCGTTGGGGTCTGCGGCCCAGCGATTGAGCGGCCAGACCATATCCAGCCTCCCGAGCAGCCCGGCCGCGTAGTACGCCGTGCCGCCGATCGGGTGGTCCGCGTTCACCTGCCCGGGATGGGCCTTGGCCAGCTCGACGAAACGGGGCTGGTCTTCGGCGAGCACCGCCTCGACCAGGTCCAGGTCGATGCCGCGGCGGAGGACGTCGGCGGCGATCTCGGGCCGGTGATTCAAGTGGGCAAGAACGAAAACCGACCGTCCGGCCGAGTCGCGGGCTCTGCGGAGCTCGGGACGTGCGTCGAGCATGCGTGATACCGCGCGCAGGTCGCCGTCGGCGATCGCCCGAATCAGGTCGGCGGGCGCATCAGGAAGGCCCGACCGGGCCGGGGCCTGCGCCAGCAGTCGATCCCCCACGACGGCCGACGCGCCGGCGGCCAGCGATGTCCGAATGAAGTCGCGCCGGCACAGTTCGCGGCGTTCGCCGGTCGATGTTCGAGTCTCCGCGGCGCTTCGAGCGGCCATGAAACCTCCTTCCGATCACGAGCGACACGATGTTCGTCTCCGACTCAGCGCTGATTCTACGCCCGAGGGCGACGCGGAGGTTTCTCCGATCTTGCGAATTTCGCCTTGGCTTCAGCGCGGGCCCGCCCGGGTGGGACGCCAAAATGGCCGCGATACAGCGTGGTGAAGCTCCCGAGGCTCTTGAAGCCGACTTCATGGCAGATCTCGGCGACGGTGCGGTCCGTTGACTGGAGCAGGCTGCGGGCGACGTCCAGCCGTCGACTTTGGACAAAGTGGCTCGGCGTTACCCCGAATGCCCGTCGGAACATCCGATGGAAATGAAAGGGCGACAAATAGGCCACACGTGCAATGCGCGCCACGCTCAGGTTCTCCCAATAGCACGAATAGGCGAAGTCCCGTGCGAAGACCAGCCGGCGGTATGTCTCGCGTTGAGTCGATGCGTGTCTTGCGGGCAACGCGGTCCATTCCGCGCGACTCTGGAGGTTCAGCGTCGGCAGGGCCCACGCCATCCTGTAGAAGGCGTCTTCCAGCCAGCCTTCGCCACACGGATCGGCGCGTAGTGCGGCAGCGATCCGGCGCAAAGTCGCTCCGATCGGGCCGCTGACGGGATATAGACGCTCGATGTAGGGCTCGTCGCCCTGCGGTGCGACCTCCGGGTCGTCCAACAGCCTCCCTTCGGTCGTCATCGCGGCGCCGGCCGCCTCCTCGACGAATCGCGGCTCGAAGAACAGCGCCAGTGTTTCAGTTCCGGTATCGGGAAGTATGTCGAGGTCGTAGGTCTGCCCGTGGTTCAGGAGCAGGCAACATCCGGGATCGACGGCGTAGATGCTCCGCCCAGTAGCATACCTGGCGGATCCACTGAGAACCCACTTCAATGTCAGAGTTGTCGTGTAGTGCGACAGATAGCGCCTGCGCGCTTTTGCATTCAAGACCGTGTTGCAGTGCGGCACCATGTCGATGCCGGGGTTGACCGCAAACTTCGTGGTCGCCGACGACATGCCCGGATTCTACCCGAATCGCCCGAAGTGCCGAGCGCTTACTGGCGATGTGCCGATGGCGCCGTCGGTCCCACGACAGGCGCGCGCCCGAAACCGAGCGGATGGACCTGGGGTTTGGAGTCGTCGCCGCCGTTATCGGGCGTGTACTCGGGGACGAGCTGTTGCAGCAGGGCGCGAAGGGCGGCAGCGCTCGACGAATCCGCAGCGTCAATCAGCCGCGCAATATCCTCCGCCAGGTGGCCGAGATCGGCCGGGCGGTGCTTCCAGATGCCGATCTTGGGGTGGGCCGTTTCGCCCACGTCCTCGCCCTCGTGGGCCAGCTCTTCGTAGAGCTTTTCGCCCGGGCGTTTCCCCGTGAAGACGATCTCGATGTCCGCCCCGGGCCGCAGGCCGCTGAGGGTGATCATGTCCCGGGCGAGATCGACGATCTTGATCGGCTCGCCCATGTGCAGGGTGTAAATCTCACCGCCGTGTCCCATCACCCCGGCCTGGAGCACGAGCTGCGCCGCCTCCGGGATGGTCATGAAGAAGCGCATCATCTCCGGGTGGGTGACGGTGACCGGGCCGCCGCCGGCGATCTGCTCGGCGAAGATGGGCACGACGCTGCCGCTGCTTCCCAGTACGTTGCCGAATCGGACCGTAACGAACTGCGTCGCTCCCTTGCCCGACAGGCTCTGGACGAACAGCTCCGCGACGCGCTTCGAGCAGCCCATGATGCTGGTGGGACGCACCGCCTTGTCGGTCGAGACCACGACCATCTTCGCGACACCCTGCTCGATGGCGGTCTCGGCGACGGTCATCGTCCCCGCGACGTTGTTCTTGATCGCCTCGCTCGGGTTGATCTCCATCATCGGGACGTGCTTGTGGGCCGCGGCGTGGAACACGCTCGACGGTTGCTCGCGCGCGAAGATCGTCCCGATCCGCGGGCGGTCCGTGATGTCCGCGACGTAGGGGACGACGTCGAGCCCGGGATGTGCCTTGCGCAACTCGCGGTCGATCTCGAACAGGTTGTTCTCCGCCTGCTCAATCAGAATGAGGCGCTTCGGCGCGAACGTGGCGATCTGCCGGCACATCTCCGACCCGATGCTGCCGCCGGCGCCGGTGACGAGGATGCGCTTTCCGCGAAGCTGGTCGCCGATCTTCTCGATGTCGAGCTGCACCGCCTCGCGGCCGAGCAGGTCGGCGATGTCCACGTTCCGAACCTGGCTCACCTGGACCCGGCCCTCGAGCACGTCGCTGACCGCCGGGATCGTGCGGAACTGGACCTGCATCCCCTGGCAGCGTTCCACCAGCGTGCGCATCGCGCGCGGGCCGGCGTGCGGCAGCGCGATCCACACCTCATGGACGTCGAGACGTTCGCACACGCCACGAATCTCCGCGGTGCGGCCGATCACCTCCACATCGTGAATCCGCCCACCGAGCTGCGCCACGCCGTCGTCCAGGAAGCCGACACAATGGTAGCGCTCGCGGCGCATGCGCAGGATCTCGCGCAGGACCGCCTCGCCCGTGTCCCCGGCCCCGATGATCAGCACTCGGCTCGGGTCCACCGTGCCGCGCGGCGAGAACTCCTCGTAGTAGAACCGCACCAGGATCCTGGCCGCGCATACGAACGCGATGGTGCAGGCCCAGTCGAGAAAGAACACGGACGACTGGTTGAGGTACTCGGGCGGGCCGGTGTTGATCGCGGGCCGGCCGAACGCCGTGGTCCAGGCATTCTCGAGCAGGAAGTAGGCCGACAGAAAAAGGAAGCTGCCCACCAACGACGCGCTGGTCACGCCGAAGAGATCGCGGAGGCCGACGTACCGCCACGAACCGCGGTATTGCCTCGTCCAGCGGAACACCAGCACCTTGGTGGGAACCGCCAGGCAGGCCAGCGGCAGGAAAAGGTCCCAGAACCAGTACCGGACCCGGCCGTCAAGCTCCTTCCCCCAACGGAAGTTGTAGGCCAACAGAAACGCGGAGAGCAGCGCCAACACGAACAACAACCCGTGGGCCGTGACCACGAGCCACATCCGGTACCGGACCATGAAGCTCGGCAGTGGTTTCAACGGGATGTGCGGGGTCGGACTCAAAACGTACTCGGGCTACCTGTCAGGATCCTCCAGCGGAACGGAGCCGTGGCGTCGGAACCGAGGAGCGTCCGACCCTGGCGATCAAGTGAATGCCACAGCGGGCAGCGCGCCTGCATCACTGCCGCATGAACCGCCCGGCCGCGATCACGGCGCCTCGGCCGCGGTCGCGAGCTTGCCGGGCCAGTCTCGGTATCGGTCACCGCCGGGCGCCCGCGCCGCGGCCGCGGCCGCGGCAGCCGCCTCCTTCCGGTCTCCGAGATACCACAGGACCAAGGCGTTCATGGCCAGCCCGTCGGCGACCGCATCCGGGTTCTGGGCGGCCAATCGCATCGCGATCCTGACGCGGGACAGCTCTTCTTTGTTGCCGTAACGATCGGCCAGGTCGATCCGGTGCGTGAATGGATTGGGATCACGGCGGTTGAGCTGCTGGACGGCGACTACCGCGGTCCGAGGCGCATCCAGTGAGACGTAGCAGAACAGCTCGCCGATGCGGGCGACGAAGTCGTCGGCGTCGAGCACGTACGCCGTCTCGAAACCGAGTGCGGCCCTACGGTATTGCCCGTCGCGGAACCGGTCCCAGGCGGCGGCGCGCTCCCGGTCGTATGAGGCCCGGACGTCGCGAACGAGGAAGTCATCCAGGGCGGCGGCTCCGGGTTGGTCCGCCGCCGGCTCCTGAGAAAACGGCGTCGCTTCGAGCGTCCCCATCGCGCCGCCGACGCCCGGGCGCCGCCATTGCGATCGCAGCACCGGCGCATCGAACGAGGTCGCTCGGATCAAACCCGATTTTCGCGTGAACATCTGTTGCTGGTCGGCCGGCGCCGGCAACGGGCTGCGCGGATCGAAACCGCCGTACATCTTGAACGCACGCCCGGTCCGCTTGGAGAGCGTCTGCGTCGTGGTGTTGAACGCCGGAACCGGAAGCGGCGTCGCCGAACGACTCCGGGCCGGTCGATAGGCCGGGAACTGAAGCAGGTCCCCGGGCAGGCCGAAGGGCGTGTAGCCTCCGGCACGGCGCTGCGACCGGCGACTGGGCTGATACACCTGCGGGGCGGTCAGGGTCGGGCTGTCGGGGTAGATGCCCGCGGGTCTCAGGCGCGGCGGCAGCACCGCCCGCGCATTCCCGTAGGCGTCTTGCGTATTCACCGGCAGGGGGTGGGCCGTCGGCTTGTTGCCGTATGTCGGCGTGGCGCCGCCCACCGCGGCACCGACCATCGACGCGATGCGCAGGACGACGGAATCGCGTATCTTGAGATGCTCCATGACCGGCGGTCGGCTCGGAACCCTGGCGGGCGTCCCGGCACGGCCGGGAAACCACCCGCTCCTGAAGTAGCCATCGGCAAATGCTAGGTTCCCGGACAATGCAATTCAAGGCACGTGCCGCCCCGCGGCCGCCCCGCTCGGACGCGACGGGCGGTGCGGCCTATCTCTCGTTGCTCGGTGGGGCGGTCGGTTCGCGCGGCCCGGCCTCCGCGGCCACGCGCTGTGCCGTGGTCGGGAGCGACGCCAGGCGGTCACGGAGTTCGGCGAACGTGTCGCGGACATAAGCGTAGGCTTCGTGGGTGGCGCGCTCCGAGAGCGGGACCGCATCGAGCAGGTCTCGCCGGGAGACGCAGTAGGCTTCGGCCCTTCCTAGAAGTTCCTCGTGAATCGATTCCGCGGTGGTGACCTGTCCGGGATCGAGTCGGTACTTCTGCTCGGTCTCGAGCACGAAGACGACCCACGTGGACGGATCATGATCGAGCCAGCGTTTCGGCAGAGCGAGGGCGCCGGCTGCCCGCTCGGCGCCGGGCGGCGGCCTTTTTTCGGGGACCGCGGCCGGCGCGGGCGGGGCGACTTCCGGCTTCGGCCTGGCGGTGCCGGTTTGAACGGGATCGTCCTGCAATCCCCAGTGTTCGGGCTCCCACTTGCCGTTCGCCCATTGTTCGAGCTTGTTGTCCAGCATGTCGCGGCGCCGCGAATAGCTGCTGACATCGCGCTGTAGGATCCTGCGTTGCTCGGCGGTGAGCGCGGGCTGGAGCTCGCCGATGAACCTCTGGACCGTGTCGCGCACGTCCTGCATCACGGGCCCCCCCTCCTTGGCCCAGCGCGCGACCTGTTCCGTCGTGAACGGCTTGCCCTCGCTCCGTGTTCGGAACGCCTCCTGTGAGCTCGGGAGCATCGTCGCCGCGTTGCGAAACAGGAAACCGGTTGCTTCCTTCAGCAGAAGGCCCTGGAAGAGGGCGCGTTGTTGCGGCGTGAACTGATACCGGTCGTTGATGCGCTCGGTCACCAACGTCATGCGGTCGGCGAACCGCCACGGCGGGATCGCCGACACCTCCCTCGCGAGGTCGCGGGCGTACAAGTCGGCCTCGTCCGTCCATCGATTCTCTTGCCAGATGTTCCTCAGCGCCCGATCGATGTTGCGGTATTCGCCGCGCCAGTCGAGCTCAGACAGGCCCTGCCCCAACGGTTCCAGCAGTTTGCCGGCCACCTCGACATCAGCCTCGGCCTCGGCCCGCGCGGCCGGCGCACCACCACTGGCCGAGACGACCAGCGCTACCGCAACGGCGAGCGGGGGCATGCGCGCATCGCGGCCGGTGGCCAAGCGGCGCAGACCGGCTGCGCGCGGCGCGCCTGCCATCGTCGAGCATGCGGCTTTGGTCGTCCAGGTCATACGGTTGCACTCCACGGAGGAACCACGCAATCGACCAGAACGTGTGTGTCACCGGGTCCGGCCATCATTATAGCAAGGAGCCCGTCTCGCCGGGCGTTTCCGACGGCGGCGCAGCGCTGCGCTGCTTTCATTCGCGCGCGACCGAGAACTCCGTCGGCAGCGCCTGCGATCGGTAACGTCATAGTAACAGATATATTGCTCGGGTTGCAATCCGCCGTCCTTTAGAGATATAAGCGCAAGCCGGCAGGTCGTGTCGGGTGAGCCCGGGTCACGTGTTGGGGTACACTCCGTTGACTCGGGCGTCCCATAGGAACAAGCGCTCGGTTCACTGGTCGTTTAGAATCGTCTTCGTGTAGAGGGAGCAGATGATGAATCCCGGATTGGCAAGGCATCTCGGTTCGGATAGGGGCATCGCGGCGTATGGTCGGCACCGCGCTCGGCGCGTTGTCGGCGGCATCCTGGCGGGACTCACTGCCGTGGCGCTGGTCGTCGTGGCGGGACCGACCGCGGCTGAGGCCAAGGAGCCGAAGAAGCTCCAGCGCGGCCGACCGCCGTCAGCGATGCCCAACAACGTCCCGGGCGGCGCCCCCGAGAACGCGCGAGACGATCAGGTCTCGAATGCCGCGGCGCGCACGACCCGCGAAGTGGCCGCGAACGCCGAGGGCCCCAAGCCGGTCGTCACCTGTGATGAGCCCGTTCACGATTTCGGAAGCGTTTGGACCGGGCCCACGCTCGCCCACACTTTCACCGTCAAGAACACCGGTGATCGCACCTTGAACATCACGAAGGTCAAGCCCTCGTGCGGGTGCACGGTCGCCGGCCCCTACCCGCGAAGCCTGGAGCCGGGCGAGTCGGGCGAGTTCCCGTTCTCGATCAACACCACGAAGATCCACAGCCGGTTCGACAAGTCCGTGAACGTGGATTGCAACGACCCGCTCACGCCGCAACTGCGCCTCCGTCTTCGCGGCGAGGTCAAGCAGTACGTCAACGTAGTGCCGAGCAATGCCCACTTCGGGACGATCGTCGGGGATGAACGGCAGGAGCGCGTCCTGAACGTCACCAACAACACCGACAAACCGCTCGAGGTCACGCTGGGTGATCCGACCTCGCCCGGCTTCAAGTACGAACTGGTCGAGAAGGAGCCCGGTAAGGCCTTCGAGCTCCACGTGATCGCCGAACCGCCGTTTTCGCCCGGCCGCCTTCAGAGCGTGGTGAGGCTCAATACCAACATCGAGGACCAGAAGGAGATCACGATCTACGCCCGCGGCAACGTGCCGGAGCGTATCGAAATCCAGCCCGACTCGATCACCCTGTCGGACACGCACGGCGTTCAGACCCGGGGGTTGACGAGAGTCATCCGGATCACCAATTACAGCGAGCAGCCGGTCAAGGTGCTCGACGCCAAGATCGACGATCCCTCCGTTACGTTGACCCTCAGCGAGCGCACTCCGGGCAAGGCGTACACGGTCCTGGTGCAGATGCCGCCGAACTACGAGGTGCCCGCTTCCGGGCGGAACATCACGATCACGCTCGACGACGACAAGACGCCGGTGGCCACCGTGCCGATCCGCAGCCAGCGGCAGGAGATCGCCGACCGCTCGAGGCGCAAGCGCCCGGCGGAAACGCTCGTCGGCACGCCGGCCCCCGGCTTCACCCTCGCCACGCTGAACGGATCCACACTGACGACCGCGGACTTGGAGGATCACGTCACCGTGCTCAACTTCTTCGCGCCCAATTGCGGCTTCTGCAAGAAGCAGATCCCGCGCCTCGAGACGGTGCGACAGGCGTACGCGGAGAAGGGCGTTCGCTTCATCAACGTCAGCCAGAAAATGGGCAACCGGGAATACGCCCAGGCGGACGTGGTCTCGATCATCGACACCCTGGGGTTCAAGGGCGACCTCGCCATCAACCACGACAATTCCGTGGGTGGACAGTTCAAGGCCGTGAGCTTCCCGACCATGATCGTCCTGGGCAAACGGGGCACGATCGACGCCGTCAACGTCGGGAACCTCGCCGACCTCGAGACGCGAATGAAGGGCCAGCTCGACGCCCTGCTGGCCGGAAAGCCGATCCCCGCGACGGCCGATGCCGCCGGCGGCACGGACGAGGCCCCGCCCATCGCCCGCACGCATGAGATCGAGCGGAAGTCGGCCGGCCAGCCGACCGACCTGATCGGCAAGGACGCTCCGAAGTTCACCACCACGACCATCGAGGGCAAGCCGGTTTCCAACGACGAACTGGCGAAGTACGCGGCCACCGTGCTGGATTTCTTCGCGCCGAATTGCGGCCACTGCAAGAAGCAGATCCCCCGCCTCGAGACGGTCCGCCAGAAATACGCGGACAAACCGGTGCGCTTCGTCAACGTCAGCCAGACGATGCGTAAGGCCTACGAGAAGGATGAGGTCGTCAAGATCATCAATGACCTGGGATTCAAGGGCGAGCTCGCCATCGACCACACCAACGCCGTCGGTACCGTATTCAACGCCCGAGGCTTCCCCACGATGGTGGTGGTCGGACGCAGCGGCAAGATCGAGGCCGTAAACGTCGGAAACGTGGCCGACCTCGAGAGCCGCCTGAGCGGGCAGCTCGACAAGCTGATCGAGGGCAAGTCTCTCTCGAACGCTACGGGCGATGCCCGCCCGGCTGCCGACAGCCGGACCACCGCCAGGCTCGCCGCCGATACCGAGCCGAAGCCGCAACAGGAGCCGCAAGCCAAGCGGACGCCGACGCCGCCGTCCGCCCCGTCGGCGGAGGGCCGCAAGCCGGCGCCCCCCGTGGACCTCGCGACGATCGACGGCAAGCCGGTATCCAACGAGGCGTTCGGCAAGTACGCGGCAACGGTGCTCGACTTCTTCGCTCCGGATTGCGGGCATTGCAAGAAGCAGATCCCCAGGCTCGAGGACATACGCAAGAAGTACGAGGATAAGCCCGTCCGCTTCGTCACCGTGAGCCAGAAGATGGGCAGCAAGGAGTACTCGAAGGAGGAGATCGTCGCGATCATCAACGGCATGGGCTTCAAGGGCGAACTGGCCCTCAACCACACCAACTCCGTGGGGCAGGCCTATGGCGCCCGAGGCTTCCCGACGATGGTGATCGTCGACAAGAACGGCAACGTCGCCGCCACCAACGTCGGGAACATGCGCGACCTCGATGAGCGCGTGCCCGCCCAGCTCGACGCCCTGATCGCCGGTGAGGCCATCCCGAGCAAGTTCGCCGCCGCGGCGCCGACCCGCTCGAGGCGACGCCCGGCCGAGGACCTCAAGGGAACCCAGGCCCCGGAGTTCACCATCGAAACCGTCGACGGAAAGACGGTGTCCAACACCGATTTCGACAAGCACCCCGCAACCATCCTCAATTTCGTCGCCGCCAACTGCGGCTACTGCAAGCGGCAGGTGCCTACGGTCGAGAAGGTTCGGGCCGAGTACGAGGACAAGGGCGTCCGCTTCGTCAACATCACGCAGACGATGCGGAACAAGGAGTACTCCGTCGAGGAGATCGTCAAGCTCTATCACCAGGATCTGGGCACCAAGCTCGAGATCGCCAAGGACGGCAAGAACAAGATCGGCGGCCTTTACAAGGCGGTCAGCTTCCCCACGCTCTTCGTCGTCGACAACGAGGGCAAGATCGCCGACGTGATCATTGGGGCCAAGCCGGACCTGGACAAGACCCTCAGGTCCCATCTGGACCGCCTGATCAAAGCCGATACGGGGACCTAGACTCGTTCCACCCTGGGGTGCGGTTCGCCGTACGTCCTTGCCGAGTCATACAGCAGGCCCTGCCGGAGGCACAAGCCCTTCCGGCAGGGCCGTTGCCTTTGCGCGACCCGCGTTTCAGCGAACGGTTGAGAGGGCTTTCCCCCCGATCGCGGCGGCATCCACTGAGCTGCGACAGCCCCGATCCGGCGCCAGTCCGCGGACCCGGTCGCCGGGTCGGTTGTTCGCTCGGCCGACCGCGCCGTGCTGCGTCGATCGACTCCTGTGCCGCCGCACGGTTCGCCTTCCCTGGCCGCGTGCGCCATCGCATACCACACTCCGCGCCCAGGCGCAAGTCCGTTTTCCCACCGACTACCTCATGCTGCATGGCATGCGACTGATGTGTTACTCCGCAACAAGGGGGCACCGGCGCCGCTTCCTCCGGAGACGGCCCCGGGGAACTAACCGCGGAATTTTCGGCAGTGGGTGGACAAGGCGTCTACGGCCGGAGCAGTCGTTTGCGCTACGCCGACGACTTCTCGCGGTCTTTCTTTGCCTTGGCGACGATCTCTTCCTGGATGCTCGAGGGGGTCTTGCGGTAGCAGGCGAACTCCATGGAGAAGGTGGCCTGGCCCTGGGTCAACGAGCGAAGGTCGGTGGCGTAGCCGAACATGTTGGCTAGCGGAACCTCGGCGGTGATGATGACCGTCTGGCCCTTGACCTCGCTGCCGGTGATGAGGCCGCGTCGTGAGGCCAGCTCGCCGGTGACGCCGCCCTGGAACTGAGTCGGCGTCTCCACCTCGACTTTCATGATCGGTTCGAGCAATGCCGGCTGTGCGGCTTGAACCGCCTGCCGGAACGCGGTCCTGGCGCAAATCTGGAACGCCAGGTCGGACGAATCGACCGCGTGTGAGGATCCGTCTTCGAGAATCATCTTCACGCCGACGACCTCGTACCCCGCCAGCGGGCCGCGCGGCCGGGCCATCTGGAAGCCCTTGTCCACCGACGAGATGTACTCGGTCGGCACCCGTCCGCCGGTGACCACGTTCTCGAACTCGTACACCTTCTCGCCGTTGGGGTCGATCGGCACAATCCGCCCGACGACGTGGGCGTACTGCCCCGCACCGCCGGTCTGCTTCTTGTGCTTGTAGTTGTACTCCGCCTCGACCGTCGGTGCCTCCCGGTACTGCACCTTGGGCTCACCGACAATGACGTTGGCCTTGTACTCGCGGCGCATCCGCTCGACGTAGACCTCGAGGTGCAGCTCGCCCATGCCCGAGATCACCGTCTCGCCGGCCGCCTCGTCAAAACGGACGTGAAACGTCGGGTCCTCCTTGACGAACCGGTTGAGGGCCTTGGACATCGGGTCCCGGTCGGGGTTGCGCTCCGGCTTGATCGACATCGATATGACCGGCTCCGGACAGTGCATGCTCTCGAGTGTGTAGTGAACCTGCGGGTCGCACAGCGTGTCGCCGGAAACGCAGTCCAGGCCGATCAGCCCGACGATGTCCCCGGCCGCCGCCGCGTCGATGTCCTCGCGCTTGTCGGCATGTATGCGGTAGATCCGCCCGATGCGCTGGCTCCGGCCGGTACGGGCGATTCGGTACTGCCGCCCTTTGTGCAGCCGGCCCTGGTAGAGGCGGGCGTAGGTCACCTGCCCGAACGGCTCGTCGACGATCTTGAACGCCATGGCCACGGCCGGGGCGTCCGGATCGGCCGAGATCGCAACCTCCGCGGCGTCGTTATCCTGATCCTGAGCGTAAGCGATCCGATCCAGCGGCGCCGGGAGATACTCGGTGACCGCGTCGAGCAGGGATTGGACCCCCTTGTTCCTGTACGCGGAGCCTAGAAAGACCGGGGTGATTTCGCGCCGGAGCGTGGCCCCGCGGATCGCACGGTGGATCAGGTCGTCGGCCGGCGCCGTCCCCTCGAGCAGAACCTCCATCAGCTCGTCGTCGTAGAGGCTCAGCGTATCGAGCATGCCGTGGCGGGCCCGGTCGGCCTCCTCCTGCCGGTCAGCCGGGATATCGGCCAGGCGCAGCTTCTCGCCGTGTTGACCTTCATGGAAAACGGCTTTCATGCGGATCAGGTCGACGACGCCGGCGAACTGATCGCCGAGTCCAATCGGAATCTGCATCGGCACGACGACGTGCCCCAGCTTGGTTTCGAGCTCACGCAGCACCGCGCCGGGATCGGCGCCCACCCGGTCCATCTTGTTGATGAAGGCGATCCGCGGCACGCGGTAGCGGGCCATCTGACGATCCACGGTGATCGACTGCGACTGCACGCCGCCGACTGCGCACAGAACCAGCACGGCGCCGTCGAGGACGCGAAGCGAACGCTCGACCTCGACCGTGAAGTCGACGTGGCCCGGGGTGTCGATGATGTTGATCTCCTTGCCCCGCCACTTCACGGTTGTCGCGGCGGATTTGATCGTAATGCCGCGCTCCTTCTCCAGCTCCATGAAGTCCATGGTCGCGCCGCCGTCCTTGTCCTTGATCTCATGCATGCGGTGGATGCGGCCCGCGTAGAAAAGGATCCGCTCGGTCAAGGTGGTCTTGCCGGAGTCGATGTGGGCGGAAATCCCGATGTTGCGAATGTTTCGAAGCTCTTCCATGCTGTCGCCGTTATGATGCTCTCGCCCCTACCCTATGCGGTTCCGAACAACGTCGCGGGGGCGGATCCGATCCTCGCGTTGTCAGGCCCTCTCGCGACTTCGCAGAGGGGATGCACACTTCCCCCGGCCGCGCTTGTGCGATGGCACCAACGTGCGGCCACAAAACAACCGGCGACCTGCGTTCGCCACGGCTGGTCGCCGGTTCTGAAAACCTCGCTAATCGCCGGTAAAGCTGTAGAAGCGGCGTCGGGCCGGTTGGGCCTCGCGGCCCCGGACCGCGCGATCGTGACATAATCTAGTGTAGGTCGGGCCGAAAATCAACAGGGCGCGCAAACCCCACATTCCGCCGGATATCGGGCGATAGGTCCCCGCGGGTTTAGACCGTTTTCGCTCGGTCCGCGTGCGCCGACACCCCTACGGCCACGAGGCCGGCCTATCGGTCTGAGGAGTCCTCCCAGGTCTCGCCGGCCGCATCGATCCACTCCTTCCGCTGGAGCCGCCCTTGGTCGTCGAATTCGAGCTTTACGACCAGGTGCTTGTCCGGTCGCTCGTAGAGCCAGAGATCGGCCAGGACCTGGTCCGGCTCGCCGAGCGCCTCGCGGACGTCGGCTTGGGTCGAGGTCCCGGTCTGCATCCGTGCGTAGGTGTCATAAACGAGCCGGTCCTTGGGTGCGGCACAGCCGGCAAGCGCCACTGATGCGGCGGCGATGGCTAACGTCCTGATTGACATAGGGTGGTCCCAGTTGATCGTGAGTCAGAGCCCCGTCCGCGTACGCGGCCCCCGGACCGCAGGCGTGCCCGAAGGCTGCCCGTCAGACTTCTCGCTCGTCCGATCGTTAGCCGCCGAGCCGGGGCGCCTCGATCTCGATGATGTAGGAGATCCTCGCCCCGAAGTTGGGTCCGGAGTCATCGCCGTCGATCTCGAATTCCGTTTGCAGGCCGAGCGTCCGATCGTCGGCGAACTCCCAATCGGCGCCGAGCTCGATGCTGTGCTGGTTCCGGTTGCCCTCGTGCTCGCTGACGTTGTTCTGATAGTCCGCGATCAGCAGCAGGTTGTCGGCCGCCAGATAGTCGATGCCGATCGCCGCCCCCCATTGGAAGTGCCGCTCGTCTCCTTCTTCCTCTTCAGCGGAGAAGCCCTCGTCGTCCTCTTCGTCGAAGTTGCCGTTCCGCGACAGGCCGTAGGGGTTGAAATGCAGACGCAGCCGATCGTTCAGCGTCCAGGTGAAGAGGCCGCGGAGCAGGTAGTCTACGCCGTCCGAGTGATACCCCGTTGGAATCCGGAACAGGTTGCGGACCGCGAAAGCGGGGAGCGCGCCGTCCTCGTGCCAGAGCAGCGTGTGGAAGCCGAGCTCGCCGATGTCGCCGTTGCCCTCGACCTTGCCCTCACCGAGCACGACCGGAACGGCCAGGATGAACTCCCAGTTCTCCATCATGCCCCATTCCAGCTCGAACTCGAACTCATGTTCCTCCTCGTCGTGCTCGCGCTCGTAGCCGTAAATGAACTTCAGCTCGAGTTCGCCGGGGGGTTCGGGATCGGCGCTGCGGAGGAAGTACGGCCCACCCAGCGTGCGGCCCTCCTCCGTTTCCGTCTCGGTCGTGGTCGTCGTCGTGGTTTCCTGTTCGGCCGGCTGCCGGCCCGCCTGCTGCGGCAGCGAAGCGTAGAGGTTGTCCGCGGTCAGGCTCAAAGCGTGGTCTGTGCCGGTGGGCCCGGCCGAGGCCGGTGCGGCCGTGAACCACGTGGTGAAGGCTCCGACGCCGGCCAGGAAAAGGCACCAGCGTCGAATCCGCGCTCGGTCTGCGCACTCCATGGGCATACTCCTTGGGCGTGTGCGTACGCGATGTAGCTACCATCGCCTACCGGCGACCGCGCCCGGGGCCGGTAGTCTGTTCAGCACTTTCGTTCCGTGCCGCCCCGCCGAGGGGCGAGCCGGGGATACGATAGTTAATCATGTATTGATCGGTCAAGCGTTCGCCCAGCGGCGAGTCGTAGGTCACCATCAGGACGTACCGGTCGGCCCTCGGGATCGCCTTGGCGTCGACCCCCAGGCGGAATTCGTACATCTGCGTCAGTGGGTTCCAGTATCGACGCTGGTCCTGGGTCGAGCTGAGCTCGACAGCCCAGTGCTCCAGGCGGCGGCCCTTGGGCTCGGCGCTGGCCGGGACGTATTCATACAGCTCCACACGGACCCGGCCCACCATCAGCCCCGGGCTGTCCAGGGCGTTGATGGCCCGGATCAGCACCTCGATGCCGTCCGGTATCGCGTCATCGTCGAAGGACTTCACCCGGGTGAACGGCTCGACGATCTCGACCCGGCAGGGCATCACCAGCGCGATCATCTGCCGCCGCCCCGACTCATCCACCGGGGCCAACGGCGCGTGGCAGCCTGGCGCCGCCAGAGCCACGAGCAGGGGCAACGCCGCGCTGCTGACGCTTCGGGCCGAACGTGCCACAGGGTAAAACATACGGGTCCGCATCTTGTCGCATCCGTGCCGCAAGCAGCCCAGTATCTCCGCGTCCGTGCGGCGGTCAAGCCGTGGCGCGCGGCCGGCGGGCCGTTGTTCCGGAGCCGCAGGCGACGCCCCCCTCGATGTACGGACGGGCGCCGCGTCCGCACCGTCGTGCGATGCGGCGGTTCGTTCGACGGCCTTTTGCGCTTTGTGTCGGGGCCTGTGATGGCCGATACTGGGATGATTGAACATCCGAGCGGCGATCGGGCTGGATCATGGCGAACGTACTCGTGACCGGTGGGGCGGGATTCATCGGGTCGCACCTTGCGACGCGTATGGTCGAGCTTGGCCATCGCACGCGGGTGCTGGACAATTTCGAGACCGGCCATCGCCGGAACCTCGAACATCTGACGGGCCGCATCGAGCTGATCGAGGCCGACATACGCGACCCGTCCGCCTGCGCCCGCTCGTGTCAGGGCATCGATTATGTCTTTCACGAGGCGGCGCTCGGCTCGGTGCCCAAGTCGGTCGACGAGCCGCGCGACAGCCACGACATCAACATCAACGGTACGTTTAACGTCCTGCTGGCCGCCGCCGAGCGGAAGGTCCGCCGGGTCATCTACGCCGGAAGCAGTTCCGCCTACGGCGACACGGAGGAGTCTCCGAAGCACGAGGGAATCAACCCGGCGCCGCTGAGCCCGTACGCCGTGCAGAAGCTCACGGGGGAGGAATACTGCCGCGTCTTCTCCGAGTGTTTTGGCCTCGAGACCATCACCCTTCGGTACTTCAACGTGTTCGGCACGCGACAGGACCCGGCGAGTCAATACGCCGCGGCGATTCCGGCCTTTGTTACCGCCATGTTGCGCGGAGAGCGGCCTACGGTCTACGGCGATGGCGAGCAGTCCCGCGACTTCACCTACGTCGACGACGTGGTCGAGGGCAACCGGCTCGCCATGGAGGCGGGGCGAACCCGAGGCGAGACCGTCAACGTGGCGTGCGGCGGGTCCATCACCGTGAACCAGGTCATAGCGGCCGTCAATCGAGTGCTGGGCACCCGCATCGAACCCGCGTATGCGGACCCGCGGCCCGGGGACGTGCGCCATTCCAGTGCGGACATCGGCCTCGCCCAGCGTCTGCTCGGTTTCCGCCCGGCCGTCCCGTTCGAGGAGGGCCTGCGCCGCGCCGTCGATTACTATCGATCCTTGGTGTAGACTGATACGCCGACCGGATCGCCTCGGGCCCGGTTTCTACGCGAAGAGGAGGCACCAGATGAATCGTTGGGGCAGAACATGGCTCGCGTGCGCGTTGACGGCGCTGACAGCGTCAGGCTGCGTCCAGGTCGGCGACATGCCCGGCGGCAACGACGACGGCACGGACGGTGACACGACGCGGAACCTCGTCGTGTTCGTCGATCCGGACTCGGACTTTACGACCACGGACGTTCGCGACGTCGACGAAGAGATCGTCTGGTTCGACGCCGACACCAACGAGATCGTCTGGGCGGCGGATGATTCGGGCTACCAGTCCGGTAGTTGGACGACGGATGGTAACCGGCTGGCCGGCGGCGGCTTCACGGTCCGGTTCGGAACCAAAGACGGCGAACGTCGGGCCTATTTCACTGAAACGGGCCCGGCGACGATCTGCAACATCGAGATCAGTAACGGCGCCCCGCGGATCACCGCCACGACGGTCACCGTCCCCCAGGAGTGACCGCGGCCGCGGAGGGCAGAGACCCACGTCGCTCTCGGCACGGTGGTGCAAGCATCCTCAATGCCGCCGGGGCAGGGCCGGGGCCATGCTTGCCGCAAGGAACGGCAAAGCGGCGCTGGCCCGGACGGGGCTCCGCCCGACGTTGACCGCCGCCGTGGGTGTCGTGACAATTCGTCGATGACCATTGCCGAGTTGCAGGCGCTGATCGACAAGATGTACGGCCACTACGACCGCGCCCGCGGCAGCGACGCAACGTTCCTGTGGCTGACCGAGGAGTTCGGGGAGCTGGCCGCCGCGCTGCGGGAAGGAACGCCGCAGCAGAAGGCCGAGGAGTTCGCCGACGTCATCGCCTGGCTCTTCACCCTCGCGAACGTGAACGGCGTCGACTTGACCGGGGCGCTTCAGGACAAGTACGGCGCCGGCTGCCCGGGCTGCGGCGAACTGGTCTGCGCGTGCGACAATAAGCCGTAGGCCGGGTTTTCCCGGATTCGCAGCTCTGCCTCCCTCGACCCGGCAGGCGAGCGCACCTGCTCAGCTTCCGACACGCGGGCTGCCGTCTTCCTATCACCGCTTCGTCGCGGCGCGGCGGGGGTCACGGCTTCCTCGCCAGCAGGAGACGCTCCGCGAGATCCGTGATCAGCCAATCCTCTGCGATGAGCCCGTCACGGAATCGACTGGTCACCATGTCGCGCCACACGATGGCTCGGCCAGTGGCCGGGAAGCCCTTGAAGTCGCCCTGGTGGGTGGCGCGGAGCGTTCTCTGCCAGGCCACCCGGTCGTTCCCCTCCACGAGAATCTCGACCTGGACCTTCAGGTCCGGGAAGGCACGACGATACAGGTCGAGGACCCTTCGAATCGTATCGTGACCGCCGGTCATCTCCAGCTCCGTGAGATGGGCGACGTAGTCGGACGTGAAGAATTCATGAACCGCGCCCTGGTTTCCGTTGGCGAGGAGCTCGGAGTTCGCTGCCTGGATCCGCGACGCAAGTGATGGGTTCATACGACAGCTCCCTAATTATGAAACGACGCGCGCCGGTAACGTCCCCGATGATACGACCAATGACCGTCAAGCGGGAGGCTTCGTCCGGCTCCCGCTGCGCGATGACGCCGTCATCGCTCGTGCCCTCCGGTCGGTGGAAGTCGAACCGCGCCGGGCCTGCGAACGCCGCCCGCGCGGCGGATTCCGCGCGGTTCGCCCGCGCTGCGAGCCGGAAGAACCTCCGCCGTCTACGGCCGGCTGAACTCCGTCAGCACGAACTCGTCGTCCTGTACCAGTCCCACGTCCGGCGCGAACCACTTCTGGCTCTGACCGCTTTCCAGCGGCGACGTCTCGCGGATATGCAGGCAGTTCTGGAACGTCCCGGCGGGGGTGTTGACTGTCGCATCCGTCGCGACGATCTCGGCCCGATCCTCGGCCACGCCCGGCGCAACCTCCTGGTAGAAGCGGTCGCCGATCTCGATCGTCCCCGGCATGAACAGCCCGAACCGAGCGCCCTCCACCCCCGACAACCAGGCGCCTTCATGGTTGGCCAACTGGCCATTCTCGTAGATGTCGACGTCCTCACCGAAGTAGTACACGTCGCCGGTAGCGGGGTCGATGGCGAAGTAGTTGCGCGAGACTTCCAGCGGCTGTCCGCCGATCTCCTCGCGCTCCTCGATGACCCGCGTGGTCACACCGTCAACCACCTGGGTCTCGTTCAACACCGTGATTGTCAGGACCACTTCGCCGTCCGTGAACCTGGACTGCGCCCCGGGGGCCAGCGTGAAGAAGGTGTTCGCTCCGGTCGCCGTAAGGCTGGCTTTGTCGACCGAGAACGTATCGCGCCAAGCCACCTGCTCGGCCGGGCAGCCTCCGCAAGCGAACACAGTCCCCATCAGGATGGGTGTCGCGCCGAGCCGCGCACCGTCCCACTTCCGAGGCTCGTTCTTCCTCACGACGTGACTCCCTTTGACGACAATGGTCGCTCCGCTACCCGCGTCCGGCCATCGCCGCGAATCTTCCCGTAAGGCGCGAACGCCGGAGGCCGGTCCGATCGCCCGTAATATACCTCCACCGGTGAGGACGGGAACCCGTCCCGCGCCGCCGTACGCCGGATCCGGACGGCGCCGAGCGCCGTGGCCGACATCGCCAGTTTTCGTCTGATCCATTCAACGCTCGATGCGCGGTCGCATCGGGCGGGTTGTTCTCGGATCGCGGGGGCGAATCCGGAAGAACGTGTCGTCACCCGACGGCTTCACTTCGACCATCTGGGCCCGGACGGCGGAGCCCAGCTTCTTGATGGGCCAGTCTGCAAGCGGTCCGGGAGCGTCACGGCCGCCCAGGAATATCGGGGCGACGTAGATATGGGTTTCATCGACCAGGCCCGCGGCGAGGAAGCTGCCCAGCACCGTGGGTCCGCCTTCGACCAGGAGGTTGGTCACGCCCAGTCGGCAGAGCTGGGCCAGGCAGTCGTCAAGGTCCACACCGCGGCGCGAGGTGCGGGCTGCGAAGACGGTGAGTCCACGCCGGGAAAGCCGCCGGGCCCTGGGCGAGTCGGCCATCCCTCCGGACGTGAACACCAGGGTCGGGATCTCGGCGCTGGTCGTCGCGAGTTGGGAGCGCGGCGAGATACGCAGCCGCGCATCGAGCACCACGCGGACGGCGCGGCGGCGGATCGGCACGTCACGGGCGGTGAGCAGCGGGTCGTCGTGAACCGCCGTGCCCGAGCCCACCAGAATCGCGTCGACCCGCGCGCGAAGGCGGTGCACCTGCCGCCGAGAGACCTCGCACGATATCCACCGCGATTCGCCGCCCGCGGTGGCGAGCTTGCCGTCGAGGCTCTGCGCCCACTTGGCGATCACGTAGGGACGCTTCAGCCGGATCCGCGTGAGGTACGGGGCCAGCAGCTCGGCGGTTTCATCCCGCAACACGCCGTCCGCCGCCGCGATCCCCGCATCGCGCAGCTTCCTCAGCCCGCGGCCCCGAACCAGCGGGTTCGGATCCTCCATGGCCGTCACAACGCGTGCGACGCCCGCCTCGATCAGGGCGTCCGTGCAAGGCGGTGTCTTGCCATAGTGAGCGCACGGTTCGAGGCTGACGTACACGGTGGCGCCGCGCGGGCGCCGGCTGCACGACGCCAGCGCGCGGATTTCCGCGTGCGGTCCGCCGAAACGCTCGTGGTAACCCTCGCCGAGGATTCGGTCGCCCCGCGTGATGACGCATCCGACCATCGGGTTGGGCTCGACACGGCCCTCGCCGCGGCGTGCCAGCCGGAGCGCTCGCCGCATCATCTCCTGGTCAAACGCGGTGATGGGACGCTCGGGTGGGTGTTCGCGCACTTTCGAGGGGCGGCCCGGTTGATTCGGTCGCGCGGTCAGGAGGCGGTCTCTTCGCGATGGGACCGGACGAACCACGACTGCAACAGCAGTGCGGCCACCCCGATCACCAGGCATGCGTCGGCGACGTTAAACACCCAGGGCCAGAAGTCGTAGCCACCGAGCTTCGGTACCCAGCCCGGAATCCGCGGGGTGATCTTGATGAAATCGCGCACGACGCCCTGACGGCGGACCGTGACCTCGGAGCGGTCGTATCGTCGGGGTCGTTTACCGCCGGGCCATTCCCCGATTTCCACGAACGCGGCGTCCGGCTCACTGACGATCGTGCCGATGTGCGACCGCTGCTGGCCGGCATCGGCCTGGAAGAGCACGACGTCGGCCTTGATGAACGCGCGGTCGTAGAGGTTGCCCAGGGCCCCGGACAGCACGAGCCCCAGGGCGACGTGAAGCGTCCATTGCCTCCGCCGGCTGCACCCGAACATGTAGAGGACGAAGACCAGCGCCGCGAGCGACGCCGCGATGAATACGCCGACGTATCCGGTGAAGGACCCGAACACGGCGCCGTCGTTGAGCGATTGCCGGAACTCGAGTAGGCCGGGGACGACCGGTCGCGCCTGCACCGGATCGAGGGCCGAGAAGGCCCATTGTTTGGACCACAGGTCCAGTACCAGCAAGGCGATCGCCGGGATCCAGAGGCGAAGGTGCGACGGCGCGTCGGACCATGCGCCGCACGCCGATTCGACACAGACGGCGGGGTCCGTTTCCGTGGACAGCGTCATGTTCATGGCGCGATTACGACACGCGTCCTTCTTCCTTGGCCCGGGCGTATTCGATGCAATACTTGGCCCAGGGCTTGGCGCGAAGGCGGGGGATACCGATGGGTTCGTGAGTCGCCAGACAGATGCCGTAGGTCTTGTCGTGGATGCGGGCGAGCGCCTCATCGATTTCGCGGACGAGTTGTCGCTCGTTGGCCAGCAGGTTCAGGGTGAAGTCCTGCTCCCAGTTGTCCGAGCCCAGATCAGCCATGTGGATCGGCATCGCGGCGTTGTCGCGCTCCCCATTGCCGGAGCGGTACAGGGCCTCGTCGGTGAGTTGCTCGACGTCGCCGCAAATTTCCGCCCGCTTTTGCAGGAGCAACGCCTGGAATTCTCGCAGCTCCTTTGCCGACAGGTGGGTTTTCGGCAGGCGACGAGGCCGCCGGCCCGAGGCGTCCTCGGGTGCCGCGGCGGCTTGCGAGGCGGGCGCGGTTCCTGCGCGCCGCCGTGCCGTGCCGGCCCCCGCGTTGGGCGCTTGCTTTGCGCTATCCGCCGCGGGCTTGCCCACCGAGGCGCGCCCGTTGTTCTGCGCGCCCGCCGCGGAGCCCGCACGGGCCCGCTTGCCGGCCCGCGCACGCGTGGTGGCCGGCCGCGAGGCGTTGCCTGCGTTGGCCGCGGCCTCGTGCTGCTGTTCACCGTCTCCGCGACCGCCCGCGGCGGCCGTTTCTGATTTGTTAGGGCGGCGGGGGCGTGCAGCGCCCGCTCGGCCGGCCTTCGCCGATCCGTCCGCCTTCGCGCTGCGCTTACGCCGTGGTCGCTCTGACACAGGTCTTTCCGTCGGCCCGAGATTCCCGCGTAACGGTGCCACGCCCCCCGTTCGATTCGAGGTCGCCGGCAAGAGCCCGGCGAGTATAGGGGTGAGGGCGGAGACTGTCAAGGGCCGGAGGTGGTTTGGATTTGTCGAAAGAGAACCTCGACCAGCATCGGTTCTCGGACCGCATGCGGGATCTGAAAGAGCAGGTGCCCGGCGCGGTCCAGCGCCGTCGGCTCCAGAATCACGTGGTTGGCGTAGACCCATGATTGGATGTCGTCGGGCTTCGCGATCGAGAAAGCCGGCTGGAACAACGGCCGGTCGGAACCGCCGAGGCCGACCAGAACCCGGCCGCTTTCGGGCGTCAGCGAGAACGTCCCGCCGCCGGGGTCGAAGCCGCCGGCGTCGCCGAATGGCGACTGCGACGATGACCCGAGTTGTCCGATTCGCGGATCGAGCGCCGGCGGCGCGGCGTAGGCACGAGCCCGTTCGAGCGCCTCGCGGTCCGCGACGTCGGCGGTGCTCGAAAGCCAGATGTGGCACGCGGCGCGCTGCGGCTCACCCGGCGCGCCGCGGTACGACGCGGACAGGGACACGGGTTCCGCCGCTGAGCCGCGCACCTCGCGGACCGCCACTTGCGCCGCCCCAGCCCATGGTACAAAGAGCAGATAGGCGTCGGCGCTCTCCGATCTCGCCGCGATGTAAGCCGGCAGCTCGACGGAGACGGCGGCCCGCTGCGCACTGCTCGCTTCCACGACCCGGGTCCGCCACTCCTCGGGGGCATGAGCCGCAAGCGCCACGGCAAGCTCGAAGCCGCGTGCGCTTTCCGCGTCATCCGCCTCTTTCGTCTCCACGACAACGTAGAGCTGACCCGTCGGATAGATCGTGTAGGTCCAGCGATAGTCGGGGCGCTCGTGAGCGGTCCCGGCCCCGTCCGCGACGAAGCGCCACTCCGTCTCGATGACCACCCGAACCGGGTTCATCTCCTGAAGGACCTGCCGCGAGACGACCTGGCCCGACGTACGTGCGGTGGAACGGTCGTCCGCCGCCGCTTCGGGGAGGGTGATCGGCGACGGGCCCAGCGATGTCCCACGGACCATGTTGCGCAGCCGATACGGGTCGGCGGCCAGGTTGTACCAGCCGGTGATCTGACCGTTGGCGAAAACGAGCTCGAACCTCCCACCCGCGCCGATGTGCCACCGTCGGCCCGCGCGCTGAACGTACAGTCGACCGTCGTCATTCGACGAATCGCCGAAGATGTCCTCGCGACTGGCCGAGAGGATGACGTCGTCGAAGTAGACGGTGACCGGTTGGGCCACGTTGCTGAACGAGAACCGCAGCTCGCCCACCTCGTCGAGCGTTATTTGTTCGCCCAACTCGCCGAGGTCCAGCCGCAACGCGTTCCAGCCCTTTCGAAGCGGCAACGTCGCCTCTGCCGTCACCTCGTCCGGCGGCCGCCCGGAGCTGATCGCGATCTCGAACATCAGGCCGTCGACGGGAACGTGAACCGACAGAAGAAGCAGATCGAACCGCCGCCAGTCTCGTTTGAGATACCACTGGGACGCGCCGGCGTTGTTGACCAGCACCGTGTCGGACTCTGCGGCGGCGGTGAATGCGAGGCATCCCGGCCCGGTTTCGGCCCGGCCCTGCCCGGTGTCGGGCCGGACCGCGGAGACCGGCGTTTCGGCCGACGCGCGGAAAAGCTCATAGTGCGTCGTGTTCTCGAAGTCGGCGATCAGCGCGAACGGGCCCTTCCGCAGGTCCGCGTATGTGTCCCGAAGCCGGTCCGTGCGGGTCGGCGCTGCGTGGGGTGAGCCACCGGTCTTGCACGACGCGCCGGCAGCCAGCATCAAGGCGGTGACGATGGCAAAAGCGGACCGCCGGGCGTCCCCGCACCATGTCGTACGCATGACCGCAAGGGTAAGCCGAACGACGCTGCACCGCAACGTGACGCGCCGCGGGGTACGCCGCGGGCCGGAACGTGAGTCGACGCCGGTGATCCGGCGTATAATCCCCAGCCCAAGCCGCTTGGCGCGGGAATGGCCGACACTATAGGAGGGCTCCATGACGCCGAACATCCAACGCAACGGCCGAATCGCACGGGCCGTCTCGGGAGTGTTATGCCTGGTCGCGGGAGTGGTCGTGGTCTGGGCGGGTTGGCCCGCCGCGGCTATTGTCCGCTGGATCGTCGCGGTCGCGCTGGCTGCCGCCGGAGGCTTCCAGCTCTTCGAGGCCAGGCGAGGCTGGTGCGTCATGCGCGCGTGCGGGTTTCGCACGCCCATGTGACCCACACGGCATCGACTCCTCGACCGGCTTCATCGGCGGCCTTCGGGTCCCCGACGGGCCTATTCTGGGACGTGCGTCGCGATACGCGCGGCGGGCCGAGTTGGTTGCACCTCCGGCCGATGTCTCGTATATCCTTCGCGGCTGCGCGGGGGTTTGTAAACGAACTCGTTAGTTCGGTGCCGACGGCAATCGCGGGGGCACCGGATGGGCAGGTAAAGCAATGGCGAGTGTGCAGGTCGTGCCGGTCGGAATGGGCGAGGTCGAGCTGATCACTCGGATGTACAACGACGTGTTCAGTCCGCGCCACGATCAGGAGTTCTTCCGGCGGCGGTTCCAGGGACGCTACAACGTCAGCATGCTCGTGGCGATTCTCGACGAGCAGCACGTCGGCTTCGCCGTCGGATTCGAGTTGATGCCCACGACCTATTTCTCGTGGCTGTGCGGCGTGCTCCCGGATTTCCGGCGGAAGGGTATCGCCACCCAATTGATCCAGGCCCAGCAGGCCTGGGCCATCGAGCACAAATACGAGATGATCCGCTTCGAGTGCCTCAACCAGCACCGGGCCATGCTCCACGTCGCCATCACCGAAGGCTACGACCACGTCGGCATCCGCTGGGACATCGCCACCGCCAACAACGTCGTCATCTTCGAAAAAGACCTGCGGTAGCGGACCACGAGGCGTTGTCCGCGACCCGTGGTTGTGTGTACAATCTCCTGAAGGGCGCAGTTGCGGGGCATCGACATGGTCTATCGCGGACACGTGCGAAACGGCAGGATTGAACTGGACGACGAGGGCCGGCTTCCTGAAGGTGTTCCGGTGGAGGTGTCCGTCGCGGAGAGCGCGGAGGCTCCTGCCGGCGGCACCGAGGGTCTGACGCTGTATGATCACCTGAAGGCGATCGTCGGCTGCGTTGACGATCTACCGCCCGACGCGTCGATCAACGTCGGCCACTACCTGTACGGGCACCCCAAACGGTGAACGAGGTCGTCGCCGATACGGTCTACTACGCCTGGCCTTGCTCTTCATTCGCGAGGATCGCCAAGAGCTGTTCGATCAAAGGCGGAAGTTCGTCCGCAACGATCCGCCACAACACGTCGTAATCCACTTCATCGTACCCGTGCACCAGCCGGTTGCGCGTGCCCACGATTTGCCGCCAAGCGATCCCGGCATTCAGACTCCGGCTCTGTGCGGACACGCGATGGGCGGCCTCGCCCACGATCTCAACGAGCTTGGTCAACGCGAGCGCAAACTGGCGGTCATGGTCCAGGTCGACCCGCGTCCGGCCACGGGCCATGGCCGTCGCTTCCGCGGCGTGGTCGTGCATGTGTCGGAGGGCGACCGTATCGTCACGGCGCGTCATAGAGTACCTCGGCCTCCTGAAGCACCTCGTCCCGAAAATACCTGCTGAGAAAACCGCGCGTGTGGAGGTCGACGTTGCGGCCGAGCAACTCGGCGAGCTCTTCCTGAATGCCAAAGAATCCGAATCCCGGTGTGGCTCCGGGCTCGAACTCGACCAGTACGTCGATGTCGCTGCTCGGACCGAAGTCCTCTCTCAGGATCGAGCCGAAGAGCGCGAGCCGGCGGATCCCATGCCGTCGGCAGAAATCTGCTAGGACGGATTCCGGGATCTCAATGCCGTGATAGCTCATGGGCGCCGCTTCGTTTCCGCGGGGATTCTAACTGCGTCGGCCGCGCCGGTCCACATTCCATGGGTGTGCATCTTACGGACGCAGGGACTCGTGACGCTATCGTTCGTGGTGATGGAACGGATGAGTCGGACCGAAACGTCAACGGCCGACCGTCACCTCGAGCAGGCCGGGTTCACCCCGCCTATGGCGTAGGCCGGCCACGTTGTGGCGGCGTCGCTACGCGGCTTGGTGGCATCTGCCGCGCAGCAACATCGTTCCCCCGGTCAGCGTCAGGAGTGGCATGACCACGAGCCCCCATGCCGACGCGACCGGGACGGCGAACTCGTCGCAGGCATCGTTGACGCCGCTTTCGTTCTCGTCGCCGCCGCAGTTGCGGCCGATGCGCGGCCGGCCGCCGTCAAGCTGACAGCATCGCACGGCCCGGTCCACGTCGGTAAGGCCGTCATACCCCCAAGAGCCCCCGTTCCACCGACCAGTACAACCCCGTCAGCGCAATCAGCACCGACACCGGCATCACCACCGCCCGCCGGTACCACCGCGCCTCCCGAAACCAACCCACCAGCGCGAACGCCAGCAGCACGACCGCAAGCTGCCCCAGCTCCACTCCAATGTTGAACGTCACCAGCGTCGTGACGAACTCACCGGACGGCAGCCCCAGCTCACGCAGCACCCCCGCAAAGCCCAGCCCGTGCAGCAGGCCGAACAGGAACACCAGGGCCGGACGCCACGGCTTCAATTCCGTCGTAAACAGATTCTCGACCGCGACATAAGCGATCGAGAGAGCGATCAGCGTTTCGACCAGCCGCGACGGAAGCTCGATGACGCCGCCCATCGACAGCGCAAGCGTAGCCGAGTGGGCGATCGTGAACGCCGTAATCTGCCACAGCAGCGGCCGCCACTTCGTGCTCAACAGGAACAGGCCCAACACGAACAGAATGTGGTCCACCCCTTTGGGCAGGATGTGCTCGAAGCCGAGGACGAGATATCGCCCGGCGACAGCCGCGGTATCGGCGTCTTGCGTCCGTTGGCCGATCGTATGGGGCGGACTCGTCGCGCCGGGATCGAGAACGTGTTTGACGGTCCCGCCGCCGCACAGGTCGACGATCGTCAGGTGTACGGCCTGGAACGCCCGCGATGCGCCGAACGAGAAGACCGCGCAGTGGTCAGGGATCCTGCCCTCGAACCGTGCGATGGTCCCCAGCATCGTTGGCTGGGCCGCGCCTTCTATGAGGACAGTCCCGAATTGCGGGAACCGAATGACCGGGTTCTCCTGCCGCTTTCCGTCGAACTCGATCCGCACGCGGCGCCGGAGCGTCTCCGCTGCCCGCTGGATGCATTCTTCAAGCTCAGCCGGCGGAAACGCCCGCAGTTCACCGACGATGAGTGCCGAGTCGACCGTGGCCGAAACCCCCAGCACCAAGGCATCCACGTCGATCCGCATGTCGACTTGATACGTTCCGTCGGACTTCAGTACCGCGACGGCTTCGGTGAAACCGAACGTGTGGGCGAGCGTTGTTGTGGCCCGCAGCAACGGCCAGACCACGAGACAGACCCGAAGCGCACCAACTATTCGTGTGGATCGTCGCACGCGACGAGTGTAGCGCCTTTTCCATGCCGGCGACATGCACGCGCCCTCACCCCCTCCGCCCGTCAGTCGACCTGGCGCCCGGCGCCGGGCTCATCGCCACGGTCACCGCCATGGCGTCGCCGCCAGTCGTGCAATCCGATGCTTGCATCAGTCGGCCCACCTCATCCAGCAGCCGATTCAACCGGACGACGTCCACGCGCCTCAGGCGAACGTTGTACCGGTGCACCATCAGGCGCCGGGCCGGGCCGTCCGTCGCCACGTCGTCGACGGAAAGGGCTCTTCGGCAGTCGCGAGCCGCGGCCCGCAGCAACGCCTCGTACGACCGGGCCAGAGCATGCCGGAAGCGTTCGCCTCGCTTGCGGCGGGTGAGGACCAGCCGCGGGGCGACGAGCCGGTATACGGCCTCGTTCCTTCGACGTGCTCTGCGCGTGCCGGCCTTGACGACAATCCCGGCCCGCTCGAGCTGCCGGATGTGGTAGTAAAGGGACTCGGGGATCCTCCGAATGCAGTGGGCGATCTGCGCTGCCGAGGCCGGCCCATATAGGGACAGGCACTCAATGACTCGCAGACGTGCCGGCGAGCCGATCGCGGCGAGTTGCCCGGGGTCGCGAATCTCGAATTCGAGCGTTTTCTTGGACACGATGACCTACCGTAGGGCCGCGCAGCGAGACGCTCAAGGCGTATTGCTAGAAGATCTTCACTTTTTGAAGTAAAATGGCGGGGTGTCCCGTCTTGGGTGACAGTGCCGAAACGAATAGCCACGCGCCCGGACCGCGATGCCCGGTGAAATGCAGGAGCCCCGATGAACCCGCTCGTTCGCCCCGCTCAGCTTCTTGTGCCCATGTTCGTGGCCCTTCAGGGCGGAATTCGCGCCGCGGAACCGCCGCCCGCGGCGGCGCCCGCCGACGACCTCTTCCGCCGTGGCGCCTTCGCCGAGGCCGAGCGCGCGTACGCCGACGCGGCGACCGTCAATCCCGCCGATGCCGACGCCCATCGGCGACTGGGTGAGATTGCGCTGCTCTCCAACCGCCTCGACGAAGCCGCGCAGCGGCTCTCACGGGCCCTGGCGCTGCGTCCCGGCGACGAGCGGGCGACGGCGCTGCTCGCCGAGACCCGGTATCGGCAGGATCGATTCGCCGATGCGGCGCCGCTGTTCCGCAAGATCGGCCGAACCGCCATGGCCGACAAGCTCGACAGTTTCCGCGGCGACCAGCCTTACCGTGTCCTGGCGGACGCCGCCGTCGCCGAGGTTGCGTTCGCGCTGACCGATCCGCTGCCCGTCGTTCGGGTCAGCGTCAACGGGAAGGAACCGGCGAACTTCATCATCGACACCGGCGGGGCAGAGGTGATTCTCGATCCCGAGTTCGCGGACGCCGTCGGCGCGCGGCGCTTCGGCCCGGAGTCCGGGACGTTCGGCGGTGACAAGAAGGCCGATTACCTGCACGCCCGGGTCGAGTCGCTGAAGCTCGGCGGGCTTGCGGTCGAGAACGTCCCCGTGCATCTGCTCGGCACGCGTCGTTTCGCGGCGGCGGCAGCGGGGCAGCGGATCGATGGCATTCTCGGAACCGTTCTCTTTTATCACTTCCTCACGACGCTCGACTATCCCAATGGCCGCTTGATCCTGCGTACCAAAGCCCCGACGGGCGACGAGTCCGCACCCGGCACCCACGCCATCCCCTTCTGGGTGGCCGGAGATCACCTGATGATCGCCGAGGGACGGCCGAACGACGCCGAGCCGTGCCTGATGCTCGTCGACACCGGACTCGCAGGCGGCGGGTTTACCTGCCCGCAGTCCACCCTGCGCGCCGCGGCCGTTGACCTCGCTTCGTCGCAGAGCTTCGACGGAGTCGGAGGCGGGGGGACGGTCAAGGTCACGCCGTTCGTGCTGGACCGCCTGAGCCTGGGTGCGGCCCGTCGGCAGAACATCGTGTCCTTCTTCGGGGCCTTCCCCGAATCGCTGGAAAACGGACAAGGCTTCCGGATCTGCGGACTGGTGTCTCACGGCTTCTTCCGGCCGTTTGCCGTCACGTTCGACTTCCGTGCGATGCACATCTATCTGAACGACCAGGGCCGACAGTGAGGCGTGCGGCAGGGCCTGCTGCCGCCGGCCGAGCCGTCGGGGGCATCGGGCTTCGCAGGGGCGGGAGGGCCGTCGCCGGCCGTGCGCGAAGGCCGGCCCACACTCTGTCCGATATTAGGGTTGCCATGTTGCCTACGCCCTTGCCGCGCGCATTCGACTTGCTGGCCGGTCGTCCCGACATCGCCGCCGATGCCGCGCTGGCGGAGTCCCTCCCCCATTTCTCCGGAGCCACCCAGGAGGCGGCGCTTCGGATCCTCATCGAGCGCGGACACGGTCCCACGCTGGCCGGTCTGATCCAGGGGTTCCGCGACCTCGAGGACGGCCTCAAGACCGTCCTTCTGCGGAACGCCGTGGGGCTGTCGGCGGGCATCAGGTCCGTGATCGCGGCCGGAAACGCCGCCGACCGCGCCGCCGCCATCGAGGTGATCGCCCGCGCGGACGCGCCCCAGCTTGCCCACCTGCTCGTGGATGCCCTTCGTGGCGAATGCACAAAAACGCGCGCGCTGGCTGGCCACGCCCTTCGTTCGCTGACCGCGAGCTTCGTCGCCCGGATGCAATGCCGCGAGACGGATCCCTCCTCCGGCCTCGGGCGGTCCAATGCCGACGACCTGTCGAGCGCGCTACAGCGCGCCGTCCTCACCTGGGACGCGCACAGAAACGGTGAAGCGCTCGAAGCCGCGCTATGGATGGCCGAACGCGTCGAACCCGCGATCCGCCGCAAACTCCACGACCCCACCGGCGAACTGCTCCCCGCCGTACGGAAAACCATGCAGCCGGTCAACGACGCACGGATGGCTGACTTCGTCGTACGTGCACTGGGTATCCAGCCACTTCGTGATGCGGCCGCGTCGGCGATAACCCGAACGCACGATGCAGCCTTCAAGCTCGCGCTGATCCGTCACGCACCGCTGTTGGACGATGCCGACGTGCTCCGCGGCTGGCGCACCATCAGGGATTGGCAGTGGCTGTTCGGTGCCGTCGACCTCATGGCGAAACTCAGCGGACAGGATGCGGAGCGGGCCGTGCGGATGATCGCCCTCGCGGGCGGCCCGCATGACCGAAAGATCGAGGCTTTCCGCCAGTTGCTCAACGGCGGGCAGGACGACGTGCGCCGCGCCGTCCTGGCGACGCTGGCAGCAGACCGCAGTGAGGCGGCATGCATCCTTATGCGGCTGATCGCCGGGCGTTCCGATGACCCCGTCGCGGCGCACGCCAGCGCGCTGCTGCACGACCGGCCGAAGCAGCGCGCCGCGCCGGGCGCCGCGCCGGTTGCCGCCACGCCGGTTCCCATGCCCCAGGAACAACCGCTGACCCTCCAGGATCTGGAAATCGGCCTCGCTCACGCCGAACCTCTCGTGCGGGCCAGAAGCCTACAGCGTGTCCGGAAGATGGCCGCCGCGAAGTCCCTGGCGAACGAGATCTATCGCCTGGCCCATGATCCGGAGCCGGTGGTCCGCAGCCTGGCCGTGGCGATGCTTCCCGATGTGCCCGGACCGACCGCGGAACGCATACTCCGCGCCGCGATCAACGATCCGGACGAGCGGGTGCAGGCCAACGCGATCGAGGCCATGGACCGCTTGAACCTGCCCGAGCGCGTGGCGGTCACGGCCCCGAAGCTGGGTTCGACCTCCAGCCGCGTCCGCGCCAACGCGGTCAAGTCATTGCTTCGTACCGAGCTGAGGCAATCGGCCGAGACCCTGCTCCAGATGCTCGACGCGGAGTCGCGAGCGCACCGCCTCAGCGCCCTCTGGGTCATCGAGCGCATGGGACTCAGCGCTGTGCTGGACCGCCTGTACGAACTCGGCCGGGACGATCCGGACGAGCGCGTGCGCGGCCGCGCGAACCGTGTCATCCGGACCTTGCACGGACAGCAGGTGGTGGGCTCCTGGTGGCACGAAACCGCTTTCCCCGGCGACCCCGACGCCGACGCGGAGGGCCGGCCATGACCTGGCCCGTGCTGGCGCAGCTCGATCGGTTGACCGTCTTCCAGCGAGCGGTTCGCGATCACTTCCGTGAAGGGGGGTCCGCAACCGCCGTGCTGCTCGTGCTCCTGGGGCTGGCCGGAGTGGTTTTCGTGGTGTTGGCGCTTTCTCGCCGGGCGCAGCGGAAGCAGAAGCCGGAGCTGCGCAACGAACCCATCGAGCTGTTCAAGGAGCTCCTCAACGAATTGGAACTGTCGCCGTCGCAGCGGCGCGTGCTCTGGCGCGTGGCGGACGATTTGCAGATCGCGCACCCGAGTGTGCTGGTGTTGTGTCCGGCTTTGTACGACCGGCACACCGTCACGTGGCAGCGAAGGTTTCCACGCGGCGCGGGCAGCGAAGCGGACGCCGTCGACGACGACTTCCTTCGCCGTTTGCGACGACATCTGTTTCCAGACGTCCTGGCGCGAATCGGAACGCGGCACATGGAGTGGGGGGCCGCGACGGGCCCCGATCCGGCGGAGCGTCACGAACCGCAATAAACGCGGTGGCGGTCGCCTCCTTGCTCCCGCACGCCGCGACGCCAAGTCCCGTAGCCGTCCGTGGCAGCTTAGCTCAGTTCTTCAGTTCGTCTGCGAGCCAGTCGCCGAAGCTGATGTCCTCATTGGCAGATTGGCTTTCGTTGAGGTTGCCCAGGATACGGCCCGCAGCGTCCAGCCCGGCCATCGCCGCCTGAAGCTCCTCGGTGCTGCATCCCGATCCGAACCCCAGCGCGGACAATCCGCACGCCGCGGCCGCCAGAGCGGGTCGTTTCGCATTGAATCTCGCCCAACGCATCTGAACCTCCGTCCTTCCTGAACCGCCTCACGTCCGAAAACGTCCCTCTTGTATCGGGAAAATTTCACATCCGTCTTAATCGATTTTATCCATATTATCGTCCATGCGACTAATCGCGGAATTCTGGGGTGGTTTCTAATGCTGGCATCTGCGGTTTGACGACGCGGCTTGACTTCCTTGACGTTCGCCAATACTTTCCGCAGTCGGCCTAGCACCGAGACAGGTGGGTCGAGATGCGCTCGTACCGGGTTGGGTGTGTCGCTTCGTGATTGCCAAAGCGGCAATGGGCGCTCTGTTCGCGGCAGGGCGTTCAGACCACGGGTACGAGACCGCCGCCGCGACTTTTCCTGATAGAGCCATGCATTGCGTACGGGTGGCAGGGAGGCGACGGCTGCGCGGTGCCCTCGACCAACCGGGATTGCCCGGTGGTGTAATTGGTAACACACCAGGTTTTGGTCCTGGCGTTCCAGGTTCGAGTCCTGGCCGGGTAGATAACGCGGCGGCGTAGCGCGAGACTGCGCGTCCGGCTACGGCTTGCGTCCCAGGCCCGAAGGGTTGAGCGTCCGTTGGATTCAATAGCTGCCATCATCCTCGCCGCCGGAAAGAGCACGCGCATGCGCAGCCGCCAGCCCAAGGTCTTGCACGAGGTCTGTGGGCGGCCGATGCTCGGGTTCGTGCTCAGCGCCTGCCGGCTCGCCGGGGCCGACCGCCTGATCGTAGTGGTCGGACACGGACGCGAGGAGGTGCAACGCCGCTTCCACGCGGAACGCGACATCACCTGGGTCGAACAGGCCGAGCAGAAAGGAACCGGGCATGCGGTGATGTGCTGCCGCGAAGGCCTGGCGGAGTTCGCCGGGAGTGTCCTGATCGTGGCCGGCGACATGCCCCTGGTTCGGCGTGAGATGCTCATGGACCTGCTCGACGAGCGGGAGCGCCTCGGGGCCGCACTGTCCATGGCCACCACGACCCTCGCCGACCCGTCCGGCTACGGGCGGATTGCGCGGGACGCCGCGGGAGACATCGACCGGATCGTCGAGGACCGAAATTGCACCGATGAACAGCGCGAAATCCGCGAGGTGAACCCGAGCTACTATTGCTTCGATGCCCATCCGTTGTTCGCGGCCCTGGAACTGCTTGCGCCGGACCCGGCCAGGGGAGAGTTCTACCTGACCGACGTCGTGGCCGGCCTCCGCGCCAGCGGCAAGCCGGTTTCGGCCCGGATCAACGCCCGGCCGGAGGAGGCGATGGGGATCAACTCACGCGTCGACCTCGCGGCCGTGGGACGGGTCATGCAGGACCGGCTCCAGCGGGCGCTCCTGGACGGAGGCGTGACGATTGTGGATCCCGACAATACCTGGATTGAGGCGGACGTGGTTGTCGGGCAAGATACGGTCATCTACCCGTTCACGTTTGTCGGGGCGGGGGCCACGATCGGCGAGGGATGCCGGATCGGGCCCTTCGCCTGGATTCCTCGAGCAGAAACGGTGGGCGCCGGATCGGAGGTAGGCCCGATCGAACGGACTCGCAACGGAGCGCTGGCGTCATGAGTGCGGTACGGGATGCAGCAGACCGCGTGCCCAACGGTCTGATCGTTTTCGGCGGGACGGCGAGCCGGTCGTTGACCGGGCGCGTCTGCGACTACCTGAATACCAAGCCGGGACGCGCGGTGGTGAGCCGATTCCCGGACGGCGAGACCCTGGTCAAGATCGACGAGGACGTCCGCGGGCACGACGTGTTTATCGTGCAGTCCACCGGCCCGCCGGTGAACGACAACCTGATGGAGCTTCTGATCTACATCGACTGTCTGCGGCGGGCCAGCGCCAAGCGGATCACGGCCGTGATACCGTACTACGGCTATGCCCGGCAGGACCGAAAGTCGGAGGGGCGGACGCCGATCACCGCCAAGCTGGTCGCCAACATGATCGCCAAGGCCGGGGCGGATCGAGTGCTGACCATGAACCTCCATGCCGATCAGATCCAGGGGTTCTTCGATCTGCCCGTGGACCATCTGACGGCGGCGCCCGTCCTCGCCAAGCACTTCACGCACCGACAGCTGCATGACGCGGTCCTGGTCTCGCCCGACGTGGGCAACATCAAGTTCGGCTCGGACTTCGCCTCGCGGATCGGCGGCGAGTTGGCCGTCATCCACAAGCGCCGCATCGACGGGTCGCAGACCGTCGCCGTCAACATCATCGGCGACGTCAAGGGCAAAAAAGTCATGATGTTCGACGACATGATCACCACCGCCGGCACCGTCAGCGAGGCGGCACGGATCGTGCGCGAGCACGGGGCGACCCAGATCTTCGTCGCCGCGGCCCACGGCGTGTTCGCCGGCCCGGCCCTCGACCGACTCGTGAGCGCGGAACTCGACGAGATCGTCGTCACCGACACGATCGAACTCGCCCCGCAGGTACGGGACCGCCTCAAGAACCTCACCGTCCTGTCCGTTTCGGGGCTGGTGGGCGAGGCGATCCGCCGGATCCACGAGCACCGGTCGGTGAGTGCACTTTTCGTGAGCTAGGTGTACGATGCCCCCGGGACCCGGTCAGTGCCCGGTTGCAGAGCAAGCGGAGTGAATGCAGGCCATGGAACAGACGACGTTGACGGCGGAACCCCGGACGGAAATCGGTACCCGCCCGGCACGCAGATTCAGGAAGCAGGGCCGGTTGCCGGTCATCATCTACGGGCACAACGAGCCGCCGGAGGCCGTGTGGCTCGCCGCCCACGAGGTCGAGGTCGCCCTCGCTCACGGGCAGCGCATGCTCACCCTCCGGGCGAACGGTGGAACGAAACAGTACCTGATCAAGGAGGTCCAGTATGACCACCTGGATCGGACACCGATTCACCTCGACCTGGCCCGCGTCGATCTTCACGAGAAGGTCCAGGTCAAGGTCGGCATCGAGCTGCGGGGCGAGGCCAAGGGCGTCGCCGAGGGCGGCGTACTCTCTCAGATGATGGCGGGTATCGACGTCGAGTGCCTCGTGACCGACATTCCCGAGACCCTGCACCCCATCATCACCGAGTTGGGGTTGAACGAATCACTGCTCGTCAAGGACCTCGATCTGCCGGCCGGCGTGACGGCGCTTGCGGAGCCCGATGCCGTCGTGGCGATCGTTAGACCGAAGGCCGAGGAGGTCGCGGTGGAAGAGAAGCCGGCCGAAGGCGAGGGGGCCGCGGAGCCGGAGCGAATCGGGCGGGCGCGCAAGGAGGAGGAGGCCGAGGGCGGCTCTTAGCCGCAGCGCCCGGCCGTCCCCCGACGGTGCGACAGCCGCCGTGGCACGACGTACGCTCGTTGGCGGAGTCCCGTGAAGCTGATCGTTGGTCTGGGCAATTGTGGGCCGAGGTATGCCGGCACGCGACATAACGTCGGTTTCGACGTGATCGACATCCTGGCGGGGCGGTGGCGAATCGACCTGACTACGGAGAAGTTCCACGGCTGGTTCGGCGCCGCAGACCGCGCCGGGCAACGGGTCGGGCTGTTGAAACCGACGACCCTGATGAACCGCAGCGGGCGGGCCGTCTCCGCCGCCGCGAGGTTCTACAAGCTCGAGCTTCCCGACCTGCTGGTCGTCGTCGACGACGTGGCCCTGCCGCATGGAAAGCTGCGGATGAGAGCCCAGGGCTCGGCCGGCGGACATAACGGGCTCCAGGACATCATCGATCGCCTGGGCGCCGATGAATGGTGCCGACTTCGGATCGGCATCGGCGGGCCGATCGGAGATGGATCGTCGTACGTGCTGGGACGCTTTACGGCCGACGAGGAGGAAGTGATGGACCCGGCCCGCGAGCGGGCCGCGGATGCTGTGGAATGTTGGGTCGAGCACGGCCCGGATCTGGCGATGACCCGGTTCAATCCCGACCCGCCGGACGCCGGGGCGTAGCGCCGAACCGGCCCGTGCTCAAGCGAGCCGTATCCAGCGGCTTGGTGACTCGTTTAGAGGAGGTGTGCACCGTTGACGGACATGACGAAGCGACAGTACGAGGCGATGTTCCTGTTCGATCCGACCTTCGCCGGCTCATTCGAGGACTGCGAGCGGGAGGTGCGGCGGCTGGTCGATCGGGCCGGCGGCGAGATGATCTTCTGCCAGCTCTGGGACGAGCGGCGGCTGGCCTACAAGGTCGAAGGTCGCAAGCGCGGCGCGTACGTCCTGTCGTATTTTCAGGCCCCGCCCGACAAGATCGGCGGGTTTGAGCGCGACGCGCAGCTATCCGAACCGGTCCTGCGGGTGCTTGTGCTCCGCGCCGATCACGTGACGCCCGAGGCTATGAAACAGTGGATCTCGAGAGCCCACGCCGAAGAACGGGACGAGCGCGACGACGGCGGGGAACGGTTCTCCGATCGTGGTGCCCCTGATCGCCGGCGCATGGACCGCCGTCCACGCGACCGTGACCGTGATCGCAGCCGCGAGGCGGCTGAGGCCGGAGCCGAGTCCGCAACCGCCGATCGCTAGGGCGCTGCGTGGGCGCTGACCGACGGCGCGTCGCTGTGTCGACGGACGTCGGCGATGGTTCCGCTGGTTGGCAGGTTCGTTCGAGTTTTTCGCGGGGATTGGGTCATGGCAAGTTACAACCGAATCGTGTTGGTCGGAAACCTCACACGCGATCCGCAGCTCAGCTACACGCCCCAGAACACGGCCGTGTGCAAGTTCGGGATCGCTACCAGCCGGAGCTGGAAGGATCGCGAAGGCAACACCCGCGAAGAAACCTGCTTTGTGGATTGCACCGCCTTCGGCAAGGGTGGAGAGGTCTTCAATCAATACATGGCCAAGGGGCGACAGGTGCTGGTCGAGGGCCGGTTGTCCCTGAACCAGTGGACGACGCCCGACGGCGACAAGCGCAGCAAGCACGAGGTCATTGTCGATAATTTCACATTCCTCGGGGCCCGCGGCGGCGATGGAGGCTCCGCGCCACGGGATGGCCAGCGGAGCGCCGCCCCGGCCGCCGCGCGCGATGACGCCGGTTACGACGAGCCGCCCCAGGGCGGTGATATCCCGTTTTGACCGCGATTCGCCTCGGCGTTTGACCCCCGCGTCGCCGGGCTTATCATGACCACCCCATTGGGGTTTCAACGAGAGGTTCGAGGTTCCTGACATGAAGCTGCTGCTCTGCAAAAACGTCGATACGCTCGGCATCGTCGGCGACGTCGTCAACGTCTCCGCGGGATACGCCCGGAATTACCTCCTGCCGCAGCGGCTCGCCACCGAGCCGACGCAGGCCAACATGCGCCGCCTCGCCGAGGCCCGCCGCCTGGCCGAGCGCGAACGCGCCGAGCTGCGCAGCCGCCTCGAAAAGCTGTGCGATGCGCTCGAGGGCGTTGAGGTCACGATCCGCGCCAAGTCCAACGAGGAGGGCCACCTCTACGGGTCCGTCGGCCGCAAGGAAATCGCCAAAGCCCTCGAGGACGAGAACCATTTCGTCAAGGTCGACCAGATCCAGCTCCACGCCCCCATCCGCCACCTCGACACCGTCACCGTCGACGTGCGCCTCGCCGACGATCTTCGCGCCGCGATCAAGGTGTGGGTCGTCCGCGAACAGGCCCCGGGCGAGGAGCCGGAGGCCGAAGCGGCGGAGGCCGCGGACGTACGCAAGGGTTCCGGCATGGAGGCCGCGGATGACCATAGCGCCGACGAATAGCACGCTGCGCGGCGCGCGTGCCGAACGCGTGCCCCCCCAGGACCTCGACGCCGAAATGGCCCTGCTCGGCTCGATGATGATGAGCCGCGACGCCGTGGCCGACGTCGTCCCGGTGATCGGCCGCGAGCACAGCGACTGGTTCTACGTGCCCGCCCACCAGCGGATCTTCGAGGTCCTCCTCGACCTCTACGACGATCCCGCCAAGGCCATCGACCTGATCGTCGTCTCCGACGAGCTCCGCAAGCGCGATCTCATGGAGCAGGTCGGCGGCTCCGACTACCTCATTCAACTCGCCGAGAGCTTCGCCGATTGGGCCCACGCCGAATACTACGCGAACATCGTCCGCGACAAGGGCCTGCTCCGCGACCTCATCCGCTGTTCCGGGCAGATCACCGACCAGGCCTATTCCGCCGCCGAAGAGGCCCGCGAAATCCTCGACTTCGCCGAACAGCGAATCTACGCGGTCACCGAACGCCGCTTCGCACGCACCACCGTCCAGATCCGCGACGCCGTCGCCCGCCTCGCCAAACAACTCGAACTCAAGCAGGACGGCCTCTGCACCGGCGTGGCCACCGGCTTCATGCAGCTTGACGAGATGACCAGCGGGTTCCAGCGCGGCGATTTCATCATCGTCGCCGGGCGCCCGTCGATGGGCAAGACCGCACTGGGCCTGACCATCGCCCAGCAGATGGCCGTGCAGGATCGCGCCCCGGTCGCATTTTTCTCGATGGAGATGAGCTGCGATCAACTCGCGCAACGCATGGTGTGCTCACACACCGGCGTCGACTCGCAAAAGCTACGCCGCCGCGTACTCAACGACGAAGAGCTCTATCAGGTCGTACACGCATGCGCCGACTTCGAAGACGCCCCGCTCTTCATCGACGACACGCCGGGCATGACCGCGCTCGAGCTGAGATCCAAGGCCCGCCGGCTCAAGTCCCAGCATGACATCCAGGCCGTCTTCGTCGATTACCTCCAGCTTATGCACTCGCCGCGGGCCGAGAGCCGACAGGTCGAGATCGCCACGATCAGCCGCAACCTCAAGGGCCTCGCCCGCGAGCTCGAGGTGCCCGTCATCGCCCTCGCCCAGCTCAACCGCATGCCCGAAGGACGCCAGGACAAGCGCCCGCTGATGAGCGACCTCCGCGAGTCCGGGGCCATCGAGCAGGACGCCGACGTCGTGCTCCTCATACACCGTGAGGAGTACTACAAACCCGAGGACGAGAGCGTCAAGAACCAGGCCGAGTTGATCCTCGCCAAACAGCGCAACGGCCCGACGGGCTCAATTACCCTTCATTTCGACAAACGCCTGACACGCTTCGCCAACCATTACGTCGGCCCCGAGCCCCTGCCCATGCCGTCCAACGACGCCGTCCCGTTCTAACTGTGGCACCGGTTTTCAGCCGGTCCGTCGGGTGGCACGGGCAAGCGACAGCTTGCCCATGAGGAGGGCCGACCAACGCGGCAGCGGCGATGCGGCCCCGATATGTGCATTGCCGCTCCATCAAGGTGCCGCTATGATCCGGACCCACTGACGTTCTCCATGCACGACACCGGCGCAGCGCGGGCCGGATTCGTGCGCCGTCCACAGCGCGGCAGGATTACCGTACCAGCATGACGTCAAGGACATGGCTCCACTGCGCGAGAGTCGCAAGCGCGGCGTGCTGCGCGGTGTCCGTCCTCCTGCCGCCGGTCGCCCGAGGTCAGGAACCGCCCCAGACGGTTGTCGACGTGAAGTTCGTCGGCCTCGAACGGATGGCCGAAACGGCGGCCCGGAGCATGGCCGCCGTGCGTGTCGGTACGCCCGCCGAGCCCTCCGAGCTCGACGCCGCCGTCGAGCGCCTCCTGCGAACGGGGCGCTTCCTCACCGTCCGATACGACCTCTCCCCCCGGGAGCCCGGAGTTGTCGTCACCTTCACGGTTCGTGAACGGCCTCGCGTCACCGCAGTCACATTCCAGGGCAATCGGCACTTCGCGGTCTCACAGCTCCAGAAGGAGGTCGGCGCGAAGGTGGGGGATCTTGTCGACCCGTTCGTGCTCCAGTCCGGTGCGCAGGCGATCCGCACTATGTATCGCGAGGCCGGCTACATGAACGTGACCGTCACCGTCGACGAGGAGGGGGCCCGCCGCAGCGGCGAAGTCGTCTACCGCATCGACGAGGGCCTGCAAGTTCGCATCCGCGACATCCGCTACGAAGGAGCCGCGGCGTTCGATGCCCGCACGCTTAGCCGGCAGGTACAGACCAAGACCGCGTGGTGGATCTTCCGCACCGGGGCGTTCGACGTGGACCGGGTCGGGGCCGACGTCCTCAGCTTACAGAACTTCTACCACGATCACGGCTTCCTCGATGCCCGCGTCAGCTACCGGAGCGAACTGGCGGACAACCAGCAGGACATGACCCTCGTCTTCGTCGTCGACGAGGCAACGCGCTACCGCATGGAGAAGATCGAGTTCCGCGGCAACACGGTCTTCTCCACCGAGGAGCTCGCCGGATTGACCGAGTCGCGGGAGGGCGCGTTCGTCGACCGCCCGGGGATTGACAGGGACGTCCGCGCGATCCACACCCGCTACGGCGATCTCGGTTACATCTACGCCGCCGTCCGCGCCGTCCGGGTCTTCTCCGATGACCCCGGGCTGGTCCGGCTGACGTTCATCATCGAAGAGGGCGATCAGTACCGCGTCGGGCGTGTCGTCGTTCGCGGAAACGCCCGCACCAAGGACAAGGTCATCCGCCGGACACTCAACCTCTATCCCCCCGACGACCTGTTCAGCCTGACGGAGGCGCGGGAGGCGGAGCAGCGGCTCAAGGAGACGCGCATCCTCAGCTCGGCCCGCGTCGTTCCCATCGGCGACCGGCCCGGCGTGCGCGACGTGCTGATCGACGTCACCGAATCCGACAAGGCCGGTGACCTCCTGTTCGGCTTCGGTGTGACCAGCAACAGCGGACTGGTCGGGTCGGTCGTGCTGGACCTTCGGAACTTCGACCTGCACGACCGGCCCCGAAACCTCAACGAGTTCGTGAAATTCCGGTCCTTCTTCGGCGCGGGACAGCACCTACGCATCGAGGCCCTCCCCGGCACCACCGTCAACCGCTTTCGCTTCGACTTCACCGAGCCCTACCTCTGGGACCGGCCCATCCGATTCGACCTGAGCGGATACTACTTCGAGCGCGGCCGCGACGGCTACACCGAGGAGCGCACCGGTGCGACCGTCAGCTTCGGCAAGCGGTTCGAGCGCGGCCCCTGGCACGGTTGGGCCGGCGAGGTCTCGCTGCGGGCCGAGGACGTGACCATCGACGACATCGACCTGTTCGCCTCGGGCGAACTTCGCGACGTGGAGGGCTCGAACTTCATCACCGGCCTCAAGGGCTCGATGCTGCGCGACCGCACCGACAGCCGCTTCGTCCCCAGCGTCGGCGACCGGCTGCGCGTCGGGTACGAGCAGGTCGTCGGCGAGCACAACTTCGGCAGGCTCACCGCCAGCTATCGCTGGTATCGAACGATCGACACCGACGCGATGGGTCGAAAGAAAGTGCTCCAGCTCAGTGCCGAGGGCGGCGTCATTCTCGGCGACGCCCCCATCTTCGAACGTTTCTTCGCCGGCGGCACCGGGTCAATCCGCGGCTTCGAGTTCCGAGGCGTCGGCGAGCGCGACGGCATCGACGAAACCAACGTCGGCGGCGATTACCTCGTCCTGCTCGGCGCCGAGTACAGCTATCCGCTGATCGGCGACAACATCCGGGGCCACCTCTTCCTCGACACCGGCGCCGCGGGCCGCGGAACCTACCGCGCCGCCGTCGGAACCGGATTCCGCCTCACCCTCGACATCTTCGGCGGCGTCCCCCTCGAGTTCAACCTCGGCATCCCGGTCAGCAAGGACTCCGACGACGAAGAACAGGTCTTCAGCTTCCTCGTCGGCGGACTGTTCTAGGCGAGTGGCTGCGGCTGGCCGCGGTCCCGAGTCCTGCTACAATGGCCTTGTGCAGCCGCTTACCATCTACGTTGAGACCAGTGTTTGGAGCTTCGCGTTCGCTGAAGACGTGCCGGACTACCACCTCGACACGCTGGCGTTCTTCGATGCGTGCCGTGCCGGGGTTCTCTCCCCGTTCGTTTCGCCGGCAGTGCTGGCGGAGATCGATCGCGCCCGACCCGAACTTAGGGAGCGGCTCGTCGACCTGATCCATGACGTGGGTCCTGCGGTGCTCGACGTGGACGCTCGGGCCGAGGCCCTTGCTGCCGCATTCCTGCGTGAGCGTGCGGTGACCGGCTCGAAGCCGGAGGACGCGCGGCACGTGGCCGTTGCCTTCGCCGGCGAGCTTGATGCTCTGGTATCGTGGAACTTCCGCCATATTGCGAGCCTGCGGCGCTCGCAGCGCTTCAACGCAGTGGCGCTGATGGAGGGTTTCTACAAACCGTTACGAATCGTGAGTCCTGCCGAGGTGAGCTATGACGCCGAATCGGACGCGTAAAGAGAGCAGCATGTTGGAGGAAGTACGGCGCTGGCGCCGCGAGGTGTACGAGGCCGACCACGGCGTCGATCTCCACGAGCGCCGCCGGCGCGACGCCGAACTCATCCGCCGCTTCGGCCTGACCGGCCGAGCTGAGGACAAAGCCCGCGATCGACAGTATTGACCGTCCCCCTTCTCCGGACCGGGTCCGTTGCCTGTTGCGGTCAATAAGACCCGGCCGCCTATCGGCCGGATCAAGGTGATCCCGTCTTGATCGCCTGGGCTTTGGCTACCAGGTCCACGAACTCCGCCCGATATCCGAACGGGCCATCCCCGAGCGCGGTGCCCGCAAGTTCAGTGACGAGGTCGTAGGTGAGCGCCTCCGCGTGCTCCGAACCCCGCAGCAGCATGCCGAACGACGCAACCGCGGCGGCGAAGGCGAAATCGTCCGACGAGTCCTCCAGCGTCAGCCCCTCATCGAACGCCGCGACTCCGATCAGCTTGCTCACGTCACCATCCGGCTGCTTGTACCGCAGCTTGACCGTCATCAATTCGCCGCTCTCCGCCGCGCCGGTCATCACGGTCTGCGTCTCGTACTTCAACGGATCGACCGTCGGAAGGTCCGCCGCCCCGCCAACCCGCACGGTCTCATACAGCGCCGTGACCGTATGCCCGGCCCCGATCTCCCCCGCATCCTTCGTGTCGTCGTTGAAATCCTGCGCCGCCAGCATGCGGTTCTCGTAGCCGATCAGCCGATACGCCTCTACCTCCGCCGGGTTCAACTCGACCTGGATCTTCACGTCCTTGGCGATCGTCACCAGCGTCCCGCCCGGTCATCGGCTCGCTGACCCGCGACCCGCCCCCACAGGCGTTCGCGGTGCTCGGGCCCGGGATGGCCGCACGGGACCTTGCTCGCACGGATCGTCCCCCGATTCCCGCGCGGCGGCGGTTTCTACAGGCTCATCATTCGACTTGTTATGCCGGCCGATCCGGCGAGAATCAAACCGTCGGGCGCTTGGGCCGGATCTACAGCGTTTTCGGGGAGGGACGGTGTCGAATGACGGTGTCACGGCGGGACTTTCTTCAATCAGCGGCGGTAACGGCAGCCATCGGAGCGGTTTATCCGCGGCTCGCGCGGGGCGGATCGGCGGGCACCGCGCCGGGCAAGCCGCCCATCGTCGTCGCCAGCGCCAACGGCCTCGAGGCCGTCAAGAAAGCCGGCGAAATGATCCGGGCCGGCGCAGACACCCTCGACGCCGTCATCGCCGGCGTCAACCTCGTCGAAGATGACCCCGAGGACGACTCCGTCGGCTACGGCGGCCTCCCCAACGAGGACGGCGTCGTCGAGCTCGACTCCTGCGTCATGCACGGCCCGACCTGCCGTTGCGGCGCCGTCGCGGCCCTCAGAAATATCAAGAACCCGTCGAAAGTCGCCAAAGTTGTCATGGAGCGCACCGACCATATCCTCATCGTCGGCGAGGGCGCCCTCCGCTTCGCCCGCGCCCACGGCTTCGAAGAAACCAACCTGCTCACCGAAGCCGCCCGCAAGAAGTGGCTCAAGTGGAAGGAGACCATGTCCGACCGCGACGACTGGGTCCGTCCCGCGGAAGGCGACGGACATTCCAGCGCCGTCCACGACTTCGCCCGCCACTACGGAACCATCAACTGCTGCGCCCTCGGCCCCTCCGGCGACCTCAGCGGCGTCACCACCACCAGCGGCCTCGAGTACAAAATCCCGGGCCGCGTCGGCGACTCGCCGATCATCGGTGCCGGCCTCTACGTCGACAACACGGTCGGCGCCGCCGGCAGCACGGGCCGCGGCGAGGCGGTCATCAAGATCTGCGGCGCCCACACCGTCGTCGAGGCCATGCGTCACGGCATGTCACCCACCGACGCATGCCTACACGCTCTGAAGCGTATCGTCGACACGACGAAAGAGAAGCGTCTGAAACGCGACGACGGCCGCCCCGACTTCGACGTGAAATTCTACGCCCTCAGCAAGGACGGCCGCTTCGGCGCCGCGGCAATCTGGTCCGGAACCAGGTTCGCCGTCTACGAGAACGGAACCAACCGGCACCAGGAAGCCGCGTTCCTCCTCGAAAAGGTGTCAGGATGAATTTCCCGCGGCGGCAGGCGCGGGTCGAAGTTCACCACGAATCGGTCCTGTAAAATAATCCTGACACCTTTTCTTCTCAGCGGGCTCTTTGCCATGATCGCCAAGCTGATCCGTGTCCACGTCAAGCCGGGACGATTGTCCCAGTACCTCGCGGCCCAAGCCATCTGGAATCGTGAGACCAGCAAGGCCCCAGGCTACGCCGGCCACTTCTGCGGGCGCGATGCGAATGACTCCAACCTGATCCAGCTCATCTTCTTCTGGCGCTCACGCGCCGACCTGGACCGCTGGATGGCCGACCATCACGACCGCATCGAATCGCTGGCCCGCGCGGACGAGCACTTCGAGCGCCACGAGGTGGGAATCTTCGAGGAAGTGCTCCCCCCGCCCACCGAAAAGGTGTCAGGATGAATTTCGCGCGGCGGCAGGCGCGGGTCGAAGATCGCCCGGAATCGGTCCGGTTAAATAATCCTGACACCTTTTCGTCTCGAGCGCTACGAGGTGGAAATCTCCGAGGAAGTGCTCCCGCCGCCAACCGACGAACGACACGCGTTCCGCCTGCCGATCACCCGCCCACAGCCCGGCCGCCGCTTCGCTACACGCGGGCGAACCGCATCAAGCGCACGAGGAAGCCCGCCATGCAGATCACTAATCTGAGAGTCCAGAGACCTGCCGTTAGCTTCCCGAACTAAGACCAGGCGCCGCCTAGTCGCAGCCGCCGCGCCCTCACGTTCCCCCGCGCCGGATCGCGAACAAGATCGCGACCACCGCTACGACAAGAATGACAACAGTCTGCACCATCGAATCGTCCCTCGGCCCGACAGAGGGCCAGGTGGCTTCACATCCACTTATCGGCGGGCCGGCGATCCCAGCCCAACGCCGCACGAGCATTATACGCCCCGCCCCGCATCGAGTCCCACACGACTGTCCCACCGCGGCGTCCCCCACCCGAAACTCACGCTGGACCGCTCCGTTCGTCAGGTTACACTGGTCACGATTTCACACAAGGACCGCCGAACCAATGACCACCGGCCTCGCCAACCGCGTCGTTTCCGACACCGCCAGAGAATACCTGCGGCTGCACCTGACCACCGACATCGGCCCGGTCCGGCTCCGCAATCTGGTCCAGCACTTCGGCTCCGTCGACGCCGTCCGCTCCGCCTCGATGGCCCAGCTCCAGCGCGTCACCGGCGTCGGGCCGAAAATCGCCGAGGCCATCTTACGGGCCCGCGACGATGCCCCCGTCGATCAGGAAGTGGCTCGCGCCGCCGAATGCGGTGTCCGAATCCTCTGTGCGGAGGACGATGAGTACCCCCGCGGCCTCCTCCACATCCCCGACCCGCCCGTCTGCCTCTACCTCCGCGGCCGGATCACCCCGGCGGACGCCCTCGGCATCGCCATCGTCGGGACCAGGCGCTGCTCGCATTACGGCCAGGAGCAGGCCGTTCGGTTCGGAGAAATCCTGGCCGGGGCCGGCTTCACCGTCGTCTCCGGATTGGCGCGGGGCGTAGACAGTCACGCCCATCGCGGTGCGCTCCATGCCAACGGACGCACGATCGCCGTCCTTGGAAACGGTCTGTCCTCGATCTATCCGCCGGAGCATGCGTCGCTCGCCGACGAAATCGCCGCCTCCGGCGCCGTCGTCACCGAGCTGCCCGTCGACGTCGGGCCCGACGCGGGCCACTTCCCGCGGCGAAATCGCATCATCGCCGGCCTCTCCCTCGGCGTCATCGTCATCGAGGCCGGCCAGCGCAGCGGCGCCCTCATCACCGCACGCGTCGCAAACGAATACAATCGCGAAGTGTTCGCGGTCCCCGGCCGAGTCGATCGGCCCGATCTCACCGCAGGCGTCAACGGCCTGATCCGCGATGGCGCCGCAAAGCTCATCACCTGCCTCGAGGACGTGCTCGATGAGCTCGGCGACGTGGGCCGGGCCCTGGCCGGCACGGGGAACGAACCCGCGGCCGGCGGCCCCGTCGTAAGCCCCAACCTCTCGCCGCAACAGACGGCCGTGCTCCAGGCCGTGTCCGACGGCGCCGAAGACATCGAACGGATTACCGAAACCGCCGAGATGGACGCCGCACAGGTGCTCCCGACGCTGACGATGCTCGAGCTGCGCGGGCTTATCCGCCGCCTTCCGGGCGACCGCTTCGTCTGTCGCAACGTCGCCGCGAAAGCCGGTTCAACCTGACCACGCGCAGAGTGCCACCATGAGGAAACCCGAACTGCTTTGGCGACCGTCCGACGAGCGTGCCCGGCGTACGCAGATGCACGCCTTCATGACGCAACTCGCCGGCCGGTACTGCTTCGCTGCCGACTGGCCCTCGTTTCACACCTGGTCCGTCGAGCATCGCGACAGATTCTGGCAGGAGATGTGGAAGCTCGCCGGCATCCACGCGACGAAACCGGCCACCGGCGTATGCACCGGCGAGGGCATGCTCGAAACGAAGTGGTTCCCGGACCTCCAATTCAACTTTGCCGAGCATCTGCTCCGCTTCGATGACGACCGCATCGCCATCGCCGCCGAGGACGAGCTCGAACGATGCCGCACCATCACCTTCCGCGAGTTGCGCCACACCGTGGCCCGCTGCGCCGCCGCCATGAAGGCCGCCGGCATCCGCAGGGGCGACCGCGTCGGCGCCTTCATGGCCAACATCCCCGAGACGATCATCGCCATGCTCGCCGCGGCGAGCCTCGGGGCCATCTGGTCCTCCTGCTCCCCGGACTTCGGAATCGGCGGCGTCTTCGACCGCTTCGGCCAGATCGAACCCAAGCTGCTCGTGACCATCGACGGCTATTCCTACGGCGGAATGCGGATCGACTCGCTCGACAAGGTCCGCGGCATCGTGGACAAAATCCCCAGTATCGAGCGCGTGCTGGTCGTACCGTTCCTGGACGAGAAGCCCGACCTTGACGGCATTCGTGGGGCGATGCTCTGGCACGAGTTCCTGGCGACCGCAGAGTCCGCGCGGGATGAAGCCCGCGGCGCGCCACCGGACTGCGAGCCCGTTCCCTTCGATCATCCCCTCTACATCATGTACTCCTCCGGCACGACCGGCATCCCCAAATGCATCGTCCACGGACACGGCGGAACCCTCCTCCAGCACATGAAGGAGCTCATGCTCCATTGCGACCTCCGCCGCGACGACAACATCTTCTACTTCACCACCTGCGGCTGGATGATGTGGAACTGGCTGGTCAGCTCCCTCGGAGTCGGGGCCACCGTCGTCCTCTACGACGGCTCACCCTTCCATCCCGACAAGCACCACCTCTGGCGACTCGCCGAGCGCATCCCGATCACCGTCTTCGGCACCAGCCCCAAGTTCGTCGCCGCCTGCGACAACGCCGCGCTGCGCCCCGGTAAGGAGCACGATTTGTCCAACCTCCGGGCCGTCCTCTCCACCGGCTCACCGCTGACCATCGAGAACTTCCGCTGGGTTTACGACCGCGTGAAAAAAGACCTACAGCTTTCGAGCATCAGCGGCGGAACGGACATCATCAGTTGCTTCGTCCTGGGCAACCCGATTCTGCCGGTTTACGCAGGCGAGATCCAGTGCGCCGGGCTGGGCATGGACGTAAGGGCATTCAACCTCGACGGCATGCCCGTCACCGACGAAAAGGGCGAGCTCGTCTGCTGCGCCCCGTTCCCCTCCCAGCCCGCCGGCTTCTGGAACGACCCCGACGGCGAGAAGTACCGCAGGGCCTACTTCGCTGATTTCCCCGGAATCTGGCGGCACGGCGACTTCGTAGAGATCACCGGCCGCGGAACGGTCATCATCTACGGCCGCTCCGACGCCACACTCAACCCCGGCGGCGTTCGCATCGGTACCGCCGAAATCTACCGCCAGGTCGAGTCCATCGACGAAGTCGTCGACAGCGTTGTCGTCGGCAAGAACACGCCCGACGCCGACGTCGAAATCTGCCTCTTCGTCGTCCTCCGCGACGGCCTCACCCTCGACGACGCCCTGACCGCCACGATCAAGACCCGCATCGCCGAGGGCGCCACAAAGCGTCACGTCCCCCGGCACATCAAACAGGTCACCGCCGTCCCCTACACCATCAGCGGCAAGAAGGTCGAGCTCGCCGTCCAGCAGATGATCCACGGAGAGCCCGTCCCCAACCGCGACGCCCTCGCGAACCCCGACACCCTCGACCAGTACGCCGGCATTCTCTAAGGACTGTGTGCCAGGATCAGACGGCGGGTGTCCAGGCGTGGCCACAAAGCGGCTTGCCGAACGTGGCGTGGATGTGGTATAATTGGTACCATGCCTCATACTGAGACCATCCAGTTCCAGGCGTCGCCGGAGCTTCGGCGACAGCTTGAAAGCGAGGCCGCCAGGCTGAACCTGTCGCTCTCCGCGTACATTATCTACCTGCACGCCCGGGCCGCGCCGGGGCGCGATTCGGCTCGCTTGGACCGTCATGTCCGCGAGGTGTTCGGTAGGCACGGCGAGTTGATACGAAGACTCGCAAAATGAATGCTTCGCCGCGCTTTCTCTCCCTCGACGATGTCCTCACATTGCACGCGATTGCGATCGAAGATCAGGGCGGCGATCCGTCCATACGCGATCGCGGGTTGCTGGAGTCCGCGTTGGCGATGCCGGCGGAGTTTCGGGGGCGAATACCTCCACCCGGACATTCCGGCTATGGCCGCCGCTTATGCCTTCCACATTTGTAAGAATCACCCGTTCGTGGACGGGAACAAACGTGCTGCCACAGCAGCGATGATCGCCTTTCCTAGCGACAACGGTTGGGCTTTCGACGCGCCGTCCGACGAAGCCGAACCAACCGTGCGACAGCTTGCAGCTGGAACACTGGACAAGGAATCGTATACTGCCTGGGCGAGGAGACACATGCGCGAGAAGCCGAGAATGGAACTGCGGGATTTCTTTGGTCGAATCAACCCGGTCTCGTTTAGCGAGCGATTCCTCAGTCTCCTTCCCGGCGAAACCGGCGTCGACCTCGGCGAGTTTCACCGACGTGCGCAAGAGGCTATGCCGGCGATCCCCTTTCTCGCAGACTTGGCACGGCAGCAGCAGGAGGCGCAACAAGCGGGCGATGAAGCACGACACGACCGTGTCACAATGCTGGCCGTCGGCATGTTGACGCTGCACGCGATTGCGGAGGACATGGGCTACGAATGGTGAGCGATACCCAGCGATGCTCCGTGCAGAACGTCGGCCTCGTCATGCTCGGCGTGCGCGACCTCGAACGATCCATCCCATTCTACCGCGACAGCCTCGGCCTGAAGCTACAATCCCAGGGCGGTGGCTTCGCGTTCTTCGACGGCGGGGGCGTCACCCTCGCCCTCAGCCAGGAACTCGGCCGGGCCCGGGACTACAAGACCGGGGCCGTCGAGGTCGTCTTCTCCGTCGCCGACGTCCGCACAGCCCACGAAGCACTGACGGGCCGCGGCGTCAACTTCCAGCGCCCCCCGAGGGTTGTCACCGGCCAACAGTGGTCCGCCAACTTCACCGACCCCGACGGCCACGAGCTCTCCATCTTCGGGCCGTCGTCCACGCCCTCCCCGGGTCAGTAGGACCTCTGAGCCGGGTCCCCAGGTCGCAAACCGGCCGGGTGGCATGTCCGGCCCGGGTGGCATGTCCGGCGAAGGCGGACATGCTCGCCCCAGTAGCGCCGCTCCATGCACGGGACGAACGGGTGGCATGTCCGGCCGGGTGGCATGTCCGGCCGAGTGGCATGTCCGGCCGGGTGGCATGTCCGGCCGGGTGGCATGTCCGGCGAAGGCGGACATGCTCGCCCTCGAAGCGCCGCTCCATGCACGGGACGAACGGGTGGCATGTCCGGCCGGGTGGCATGTCCGGCCGGGTGGCATGTCCGGCCGGGTGGCATGTCCGGCCGGGTGGCATGTCCGGCCGGGTGGCATGTCCGGCCGGGTGGCATGTCCGGCGAAGGCGGACATGCTCGCCCTCGACCACGCTCGGTCCGCCATCTCCCCGCCGAGACGCCCCATACCCGGCTGTCGCCAAACGCCGCCGCCGTCCGATACCAACCAACGTACAGCGTGCCGCGGACATCCGACGATGCCCGCGCCCCGACTATCCTCACGCGCACAACGCGCCTCGCGACGACACCGCCGTCTATCGGAGAAGCCATAGTGCCGCAGACCGCCGAGCTGAAACCCGCTGACCGCGAGCACGCGATGACTTCCTTCCTCGCCGACACCCCCGCCATGCTCATTGGCGAGGCCGCAGGCTGGTTCGACCTCGACCGCCAGGGGTCCGAAGTCGTGCTCCGGCCCCATCGACCTCTGCCGCGGCGCTGCACCATCCGCCCTGCGGCCCTGTTCGAGCACGAACGCGGCTTCATCGACGCCAACATCGTGATGGGGCGGCTCGTCTTCCCCAACGCCTCCTCGCAGCCGCAGCGCTATCGCCCCTTCACCCGTGACCCGCAGCGCGCCTTCCGCGAGCTCTACTTCCCCGTCGAGACCATGCCCGAGGACGACCAGCCCAACTCCGTCCAGCGCTGGTCTAATTGCCAGGCAGTGGCCAAGCGCCTGCTCGCCGCCGTCGACATCCCCTGGAGCGGCCTGAGCCGAGTCGAGATCGAACAGCTCGTTCGCTGCACACTCTGGTCCGAGCCGCTCGACGGCTGTCTCTTGCATGCCCTCGCCCAGTGGACCCACGATCGCGGCCAATGTGTCATCGAGATTGGGTCGTTTCGCGGCCGCTCCGCAACGATGATGGCCATGGCCCTGCGCGGGCTTGGCAGTTCCGCCCCGCTCGTCTCGATCGATCCCCACCTCGACCAACCCCACAACCACGACCACATCCGGCTTGCCCTGCGCCAGATCGGCGAAGAAGAGCGGCTCGTACAGTTCCGCTGCCCGTCCGATCGGGCCTGCCGTTACCTGCGGCCGGCAATCGCATCACTGATCTTCATCGACGGCGACCATGCCGACGAACAGGTCACGGCCGACTTTCACAACTACCTCGACCTCCTCGCCCCGGGCGGTTGTCTCCTCTTCCACGACTATGGCTGCGGCGACCACAACGGCCTGCCCGACACCAACCCCGGAGTCCGCCGCGCCGTTGACAAGCAAGTCTTCCCCCACCCCGACCTCCACCCGCTCCTCCTCGCCCACACCCTCATCGCATTCACCAAACACTCCTAGCGACCCGCGGACTTCAGTCCGCGCGGACATGCGGATCTCGGCGGGTGGCATGTCCGGCAAGGGCGGATTTGCTCGCCCCGAGCGCCGGGTGGCATGTCCGGCAAGGGCGGACATGCTCGCCCCGAGCGCCGGGTGGCATGTCCGGCAAGGGCGGATTTGCTCGCCCCGAGCGCCGGGTGGCATGTCCGGCAGGGGCGGACATGCTCGCCCCGAGCGCCGGGTGGCCTGCGTCGCCAGACCCGGGGGACCGATTCGACCTGCTTGGTCCGCTGATCAGCGCGCCGATCTTGCCGCCTCGGCTCACGGCCCGAGCCGCGTGGGCTCGACGCGCTGCGGGATCGGGCCGGTCGCCGCGCAGCGGACGAGCTCGCCGTACTCCTTACCCGAGATCAGCCCCTGGTTCCGCCACCCTCGGGCCAGAGCCCCCACGCACTCCACGAACCGCCCGTGGTTGACGGCCCGGCCTTCACAATCGGCGACGGCCCGGTTCATCGTCCGCCCGTCATCCACCCGCTGGTCCGGCACGGACGTCTCACAATCCGCGATCGCGACATTGCGGCACCACCCACAAACCGCCCCCTCCTCCCCCTCCTCACAAAACTCCGTCGCATCAAGATCGCCACACCCCACCCCTCCCCCATCATCACAAACCCGCTTGCCATGGACACATACGTTGTTGATGCAGTGTTCCGTACCGTTACAGGCCACCCCGTCGTCGCAGTCGGCGTCGGCCTGGCAGCCCGCCCGAATGCCGAGACTCTTGTGCCCGCCCGCGGCGATGGCGATGAAATCCGTGTTTCGGCCGGGGACGATATTCTGGCGGGAGGCGTTGTGTCCCCAGGCATCGATCGATCCGTCGGCCTTCAGGCCCACGTTGTGGATATTGCCCGCGGCGATGGCCACGAAGCCCGTATTCGGGGGCGAAACATCGCATTGGCCGTACCCGTTGTGTCCCCACGCCACGACCGATCCGTCGGCCTTCAGGCCCAGACTGTGGGCGCCGCCCGCTGCCACGGCGACGAAATCGGCGTTGGGGGCCGGGACCTCAGTCCGGCCGTCGCGCGTGCGTCCCCACGCCACGATCGATCCGTCCGACTTAAGACCCACGACGTGGTTCGCGCCTGCGGCGATGGCCGTGAACCCGGCGTTCGGCGCAGGAACGTGACGCTGGTTGAAGCCATTGTGGCCCCACGCTACGACGGAGCCATCGGCTCTCAGAGCCACGCTGAAGTAGTCGCCCCCAGCAACGGCCACGAAATTCGTGTTCGGCAATGGGACATCCGTCTGATCGTCGTAGTTCAATCCCCACGCAAGAATCGATCCGTCAGTCTTCAGCCCCAGACTGTGCCACCCGCCCGCGGCGATAGCCACAAAGTCAGCGTTCGGTGCGGGGACGTTGGTCTGGCCACTTCCGTTGTCTCCCCACGCGACGACGGAACCGTCGGCCCTCAGGCCCAGGTCATGCCACCATCCACCTGCTACGGCGACGATGCGGCTGTTCGGCTCAGGGACGTTGGTCTGGCCGAAGTAGTTGCTTCCCCATGCCACGATCGCCCCGTCGGTCGTCAGGCCCAAGCTGTTACCCGACCCCGCGGCGATGGCGACGAGGTCCGTGTCCGGCGCCGGTAGGTTGATAAACCAGGGTTCACCCCACGCGACGATCGATCCGTCGGCCTTCAGTCCCAGGCTATGTATGTACCCGCCGGCTACAGCCACGAAGCCGGTGTTCGGCGCGGGGACGCTGGTTTGACCATTATGGTTGTCTCCCCACGCGACGACCGATCCGTCGTCCTTGAGGCCCAGGGTGTGGTACCTCCCGGCGGCAACGGCCACGAAGCCGGTGTTGGGCTCCGGCACCTTGGCCTGACCCCAGCTGTTGTCGCCCCACGCGACGATCGATCCGTCGGCCTTCAGGCCCAGGCTGTGGCGCTCGCCCGCGGCCACGGCCACGAAGTCCGCGTTCGTCGATGGGACGTTCGCCTGACCGTATCTGTTGCCTCCCCACGCCACGATCGATCCGTCGGCCTTCAGGCCCAGGCTGTGCCACCAGCCCGCGGCCACGGCAACGAAGCCGGTGTTCGGGATGGGCACGTTGAGTTGACCCGAGCCGTTGGAGCCCCACGCCACAATCGATCCGTCGGCCTTCAGGCCCACGCTGTGGCTGGCGCCCGCCGCGACGCCCGCGAAGCCGGTGTTCGGCTCGGGGACGTTCGCTTCGCCAGCGGAGTTGCCTCCCCACGCGATGATCGATCCGTCGGCCTTCAGCCCCAAACTGTGGAAAGCGCCCGCGGCGACTTGGACAAATCCGTGGCTGAGGTCCACGCCGACGACGCGCTCTCCCCAACCAACGATCGAGCCGCTCGGGCGATCGTCGCCGGCGCGGAGGGTGGACGGGACGGTGAGCGCGGCAGAAACGAGCCACAACTGAGTGAACGTTCGTCGGCGGAGGTGGTACATTGCCTTGCTCTCCATGCGCAAGCAGGTTGGCCCGGATCGCCACGCTCGCGCGAGGCGGCGCGATCGTGCCATCCACTGAGGACGAATCCTACCAGATCACTCTCGGATAGGGGAGTCAAAACTCCCAATAATTCGGCGATTGGCATTTTGGGGAAGATGGCCCGACCGTACCCGTTTACCGCTTTTGCAGCATGATGCCTCGCCTTTTTGCTGCTTGCCTGCCGATAGTCTCTGCTGATGGCGGAGCCGTCGGGACAGGTTGTACTTTGTCCGCGCTGCGCGCGG
>Ga0214472_10000159_pt1 | contig 91912 bp, 73 predicted proteins | sample RVTome_6_FD_207662 | JGI IMG/M metagenome (GOLD analysis project Ga0214472, IMG submission 207662) | Soil microbial communities from uranium-contaminated site in the Upper Colorado River Basin, Wyoming, United States - RVT140D175 | ecosystem: Environmental > Terrestrial > Soil > Contaminated >... | reverse complement strand
TTCTCCTCGATGAGAAACAACACGATCGCGGCAAGGCTCGCGTTATGCCGACCTGTCCAGCCCGCTCACCTCAAACAACCCGGGCCTCGACAACCGAGGTCGGCATAACGCGGACATCGGCATAATCGTGTGGTCGCATTGGTTCTCCGACTGAGTCGTGTACTGCCGGGTACCAGATGCGCCGCCGGAACAGTGTGAGCCGCAGCCGGCCGCCCTGGGGTGCGGTGAAGACGAGGTCGTCCTGACCCGGGTAGGTTGCCAGGTGGGTAGCGAGCTCGTCGGCGAGGAATGGCTGGCCGACCTCGACCAGATGAGCGGTTCCCGATTGTCCGGGTACCGGTGTCGCCGTCGAAGTGGTCGACGTGGAAACGCTACTGCGCCGCAGCCGAGATCTCGATGGGTCGGGCCATCGTCGCTCTGATCGACCGTGAGTTAGCAGGCGTGGCTGGGACCGCGGTCGACGATTCTCCGGTGTTGGCGCAGCGAGCACGCGAGCAAGTGGCCGGTAGCGAGGCTGAGGTTGCCAAGACGGAAAAATCGGTATCTGCCGCCGAAGAAAGGCAACGTGGCACACGCGAGCAGCTCCATCGCTGGGAACGCGAACTTCAGACGCTGGCACAGCGAGTCAAGCAGGCATCGAAGCCAGCCGACCGGTGTAACACCACACCGAAGGTGGGTCGCAACGACCGCTGTCCGTGCGGGTCTGGGCTCAAATACAAAGCACTGCCACGGTCTGCCGGGTACGACACTCTACGTGGTTTCCAGATAATGCGGATGCGTCGGGGATGGCCGGTTCGAGGTCGCGGGCGGGCGCTCAATAACGTGCGGCGGGGTGGGTGATCTGGGCGGTCATATCACGGCCCGCTGATGTTGACGCCGGAGAGCCTCACGGGTCGACTTCGAGCCTCGCAGAGGATTTGTGGGATTGTCTGTCACATTGCACGCTCGTACTGCCACTTATGGGGTGATGTGGAGAAGCCAGGTTCAATCGAGGAGAGTTGGAAACTGCACCAACACGCCGTGTTCAACTTCTTCCGTCGTATGGGAGTCATGCCCGCTGATGCTGCGGACCTCTCGCAGGAGACCTTTCTTCGGGCCATGCGAGGAGCGCGCCGGTACCGAGGCGATGGGTCGGTGCGGGCTTGGGTTATTGGTATCGCTCGCAACGTCTTGCGCGAATGGCTGCGGAGGAAGGGGCGAGCAGAAGTCGCGTTCGCTGACCTTCCTGAGCCAGAACAGGTGCAGTCGGGCCATGACCGCGCTTCGATTGAAGGGGTTCTCGCCTCGATCGATCACGACTTGCGCGAGGTGCTGGTGATGCGATTCGTCCTTGATCTGTCATCAAGGGACACCGCGGTAGCTCTCGGCATCTCTGACGATGCGGTACGCCAACGTGTGGTTCGAGCCCGGGCTGCATTCACTGCAGCATGGGAGGACTCTGATGGATGAGGTCGACACCATGCTCAGTAGCTTGCCCGAGGAGTCGCCACCGCCCGAGATCGTTCTTTCGGCGGTGCGGGCATTCCGTTATCGAGCGATCGCGGTAGTGGCCAGTCTCATGGCAGGGTTCTTGATTCTGTTTGTTGTACTACCTTCCGTCGGGCCCGACGACCTCGGCGTCAGAGCAGAGAGTCTTCGTACCAGAGGCGTGACGCCTCTTCTTGTATCTGCCGAGTTGGAGACGGCCAGAGTCACTCTCACCGAGCTCGTGATGGGGGATGGGGAGGGCTACATCCACTTCATCGTCGAGGAAACTGGAGAGAACTCTGTAGTCGAGGTCAACTTCGAAAGCGTGATGATCAGCGCGGACGGCCGCTTTGCACGCTCAGCGGTGGCAGAAGGTCAGAGCCTTGAGGTGGGGGCAGTCGATCCGGCGCTGGGCGAGTGTTTTGTGCGCGGGCCCGATGCGGCATCTGGGTGGATCCGTTTTGAGGGCGATCATGATCCCGACGCTCCGCTCACCGTTGTCTTCAGCCTGTTCCTTGTTCCTCCTGAGGCGTATGAGACTTGCGGGTACGAAACCGAAGGGCCGCCGCCGACTCTACGCGTGGAGTATCCAGGAGAGGTGAGTCCATGAGCCTGAATCTCGACTCGTGGGTGCTTCCAGCTGACGCAAGTCTTGTTGACCGAGTGACTCTCCGGGTCTGGCGGTTTTGGGAGTATTGGCTACGGGGCACTCTCGCCCTAGCTAGAAGAGTCGCTCTTGGTGTCGCGGTGCTGGCTCTGATTGCGTGGTTCATCTTCGAGGGATCTGTTTACGGGATCTTCGGGATCGCTACTGCGGGCGCCGTAGTCATCGCCGTAGCCGGGGGGATGCGAGCCGCGGGATCGACGGATGAGCAACCAGCACCTCGGTCCATCGGTCAGATGGTGGTCGCCACCCTCGTGGGGCTCCCACTCGCTCTCCTCCTCATCGGATCCGCAACGGTCGGCATGCTGCTTGTCCTGTCGCTAGTAGTGGTCCCAGTGACGAACCATCCGATCCTGCTTGTCGTGGTTGTCCCCGCAGCTTTTGTGGTGGGCCGTCTCATCCGGCGTTTACGGAGACGAAACGATGGACGGTATCCGAGGCCCGCAGCACCCTGAGACAGAGACTCACCAGTCCCGACCACCAAATACGGCGCCATATCGCACGTCCCGCCGGGTGCGCTAGATCGGCACGTCTCCGCTCGGTGGACCGAACACTGACGGTGATGGCGGGACGGATGTTGCGGTGCCGGGCAATCAGGACCGCGCGATCCGAGTCGCGGTGGTGTGTAGCGATCTCCCAGGGCTTTTTGCTCGGGGACTACACCAACGCTCTTCTGCGCTGGACCCTCTCTAGGACGAGCAGGAAGAGGATCGAACCGAGCAATGAAGCGAGGAACCCACCCCAACTGATCTCTAGTCCGCGGTCTTGGAGGAGGTTCCAAAGGGTTCCTCCGATCAGGGAGCCAACGAGTCCGATTCCGGCGTTGGCGAGAAGGCTTCTGTCTTCGCGGCCACCGCCAACGATCGCGCCTGCCAGTCCACCGACGAATCCAAAGAGCAGGAGCGCCACGAATGCTCCCAGAAAGACGCCCAGGAAGACCATTCAACACCTACCTCAGTGGCCGGCAATGCTGTCCTCAGGATAGCTGGTGTCGCCTGCTTGTCACTGAGAGGGATCGGATTCCGGGAGCGGTGCTTGCGAGCAGTCTGCCATCAATGGCAACTGTCGGAACTGGTGTCCGTTTTCGTTTCGTGGGATGTTGACTTGGTGGGGTGCAGGTCGGTTCGTTTCCTGGTGAGGGGAAGGAACCATGATGACAACTAGGCGTTGAACGCCGACATCGAACACCGCAGCGCTCGATGCCGGCGTGGCGTTGCGGGATGTCCAAGAAGCCGCATCACATGCCGATCCGAGAACAACGATGCGCTACGACCGTGCCCGCCAATCGCTAGATCGACACGCCACTTACATCGTCGCCACCTACCTGGCGCCGGAGCAAGCCGCTAGCCCGGACAGGGGAGTCGATGCTTACGGTGCGACGACCTCCCGATCCGCAGTCACGGGCTTGTGGTCGTGCGGGGCTCTCTGACCCTACCGGCGACCTAGGGCCGAATCCCTTGTAAGCCGGGCAGATCCTTAGGGACCCGTCGCGGATACCGACCGTTATCGACGGGATTCAGGCGATGCCCACGATCGGTCGGCCCCAGTGGGTGCGCCGGAACGCTCAGGGAAAGGGCAATCTACGCTCCCCGGCCTAATGCCGGCATGCAGCTGCGTCTCCGGGCGATGCGAGGGCTTGATTCCTATGCTGCGGCGACCCCGCTATCCAGAGACCAGACGCAACCCGCTCTGTGAGACGCTAGGCCCCGTCCACACCTGGGCTTGACTGACGGGCGGCTCTCCGTGCAGGTGCCACCGCAGCTCCGTAACCCGATGTGCGGAGGTGGTGTACTGGACAGCGGCTTCTCGCAAAACCCCGCTCAAGGTTGTGTTCCGTGATCTGGCGATAGAGCGAAGCTCACGAACAATCTCGGGATCCAGCCGCACCGAAATCATCTGGTCCAGCCTTCGCGGCTCGACTGGCGCACCGGAATCTTCCGCCACGTCACCGCGATGCTCCTCTGCAAGGGCCCGCCGGCGGTGCTCGTCTCTGCGGCGATCATCTTTGGATTCAGTCATGCTGCTCCTCGTGCCCGCTTCCAGGCCTCTACTTCCTTTGGTACCGACGGCCAGCCGGTGATTGGCCGGAGCCAGTCTCCCCGTTTGAAGGATCTGTCGAACAGGATCGTCCACATCGTGCCACCTCGGTCGGGGCCGACTAACACGAAGTCGGCTGTGTCTACCTTCATCCTGATCTCGGCCGGTGACCCGCTGAGGACCTCGTCCACGACCTGCTCGTCGATCCCGTGCCGAAGGCAGTGCGCAAGGTTTCCGTCCTCATCTTCCTCGTCGTCCCAATCAACGGCCTCGAAACCCACGAGATGCACAACTACTCAACCTCGGGTTCAAGCTTCTTCATTATCCGGCGCTTCGGGGTTGGCCAATTCCAGCTTCATCGTGGCGGCAACTTGGATGGCCCTCACTTGATAACGCTCAAGTTCTGTGCCGTCGACGCTCAGCGTGAACGCATAGTCACCGGGTCTATCGATCTTGAGGCCAGTAATAGGGATAGCGATCGGCATCAACGTTGGATCACCGACTCGCAAGTCCGGTTCAGCACCGATCCGAAAGGTCCCCGTCGCCTCAAGCTCTAGGACGTTGCCATCCGCGTCCTCCATCCCGAGACGAAAACCGTGGTCCTGGTGGTAGGCCCGATAGGGAACTTCAAGGACCGCCACAAGTGCGAGTGACGGAACTATCGATGGGTACGTAGGGAATCTAAGGCGATTCCAGAAACCGCCGTTCACGTAGACCTTGCCGCCTACGGCTTGCGCGTGGTCGGCTGCGAAGAAGGCAAGGACCCGGAAGTCTGTCACTGTCATACATCGACTGTAGCATATGTCATACATGTCGAGAAGAGCCTATTTGAGTTCAGACGTCCCGGGGACCTCCCATCCGATACCGATAAATACGGCGCCATATCGCACGTCCCGCCGGCTGCGCTAGATCGGCACGTCTTCGCTCGGTGAGTCGAACACCCGTAGTAGCAAGAGCCGTCTCGTCGACGCGCCCTATCTGCCGGATCGAGGACTGCGAGGGCTTACTGCGCCTCGGCTGGTCTTCTGGCATTTTGTGCGGGTGCAAGTTGATCGCAGGGTTCTCACGATTGAGCGCGCGGATGGAAGACCAATGGCAGTGCGTCGGCTCGGACGTGGGCCAGGGGTCGTCTGCCTCGCTGGAGGGCGAGGGCGCGCAACGCTGAGTATCTCGAGATGCTTGGAGGTCTGGGTGACCGTTTCGAACTCGTCATGCCGGATGCTCGGGGAACCGGCGAATCGCCCCCGCCCGAATCAGACGACGGATACGGGTTCGATCAGCTCGCCGACGATATCGAATCCCTGCGAACCGCTCGCAGCCTTGAGCGGCTGACCCTCCTCGCCCACTCGGCCGCCTGCACAACCGCTCTGCACTACACGGCATTTCATTCGACACGGCTCGAAGCGCTAGTCCTGGTGGCACCAGGGCGGAGGCTCTATCCCGAGATCGAGGACGACACCGAACCGATCTTGAGGCAACGCCATTCCGAACCGCAGATCGCGGCCGCCATCGACGCGCTCGATCGTCTGACAGCTGGTCCACCTCAAGACGAAGTTCCTGCCTTGTTGGATGCCCTGACCCCGGCCTTCTATGCCGATTGGTCCGAGCGGCAACGTACCCACGCAGAAGCCGAGAACGGCCAGGCCAACCAGTCGGCAGGCCAGCTCTTCGGCACACCGGACATCGACGTCGCCGTGCTGCGAGACCGACTCAGCGAGGTCGAGGCGCCAGTGCTCGTCATCACAGGCAGCAAAGACGCGGCAACCGGGATCCTGCCGGGTGCCGCGTGGGCGGCGTGCTTCCGCAAAGGCGAACAGCTGACTATCGACAGCTCGGGACACTATCCCTGGGTCGATCAACCCGAACGGTTCCGCCACGCTGTGGTCGGCTTCCTGTCGCGCCCTATCGCTTGATCCCGAGCAGTAACGCACACTCCCCCGACCGCCCCGGAAAGGCACGTCCAGGATCGGGCTACTGGTCACTGAGAGTGGATTTCTCGATGCGGTTCTTGTGGTCGGCGTAGATGAACGGTCCGGGTTGGTCGCAGGCATCGGTGTTGTGTTCGAGGTTGTCGAGGAATCGGCCGGCCATGGCTTCCCCGGTTAGTTGCCGGCCAGCCGCGACCTCCGGTGAGTTCGAGCCATTGCTCGTCTCGGATCGTTTCGTCGGTGGGTATGCCGTAGTGCTCTGCCAGCGTGATCAGCCGCAACCCGGCGGCTCTGAGCAGTGTCGGGACCTTGATGCGGCCCAGGCTTCGATCAAGGAATAGGTCAGGCAGCCCGTTTGGATGCGACACGGAGGACGTCCTCCAGCTGGCGCGGGGGCACACCGAATTCGCTAGAGAGTTCGTCTAGCGACTCGCCCGCCCAGAAACGTTGGAGGACATCGTCGAGGCGGGACCCGCTCCGCTCGAAGATCGGCGCCCCAAAGGAACGAGTCGGGTCGACGACGACTTGAGCGTGTTGGTAGGCGGGGACGTGGATCAACTCGGCATATGCGTCCGAGGCGTAGTGGATTTTGCGGAGATACTCGAGGACGACCTCGGTGAAGACGCGCTGGCCGCTTCTGACCACCACCAGGTGCTTCGCCGCGTTGCCGTGGACCGTGTCCCGGTTGGTTTCGGCATAGTCAAACAGGAGTTCGGCTCCGTCGGTATACAGCCGTCGGGAGGCCAGGGCATGCTCGATCCCTAAGGCATTCTTGAGGGCCCGTGGCGCTGGCCTGACGCGTTACATGGGAACCCCACTACGCCTGATCGCAGCCAGGATGGTGGCCTCGGTTAGTCCAACCTACGGGATCGACGCTTGCCGCGGTGGTTTGGGTTGGAGGAAGGTGAAGATCGAGTCACCGACGACGTCCGACCGCTCGGGGAAGCTGCGCCGATAGCCCTGAGCCTGGCTTCGGGTACCGCGGTGCGTTTCTGACGTCGCCACGGAGAATCGGTCCACGGCGCATCGGTGTTGAGCGGGTCGTCAACCCACACGGACTGCGCCGAGGGGCGCCACTGCCATGCAGGTTACTGGCTGGAGCTCGTGTGATCGGGTCGAGTATTGTGGTGCACCATTGAAGGTTTCGCTGAATTCCGCCCGGTGGTTGATGCCCTGCTCGGTGAATACGATCTGACCGCTGACGCAGTCACGCCCGTTCGTTTCACCAACAACGCTGTGTTCCGTCTCGACTCTGCTTCGAAGCGATGTGCGCTGCGGATCCACCGTCCTGGCTATCGAACGCCACGGCAGATACGCTCCGAGTTGACATACATGGCTGCGGTCGCGGCAGGCGGCAACGTCGAGGTGCCGCTGCCGGTGGCGAATCGCAGCGGCGATCTGGTGTCAACGGTCTACGTCACCGGCGAGCGCCGACATGGCAGCGTAGTGACCTGGCTTGACGGCGAAGTGCGCCGCCCGGGTAGAGGGGCCGGGCCAAAGACGCTACACCGAATTGGACAGGCTCTTGGCAGCCTCCACAAGTTCTCAGAATCCTTTGCGGCGCCTAATGACTTCGAGCTGCCTACCTGGGATGTTGCTGCGCTGTTTGAGGCGGGCGGCCTTGACCGATTTGCGACAAGGGCCCAGCAGAGGATGTTCGACGAGGTCCGCCATCGAGTCGATGTCCTCTTCAACAGGCTCGCTCGAGGGCCGGATTCGTTCGGGCTGCTGCACCATGACTTCATCTTGTTGAACTGTCTGCATCACGGCCGACGAACCGCGGTCATCGATTTCGACGACTGCGGCTGGGGTTTCTACCTTCAGGACCTTGGAGGGATTCTCGGTAACCTGAAGGACTATTCCGGCTACCGGTCGCTGCGTCGGCCGTTGCTGGACGGCTACCGGTCGGCACGGCCCCTGCCATCCGAAAGCGAGGAAGACCTGGAGCTGATGATCGCCCTCCGGCATTGCATCAGCACGCTCTGGCTAGTGAACCGACACCAACAGAGTGCTATCGGCGAAGACCGGTTTCAGCATCTCCTGACTTTTCGCATCGAAGAGATCAAGGCGTCTCTCGCCGCCCTAACGTGAGCGTGCCGTGGCGGCGGCCATGGGCTATGCGGACTTTGCAGATCGAGGCCCGTGGCTTGGCCGACCACATGTCAACCAGTGGGATCGTCTGCGAAGCGAACCGCCGTTTCCTTGATATCCGCATGGCTGCATGCGGATATCAACAACCGGTTGCATCCCGCATCACCTGGCAGGCCTCGGCCATCCGTTCGGGTCCAAGCTCAGTGACCCGGCGTCGGAACGTCGATCGCGACAGCGTATGAAGGTTGTCGAAGCTAGCGACACATTCGGTGGGAACGCCATCGTCTTGGGGCGTCAACTCCAGCTCTGACACCACACCGCGTCTGATGCGAGTCAGCGCAGCCACAACTACCGAACCGATGCGATCGGCAACAGGATCCCTAGTCAGGATCAGCACGGGCCGGTCACCACCCGGCGTTGCCGCAAACCAAACCTCACCGCGTTGCATCGGCCCAATCCGACCAATCCTCGGCCGGACCCCAGTCTGCGATCTCGGTGAGTGCCATCTCATCGTCGGTGAGCGGCGCTGCCTGCCATGCATCGACATCTATCTCGGCGCGAAGACGCACCAGGTGTCGATGCAGGGCATCACGTAACAGTTCAGATCGATCAACGCCGAGGCGCTCCGCCCATTGCTGCGCGCTGGCTGCTTCTTCATCATCAACTCGGAAGCTGAGCATTGTCATACAGATACTGTAACCTGTATGACGCACAGGTCAACCCCTACCGAACCACGCAGGTCCTCACATCGAGCTGTATGCGTTCAGGTCTACACCGACGGCGGTACCGTTACAGCGTATCTGCCTGAAGCCGGCGTCAGAATACGAGGGCGGCCAGTAGGGCGAGGAGCGGTGGGGCTCCCTGGATGAGGGCACCACGGACGAGACGCCGGTCTGAGATGTATAGCACCAGGGCCGCGCCGATCATGAAGAGCGCGGTGAACACCAGCAATTCGTCACGGGTACGGGTAACGATGTCGCTGCTGTATACGACCCCGGCAATAGCCCCGGCGGCGAGGAACAGGTTGTAGAAGCCCTGGTTGACCAGGGCAAACGCCAACACTTCCGCTTTCTCGGTGTCGGCCACGCCGAAGATTCGGTGCACAGAGGGGCGCCGCCACAACACGCTCTCCATCACAAAGAACCCGATATGGACCAGCGCGGCAAGCGCCATAAGGATCAGCGTCGGCATCGGCATGGTTGAGACACTAGCCACGAATCCCGACCCGATGCAGGGCACTCCCGCAGACTCCGTGGCCTCGTCGCTGATGGGTCACCGGTATGACCTGCCGGTCGCCAGCGAGGTATGACCCTGGCATAATTCGGTTTCCGGGCTGCAGATGCGGCGTCCGCCGTGTGGAGGAGAGGGGAATGATGGAACGCGAGATCAGGGCAATCGTGCGGACGCGCCATCTACTGGCCGTTGCCGTTCTGCTGGTGGGGGCCGTATGTCTAGGCAGCCAATCTGCCGTCGCTCAGGAGCTCCCGCCGGCAGAGAAGCTTGCCGTGGCCGATGAGCTCGAGCGCAACGGTGATCTCGAGATGGCGGGTCAGCTGTACGCAGAGGTCCTGGCCGACCCCACGGCGACCGACGAGCAACGCCAGGCGGCAATCGACGGTGTCTGGGTGGCGAACAGAAAGCCGATTCGTATAACGCTCGAGGCTGCGGACGTGCTGGTTGCCGATGGGGACCTGGACTCGGCGAAAACCCTCTATCAGGAGATCCTGAAGGACCCCGACGCTACGAACGATCAACGAGAAAGCGCCCAGGCTGGTCTTGATGCCATAGAGGCCTCCGATGGTTGGGTCGGTGAGACCGTCGAATGGCTCGAGGCTCGTGGCTGGGGCATTGACGAGCTGGTCGGTGCCGTGGTTGTGCTCCTCGTCGCGTTCCTGCTCGTGGCGCCCTGGCTGCGATCGAAGGCGTGGTGGCCCTGGGCGTTCGTCGTCAGTTTGCGCAGGACCGAGAGTGACTCCTGGGTATGGCAGCGACTCAACCGTTGGCTCGGTAGCCCGTTTACACCACGGGTGGGGTGGGTCAAGCTGGACATTGTCGGCGACGACAGTGTGGCCGTCGGGGAGCAAATACGATCGCAGCTCGCATCGATGGGGCTTGCGGGGCCCACTCCGTCGACGGGAGGGATGGGTGAATCCGCGATCGACGCAGTGGCCGAGTTGGCGCCCAGTGGGAACGCACTCATCAAGCTGATCAAGACCGCTCGACTCGAACTACGACCCGGCGGGATGCACCGCGTCGGCGGCACGCTTCAGGACAAGGGCGAGGGGACACCCGATCGCTTCGGGATAGCTCTGCAGGTCCGTGGTCGAGTAGGTGCCAACGAGATCCACCGTACGGTCTGGGGTGCATCGGTGGCTGACGTGGGACAGGAAGCGGCCTGGATCGTGTACGAGCACGCTTTGCTGCATGGGCGAGCCCAGCGAGTGACTCTGCCCTCACGGCGCTGGAATAAGCCCGGCTCGTACGTGAACTTCCGCAAAGGGCAGAGGTTTGTCGAGCTCGCCAAGCCGAAGGAGGCGGTGGCTCATCTCGCCAACGCTGCCCAGGCGGAGCCCACAAACGTGCAGGTACACCTCTGGCTGGCTCACGCCCACAACAGCGCAAAACGGTACGACGACGCGCTGCTGACACTGCTCGGGATCTGGAACGGCCAGACCAAGCCTGATCAGGTCTTCCTCCAAGAAGGCGACTCCTGTGACAGAACGGTGCGTCAAGATGCCCTCGCATGGGTCGCGACAACGGTGAATCTGGCTTACTCGTTCGCGTACGTTGACGAGTGGTCCGGCACCTGGCCCGAGCTGTTCGCCTCATTCGACCAGGGCGTAGCCGACAAGCTCAATGCTCTCGATCCGAGTTTTCAGGTTCCGGCAAAGACCTCGACATCGAGTTCGCTACGCGGGACCTTCCTGTCTTTGAGCGGCGTGTTGCTGAGGGCGGTCAATCCGTCGTGTGACGACCACATAGGGGACATTCAGCGGTTGGCCCACGAAGTCGGCACGGTTCCAGAGCCCGAGAAGGACGATGTGCGGCGCGGGTTCTGGGATCTCGAGGCGAAACTGACCGGGGCGAACCCTGTATCCGCCGGCGAGCACTACGAGCGGGCACTGTTTTACTCGCGAGCCCTCGAACTCGGTGCCGTACCGCCCGTGGACTCGAATCACCCGGCCGAATTCGCTGCGTATGCAGCTACGTCAGCCGTGGCTGAGCTCGATGCGGCGATGATGGATCCTGGCTGGCGGTCCGAATGGTCCTTGTGGCTTCGAGCCGACCCGGATCTCGAGCACTTGCGCGCACGGGACGAGTTCGCAAGCTGGGACGGCAATCCAAACCATCTCACGCCGATAACGCCTCCGGCCTATCTCGATCCCGATGCGCGCGGCAGGTTCGAACAACTCGTCACACAGCTACGGGAAGCGGGCAAGCTCGACGTGGCTCGATTGGATCTCATCGCGGCATTGGCAACGAGCCTGCACCGCCTGCACCAGATCGAAGGGGTACTCAACGACACCGGTATGGACAACATCACCGAGCTGAACAAGATCGCCCCCACGATGGAGTCGGCGGCACGGTATCGCGAGCAGGTGATCCACCTGAGCGCGACACTCGACATTGCGCCTTGAGTGATCCAATCGAGGGCTGAGCCATTCGGCCAATCTCCGGCCGCGTCGGCCCGTGGGCTATCGCACGACGATGTTGACGAGCTTTGGCGGGCGGGCGATGATCTTGCGGATCTCACCGTCTGCCAACCAAGACTGGATCTTCTCGGCAGCGAGGGCAGCCTCGGTCGCCTCTTGCTCGGAAACCTCGGCGGATACCTCGATCCGGTCTCGCACCTTACCGTTTACCTGTACGACCATGGTCACCGTGTCCTCGGCGGCGACGTCCGGGTCGAACTCGGGCCAGGGCTGGAGATGGATCGAGTCGTCGTGGCCGATCTGATGCCACAGCTCCTCGGTGATGTGGGGAGCGATCGGCGCGAGCAGCTTCAACACAGTCTCGACTGCTTCGGTCCACACGTCGGAGGCGACATTGCCCGCCCGCAGCGAATCGAGCATCGAATTCCGAAGCGTCATCAGAGCGGCCACGGCCGTGTTCCATTTGAAGTCGATCATGTCGCCGTCGACCTTGGCGATCGTCTGATGCACCTTGCGCCGCAGATCGGTCGAGGCATCGTGCGACACCGCACCGGGTGAGTACTCGCTCGTCCCGATCCGCCACACGTCCTCGATGAAGCGTCGCGACCCGGCGATACCGCGGCTGTCCCAGGGCCCGCCCTTCTGCCACTCGAAGGCAAACATCAGATGGGTCCGCACCGTATCGGCGCCGAACTCGTCGACGAGGGCGTCGGGGTTGACCACGTTGCCCTTCGACTTCGACATTCGCTGGATCTCCAGATGGTGCTTGAGCTGGGTGACGTCGTTGCGCCCGGGGATCGACGTGATGTCGACCGGGGTATCTACGGGAACCTCGACCCCGATCAGGCCGTCGTCGGTCTCGATACGCAGCAGGTTCTCGGTGCGACGCATCAGCTCTCCGACTACGTCACCGGCATCGCTCTTCGCGTCGTCGTCTACCCGGACCGAGCCGGCGATCAGCCGCCCGTCTCTCCATTCGCCGTCGACGACAACACGGTCTCCCAGACGTTCAGCACCCAGCACCTGGCCCTGGTTGCGCAGCATCAGAAACGGCTCGTCGAAGATGCCCTCGGAGTTACGCCCGTGGGCCTGCACGACCTTGGCGGTTTCGTCGAACACACCCATGTCCCGCATTGCCTTTACGAAGAATCTGGCGTAGAGCAGATGCATAACCGCGTGCTCGGCGCCACCGGTGTAGACATCGACCGGCAGCCAATACGCGGCTTCCTCCGGATCGAACGCCGCCTCACCAAAATGCGGCGACAGGTAGCGGAACCAGTACCACGATGAGCACATAAAAGTGTCCATTGTGTCGGTCTCCCTACGCGCAGGGTTGCCGTCGGAATCAACGGTGTCGACGAATTCGGGCAGCTCAGCGAGCGGGCTTCGACCGGAGAACTCGACATCCTCAGGGAGGATCACAGGCAGGTCGTCGACCGCTTCAACGGAGCCGTCCCGGCGGTGGATCATCGGGATCGGCGATCCCCAATATCGCTGTCGTGAGATGAGCCAATCACGAACGCGGTAGTTGATGGCCTCGCGACCGGCATCGTGATCCTCGAGCCAGTCGATTGCTGCAGCGACAGAAGGATTCGCCCGCCCTTTGGCATCTGTCGTCTCCACCTCGTCGATCGGTCCGCTGTTGACCATGACGCCGGGTCCGACATATGCCTCGGTCATGGCCGGCTCATCGAGCGGGTCTCGGCCGGCCGGATGGATCACCGGGGCTATGTCCAACCCAAACCTGCGGGCAAACTCGAAGTCACGCTCGTCGTGGGCCGGTACGGCCATGATGGCACCGGTGCCATACGACACCAGCACGTAGTCGGCGATCCACACCGGAACGTGCTCTTCGTTGACCGGGTTGATCGCATAGCCGCCGGTGAACACGCCGGTCTTGTCGCGGCTTTCTTCCATCCGCTCCAGCTCGGTTTGAGCAGCGGCAACCTTGCGGTACTCATCGACCAGCGACCGCTGCTCGTCTGTGGTGAGTGCATCGACCAACGGGTGCTCCGGTGCCAGCACCATGAAGGTGGCGCCCCACAACGTGTCGGGTCGGGTCGTGAATACGACGATGTGGTCACCATCTTCGGTTCGGAATGAAACCTCGGCCCCCTCCGATCTGCCGATCCAGTTTGTCTGCATCGTGCGGATCGATTCAGGCCAGTCGATGCCATCGAAGTCGAGCAACTCGTCGGCGTACTTGGTGAGTGCGAAGAACCACTGCTCCATCATCTTCTGCACAACGGGCTGCCCGGTCCGCTCGTCCTTGCCGTCGATGACCTGTTCGTTGGCCAGCACCGTCTGGAGGGTCTCCGACCAGTTGACCATCGCCTCGCCCCGATAGGCGATGCCGGTCTCGTACATGCGCTTGAAGAACCACTCGGTCCACGTGTAGTACTCGGGGTCGCAACTGACGGCTTCCCGCTCCCAGTCGAACATGGCCCCCATCGAGCGAAGCTGGCGCCGCATCTTGTCGATGTTTTCGTAGGTCCACTTGGCCGGGTGAACGTTGCGTTGGACTGCGGCATTCTCGGCGGGGAGCCCAAACGCGTCGAACCCGATCGGGAACAGAACGTTGAAGCCCTTCATCCGCATCACGCGGGCGCGAGCGTCCGACGGCGTCATCGCGTACCAATGCCCCATGTGGAGATCACCGGACGGGTAAGGAAGCATGGTCAGTGCGTAGTGCTTTGGCCGCGACCAGTCCACCGTGCTCCGGTTGATCCCGCTCTGCTCCCACGCCCTCTGCCAGCGTTGCTCGATATCTTGGTGTTGGTAGTCCATCTCTGCCTCAAACTGCAGGGCGACATGGTAGGCCGGACAAATCCACGAACACGCTGCGCCGGCACCACAGGCAAGCGGGTACGCTCTAGGCCCGATGTACGACTCAGCCCCGGCAGACGATCTGTTGCGCGCCTCGGGTTTCGACCCCGATGACCTGCGGGTGCGGATGCCGCGGGTGGATCCGGCAACGGTCACGGTCAAGGTCGCCTCGCCCCTGTTCCGGAGGCTGTGGGCAAAGGGGATCTCCGCGGTCTCACTGCCGACCGGTGTGTACGTGCAGCCGTCGATCATGGAGCGGTTACGTTCCGGTGACGATCGGGAGCGCTCCGGACGGCTGATCATCCACGAGCTGATGCACATCGAGCAATGGCGGCGGCTGGGCGCACTCCGACACCTGTATCAGTACGTCGGTGACTACGTGCGAGGTCGGTGGCAGAGGCTCGGGCACTGGGAGGCTTACCGGGCGATTCGTCTCGAGATAGAAGCCCGAGAGGCTGCGTCATCGGTGTCACAACGGAGACCGATGTGAACGAGCCGTACCTTCCGGCCGCCGTCTGGACCTATCCCGACGCGATGGCCCTCTTCTTCGGGGGACTGCTCGGATCGGTATTTGCCCTCTCAATCGGCATAGCCGCCAACGGCGGTGAGGAACTCTCGAACGTCATGCTGCTGGCCGTGTCTTCGGTCGGCTCGGCAGCAGTGACGTTTGGCCTGCTGGGATACTTGTCGCGCAGACGAGGCACCGGATCCTGGGATCTCGACTTCGGGTTGCGCTTCGAGCCCAGGGATGCGCTCGGGCTTCTCTATGGCATGGGGCTTCAGATCGCGGTCATCGTCGTCGTTCAGTTTCCGCTCATCGAGCTACTCAACCTCGAGGACCCGCCCGAGCAAGATGTGGCCCAGATAGCCGGTGAGGCGTCCTCGCTGGGGACAAGGGCACTGATCGTGCTAGTCGTCGTTGTGTTGGCGCCGCTGACCGAAGAGCTTCTGTACCGCGGTGTGCTTCTCTCCAGGGTGCGACGCGATTACTCGCGACATGCCGCGGTGGCCATCTCCGCGGCCGTCTTTGCGGGAATCCATCTCATCGATCCCGACGCCATCCTGGCCATTCCCGGGCTGTTCGTCATCGGTGTCGCACTCGGGTACCAGGCGCTGCACACACAGCGGCTGGGGCTGGCGGTCAGCACCCACGCCGGGGTGAATCTGCTGGCAGCCATCGCGATTCTCGCCGGCATCGACGTGTAACCCTGGATCCACGGTTGGGGAGGCTGATTCGTCAGCGTTTGTGACTCATGAGCCACGCATTCTTGTCCCTCTGGGATGAAGTGGCGTCACCTGCGGTGACGTTGCGCAGCGAGGGCCTCATTGATAGCTGGGAGACCACAGCCACCCCCTCCGTCGCTGCGCTCCTCGTCCCCTGGAAGGGGGACAATGTCGTGGCTGCCGGGCGAGGGGGGAGGACGGGCGGCGACTGTTGTTGCCCGACACCCTGAATGCGCTGTGTGAGCGGAAAGCGTCGGTGGTACCAGCTAATCGAGCGATCCGACACACCGCAACCGTGGACTCAGGGTAAGACTATCGCTCTCCAAGCAGCCTGCGGCGCTCAAACCCCTTCAATATGGGTGTGGCTGCTGCTAAGTGTTGAGCTGCGCTGGTGCGACAACGGTGGGGGAGTCGTATGCCTGCTCGCAACTGGGTCGCCGCAGTGCTGCTGGGGGTGGTCGCGCTCGCTGGTTGGGTCTGGTACGGGCGCGGGGCGCCGGAGCCTGCGCCGCTTCTCATCGAGACGACCGGAGCACCGGACGCAGATGCCATCACCGTTCACGTCTCTGGTGAGGTCGTCGCCCCTGGTTTGGTGATAGTGGCCGCGGGATCCCGGCTGGCCGATGCGATCGCCGCTGCCGGTGGCACGACCCGATGGGCCGACCTTGCCCAGGTGAACCTGGCTGCACCGATCCAGGACGGGCAGCAGGTGGTGATCCCGGGTGAGGGGGGCATTCCAGCGGCTGTCGCTGGTTCCACAGACGGCACGATCCGCATCAATGCCGCCTCGGTAACCGAGTTGGAGCAGCTCCCCGGGGTAGGGCCTGTGCTGGCGGAGAGGATCTATGCGTTTCGGGAGGAAAACGGGCCGTTCTCCGCCGTCGAGGACCTGCTCGACGTTTCGGGCATCGGTGAGGCGAAGCTCGAAGGTTTGCGTGACTCGGTGGCGTTGCCCTGACCGGTCTGAGCCTGCCGGGAGGGATCGCTCGGCCGTTGGTCGTTGCCGCAGCGGCTATGTGGCTGGGGGCACTCATCGGCGGTGCCACCGGGCGGGTCGAGGTGGGCTGGGTACTGGCCGGGATAGGTCTCGCGATGCTCACGGCCGGATCCAGATCACCCGTGCCTCTCGTTGTTGTCGTCATCGGCGTTGGATCGTTCTCGGGTGCTGTGGCAGTCGAGCGACGAAACGCCACTCTATCGGCCGATCTGCCGGGGGGCCGTGGTGTGCTCGTCGGGGTGGCGACGAGTGACACAGTGCCGTATGGCGGGTCGTACCGGTTCGTTGCCGGGCCAACCGGGTGGGGCAACAACGCCACCGGGCTTGGCTCTTGGCGCGGACCCTCCATTGCCGTCATCACCACCGAAGACGTCGTAGCCGCAGGTGATCATGTGTCGGTGACCGGATTGCTCCGCCAGGACGCCGATCTTGTCCGGGGGGACCCGGTTGCGGGTCAGATCACAGCGAGAGCACTCACGGTCACCCGTGGGCCGGACTCGCCGGTGATGGTGGCCGGCAACGCATTCCGCTCCCGGGTGCAATCGAAGCTCGGAATGCTGGGCGGCTCTCCCGAGACCGCGCTGCTCAAGGGATTCCTGATCGGTGACATCGCTGAGCTCCCGGAGACAGATACCGAGTCGCTGCGCAGGGCCGGGCTCACCCATTACGTCGCCGTGTCGGGGAGCAACGTTGCCCTTGTGCTGGGGGCATGGTGGCTGGTGCTCGGACCTCTCGGCGCCGGCAACCGGGCCCGTGCCATAACCGGTCTCGTGGTTCTTGTGGTCTTTGTTGTGGCGACCCGGTGGGAGCCGTCTGTGGTGCGGGCGGCGACCATGGCGTCGCTGGTGCTGGGAGGCCGCGCCGCAGGCTTCGCTCTTGATGCGTGGTCGGCGCTCGGGGGTGCCGTTGCAGTCCTGCTCGCCGTCTCGGGCGATCTCGCCTACGACGTCGGCTTCCAACTGTCGGTGGCGGCAACAGCCGGGGTTCTTCTGGGGGCACGGCTCGCCTCGAACCGGAGACCGCGGATGTTGTGGGGTTTGCTCGCCGCAACCGTGTCGGCTCAGATTGCCGTTGCTCCGATCCTGCTGCTGCATTTTGGATCGGTGCCGTTGCTCGCGCCTGTAGCGAACCTGCTGGCTGCCCCGATGGTGACCGTAGCGACTGCGCTCGCGGGTGCGGGCGTCGTCACCGGATGGATCCTGCCGATGGAGGTGGCGGCATGGGTAGCCGGTCGCATCCTCGACCTTGCCGGGGTCGTCGGCGAGTGGCCGCAGCTCGGCGCTGTGGCTGTGACGGGGCTGGCGCTGGTGATCACGGTGTCGTGGCTGGCGCGGGTTCCGTGGGTGGCAGCCGGCGTGGTTGGGGCTGTGGCTATCGCCGCGATGTTGCCGCAGGCACCACCGGATGTCCCGACCGTGGTGTTTCTCGACGTCGGCCAGGGTGATGCCACTCTGCTGCGGGATCCGAGCGGGGCTGTGGTTCTCATGGACGGCGGTCGGGAGCCCGCCGTGTTGCGAACGGCTTTACGGGACCATGGGGTCCGGCATATCGATCTGTTGGTCGCATCACACGGTGACGCCGATCATGTCGGCGGGTTTGACGGCTTGCTCGACATGTTGCCGGTGGGGCGGATCTGGGTTCCGGAGTACGCAGAGATGGGTGATCTGCTGGAGGGCGTCATCGCCCAAGCGGCCGTGCATGATATCCCGGTTGACCTTGTGACAAGCGGAGACCGCGCACGGATGGGCGAGTTCCAGCTCGATGTGCTGAGCCCGGGTCGTCGCTACGCAACCGACAACGACGGGTCGGTTGTCCTACTTGTCACGAGCGGTCTTCTCACGAGCGGTGGGCGCACCGTGTTGCTGCCCGGTGACATAGGCAGCGTTGCACAGGCAAATCTCGAACCGGTCCGACCCGATGTGATGCTGGTTCCTCATCACGGTGCGGCGACGACCGACCCCGGCTGGCTGGCGGCAACCGTCGGCGATATCGCCGTGATCAGCGTCGGGCCTAACACGTACGGTCACCCCGCTCCCGAGATCCTTGCGGTGCTGACCGACCTCGGTGTGACAGTGCTGACCACCCAGGACAACGGTCACGTCTCAATCCCGCTCCGCTGACCGACCTTGTCGGCCCGGAAGACTACGCTCGTCGTCATGAAGTCACTTGTCGTTGTCACCGGGCCGAGGGAGACCGGGCCCGGCGAGCGGGACTTGATGATGGAGAGGGCGCACCAGGCGCTTGCCCAGCTGGGTGTCGACACGCCGATCAGGGTCGACGTGCCGGCAAAGGGCACCACAGGAGATGGCGACGACGGTGGAATGCGCGCCCCGGTGCAGGAGATCGTCCCGGCTCTCCAAAGCGGGTCGCTCTTTGGTGGGGCCGACGGGGTGCTTGTAGTCGACGCTCATTCGTTGCTAAAAGCAGAGGCGGAGGTCATTACCGAGTTGCTCGACGTCTCTGCCGACCCGGTTGCGGTCTTCATAGCCTCCGGGTCGATCCCGGCGCCGCTCGGCACGCTGCTCAGGAAGCGGGCCGAGACCATCACCGTGAAACGAATCAATGAGCGGTCGGCCGGGGAGTGGCTCGGCAGGGCCGCTCGCGATAGAGGTTTGCGGCTCGACCCGGATGCGCTAGGGACGCTGCTCCAGCGGTTCGGCACAAACGTCGCCGCGCTTGGCCAGGCTCTCGACCAGCTTGTCGTCGAGGGTCCCGACATCGACGTCGACATGGTCCGCGACCGCTTCAAGAACCGCCCCGATGAGCCGATGTGGCACTACGTCGACTCCGTCGTCGCAGGCAATCAGGGTGATGCGCTTCGCCGGCTTGCCGACTTCCTCCAACACGGGCACCCTCTCCAGCTTCTCGCCTTCCTCCAGAACGATGTTCGACGACGATCAATGGCCGCCGCGGCTCCGGATTACGAGACCTTCCTCGACTGGGATGGCGGGAAGGCCGGGTGGGGGATGGAGAAGGTGTGGAAGCAGCGGAGCAGGATCAAGGGCTCGGATCTGAAGCTGGCGGTTGGTGCCATCGCCCGGGCCGACCTTCAGCTCAAGACCGCACCCGAGAGCACCCACAGGGTGACGATGGAACGGCTGACTGTGGCGATGTGCCGCTGGTACGGGGGCCGGCGCCGCTAATAGGTGTAGACGACGAGGTCACCGCTGGCGTTGATCTTCGCCTTCATGGTGATGTGTCCGCCATAGCCGTAGTAGAGGTTGATGACCAGGTCGCCATCCCACTCGTAGTAGTAGCTGCCACTCCAACCCCAGTTGAGGTGATAGTCGGTGAGCACGATGTCACCGTCGATGATCTGGAAGGTGAATTCGCCTCCGGAGTTGTTGACGGTCTCGGTGTCACTCGGTGGAGCCGTGGTGGTTGTCGTCGACGTTGTAGTAGACGTGGTCGTCGTTGAGGTCGAAGTTGTGGAGGTGGTGGACGATGTCGTCGAGGGAGGAGCAGTGGTGGTGGTGGACGTGGTGGAAGCCCCTGATGTTGTCGTAGTAGTCGACGATCCCGTGCCAAGTGTCGTCGTCGTGCCGTGTCCGGCTGAGGCCGCGTTGTCTTCGATGTTGTCGAACTCGTCGTTCATGCTCCCGCTGATGGCGTTCATCGCAGCGACGGATGGCAGAAGGACGAGCGATGCGATCAGTGCGTACTCGACCAGCGAGGCGCCGGCTTGGCTGCGTAGCTTTTCGAAGAACCGTGTCATTCGTCCACCTGGAGTTTGGTACCTGAGTCGGCGTTGCTCTCAGTAGACGTGTCGGCATCGTGCACGCGAAGTTAAAGAGTCATTGGCGGACGACCCGAACAGACTAGACCTAAATGACTAACCCTCGTAAACGCGGACACTCTTCACAGTGAGGTTGAATGTGCCGCCGGGTGCCTCATATGAACGGGTCTCCCCGGGGACCGCGCCGAGCAATGCCGAACCCACCGGGCTGGTGGGCGAAGCAAGAATCATGCCGGCTACCTTGTTCTCGGCGGACGCGATGAAGTAGTCCATCTCGTCACCGTCTTGGTCCTCGACGGTGACCACCGTCCCGATCTCGACCCTGCCGGAGTCCTCGGCGCTACGCACCTCGGCGGTTTCGAGGATGTGCTTGATCTGCCGGATCCTGGCTTCCATCAGACCCTGGTCGTTCTTGGCCGTGTCGTACTCCGCGTTCTCGCGCAGGTCGCCGTGGTCCCGCGCCTCAGCGATGCGCTTCTCGATGGCGCGACGTCCTTCGTTGGTCAGATGTTCGAACTCTTCGACCAGCTTGGCATGGGCCGCCGGTGTCAGCCAGGTTGTCTCAGTCATAGATATTCACGCATAGATAGTGCGCATAGATATTTGCGCGATTGTCGCGATTTATCGCGGGTGCTCAGCCGAGGGTCTTAGCTACCTGTTTGGCGAGCCGGCCCTTGCGGCGTGCGGCGGTGCTTTTGTGCAACAGACCTTTGCTCGCCGCCATGTCGATGCGCTTCTGTGCCTCGCGCAGGGCGGAATTGGCGGTTTCGGCGTCGCCCGCTTCCGCCGCCTCAACGGCGGTGCGCACGCGCGTCTTCAGCTCAGCACGCATTGCGCGGTTGCGGAGCCGGGCCGCTTCGTTCTGCCGGTTGCGCTTCTTTTGTGATTCGATGTTGGCCATGCGAAAAAGACCTCTGGGTTTTGGAGGAACGGCGGAATCATAGCAGCAACGGGGAAGGGTACAATGCCCGCTCGCCTCGTTCACTCAGTTCTCGGGTACCAATGACTGATTCACCGCGCATCCGCAACTTCTCGATCATCGCGCACATCGACCATGGGAAGTCGACTCTCGCCGACCGTCTGCTCGAGGCAACGGGAGCGGTCGACGAGCGGGATATGCGCGAGCAACTTCTCGACACAATGGATCTCGAACGAGAGCGCGGGATCACCATCAAAGCCAACGCGGTCCGGCTCGAATACCAAGCCGATGACGGCCGCAGTTATACGCTCAACCTGATCGACACTCCCGGTCACGTCGACTTCTCATATGAGGTGTCACGCAGCCTCGAGGCATGTGAGGGGGTGCTTCTGCTTGTGGACGCAGCCCAGGGGGTCCAGGCACAGACGCTGGCGAATGCCTATCTCGCCATCGAAAACGGGCTCGAGATCATCCCGGTTGTCAACAAGATCGACCTTCCGTCGGCCGACCCCGAGCGTGTGGCTGGGGAGCTCATCGGCATTGTCGGTGGCTCTGCGGACGATGTGGTCCGTGTGTCGGCCAAGAGTGGTTCGGGTGTTGAGGATTTGCTCGAGGCGATTGTCGCCAAGCTGCCGCCCCCAACCGGCGTCGCCGGCGGGCCGCTCCGCGCCTTGGTCTTCGACAGCTACTACGACACCTACCGGGGTGTGGTCTGTTCGGTGCGTGTCGTCGATGGCAACCTCGAGGCAGGCCGGCAGGTGCAGTTCATGGCGACGGGTGTCACCGAGACCGTTGACGAGATCGGGGTCCTGACCCCAACGCCCACGCCGGTCTCACGGCTCGAACCGGGGGAGGTTGGTTACCTGATCACCGGGGTCAAGGAGATAGACCTGATCCGGGTCGGCGACACCATTACCGATCCCGCCCGTCCCGCCGACGCGGCCCTTCCCGGGTACGAGGAGCCAAAGCCAATGGTCTTCTCCGGGCTCTTCCCAACTGACGGAGATGACTTCGAGAGACTCCGAGAGGCGCTCGACAAGCTCCGCCTCAACGACTCTTCGCTGGTCTACCAGCCGGAGACGTCACGGGCCCTTGGCTTTGGGTTCCGCTGTGGCTTCCTCGGTCTGCTCCACATGGAGATCGTCAGGGAGCGGCTCGAGCGCGAGTACGACCTCGATCTCGTCGCCACCGCACCGTCGGTGGAGTACCGGGCGAACCTCACCGACGGCACCAGCCTTCAGGTGCGATCGCCACAGGACCTGCCGGGACCGCAAGTGCTCGAGAGCATCTCGGAACCATACGTCAAGGTCATGATCATCACTCCCTCGGAGTACGTTGGTACGGTCATGGAGCTGATCCAGCAAAGACGCGGCGAAATGGGGGATATGACCTACCTCACACCCGAACGCGTCGAGCTGCATTACCAGGTGCCGCTAGCCGAAATCGTCTTCGGCTTTTTCGACCAGCTCAAGTCGCGCACCCGGGGCTATGCATCGATGGACTACGAACCGGGCGACTACCGGCAATCTCACCTCGTCAGAGTCAACATCCTGCTCAACGGTGTCGCGGTCGATGCCTTCTCCTCGATCGTGCACCAAGAGCGGGCCTACCGGTACGGCAAGGCAATGGTCGAGCGGCTCCGCGAGCTCATTCCGCGACAGCTCTTCGATGTGCCTGTGCAGGCTGCAGTTGGCAGCAGGATCGTCGCAAGAGAGACCATCAAGGCTCAGCGCAAGGATGTGACCGCCAAGTGCTACGGCGGCGACATAACCAGAAAGCGCAAGCTGCTGGAAAGACAGAAGGAAGGCAAGCGTCGGATGAAGATGGTTGGGCAGGTCGAAGTGCCACAGGAGGCATTCATATCGGCGCTGCGGATTGATGAGTAGCGTCGGGCTGCTCGGCGACACCGCCGGCGAGGAGCGAGCGGCCTACATCCACATCCCTTTCTGCCGAAGGCGCTGCCCCTACTGCGACTTTGCTGTTGCGGATCTCTCCGCGGGTGCCCACGACATCGACGCCTATGTGAATGCGGTCTTGGCCGAAATCGATCTGGAGCCTGCTTGGGCTCCGCTTCACGCGGTGAATCTCGGGGGCGGCACGCCGTCGGCACTCGAACCCGTCCAGATCGGGCGACTCGTTGCCGCCATCGAAAAACGGTTCGGGTTGATGCAAGGTGCTGAGATTAGTATCGAGGCAAACCCCGAAGACTGGGACGTCGACTATGCCTCCGCGGTCGGCGAGGTAGGGATCAATCGAGTATCGCTCGGCATCCAGTCGTTCGACCCGGAGGTGCTCGGGTATCTCGGACGGTGGCACACTCCCGAACAGGCAGCGGCGGCTTTCCGAGCCGGGCGCACCGCCGGGATCCGGTCGAGCAACGTCGATCTGATATTCGGCTCACCGGTTGAGAGCTTGGAGTCCTGGCAAGCCACGGTTGCCAGCTCGCTTGCTCTCGGGCCCGACCATGTCTCTGCGTACGCGCTGACCGTCGAGCGTGGTACCGCCCTTTCTCGTGCCGTCCACGGTGGGGCTGTGGCCCCCGACGATGATGATCAGGCCGACAAGTACGAGTACTTCGCCGAAGCGGCCGCTGCAGACGCTCGTGGGCTAGAGCATTACGAGGTATCGAACTGGGCCCGGCCGGGGCACAGGTGTCGCTACAACGAAACCACCTGGGCGCACGGCGAGTATGTCGCGTTCGGGCTGGGCGCCCACGGATTCCGGAATGGTGTCAGAACGCGAAATGTGAGGCGGCTCGACCGCTACCTGGAGACAATCGCGGCCGGAGAGCGACCTGTAGTGGGAACAGAAGCCTTGACCGGTTGGGAACGAGACCGGGAGCGTGTGTTCGTCGGCTTGCGTCGCCGCGACGGTGTGCGGGCGGGTGATGCGGGCCGGAGTCTTCTCGAGTCGAAGGAAGGCAAGCGGTTGCTGGCCGCCGGCGTACTCGACTACGACGGGGACCGATTGCTGGTTACCGATCCTCTGCTCACAGATCGGGTTGCCCGCGAACTGCTTGCCCTCGACCGGGGTCGTCGGCCGGCGGGTTGATCATGTGACGCACGGCCGCCCGGTTGGGGATCCGGGAGTAGACCGTCAGCTCATCGCCCATGCGGACGATCGTGTCACCGTGTGGGATGACGACGCTCTGGCTGCGTCTGATCGACACCAATGTCGCCTCGGGAGGCCAGGCGATTTCAGCGACCGTACGGTCGGCCACAGGTGAGCCGGCGCGCACCGTCATCTCGAAGAAGTCCACATGCCGGCTGTCCCGCACATTGATCCGTGCCCGATACAGCTCGTTGCTCGTAGAGCGGGTCAACGCATGGTCGTAGGCGTGCACGATCGACTCCCGGCGGAACATGCCGATGAGCTTTCCCGCGGCGTCAACGACGGGCATCCTGCCAAGCCCGAGCGACGCCATCCGGGCCAGCGCGGCCGATACAGGCATCGACGGGGAAACCGTGATCGGCAGTCTCGTCATAATCGCCGACACCGGTATACCGGTCGTTTCGCCTGTGTGCGACATCGCGTGAAGATCCGCAACCGTGACCATACCGACCGGAACATCGGCCTCGTTGACGACGGGGATTCCGTGATGACCCGTTTCGCTGAGGAGTTCATTCAGCTTTGCAACGGTGTCCGATGGTGCCAGCGTCGGCACCCATGTCATCACATCTTGTACCCGGACCGTGTCGAGAACGTCACGGTCTTCGTGCTGAGGCAGGTGAATTCCCTTCTCCCGGAGCGTGGCGACGTAGGTGCTCCCAGGGTGTATCCGGTCGGCGATCATCGTGGCGATGATCGAGGTCAGCATCAGCGGCAACACCATCCCGTACGAACCGGTCAACTCGAACACGAGGAGGATCGCCGTAAGCGGTGCCCGTACCACAACGGTCAGCATCGCAGCCATGCCGACGAGGGCGTAGGCTCCCGGGCTGACCGACGAGACGGTCCAGAAATTGGCGACGGCCAGGCCGAACGCGGCGCCGATAGTGCCCCCGGCAACCATCGATGGCATAAACGACCCGACACTGCCTCCACCGCCGTGAGTGAGTGAGGCCGTCGCGATCTTGGCGATCGCGATAACTACCAGCAACCCGACGCTCAGGAACCCGGGTTGTACAGATCGGAGCAGTGTTCGTAGGAACTCCTGACCGGTTCCCAACGCCTCGGGTCTCGCCAGCCCGATCAGCCCGACCATTAGACCGGCGAGCGCCGGCTTTGCCCAGCCCGGCCGGAGCCGACCGCCCATGGTGTCTGTGCGATGCATCACCTCGAGAAGCAGGTACCCGAATGCGACGACGATCACGGCCAGCAGGATGTAGAGCACAAGCTCCCGGGGATCGTTGAGACCGTACGCCGGGCTTCGCAAGAATGAGTCCTCGCCGACTATTGCGTGGGCGGTAACCGACGCCGCAACGGATACGACGACGACGGCATTCAGGTGGCGAAGCGCCAGCGATCCCAGAAGCACCTCGAGGGTAAACAGCATCCCGGCAATCGGGGCGTTGAACACGGCCCCGATGCCGGCGCCCGCACCCGCGGCAACAAGAGCCTGCACTTCGTCCTGGCCAAACCGGCTGTGTCGGGCGAAGGCCGAGGCGATGGCGGCGCCGATGAGCACGATCGGGCCCTCACGACCTCCGGAGCCGCCGGTTCCCAGGCTGATCCCCGTCGCGATGATCTTGCCTGGTATCAGGCGATCCGGCAGGTAGCCGGCTTGTAAGGAGAGCGACGTCATCACTTCGCCGACACCGCCGCCGGCTACACCGGGACCGAGGAGACGATCCACCAACCAGGTCAGAACCATGCCTACGACAACGGCGGCAACCACAGTTATGCCGGTGTCTGCTCGCTCGTGGATGACATTGGCCAGCTCGGCGACATACTCGATTGCAAGGACGAGGGCGGAGGCCCCAACCCCGACTTGAACCCCCACCACCACGGATGCCGCAACGAACGCGCCCGCACTGTTCCCCTGGACAATCCTGTGCAGCGTTCCTCGTAGTGGTCCCACTCTCACCACGCTAACGCCTTGGCGATCGGTCGCCGCCTCATGGCCCATTGCGGCCGGGTGCTTATCACTCTCGGCACCAGAGTGCTAAATTCGGTGGATGCTCGATGACCGCCGATCAATCGTTCTCCAGGCAATGGTGGAGGAGTACATCCGCACCGGCCAGCCGGTGAGTTCTCGCGCGGTCTTGGAGCGATGCTCGGTCGATGTATCTAGCGCGACGATCCGCAACGACCTTGCCAAGCTCGAATCGTACGGGTTTGTCACCCAGCCGCACACGTCGGCCGGGCGGGTGCCTACCCCCGCCGGCTACCGGTATTACGTGGACCACTGCTCACCGACCAAGCTGCGCGGCGCCACCAGGGACCGCATCGAGGCTTTCTTCACCGGGTTTCACGAGGAGTTGAGCAAGCTGCTTCGACAAACAAGCGGTCTGCTGTCTGAGATATCTCACTACCCGGCCATCGTCATGGGTCCCGGGTTTGGTGACGAGATCATCAGGGGCCTGCATCTCGTTCAGCTGGGCGGTCCGGTGGTGATGGCCGTGACCGTCGGCATTACGGGCAGGGTCGGCCAGGAAGTCGTCAAGCTGAGATTCCACCCGAACGACTCTGAGCTGGATCAGGCCGAGCGGCTGCTGATCGAGGCGTTTGTAGGGGCAACGCTGACGGAGGGAGTTGCCAGCATCTCGGAGCTGCCCGCCGATCAGATCGCCGATCGGGTTATCAAGATCGCCCGCTCGTTTGCCGCCGGTGCCACCGCTTCGGTGGATGCGACTCGGGAACTCTACGTGGGCGGTACCAGTCAGCTTGCTTCGCTGTGGCAGGATCTAGCCCAGGTGCACACAATGCTCGAGCTCCTCGAGCAGCACCAGAACGTCCGGAGTCTGCTGGACAGTGAATCGGATGCAACGTCGGTGCGTCTGGGGTCCGAGACTGAGATCGGCGATGTCGACTTTGCCGTTGTCTCGACGGCTTTCAATGTTGGTGACACGGGTCGGGGCCGGGTTGGTCTGCTCGGGCCCATGCGGATGGACTACCGGCGTGCGATCCGCATAGTCGAAGAAGTTGGTGACGGGCTCGAGGACAGTCTCGGGGCATGAAGGACTACTACGACACTCTCGGGGTCGCGCGCGATGCCAGCCCGGAGGAGATCAAGAAGGCTTTCCGCAAGCTGGCTCGAGACACCCACCCGGATGCCAATCCCGACGACCCACAAGCCGAGGCACGCTTTCGTGAGATCGCCGAGGCGTACGAGATCCTGTCCGACCCACGGCGGCGGGCCGCATATGATCGTGGCGAGCAGTTTGGCGCCGGCGATCTGTTCAGCAGCTTCGGTGGGCTCGACGAGATTCTCCAGCAGTTCTTTGGTGGTGGGTTTGGTGGATTTGGCGGGTTCGGAGGGTCACGACGCCGCGGCCCCGCCCGTGGGGCGGACATCGGTGTCACTGTTGATCTCACACTCGCCGAGGCGGCCACCGGTGTAAGCCGGACGATCGACGTTACAGCCCCGGAACGCTGCCCTGCGTGTGCCGGGTCGGGCGCTGAGGCTGGTCAGGAGCCCCGTCGCTGCCCAACATGCAACGGCGTCGGTCAGGTTCAGGTGTCACGACAGACCATGCTCGGGCAGATGATGACCGTCACCGACTGCACCACGTGCCGGGGCAGGGGCGAGATCATCGACAGCCCCTGCACATCCTGCTCCGGGACAGGGCGGATCGACACTGAGCGGTCCCTGAGTGTGGAGATCCCCCCCGGCGTCGACGACGGTACCCGACTCCGCCTTTCGGGCCGTGGCGGTGTCGGGGAGCGCGGTGCTCCACCGGGTGACCTCTATGTAGAAGTGCGAGTCGCCGCAGACCCGAACTTCACCCGCATCGCTGACGACCTTCACTACAAGATCCGCCTCGGGATCGCCGAAGCCACTCTCGGCAAGATGGTCGATGTTCCTCTCGTCGATGGGTCGTCCACCGAGGTCGACATCCCCGCCGGTACCCAATCGGCAACGGTGTTTCGACTGAACCGGCAGGGCATGCCCCGGCTGCAACGTCGTGGCCGTGGCGACCTGCTGATAGAGGTCGAGGTGGCCATTCCACGCGACCTGTCACCCGATGCAGAGGATGCGCTGCGCGATTACGCCGAGCTGGTTGGCGAGGAGCCGCTGGAGCCGAAGCGCCGGCTTCGGAGACGGCGCAAGCATTAGCTGTGGGCCGTCACCGACCGCATCTTCTTGTGAGCCTTGCCGGTGCGGGCGATCACATCGACCTCGACCAGCACACCCGGCACCACCTGAGCCGTGTGCTCAAGTACCCCGACGGTGGGTTGGTCACCTACACCGACGGCGCAGGGCTTCTCGGTAGCGGTGCGCTCGACGGCGGTGCCGTCGCCCGGGGCAACGAGCAGGTGCTGGCCCGATTGGGACGGCTGACTGTTGCGGTGGCGCCACCACACGAGACGGCACGGGCGAGGTTTGTCGTCGAGAAGCTGAGTGAGCTCGGCGTTGATCGGTTGCTGTGGCTGCGGACCGCCCGCGGCGAGGGGCGGGTACCCAGGGTGGACAAGGCCCGAGCATGGGCGGGTACGGCTCTCGAACAGTCCCGTGGTGTCTGGCTGATGGAGGTTGGTGACGAGGTCACGGTTGGGGGCATCGGGGAGTGGGGAACTCCCATCTTTGCCGACTCCGGCGGTGCGGCTATCGGCGGGTTGGGTCACATTGCCGATCCCGTGCTGTGTGTCGGACCTGAGGGTGGTTTCGCCCCCGATGAGATCCCCGACGGGGCAGCAACCGTGCATCTCGGTGACACTGTGCTCCGGGTGGAGACTGCTGCCATCGTCGGTGCTGCGATCTTGAGGGCGTGTGTGGGGCCGGACGGCTGAACGCACATAGACGAATTCTGCCAATCAAGCCGGCGGGAGATTGTCAACCGCGGTCGCCGTTCGTTCTTCCCCCCTCGCCCGGCCCGGCCCCCTACCTCCGGCTGCGAGGCGCAGCCGGAGGGACCTTCCCCCCGCAAGCCGGGGGGACATTGCCGGTCGATCCCCCGAAATGGGGGGATTGCTGCTAGCCAGCTCATCCCCTCGAGGCAGGTGTGCCATGACATTCCTCTCCCTTTGGGAGAGGTCCCGAGCGAAGCGAAGGGGGTGAGGGGTTCTTCAATCCAACCTGCAATCCCATGAAGCCCTCATCGCCCTCGCTGTGTTCCCGAAGCCGGGCGACATTGACCGTCCGATCCCCAGAAATGGGCCGATGCCTCGTCGGATGGTTGACGCACCGAGGGAAACGGTGCGCAAGCTGATTCCTCTTGCTGCCGGAGTGGGGTGGGTGGGTCGATCAGGAATTGGGCAGTGGCTTGCATATGTGGCGACAGTGAGGTAACGCTGGGTTATGATGTCGGCTACGCAGAGCGTTCGCGATGCGTGGAGCTCTGTGGAGGGCTGAGGAGATATTGATGCCGACATACAACGAAATGGTGGGAGAACGGCTTCGTTCCATCCGGCGGCAGAGGGGTTTGTCGCTACAGGACGTGCAGAAGCTGTCCGACCAGGAGTTCAAGGCCGCGGTTCTGGGGGCGTACGAGCGTGGGGAGCGGAGCTTGTCGCTACCCCGGCTTCAACGTCTTGCCCAGTTCTTCACGGTGCCGATAGTCCAGCTGCTGCCACAGGACGACGGGCATACGCCCAACGCAGCAACCGAGGGAGTGACCATCGACCTCAACCAGGTCGAACGTCTCTCCGGCCAGGACGGTCAGGTCGTGGAGCGGTTTCTGAGGGGTATCCAGATGCTCCGGCAGGACTTCAACGGGCGGGTGCTCACCATCCGTGCCAACGACCTGCGGATGCTGGCCATGCTGCTCGACCAGTCCGAGGAGGGCTTCAGCGAGCGGCTGACCGAACTTGGAGTCACCTCGGACGGCGAGTGACCCACCGCCACCCGCTGGCATCTGCCGGCTCAGTATTCGACGGCCCCGATCGCCTCGATATACTGCCGTCTCTGCGAAACTGTGCTTCCAATGGTGTGTTCCAACGGTGTGTTCCAACGGCGAGTTTCCAGTGGCGAGTTTCCAGTGGTGAGTCTTCAGTGGCAGTCGAGCGAATGATTCCTCAGTGACGTCCCCTTCCGCAACCCAGATACATATTCGCGTTCCCAGCAACCACCTCATGGTCGATCTGCTGGGTGAGCGCGACACCTACCTGAAGCAGGTAGACGCCGCCTTTCCACAAGCGCGGATAGTCGCACGCGGCAACGAGATCGTCATCGACGATGACGGGACCGGCGAGACCGCCGAGATGGCGAAGACGGCGTTCGACGAGCTTCTCATCCTCATACAGGAAGGCGAGTTCCTCGACGAGGATCGTGTTGCACGAGTCATCGACATGGTCAAAAAGGACGTCCCCTCGCCCTCCGGGGTGTTCACGGACTCGATCAAAGTCGGGAGGGGCAAACATGTTCGCCCCAAGACCCACGGTCAGAAGGTGTACGTCGACGCCGTACGTGACAACACGCTGGTTTTTGGTATCGGTCCGGCGGGGACGGGGAAGACCTACCTGGCAATGGCATGTGCGATCGAGGCGCTGCAATCCGGGTCGGTGAGGCGGATCATCCTGACCCGTCCGGCGGTGGAGGCAGGGGAGCGCCTCGGGTTCCTCCCCGGCGACCTCACGGCCAAGGTCGATCCGTATCTACGGCCTCTATACGACGCGCTGTACGAGATGCTCGGCCCCGAGTCGACCGCCACTTTGATAGAGAAGAGAACTATTGAGATCGCTCCGCTCGCTTATATGAGAGGGAGGACGCTCAACGACGCGTTCGTGGTACTCGATGAAGCGCAGAACACATCGCCTGAGCAGATGAAGATGTTCCTCACACGGCTGGGGTTCAACTCGAAGATGATCATCACCGGAGACGTCACCCAGGTCGACCTGGATGGTGGACGGCAGTCCGGGTTGCGGACCATCCGCAGGGTGCTCCACAACGTTGCTGGTATTTCGTTCGTCGAACTGACCGGTGCGGATGTCGTCCGTCACCGAATCGTGGCGGCCATCGTCGAGGCGTATCGCCGCTACGAGGAGAAGCTCGAGGCGAAGAATGACCAGGAGAAGAAGTCGTGAACTTCTCCCGTCGTTACGCCATCCCCCTCAACATCCTTGTGATCCTGGTGACGATCGTGTTCGTTGGTGCGGTGATGGTTGTCGGCAGGGCTGGTGCGGCGCCTTCGGTGACGCTCGGTGTCGGGTCGATCGCACCGGAGCAATACGTGGCCAACCAGACCGTCTCGGTCGTCGATGAAGCTGCTACCCAGGACGCCCGGGATCGCGCTGCCGCCAACGAGCCGCCCGTCTTCGACATCGACCGGGCGGTTCTCAATGGTGTTCGAGGCCGGATCACCGCCTTCTTCGAGGATCTGGCGGATTTGTCGACGGTCACCGCCGATGAGCTCGATCTGCAGCAGGCGAAGTCCGTTCTGCAGACAACAGTGGACGCGATCCTCATCGAGACCGGTGGCGAGGTCCAGGTTCTAGAAATGGAAGACGCCATAACGCTGATTGGCGCCATCCCGGACGATTCGACACGGTTGCTGATACTCGATGCGCTCGCCGGAATCGAGAGCCGGCCGGTCGACAGCACGGGCTTGACGATTGACGAGTCTTTAGCGGTAACCACGTCAACTTCGACCTCCACCTCCACCTCAACCACGGTGGCTGGTGAGGACGGTGAAACGACGACGACGACAACAACAACCACGACAGTTCCCGAGGTCACAACGACGACGTTGCCGCGACGCAGCGTTGACGACTGGGTGGAGCAGCTCCAGGAACAATGGCCGGATCTGCAATCAGTGCCCGCCTTTGTGGCGTTGTACAACAATGACCTCGACAGGATCGAGAGCGGGGAGGCCTCTCGGTTCAACGCGATCATTACCGCGTCTAACGACCTCGCCCAGGAACTCATGTCCGACGGAATCACGCAATCCGAGCTGACCAATCGGCAGGCTGAGCTCCGCGGCGAGACATCGCTGATCTACGTGCCAGTCCTCTCGATCGACGAGCAAGAATTGGCACATCCCGCAATTGGTGAGCTCGTAGCAGACGAACTCCAGATCAATGAGCGGCGCGACGACGCAGCCAGCGAGGCGGCACAGGTATCTGCTGCCGACGCGGTGGAGAACATCGAGCAGACCTACATTGCCGGCGAGGTTATCGCCAACGAGGGCGATCTTCTCACTCAGGTTCAGGTTGCTGCCATCGACGAGCTCGGCCTCGTCGAGAAGGAGCCGGGCACCTCTCGGCAAGCCATCGTCGTGCTGGCCGCGCTCACCGTTGGGCTGACCGCGTTCTTCCTGTGGCGTCTCAGCCCGGGGCGCTGGTCGGAGCCAAAGCACTTCGCTCTTCTTGGCATCCTCGTGGTGCTGGCAGGGCTGGCATCACGGGTTCCTGAGGTGGTCGACGGCACAGATGGAGACTTCGCCTCACTCGGTTTTGCCATACCGGCGATGCTCTTTGGCTATGTTGCCGCAATTCTCTACGACCCGCGCACGGCCGTATTGCTGGCGGTTCCGGTCACCACCTTCGTGGGCATCTCGACCGCGGATCCTGCGATCACGGTGTTTGCCGCCGGGGCGACGGTTGCGCCGGTCGCGTTTGTTTCGTCTGTGTCCAGCCGCCGCCAGCTGCGTGTGGCCGTTGCCTTGTCGGCGCTGGTCTTGTCGCCGTTTGCCTTCTCGATATCCTGGCTGTTCCGAGGGTATGAGACCCGCTGGGAGGCCGCATTCTTTGGGCTGATCGGCGGTGTTCTCGCCGGGCTCGTCGCTCAGAGCCTCGTGTCGTTCCTGGAGAATCTCTTCAGGATGACGACCACTTTGACCCTCCTCGATCTCGTGGACAGGAACCACCCTGCGCTGCGGCTCATCGAGGATAAGGCGCCGGGCACATTCAACCACTCGATCCTCGTGGGTACCCTCGCCGGTAAGGCAGCGCGTGCGATCGGCGCTGATCCGCTGCTGGCGCAGGCGGCAGCCTTTTACCACGACCTCGGCAAGGTCGAGGACCCGGTCTACTTCATAGAGAACCAGTTCAGCGTGACAAATCCACACGACCACCTGGACCCGGTCGACTCGTGCCGGATCATCCGATCCCATGTGACCGACGGTCTCCGTTTGGCTCGCCAGTACCGGCTGCCTCCGGAAATCACGGAAGGGATTCGCTGCCATCACGGCACCGGACTGATGCGCTACTTCTACCACCGGGCCCTCGAAGTCGATCCGGACACAGATCCCCAGCTATACCGTCACCACGGCGAGAAGCCGAAACGGAAGGAGATGGCGATCCTGATGATCTGCGACGCTGTCGAGGGCGCAGCCCGCGCCCACGCCCAACAGCAAGACCCGACGGGTGCGAGCATCACCAAGGTGGTCGACGCCGTTGTGGGGGAGAAGCTCGACGACCGTCAGCTCGACGAGTCCGCCCTGACATTCGGCGATTTGACCAATGTCAAGGCGGCGGTTGTGGACGCCCTGATTGGCTACTACCACACCCGGGTTCCCTATCCCGGCTTCCCCGGGTCCCCAGGCGGGACGGCGTCGTAGATGGACATCAGTCTTTCCGAAGAACAGGATGACCCTGCACCTACCGACATGGTCGTCGCGGTTGCGGAAGCTGCAATGCGGGCCGAGTCGCTGCCGGAGTCGACCCAACTGGCCATCAGTCTCATAGACGAGACCCGCATGGCCGTCTTGAACGATGAGTACATGAACAAGGTGGGGCCGACCGATGTCCTGTCGTTCCCGATCGAGGACTTCTCCGCAGGCGTCGTCGCACCCGATGACGACAGCCCACCGCTGATGCTGGGCGACGTATTCATCTGTCCGGGTGTGGTGCGTGCCAACGCCGCCTCGGCCGGAGTACGCTTCGATGATGAGATGGCGCTCATGGTCGTCCACGGGATACTCCACCTGCTCGGTCGTGACCACGTGACCGAGGAGGAGGCGGAGGCAATGGAGCAGCGCGAGCGTGAGATTCTCGGCATGGTCGGGAGGCGACGGCCTTGACCATCGGCGCGCTGGCGTTCTCCGGAATACTGATACTGGTCACGGCCGTCTTGCGAGCTGCCGGGGCTTCGCTGGTGCGAACGCCGCGGGCCGATGCTCTACACGATGCACGTAGCGGTGACCAGCGCGCCGGCCGGATCGCCGAGTTGCTAAGCGACCGGGCCATCATCCAACCGGCGCTCGGCTTGGTCAATACCGGCTTGCTCATGCTGGCAGTGGTGCCCGCGGTGTGGGCGTTCAGCCGCATGGCGGAGGGGGTTAGGCTCGCCATCTACCTCGTCATGGTCGGGCTGGTCGTTCTCGCGTTTGGTGACATACTGCCCCGGACTCTTGGTCGGAATCGCCCACGCACTATGGCGTATCGGTTCGCCTGGCTGCTTGCACCCATGATCAGTCTCGGGCACACGACTGCGGATCTCGTTGCAGACCTGGATGACGAGGAAGAAGAGGATGAAGACGCCGAAGCGGAGGCTCACGAGCGCGAGTTGATCTCCCAGGTCATCGACTTTGCGGATGCGATCGTGCGTGAGGTCATGGTTCCCCGCCCGGACATGATCACATGTAGTGTCGAGACGTCAAGCGAGGAAGCCCTCGATCTGTTCCTCGAGGCCGGGAAGTCACGCATCCCCGTCTACGGTGACGACACCGACGACATCCTCGGTGTCCTGTACGCACGGGACTTGCTCCAGCTGTGGGACGACGAGGTGGGGCACCGCCCTGCTCGCGACCTGATGCGAGATGCCTATTTCGTCCCGGAGACGAAGAAGGTCCCCGATCTACTGCGGGAGATGCAGGCCAACCAGGTGCACATGGCTATTGCCGTTGATGAGTTCGGCGGCACAGCCGGGCTCGTCACGATCGAGGATCTGCTCGAGGAGCTCGTCGGCGAGATCGCAGACGAGTACGACGACGAAGAGCCGATGATCATCTCCGACGCGGATGGCTCGTACCTCATCGATGCACGGCTCGACATCGACGATCTCGGCGAGCTGATCGGCTCGGCGATCCCGGACGAGGAGTGGGACACCGTTGGTGGTCTCATTCTCGGCCTCGCCGGCAGGGTACCCGCCGAGGGGGAGACTTTTGAGTTCAGCCGCCGCACACTGACCGTAGAGCGTGTCCAGGGCCGCCGCGTCGCCCAAATCCGGCTGCACCCGTGATCTTCAGAAAGCCGGACCCTCTAGTCCTGCAATCGGGACATTCCTCTCCCTTTGGGAGAGGACAGGCGAGGCGTATCGGAGGCCGATACGTTGGCGAGGCAGGTGAGGGCTTCCTAAATCCGGACCCTGAATTCATAAGGCCCTCATCGCCCTTGCTGCGCTCGGGCACTTCTCCCGGGGGGAGAAGAATGTGTGGTTCATCGCCCTTGCTGCGCTCGGGCTCTTCTCCCGGGGGGAGAAGAATGTGTGGCTCACGGGGGTGCCGTGCGTAGTGGGTTTATCTCTGTTGTGGGGCGGCCAAATGTCGGGAAGTCGACTCTGGTGAATGCACTGGTGGGGCAGAAAGTTGCTATCACCTCGCCGCGACCGCAGACGACACGCAACACGATAAGGGGGATCCGCACCGACGACGACAGACAGATCGTGTTTGTGGACACCCCCGGTCTGCACAAGCCGAAGACGGCGCTGGGGAGCCGGCTCAACCGGCTGGTCTACGCGTCGCTGGAGGAGACTGATGGTGTGCTGTTCGTTGTCGACGCCACCCAAAAGATAGGGCCGGGCGATCGGTTGATCGCCGAACGTCTGCTCGAGTCTCGAGCGAAGGTGATTGTGGTGGTGAACAAGGTAGACATCGCCGGCAAGGATCGGGTCCTCGAGCAGCTTTCCACGGCCGGCTCTTGGGACTTTGCGGCATACGTCCCGGTGTCGGCGCGAGAGGGAGATGGCGTCGACCTGGTGCTGGACGAACTGGATCAGTTGGTCGAGGAGGGTCCACAATTCTTCCCGACGGACGTCCACATGGATCAACCCGATCACCTCTTTGCAGCCGAGCTCATCCGGGAGAAGTTTCTGCACCGGCTCCGTGACGAGCTTCCGCACTCGTTGGCGACGGTCGTAGATGAGATCGAGGTCAGAGAGAACGGCACCACCTACGTTGCGGCGACGGTATTCGTTGAGCGCAAGTCCCAGAAGGGGATCGTGATCGGCAAGGGCGGCGTTCTGCTCAGGGATGTGGGTACCGAGGCGAGGACCGAATTGGAGACCCTCTTTGGCGGCCCGGTCTATGTTGATATCCGGGTCAAGGTCGAGGACGATTGGCAACGCCGTGACGCGATGCTCGACCGGCTTGGGTTCTGATGGCAATCCGTCACGACCAGGGAATCGTCCTTCGGTCCTTCCCGTTTGGGGAAGCGGACAAGGTCGTCGTGCTACTGAGTCCAAACAACGGCAAGCTGCGCACCGTCGCCAAGGGGATACGCAAGACCAAGAGCCGGTTTGGGGGCAGGCTGGAGACGTTCAGCCATGTCGACTTGGTGCTGTATGAGGGCAGGAATCTCGACACGATCACACAGGTCGAGATGATCGAGGCATTTCACGCCCTTCGCTCCGATCTCGACCGGGTCATGGCGGCCGGTGCGATGGTCGAGGTCGCCGACACGGTCGCCCAGGAGAGCGAGGGCTCGGTTCGCCTGTTCCTGCTGCTCCAACGCGGGTTGCGAGCCTTGGACGCAGGTCCCGCCCATCCCGACCTCATCTCGGCTTTCCTGCTGAAGGCAGCCGACATCATCGGTGTTGCTCCTGCTCTCGACCGGTGTGCCGGCTGCGGAGCCACCGACGACCTGCGCCGTTTCAGTTTCGACGCAGGTGGGGTGCTGTGTGAGCGGTGCCGGACGGCGGGCGCCTACGCCCTCCGTGACGGGCTAGTCGACTATCTGGCGTTGCTGGCGCGGGCAGACCTGGCAGAGTTGCCCGGCGCCGATGATCGGTTTGTCGGCGAAGCAAGGGGTGTGGCACGGCGTTTCATCGAATACCATCTGGAACGGCAGCTCCAATCGCTGGCGGTGCTCGATGTATGAGGGAGTCGACCTGAGCCGTGTCCCCAGACACGTTGCCATCATCATGGACGGTAACGGTCGCTGGGCCAACGAACGGGGGCTACATCGCACCCAGGGCCATGCCCGGGGCGAGCCGGCGCTGTTCGATGTCATCGACGGCGCTCTCGAGATGGGTGTCGAGTGGCTGACCGCCTACACGTTTTCCACCGAGAACTGGTCACGGGACACCTATGAGGTCGACTTCTTGATGCACTTCAACGTGGATCTGTTGGAACGGCGACGTGACGAGCTGCACGCCAAAGGCATTCGTATCCACTTCATAGGTGATCGTGACGACCGGCGTGTCCCGGACGATCTCCGTATGCGGATCGCGGACGCCGAGGAGTTGACAAGGGACAACTCAAAAATGCACATGGTCTTTGCCTTCAACTACGGGGGTCGTGCCGAGTTAGTCGAGGCGATCAGGCAGATCGCCCAGAAGGTCGCCAACGGTGATCTGAGGCCGGACGTCATCGATCAGGAGACGGTTGCATCGCACCTGTACCTTCCCGAGATGCCGGACCCGGATCTGGTCATCCGCACCAGCGGCGAGCTGCGCACCTCGAACTACCTTCTCTGGGAGTCGGCGTATTCCGAGTACGTATTCACCCCGGTGCTGTGGCCGGATTTTGATCGACACACGCTTGCGAAATGCATCGCCGAATACCAATCGCGCCATCGTCGGTTCGGGGGAGCGAGGGACCGCGGCACGCGTCGGCCGGGGTGACGAGACGTCCGGGAACTGACCGGAGGTCGCAGGGCACAACAGCCGCTCTATCATGCGCCGCCACTACCTACCTGGACCTGATATGGCTAACGACTTTGAGACCATCGTCAACCTGAGCAAGAAACGCGGGTTCGTGTTTCAGTCCTCGGAGATCTACGGCGGGCTGCGGTCGGCCTACGACTACGGGCCGCTCGGCGTCGAGCTGCTCCGCAATGTCAAGGAGCAGTGGTGGCATTCGATGGTTCGGATACGCGACAACGTGGTCGGCCTCGACTCGGCCATCATCCAGTCGCCGTCGGTGTGGGAGGCATCGGGCCACCTCGCGTCGTTCACCGATCCCCTGGTGGAGTGTACCAACTGCAACAACCGGTTCCGGGAGGACAAACTCGACGACCCGGAGCAGTGCCCCGCGTGTGGCAAGCGGGGAATGTTCACCGAAGCGCGGAACTTCAATCTCATGTTCAAGACCCACATGGGTCCGGTGGAGAGCGCGGACAATGCGGTCTATCTGAGACCGGAGACCGCACAGGGCATATTCATCAACTTCGAGAACGTCCGCAGGACCGCGCGGCTGAAGCTCCCCTTCGGGATCGCCCAGATCGGCAAGTCGTTTCGCAATGAGATCACGCCGGGCCAGTTCGTCTTCCGCACGAGGGAGTTCGAGCAGATGGAGATGGAGTTCTTCTGCCGACCGGAGGAGGCCGACCACTGGTTCCAGTACTGGATCGAGGAGCGCAAGAACTGGTACATCGATCTGGGGATGAACGAAGACAACGTGCGGTTCCGTGAGCACGAGCCGGACGAGCTGTCGCATTACTCAACAGGCACGTTCGATGTCGACTACAAGTTTCCCTGGGGATTCGATGAGCTGGAGGGGATAGCCAACCGTACCGACTTCGACCTCAAGGCTCACATGGAGATGTCGGGTAAGGATCTCACGTACTTCGACCAGGAATCGGGGGAGCGGTTCATCCCCTATGTGATAGAGCCGGCCGCCGGTGCTACCAGGACCACATTTGCCTTCCTCCTCGACGCATACGACGAGGAGGAGGTCAGGGGCGAGACGCGGGCTGTGCTACGTCTGGACAAGCGTCTTGCACCGATCAAGGTTGCCGTGTTGCCTCTGTCGAAGAAACCCGAGCTCATCGAGGTCTCAGAGAAGGTTGCGCACGATCTGCGCGCCCTGTTTCCGGTCGAGCACGACGTGACCCAGGCAATCGGGCGTCGCTACCGGCGCCAGGATGAGATCGGGACCCCCTATTGCGTGACGGTCGACTTCGATTCGCTCGAAGACCAGGCGGTGACCGTACGGGACAGGGACACCATGGAGCAAGATCGGGTCTCCCTGGACAAGGTTGCCGGCTATCTCACCGAGCGGCTTCGCTGATCGCTCACCCGGCGGGCAGGGGAGGTGTTTGGCCCGACATGTAGGTCGTCAGAGTGACCAACGTTCGGGTTGGTCCTGGGGCGATCCGGCGGATGTGATCGAGAACCTCACCGAGATGGCTAGACGACCGCGCACGTATGTGGAGCAGCAGGTCGAACTCGCCGGTGACCGCCGATACCGACATGACAAACGGGATAGCCCGGATCTTCTCGGCGAGCTTCTCGAGCCCGTTTGACTCGCTGTCCCTGATGCTGACGAATGCGTCGAGCGGGTAACCGAGTGCCTCCCAGTCGAGTTCGACCGTGAATGCCTTTATGTACCCCTTCTCCCTGAGCCGACGGACTCGCTGGTGCACGGTTGCCGTCGACTTGCCGACCTGCTCGGCGATCTTGGAATAGGCCATCCTCGCATCCTGAGTCAGAAACTCAACAATTTGATAGTCTGTGGGGTCCATTGGCTAAAACATTATCAGTAATAGCCGATAGTGACGAGATATTTGACAATCTCGCCGTTTGGGTGCAAACTACAACTATCGAATTCGAGGCCAGGTATGACAATCCATCCAGACATAGCGTTTCAAATGGTCACGTCGCGGCTTAGAGCGGCCGGTGCCGTTGTGCGACGCCGGTAGTAGCGGCAATAGATCTGGGGGTCTAAATCCCCCGAATTGATAGAAGGGAAGCCCATCTCCCTCCCCTCCCTCGGGCTTCCCTTCTTTCATTCCCACCCCTTCGTTCCTCCCAGCATCCGTCCTTTCATCCGCCGGTTTGTTCCGCCACAAATTGGCCCATCCGACCCCGGTACACTCCGCTCGTGGCCTATCCCCGCGAAGACATCGAACGTATCCGTGACAAGACGGATCTGGTCGAGCTCGCCGCCGAGGTGACAAAGGTGAAGCGATCAGGTCGAACCGTGATGGCGGTATGCCCGTTTCACCAGGAGAAGACTCCCTCTCTCTCCATCGATTCGGCCCGGGGTCTCTACCACTGTTTCGGCTGTGGAAAGGGCGGCGACATATTCGCCTGGGTCCAGGAGACCCACAACCTCGACTTCCGGGAGGCGATCGAGCTGCTGGCCAGGCGCGCCGGAGTGACTCTCACCGAAACACCAGGAGAGGCAAGAAGGAAAGGACGCCGGGAACAGCTTGTGAGGGCAACACGTGAGGCGGTGGACTTCTACCGGGAACGACTCAAGCTGGGCGCCGACGCAGGGGCGGCTCGGAGCTACCTTCGTGGCCGCGGATACGGCGGGGAGGTGGTCGATCAGTTCGACATCGGCTATTCGCCGGCGGGGTGGGACGAGCTCACCAGGTATCTCAAGGAACGTGGCTTCGACGATCGCACCCTGGACGATGCCGGTCTTTCTTCCCGCAGCTCACGGGGACGGATGATCGATCGGTTCCGTGGGCGTATCATGTTCCCGATCTTCGACCTGCGTGGCGATCCGGTCGGGTTCGGGGCCCGGCGTCTCGAAGGCGACGGGCCAAAGTATCTCAATACCGCCGAGACCTCCATCTACCGGAAGTCCCGGCTGCTCTACGGTCTCAACTGGGCAAAGAGCGAGGTAGTGCGAAGGAACGAATCGGTCGTCGTCGAGGGGTACACCGATGTGATCGCACTGCATCTGGCGGGCCACCCTGTGGCGGTTGCCACATGCGGCACCGCGCTCGGCGAGGATCACCTCGACCTGCTGCGGAGATTTAGCGAACGTGTGTTGCTTGCCTTTGACGCAGACGAGGCCGGGGCAGGTGCGGCGTTGCGGGGTTTTGACCTGGCCATCCCTGCCGACCTCGACATGAGGGTGGTTGTATTGCCCGAGGGGCGTGATCCCGCCGACTTGGTTGGGGAAGGTCATGCCGAAATGCTGGTCAAGGCAATGGGGGAGTCGCTTCCGCTCCTGCAGTTCTCCGTCGATCGTGAGCTTCGCAGACATGACCTCGATGAAGTCGAGGCGCGTGGCCGCGCGGTGCGCGCTTGTGCGGCGATGGTTGCCCGCTACACAGACGCACTCGTCCAGCAAGAGTACGCCCACCTGATATCCAAGCGCACCGGGGTGGATCTGCGATTGGTGCAAGACGCTGTCAGAGATGCAAGCCGTGAGCGCGGCCGGGAACGACAGGAGGAGACCGCACGGCCGGCGCAACGTCGGCGCCGGCTGACCGGAACCGAGAAGGCAGAAAGGGAGTTGCTGCGGTTGGTGCTTGCCAACGATCGGGGCGTCCGCGCCAAGGGTGACCTCGACGGATTGTTCTCAGATCCGATCCATCTTTCCGCATACAAGCTGATCAAGCCTGTCGTCGGAGCACTCGACCCTGGGGTCGCTCCCGACCTCGGCGGGGTGCTGGGAGCTAGCGAGAGCGAGGAAGCTAGCCTTCTCTCCGGGCTGGCTCTGGTGGATCGCCCGATGTCCGAGGCATCGGACGTGATAGGTCGACTCGAGAGCGATGAGCTGGCACGTCGAATAGCGGAGCTCGAGCGTGGGCTCGCGGGTGTTCCGCCACAGACACAGGAGTATTCCGACCGATTCGCAGAATTGGTAGCTTTGCAGCAGCTGAAGAAACAACTACGGAGCCGCGAGTGAACGAAGCAGCAACAGCCGTCTTTGAGATGCTGACCAAGCGAGGAAAGCAACGCGGCTTTCTCGTGGTTACCGAGATCCTTCAAGAGCTGGAGGACGTGGAGGCTCCACCGGAGGCGTTTGATCAGGTGGTCGAGGCGTTGCAGACCGAGAAGGTCAACGTCCGGGAAGACTCGCACAATGCCCTCGAGGCCACCGCCCTCAGCAGTGACGAGCTGGTGCATGTCTCTGATCCGGTGCGGATGTACCTCCAGGAGATAGGCCGGTACCCGCTGCTGACGCCGCAGCAGGAGGTCGAGCTGGCCATGCAGATGGAGTCCGGTGGCCGGGCGTCGGAGAAGCTGCTCGATGATGGGGCGAACGAGCTGCCCGTTGCCGACCGTGTGATTCTCCAGCGTTCGGCGCGCAACGCCGATCGGGCGAGAAAACGGCTGGTCGAGGCCAACCTCCGGCTCGTGGTCTCGATTGCGAAGAAGTACGTCGGACGTGGTCTCTCGCTGCTCGATCTGATCCAGGAGGGCAACCTCGGTCTGATCCGCGCCGTCGAGAAGTTCGACTACCGCAAGGGGTTCAAGTTCTCCACCTATGCGACCTGGTGGATAAGGCAGGCCGTCACCAGGGCGTTGGCCGATCAGGCACGCACCATCCGGGTCCCGGTGCACATGGTCGAGACCATCAACAAGCTCGCCCGGGCGCAGCGGACGCTGATGCAGGAGCTCGGTCGGGAGCCTACGATCGCCGAGATCGCCCAGGAGCTGGAGATCGAGCCACAGCAGGTGACCGAGCTGCGACGCATAGCCCAGGATCCCGTTTCGCTCGAGACACCGCTCGGGGAAGAGGACGACTCGACCCTCGGTGACTTCGTCGAAGACACCGATGCCGAGGTGCCGGTCGAGGTTGCTTCGTTCAAGCTGCTCCAGGAGTACTTGTCTCTGGTGCTCGAAGGGCTCAACGAACGCGAGCGGCAGGTTCTGATCATGAGATTCGGGCTCGCCGATGGCAAGGTCAAAACACTCGAAGAGGTAGGTAGCCACTTCCAGGTGACCAGAGAGCGTATCCGCCAGATCGAAACCAAGGCGCTTGCCAAGCTCCGCCAGCCGGCGCGAGCCAAGCGTCTGGAGGGGTACCTGGAGGGTGCCTGAGCTCGGACGGCTCCCGCCGCCCGGGATGCCCCCGGCCGAGGTCGAGATTACAGAGGATCTGGTCCTGACGTTGCTACGGGACCAGCATCCCGACCTGGCGGACCAACGTCTCCGGCTCTTTGGGAGCGGATGGGACAACACAACCTTCCGGCTAGGAGATTCCCTCGCGGTGCGCCTGCCTCGCCGGCGCCTTGGTGCCGAGAATATGGCCAAGGAGCAGCGCTGGCTTCCGGAGCTGGCACGGCGGCTGCCGTTATCGGTTGGAGCTCCGGTGCGCTTTGGTGCGCCGGGTCCCGGTTACCTGTGGCCCTGGAGCATCGTCGAGTGGGTCGAAGGTGAGTCCGCCGAGGTTGACCCTGTGGTGCCCGGTGAGGCGCCGCGGCTGGGTGAGTTTCTGCGGACTCTGCACAGGGTGGCGCCACACGACGCTCCGCTCAATGCGTGGCGGGGTGTGCCACTCGTTGAGCGGTCCTTCTCGGTGGAGCAACGTCTGGAACGGCTCGGTTCTGAGGACCTCTCGGTGCCTCCGGAAGAGATCGTAAAGGTCTGGCACCAGGTCAAGGATGTTCCCATCGACATCGCCGACCGTCGCTGGCTTCACGGCGATCTCCATCCCCGAAATGTGATCACGCGGTCGGGGCGGATCGAGGCGATCGTCGATTGGGGAGACCTGTGCGCCGGGGACCCGGCCACCGATCTGGCCGCAGCCTGGCTATTCTTTGAGAGCGGGGCTCGAGACGAGTTCCGGGCAGCCTACGGGGGCATCTCGGCGGCGACCTGGGAGCGGGCTAAGGGCTGGGCTGTCTTCTTTGGAGTCGTTATGGCCGATGCGGGACGGATCGACGATCACACATGGGCGAGGTGCGGCAACACAGCTCTCGAGCGTGTCTGTGGTTGACTTGGAACCGGAGTTGCCCCTTCAGATCGCCTGTGTTTCTGCCGAGACAACCAGGATGCCGGCAGAGGGAAGGTATCGACGTTGGCTCGTCCGGAGGTCCGTCATTTGATTAGTCAACCGCGTCGCCGAAGCGACGGGTGGGGTGTTTCGTCCGACGCTGTCTACCGCTCGTTGGTTGAGGCCGTCGCCGACCCGCTAGTCGTGATCAACGAGCAGCACCAGATTGTGCTGTTCAATCGAGCCGCGGAACGTGTCTTTGGATATGACGCCGCCGAGCTGCTCGGTGAAGACCTCAATCTCCTAATACCCGATGAGCACCGCCACTCCCATCCCGACCAGGTGAACCGCTTCGGGGCACAGGGATCGCACCATCTCAAGCCGGCCTGGCATCGAGATCCTGTGCAAGGACGTCGCTCAGACGGTTCGACCTTCCCGGCCGAGGTCAGCCTGTCGGGCCTCGAGGTAGACGGCCGGAGGCTGATGGCTGCGGCGCTGCGTGACGTCACTCCCCGTGTTGAGATGGAGCGTGCGCTCGAGACCAGCGAGCGCCGCTTCCGTGCCATGTTCGAGCAATCGCCGATTGCCATGGTGCTGGTGGCCCCGGCGGGTGGCTACGTGTCCGGGAACAGAGCTTTCCACGAACAAACGGGATACTCGAGCGACGAGCTCGAAGACAAGTGGCTTGGTGAGATTGTCCACGAGGAGGACCGCGATCTGCTTATGCGCGAGTTCCGGCCGGTTGTTGCGGGTCTGGAAGAGACGGCGCGTGTTGAGCTGCGATATGTGCGTAAGGACGGAGCGGTGCGGACGATGGACCTGTTTCTGGCGTCCATGGGCGACCCGGATTCCGGCTATCTGATTGGTCAGGCAACCGACGTCACCCACCGGATGGAGGACCGGGCTCGGTTGGAGGAGCTGGTCAGGTCGAAGGACGAGTTGATCGCCTCGATCTCTCACGAGTTGAGGACACCGCTGACGGCGCTGGTCGGTTTCGCCCAGTTGCTCCACAGTGAGTATTCGGCGCTCGATCCGGTGGAGAGAGCAGAGATGATTGGCACAATCGTCTCCGAGTCGGTCGACCTGACCAACATCGTCGACGACCTCCTCGTCGCGGCTCGAGCCGAGATCGACGTGCTGACGGTTGCCCGTGTGGCCATCGACCTCCGCGCCCAAGCCTCACAGATCCTCGAGATGCACGGATCCGATCAGATCGAGGTCGTCGGTGCCGATGTCAGGGCCTGGGGTGACCCGGCTCGGGTTCGCCAGATACTGCGCAACCTGGTGTCGAATGCCATGAAGTACGGGCGAGATCCGATCACGATAGATGTGGCAAAACACGGCAGTACTGCCGTGATCTCGGTGGCGGATCGGGGCGAGCCCATAGCAAAGGACGACCAGGTTCGGATCTTCGAGCCATATGAGCGGGCACATCGGGTCGCGGGTGTTACGGCGTCGATGGGGCTCGGTTTGCCGATATCACGCCAGCTCGCTTCGCTGATGGGCGGAAGTCTCGTGTACGTGCGCACCCCGGATACAAACGTCTTTGCGCTCGAGCTCCCGCTGGCGGTGGGAGACGATTGAACACCGCGGCTACTCGGTGCGTTCCCTTATGGCCGAGCCCGCATTGCGGAGTTGGCCTGCGGCGATGTCTCTTAGGTGAGAGGTCTGCGAGTCGACAATGTCTTTGCCCTGGTCAACGACCTGGCGGACCCGCTCATTGGAGGTAACCCGACGATATAGACGGCGGAGTTGTTCGTATCGGTCCCGTCCGGCCCTGGCGCCGAGCAGGTAACCGATCCCGAACACGGTCGCGGTGCGAAGCTTCATGCGGGCATTGTGCCAGGTCGGGCCACGGGGCGCGGCATTTACCAATGACACCGCACGTCTGATACCATCGTCCGGCCCGAAGGTGCAGCCCATTCCGGGGTAGCTCAATTGGCAGAGCATCGGACTGTTAATCCGCAGGTTGGGAGTTCAAGTCTCCCCCCCGGAGCAATCCAAGAAGCCCCCGCTTTTCGGGGGCTTCTGCGGAAGTGCACGCGGGTCCTATCGATTGCGTTCGCCCTCACCGGCGATAGACTCGTCGCAGAGGATCTGGCTCAGGAGGCTTTCTGCGCCGCTTACCGGAGGTGGGTGAGGATCGACGACCCGGACGCCTGGAGAAGGGTTGCCACTGTGAATCGATCGAGATCATGGTTGAGGCGACTGTACCGTCAGGCTGCTGCTCTGATGAGGATCCACAGGGCTTCCGCGGCTCCGCTCACCTTGCCTGCCGAAACTGACGGGCTGCCCGAGCGAATCAGATCGCTTCCAAAGCGTCAGGCGCAGGTTGTAGCGCTTCGATAGTTGGACGAGCTGTCGACCGCTGAGGTAGCGCAGATCCTGGGGTGGTGCGCTGAGTCGACGGTACGGGTACATCTCACTCGAGCTCACGATCAGTTGGCAAAGCGCCTGCGACGGGAGGCCCTGCGGCCGTCATAGGACGCTCGCTGCTGGTCCGAAGGCGAGGAGAGGACCTCGACCACCCACAACGTCAACGCCCTCACATTGTCCGTGGACGAAGGGACAACCACCGTCAATTCCCTCGTCTCGATCGCACAGATCGGGTCCAAGGCCACGATGGCCCCCTCCGGTATGGAGTGGGGCTACAAGCAGCAACTCGACCGATTCGAAGGCCTTCTCCTGCGGCGACCCTGACATTTGCAGAGGCAACGTCCGTGTCCCGCAGGGGCTCGGGGTCACAAGGCGCCTCGCCATCCACGATACGACCGGCCTTCGTTCGCCGTGACGACATCAGCGCAGCGCCTCCGCTGCGGAGTCGATCACTTCCGCTGCATGATCGGTGAGCATCCAGGTGAAGTGTCCCTGGTCAGGCCAGTAGGAGAAGTCGGCGTTTGGGATGAGGTTGGCCAGCCATCTCCCGGCGGATGCCGGCACGGTCCGGTCGGCACCTCCGTACCAGAGCCGGGTCTCGACCGTGATCTGCCCCGGGTTGAAACCCCATTCCCTCCGGTAGAGGCTTGCTTCGTGGGCGGCGGCGCGCCCACCTTGTTCGAAGGATTCGGCCAGAGTGTCGGTGAACCATGCTCGGATTTCGGGCTGAGCCAGGGCCGCCTGGTCGACCGGTCCCATCGTGGCGACGGATTGGTCCACGAAACGTGATTCTTGGCCCTTTCTGAAGGCCAATGCCGCCAACGCGAATTGGAGCTTGCGCATAGCCTGGTGAGGGGATGGTCCTGAGATCGCCGATGCCTCGTCCATACCGGGCGCTGCGACCGGTGCGATGCCGGCCACGATGCCGATACTCGTCACTCGATCGGGCAGGGCATACCCACACGCCAGGGCGTAGGGACCGCCGCCGGAAACGCCGAGGACGGCGAAGTGGTCGATGCCGAGTTGATCTGCTGCCTCGGCAACATCGACCGGCCAGTCGAGGAGCGTGCGATGCGGCTGAAGTGCTGAGCTCCCGTAGCCGGGGCGATTGAGGGCAATCAGCCGGGCGTCCACCCCGCATCTGTCAAGAGCGGGTTGGATCAGGTCGAGTTCGCATCGATTGCTGGGAAACCCGTGACAGTACATGACGGGGGGCGCAGTCGGCCGCCCCCATTCGGCATAGGCAATGCTACGCCCATCGGCCAATTGCAGACGTCCTTCAATCATTGGCGCCTCCGACCGACCATCGCCGGACACTTGCCATGTCGGGTTTTGATGCCGATGGCCCGTGAGCCAGCAGCGGCCAATAGACGCACGTGGCAATGGCCAGCCCGATGAGTGCGAAGAGTGAGAAGGCAAACGTGTTTACCGTCGTTGCTGCGGGGTCATCGGTGGCCTGCATGACGATGGCCATGCCCGCAACCGAGGACCCAAGAAGCGCCATCCAACCGGCGACGGCGTAGTCGGCTCTGTCCAACCGTCCGCGGCGTCGGAGAGCCGCGACTCCTGTGGCCGCCAATGCCGGAACTACCAGGCCCAGGTCCATCATCTTGACGAGCCAGAACACGACCGGGTCGGCCAGGTATTCGCTACTTGTCGGGTGCTCTCGCCAGGCATCGATCAGACCCGGCACATGAAGCCCGACGACGAGAAACGCTGAGACCACGATGACGTACCAGCCGAGCACCCGGCCGATCCGCCGTGGGGCAGCCGGCAGCCCTGCGGAATCTGCGCCGGTCCATGCTCGGATGGCGATGGCACCGGCGAGCACGAACAGCCCGACGTAGAGGGGGAAGAACCGTTCACTGTTGCCCGGATAGCGAGTGACGTCCCCGCCCAGCGATAATTGGGCATTCATGTAGAGGGCAAAGGCCGCCGGACCGAACGCAAGGACTCGGCCCGCCCTGTTGCCCCGCCACACGAGGATGCCGGCGATGACGCTGATTGGTGCCACCAGCACCAGCCCGGCCATGTCACCACCGACGATCTGGTTTATGGCCGCGTCTGATGTGTGGTAGCGAATCACGTCTGTCGCAAGTGGTCCGAGAAGCGCGGCTGCGGCCGTACCCAATCCCAGGGCGACGAGCGCGATGGCGAGCCACCCGTCGGCATTAGATGCTCCGCTATCTGTGTTCTCGTGTCTGTCTGTCATAGAAGGCCCCTCGGTCGAGGACTACGTGGCAATTCAGCCCTGATATGGGGCGCTCGTCGGCGAGCGCCCCGGTCCGATCATTTCGATGGCGACCCTCCGGGGTGCACAGACCATCGCTTGCCGGTGTTACGCGACATCTCGCCTCATCGTGGAGATGAGCCCGATCGCCGCCGGGAAAGCCGCCCAGATCGCTAGCGCGGCGATCGCCGCAAGCGAGCCGACTTCGCTGCCAATGCCGGACAGGACACCGGCGAGAGTGCCGGGCACCCAGGACGCGGCACCGTTCGCCATTTGCACAACCAGAGGCGGACCGACAATGAGGATCAGGAACGCTCCGGTGACGGCACCGCCGGTGTTGCGGACGACAGCGCCGATGCCGGCCCCCATGATCGCACCGACGGCTCCTGTGAACGCAGAAGCTGCGATCAACTGGGCTGTCGTTTCGATGGACAGCATGAAGCTGTAGTCGGTCATCGGAAGCGCAACTGCGACCGCGGCAACGGTGAGCGCGGCTCCCAGGCCACCAAGCAAGCTACCGACGACGGATACGGCGGTCTGCTGCGCGAGCACAGCTCGATACCGGCGCGGAGCGCTCAAGAACGTGGGAACGACGGTGCCGTGGCCGTACTCGCGTGCCACAGCGATAGCGCCGAATATGACTGCTCCCATCATTGCGTTCCAGGCGAACGCCATCAACGATTGCTGGTCTGCGGCAGTCGCGATGAACCCCTTGCTGCCATCCATATCGGTTCCGGCGATGACCGCCGTCGCTGTCAGCGCGCTGATTATCACGAGGACTATCACAAACGCCCACGGCATTCTGGTGCTGGTGAGTTTGCGGAGCTCAGCTCGTACGAGACATGACCATTTCATCGTGTTTCAATCTCCTCTTCGATCGTACCGGCGTGGCTTGGTGTTGCGCTTGTCCAGTCCAGGAACAACTCCTCGAGCGATCCCCCATGTTGCGACAGCTCACGGACGACCAGTCCGGCTGCAAAGGCACGCTCACCGATCTCTTCAATCGGTAGCCCGCGCACGATGAGCGCGTCCTGGTCTTGTGGTTGTGCGATGCCGCCGGCGGATTCGAGTACCGCCCGGAGAATCTCGGGCGAAGCCGTCCGAACCAGTGTGGCCGTCTGTTCCAGGTCGCGGATCGAGCCGCTTGCGACGAGACGTCCTTTGTCGATGACGACGACATCGTCGGCAAGGTGCTGTACTTCCCCGAGCAGGTGGCTGGAGACAAACACGGTGTTCCCGTCGGCTGCTCGCGCTCGAAGCAGGTCACGCAGCGTTCTGATGCCCTGTGGGTCCAGCCCATTACCCGGCTCGTCCAGGACGAGCATCGGGGGGTCCCCGAGCAATGCAGCAGCCAGTCCGAGACGTTGCCGCATCCCGAGGGAGTAGGCCCCGACGCGTCGGTCGGCCGCATCGGCGATCCCGACCATTTCCAGCATCTCGTCGACACGTTCTGCTGGGAAGCCGCCGGCATCGGCCACGATGCGCAAGTGGTTGCGTCCGCTGCGCCCGGGATGGAACGCATCCGCCTCGATGACAACGCCGACGGTCCGTGCCGGGTCGGGCAGGTCACGGTAGAGGTGGGTTCCGATGAGGGCCCGACCCTGATCGGCCGACGCGAGCCCGAGCAGGATCTTCATGGTGGTGGACTTGCCGGCGCCATTCGGCCCGAGGAATCCGGTAACGCGTCCGGGTTGGACCGTAAACGACAGGTCATCAACAACGGTGGCGTGGCCGTATCGTTTTGTCACGTGCTCGACCTTGATGGCCGGGGCCAGATCGGGACGCGGATCACTGGGATCCCGCATCGGTAGGGGTGGAGAATCGATCGCAGTCACTGTGTTCCTTCCTTCTCGAAGAATCTCGGGGCGGTTGAAATGGGCAGTCCTGGAACTCGATGTCGTAGCCATCAGGTACCTCGCGCGGTCTCGACGTATGTGTCGGCCAGCACCCGGGTCATCACTTCCGCAAACAAGGCGGGCCGGTCGAAATGCGGCCGGTGCCCGGCGCCTGCGAAGACCACCCGCTCCTTGGAGGGTGCCTCGACCAGGTTGAACCACTCATCTGCGAGGACGGCCCGCCCCCGAGCCTCATGCTCGCCCACAACCATGTACAGGGGCACGTCCAACCGGGGAACGTCGACGCGAAAATCGATGTCCTGGAGCTGGGGATACAGCACTGCTGCCGAGTCGAAGAAGCCGCGGAATCCGTTGATACGATCCATCCACGTGTACTCGGGTACAAACAGGATGGCGGGCATCTCGGTTTCCGGATCAAACTCGGCGTAGGTATTCCAGTCATGCTCGTGAGATGTGGCGTACTCGTAGCGGGTGACGTCGTCGTAGGGGGGCGGGCCGTTGCTGCGTAGCTTTTCGGCGAGTCCTGTTTTGCCGGTGCGGTCCGCCCATGCCAGGGTGTCCTCCCAGAACATCACGTCGGTCTCTCTTTGGCTCACCATCTGGCCGGTGCCGACATACGCGTGGACCATCTCTGGGTGCTGTTGTGCCGCAAGGATCCCGAGTGTCGTGCCCCACGAGTTGCCGACGATGTAGACCTTCTCTTCGTCGAACCGTTCCCGCAGGTAGTTGGTCACCTCGATTGCGTCGGCGACCGCCTGGTCCAGCGTGAGAGTGTCGATAGGGTCTAGGGCGGTGTACGACTTGCCGGCGCCTCGCTGGTCCCAGGTGACGACGACGAAGTGCTCTTCCAGGGTGGTGTCGGCGCGCAGAGCACCGATGTCGGTCCCGCCGGGTCCGCCGGCGAGGTACAGCAGCACCGGGCCGTCGACGCTCCTGCCTCGAATCATCAGCGTCTGGTCGTGATCTCCGATGGGGACCGCGACCAACTCGGCGACGCTGCCTGCCAGGGGTTCTCCGTCCGTTCCCAGAATCGGGGCAGTCGATGCCGGGCGGGCAATCGACAATGCGATGACGGCGACACCCACTGCGAGTAGCCCGACAATGATCCACCCGGCGGGTCCCGGGGCTGGAGTGGCCCGACGACCCAACCGCCCGGCCAACCAGATCCCGAAGGTAGAACCCACCAGCATCGGAATGAACACGAGGATGCCGTGCACGCCGCGGCCGACGCTGAAGGCAATACTGCCGAGCAGGGAGTCAAGGTGAATCCCATCGACTGTCGGGCCGCTCGTTCCAATCCGTCCCAACTCGAACACCGCGGCGAACACAACCGGCGTGATCAGGAGACTCCACCGACTGCCCGTCGCCAAGCCTGCCCCGGTGCCCACGATGAGCGCCACCGCCATCGCTACCAGTGCTTGGCCAGTTGTGACCGGCCCGCGGGGAGTCAGCAGCGCGCTGAACAGCCCGAAGCCGGCTGCGAGCATTACCGCGTTGGCGACGCCAAGACGCCGGTCGGCCCAAACGGGCGCCAAGACTCTTCTCAAACCTCCCGCGCCAGGCGCAGTTGCAGGCTGCGCCATTACCGGCGGCAGTTGTTCGGCAGCTGTTTCGAGGTCTTCGGTGGTCGTCATCGGAGATTCCTTCAATCGCTTGATGCTCATGATGGAGAGGTCATCTGGCGTCACGGTCAACGCCAGTTCAACTCCAAATCAACACGCCGGCGGATATGAGGGTTCTCCCGCCATCACCCGGCGATTGCGGGCACGGTCGATGGTTCCCCTCCAAGGCGTGTCCGACCCAGTCCGGCCCGGGGTCGGCCGATAGACAGATGAGCTGCTCCGCCCGAGGCACGAGGTCAGGATCTCCGCCGGTTCGATTGAATGCGACCACGACGCTGCGGCCGGAGCGGTCGATGAGCAGGATCGAAGCGGTTCCGTTCACGCGGCCCTCATGACCGCAAGAGACGCCGCAATCGAGGCTGGAGGTGGCGCGACCGAGCCCGTATGAGTCACCAGATTGGGGGTGTGGACCGAATCATCTCCGGCTCGCATGCCCGCGGGTGGCAGCGATCCGCTGACAATGGTGCTCATGATTGTGGTCGACTCGTCGGCGGTCGAGAGCAGCCCGCCGTTCCCTCCATTTCCGAACGCCAGCAGGTCGTCTGTGGTGTCGATCAGCTCGCCGGTCGTTGTGTCGGTGGCGTAGCCGCGAAACGCCGGTAAACGCAGATCGTCCGGGGTCGCGTCGTCCGGTCAAGATTGAGGGGTCGACTGATCCGCTCTTCAACCAGGTCGGCGACCGACCGAACGCTGACCTGTTCCAATGCCATTGCGGCGAGCTGGCAATTGGTGTTGCTGTAGTGGAAGCCGGCGCCGGGCTGGAAGTAGCGGTTGTGGGTTTCGGCGAGACCGACGTTGAGTGGATCGGACGTAACCACCATCTGGCCGGCAGCGCCCGCGGATTGAAGGGCAAGGGCTTCATCGATCAGATTGCGGTTGTCCAGGCGAGCGATGTCGGCCGCCGGTCTCCGTCGTTTCCGATTTCAAAGATTCCGCTGGAGTGGTTGAGCAGCATCCGTGGTGTGATCGGGGGCTCGGGTCGCAGCGGATCGCCGACGATCTCCGGCGACGTCCTCGAGACTGAGATGACCCTGCGCAACCTGATCGCGCACGAGGGCGGCGACGACCGGCTTGGTGATGCTGCCGACCCGGAACCCCATGTCGGCCGAACAAGGGTGGCGGACAGATCGGCCGACCCGGACGCGATCTCGACACGCTGTCCGCCCCGATGATTAACGGCCAGCCCTCCGGGAGCGCCGTATCCGAGGCGGGCCTGATCGACTGCCTTTTGCATGTCGGCCAGCGCTTGCTCGGTGAGCGCAGCTTCCGGTGCCTGCGATGACGGTGGCTGTGACAACGCCTGGACCACAGCTGCGGGCTGTTCGGTTTGCGGAGCGGTGCGTGCGGCAAGGGTGGACGCGGCGGCACCGGCGGCAACGAGCGACGCCCACCAGGACCTACGTTTGAAGCCCGGTGCTGAGCGTTTCCCTCTCGTGCGGCTAATCCGCTCCCCGCGACCGGTCCGATAATCGCCTGCCTTTCGCCGTTGACACAAGTGTTGTTGCACGATGACCAGAGAGTCTTGACATGGGGTCAACACCACTTCAACTCCAGATCGACTGTGGCGCCAGCAAATCCCGCCGGGATGAGGCCCTATCATCAGGCCGAGATCGGACGGCGGCACCAGATCGGACACTCCGTGGCAAGTGGCAGGACACCCCATATCGTTGTCGTTGACGACGATTTCGATCTCCGAGCGATTATCCGCGACGTCTTGGAGGAAGATGGATTTCGGGTCACCGCTGTTGGCGACGGCGAGTCAATGCTCGGGCTGCTTTCCGGCAACCAACCCGATCTGGTGGTGCTGGATTTGGGTCTGCCGGGGATCCCCGGTCTCGATGTGTTGCGTCGTTTGCAGGAGCGCGGCCGCGTTCCCACAATCATCGTGAGCGGCAGAGGGGCCGAAGCGGACCGGATTGTGGGGCTCGAACTGGGTGCCGATGATTACCTGGTGAAACCGTTCTCACACCGCGAGCTCTTGGCGCGCGTCCATGCTGTTCTGCGCCGTAGCACCGATCCAGTTACGCCCGTGGTCCTCGACTTCGGCGACCTGTCGATCGACATCAAGAGCCGCGACGTCACCGTTGATGGTCGTACCGTTGCTCTGACCGCTCTCGAATTCGAACTGCTTGCCTTCCTAGCCTCATCACCGCGGCAGGTCTTTTCCCGAGAAGTCCTCCTCGATCGTGTATGGGGCTCGTCCGGTGAATGGCAGACTGCAGCAACAGTCAGCGAGCACATTCACCGCCTACGTCGCAAGATCGAAACGGACTCCGACAAGCCAAAGTGGATCGAAACGATGCGTGGGGCGGGGTATCGTTTCGTGGCTCAATGACGCCGCGTGCGAGAGTCGCAAGCCCGGTTCGTTGATGTTCCGTTGATGGAGCGGGGAGTCGCTGTTGACCTTTGCCCGCCATAGTGGCGAATACGGTGATTCGACCGTCGAATCGGCTGCCGAGACCACGATAGAAGTGATTGTTATGTCAGATTTGTCAACCGATCGCAGCGCCACAGGGGCAGAAGCCTCGCCTCTCCGCGCTCTGGTCGAAGGGTTTCCAGGTGCCGCCGCACACATCAAAGGAGAGGTGATTTGGCTGAACCGCATGGCCGAGGAGATCGTCGGCTACCGAGCCTCGGAGCTGACGACACTCGACGCGTGGGGTAACGCGGTGCATCGCCAGGTAGAGCCACAGGCAAAGACCGTCTACCTCGCTGCCCGGTCCGAAGGCTTCCCTCGACCGGTGGTCCTGACGGTTTATCGCAGAGATGGTTCGCCTCGGTTGGTCGAATTCAGTGCGTATCTCGGAGGGGACGAAGAGGTGTGGATCATGCGAGACGTGACCGACGCTCGTAGAGCCGAGCAGGAGCTCCGCGATCGAGAACAGCGACTGCAGGTGGCAGTTGCCACTGCCGGTCTCGGTATCTGGGAAATGGATTTGAACGCCGCCACCATCGCGAGCGACTCGTCAACGCGGCGCCTTTTCGGTTTGAGCGACCACGGACGATCGAACCTGCTCGCCGACCACCTCGAGCGCGTTCTTCCAGACGACCGGTCCCGGCTCGAGGAAGCCATCAACACGGCGGTCGAGAACCAGTCAACCCTTGACATCGAGCTTCAAGCCAGGTCGGTCCAGGGCCGGGCCCGATGGCTCCGACTGCACGGAACTGCTGTGTTAGACGGCGAAACTCCACAAGCGCGCCTGATCGGAGCGGTCCACGACATAGAATCGTATAAGCGTATGGACGAGAGGCTCCTCCATGCAGCACAGATGGAATCGCTCGGAAACCTTGCCGGTGGTGTTGCCCACGATTTCAACAATCTCCTTGCCGTCATCCGCGGGCAAGTCGAATTCGTCGCCCGTGAGCCGAATCTCTCGGAAAAGGCTGCTGTCCGCCTCCAATCGATAGAGCGTGCGGTGACCAAGGGCGCCGAAATGGTGGCGTCACTCATGCAGCTGGGCCAGCCTCAGGCTCCAACGACGGAGTTGATCGACGTCAACGAAGTGCTCGAGAGCACAGCCGCGTCGTTAGAACGGATCGTCGGCGAAGACGTCAAGATCGAGCTGCAGCTCAGAGCCGTGGCACCATTCGTCAAGTTCGGCGAGGGTCGGCTCTCCGCCGTTGTGATCAACCTCGCAACCAATGCCAGAGACGCGATGCCGGTCGGCGGACTCCTCACGATCGCGACTACGACCACGCCCGCAACCGAACAAGCACCTGACGGAGCAGACCAGCAATGGCTGCGCCTGACGGTGGAGGACACCGGTATCGGAATGGACGCCGAGACGCGAGCGAGAATCTTCGAGCCCTTCTTTACCACCAAGGCACCCGGCCTCGGTACCGGGTTGGGGTTGGCGTCGGTCTACGACGCCGTCATCGATGCCGGCGGCGTCATCGAGGTGGACTCGGTCCCCGGTCAAGGAACCACCTTCTCGATAGACCTCCCATGCACCCGCTCCACGAGCCGTCCCGCCGACACGACGGCAACCTTGAACCAACCGGCAGCCCAGGGGCAGGTGGTGATGGTTGTCGAAGACGACGCAACCATCCTCGAGGTCACCGCCGACATACTCCGCGGCGCCGGATATCGAGTGATCGAGGCGCTAGGACCGGGCCAGGCACAGGAGGTCGTAGCGAGCGGTCAAAGACCAGACCTCACGTTGACCGACGTCGTCATGCCGGAGCTCTCAGGGCCCCAACTGGCTGCCAACCTCCGCCGGCAGATACCCGGGATGCCGGTGCTGTATATGTCGGGTTATGCACCGGAAGGCCGTGGAGGAACACAGATTGACGAAGCACTGCTCATCCACAAGCCATTCAGCCACCAGCAGCTTCTCGAACGCATCGCCCACCTTCTCCCGGACCCGACCTCTCGCTGACGCGGGAAAGGCGGTGACGGGTACCCGGCTCCCGGGGTGATCGTCATGACCTTGAGCCTCGCGGCCTGAACCACCGGGTCGGGCTCATCACCGACCTCCTCGGCAGCGCCGTTGCTGTCGCGCTCATGATCGCCGCAGCTTCGCCCGGCAGTCCCGAGCGTGCCGATATGTCCGACGGTGTGACGTGAGCCTGAGCGCCGGCTGCGGATCAAGATCGAGGTCAACACCTTCGAACGCTCCCCGGCACAAGCGCTGATCAGAATCCCGTTCCGCGTCGAGTCCTCCTGGTACGACGGCTCGCCGAGGTGCTCACCTTCACCCTCGCCGAGGTCGTTGCCACGAAGATCCGAGCCCTGTTCCAACGCTCGAAAGGACGCGACCTTTTCGACCTGTGGCTCGCCCTCAACCAGCTCAACGTCCCCTCCTCGTCGATTGTCGAGGCATTAGCTGCGCGCCGGGCGTACCGCGAAGACATCCGCCCACTGGTGACCGCCTGGCCGGAGGGATACGACGTCGACGCGGCGGCCGAGGTCGTCATTACCGACGCGCTCTCGCTGATCGAGTAACGAAGTGCCGAAGCTGCCTCGGATGATCGAAGGCGGGGGCGCGCGCTGGGCGCGATATCTCGAGCGAACAACCTGAGCTGACCTAAACGAGGAGAGACGTCGAGATGTACGAGGCTTCAATGAAATCAGGCGGTTTCGGCGGCATTCGAAGAGGCATCGAACCTCCCCGGAAATGCCTTGCAGCGGACTGTCGATCCGTTTGTTCGGAATTCAAGTCTCCTCAGCGTCGCAACTCCCACCAGACCGCGTTCAGCGAACTTCCCGATGTCGTCACGATCGGCGCCGGGCCATCAAGATCGGGATCGCCGCGATGGCCACGATGGCTAGACCTATGACCGCCACGAGCGGTGGAACGACGTCGGGCCCGAGGATCACGTGCGCTAGGGGGCCGACGGCGCCGGCCGCCCCGACGGTTGACGCCAGCTTGTGTCTTGTGAACATCAATACTCCTTTGCCGTGTCGGAGGGTGCCTGCCCCGTGAGCGCGTCGGCAATGAACTCGACGCTCCGGGCGATTGGTGCGACGCTCGACGCGCTGCCGTGGAAGAACCGGAAGAACGCTGCCTCGTGGCACAGGCTGAGGACGATTGCAGCGGCGGATTCGCAGTCTGCGTCGGCGACGATGCGTCCCAACGCACGCTCGGCAGCCAGGTACTGCCCGAGAGGGTGGGGCGACTGTGGGTCCGAGAACGCCGGAACGTGCTCCGATAGGACACGCCGGAGCCCTGTCAACAGATGCGGATCTGAGAAGACCGCGCCGAACAGCGGGACAATGCGATCGAGGATGTCGCTGATCTCGCGGGCGGCCTGTTGCAGGTTGTCGACGACCGTTGCGGTGCCCGCTCGAGAGGGAAGCTCGTGCAGCGGGCCGGTTGATAGGTGGGCCTGGCGCATCAAAGCGGCGACGACTAGGTCGGTGCGATCCTCGAAGTAGTTGTAGAGCGCCCCGACGCTCAGGCCTGCCTCCTCCGCTATACCTCGCGTCGAGGCGGCGGCGAGGCCGTCTCGCGCAATGACGCGGTGGGCGGCGTCGAGGATGTGGTTGGCGACCGCGTCGGGCATCCCCTCGGTCGAGGCCTGCACCTCCGGTGGCAGGGGCCTAGGCATCGCGGAGCCGTTCGGTCCCGATCGCAGCTCCCATGATGGCGGCCGCGTAAGCGCATAGGACGACGGCGGCCATTGCAGGCGCCAGGAGGTCGGTTGCCCCACCCGAGACGAGCGCCCGACCGGCCCCTACGGGCAGCCATCGCCCGACGGTAGGGAAGAAGCCCTCTGCGATGTGCTCGACGACCGCGATCCACGACAGCCAGCCGGCTATGGCGGCGACCTGGTTGCGAATCAGGCTTCCGGTCGCCGCACCCATCGCGGCGAACAGGGCGGCATACAGCACAGCCGCCCCCAGCGTCGATGATGCCTGTGCGGCGTCGAGCGGGAAGACGAGGCCATTGCTGCGATAGGTGACCAGCGTCGCCAGCAGAGCGACAGCCGAGGCGAGCGACCCGACGACACCGCCGGCCATTGTCGCGGTCACCAGTTTGGCGACGATGACCTTCCACCGCTGTGGTGTGGTGAGAAAAGTCTCAACTGAGGTGCCGTGGCGGTACTCGCCGGCGGTGATGATGATCCCAAGGACCAGCACGACGATCCCACCGGCTACTGCGGTGCTCAGCACGTCGCGAGCACCGCTCACCGATTCCAGGTCAAAGTCGGTTCCCGAACCCACCACCACCGTGCTCGCCACCGCCAGACCGCTGAGTGCGATGGTTGTCAGCGCCAGCACCCATGGCGTCTTCGTCGTGCGAAGCTTGAGCAGCTCGGCGTTCAGCAGCCTTGTCACGGCCGCACCTCCATTCCTGTCAACTCGAGGAAGACGTCCTCGAGACGGCGCCCGGCCGACTCCTGCGACAGCTCGGACAGCGTGATGCCGGCCGCGGCGGCCGTGGCTCCTATCGTCTCCGGGTCTGTCCCGGTAACGACGAGACGGTCGTCTCCGTCGCGTCGCACCTGCCACCCGTTGGCTTCGCTGAGCGCGGCGAGGCGTTCTGTCTCGCGGGTGCGAACCACCACACGCGACGTGTCGCCTGTCACCTCGGCGGTAGTGCCCTCACGGATGAGGCGACCCTTGTTGATGATCGCCACACGGTCGGCGACGGTCTGTACCTCGGCCAGGACATGGCTGGAGAAGAGGACGGTTCGACCCTGAGATGCCCACTCGCGCATCTGGCTTCGCAGCCATGCGATCCCGGCCGGATCGAGACCGGTAGCCGGCTCGTCGAGGATCAGAACCTGCGGGTCGCCGAGCAGTGCTGCGGCCAGTGCGAGCCGCTGTGCCATGCCCTGGGAGTAGCCTCCGACGTGTCTACCACGGGCACCGGCCAGATCGACAAACTCCAGCACCTCGTCGATGCGACGGCGGGGGATGCCGGCGCCGACGGCGACGACCCTGAGGTGATCGTCGGCCGTCCGGCCCGGATGGAACCCGGCGTTGTCGAGGACCGCGCCGACAAGCCTGCGCGGGGCGGGGAACCGGTCGTACGGTGTTCCGTCGATGAGTGCGGTTCCGCTGTCGGGTCGAGCCAATCCGAGCAGGATCCGCAACGTTGTGGTTTTGCCCGCTCCATTGGGTCCGAGAAACCCGGTGACGGCACCGCCCGGTGCTGTGAACCTGACGTCGTCGAGCGCCGTCGTGTCACCGTAGGTCTTTGTCAAGCCGTCGATTTCGATCATGTGCACCTCGCGTTATGAACAGTCGCTCACAATGTTGGCGCTATTATGAACGACCGCTCATTACCTGTCAAGACCACAGAAGCGGGTTAGGGGTGGAAGTGGCGCTCTAGGTTGTGCCAGACGGTGGGGTAGTCGTCCTGGAGTGCCGGGATCGAGCCCGCATATGCGGTTGGGATGAGCGGGTACCGGGTCTCGAACATGAACGACATGGTGTCCGCGAGCTTCTCCGGAGCCAGATTGGACGTTGTGGCTTTCAGCCAGGCATCGTGGTCGGGGCCGTGGGGGAAGTACATATTGTGGAGGCTCATCCCACCCGGGTTGAAGCCTTCCTCCTTGGCGTCGTAGACGCCGTAGACGATGCCCATGAACTCGCTCATGATGTTGCGGTGGTAGTAGGGGGGCCGGAACGTGTGCTCGCCGACCAGCCAGCGGTCGGTGAACACGACAAAATCAACGTTGGCGATCCCGTCATCAGGGGAAGGTGATGTGAGCACAGTGAAGATCGACGGGTCGGGATGGTCGAAGCTGATCGACCCGATCACATTGAACCGCTTCAGGTCGTACTTGTATGGGGCGTGGTTGCCGTGCCAGCCGACCACATCGAGCGGGGAATAGTCGGTTTCGACCACGAACATGCGGCCGTCGAACTTCACAAACAGCTCACCGGATTCCTCGGTGTCCTCGTACGCCGCCGTCGGGTATTCGAAGTCCCGGGGGTTCGCCAGCCCGTTGGCGCCGATCGGGCCCCGCTCGGGCAGCTCGAAATAGGTGCCGTAGTTCTCGCAGATGTAGCCGCGGGCCCTGTCGTCGCCGAGCTCGACCCGCCACATCATCCCCCGTGGCATGACGGCGATCTCGCCGGGGGCGACAAGCAACACCCCACATTCGGTCACGATCCGCAGCCTCCCATGCTGAGGCACGATCAACATCTCACCGTCGGCGTTGGCGAAGTAGGTGTGTGTCATCGACTCGCCGGCCATGTAGACGTGGGCAGCCATGCCGGTTTGGGTGTGGGCATCTCCGTTGGTGGCGATGGTGTGGATCCCGGTGAGGAACGTCGCCGGTTCCTCCGGGAACGCCGGCGGGTTCCATCGGAGTTGGCCGATCGGCGGGTCCGCTTCCCGGCACGGGGCGGTGCGAATCATGTGGTTGGTGGTCTCGGCGAATCGCCAGGCGTGGCGAACCGATGGCCGGATCCGGTACATCCACGTGCGTCTGTTGCGACGGTTGGGGACCGTGAACGCCGTTCCGGACAGTTGCTCGGTGTAGAGACCGAGGGGAGGTTCCTGCGGGTTGTTCTGACCGACCGGCAGCGCTCCCGGCTCGGCGGCGGTGGCGAACTGGTTGCCAAAGCCGGTCAGGTACGGGGGGTGCTTGATGTCGTCTCCGGCAGGCACCTGGTGGGTCATAGGGTCTCCTCTTGGAATTGTCTCTCCCGGCTACTCACGACCTTGCCTGCCACCGGACCGAGCGGAACATCGCCGCCTCCGGCTCGGCCCCGAAGGGTGATCTCGTCGCCATCCTCTAGGAAGGTCCTGAGCGTGCCGCCAACGTCCACCGGATCGCGACCCGCCCAGGTCAACTCGAGCAGGCTGCCCGACTGGCTCTGCACCGGTCCCGAGATCGTGCCGCTCCCGAAGAGGTCACCGGGCCGCACTGTGGCGCCGTTGACGGTGAGGTGGGCGAGCTGCTGGGCGGCGTTCCAGTAGATAGCCTTGGCGGTGTTGACGGTAGCGATCCTCGTGGATGTGTCTACTCCCGACGGTCGCATCCAAATCTCCAGGTCGAGGTCGAACGCCCAGGGCTCTTCGGTGCGGAGATACGAGAGCGGCCGGGGCTCGGTCTGGGCCGGGCCCTGGATACGGGCGGCCGCAAGCGTCTGCATCGGGATCACCCATGCCGATACCGAGGTGGCGAACGACTTACCGAGAAACGGGCCGAGAGGCACGTACTCCCACGCTTGGATGTCGCGTGCCGACCAGTCGTTGACCAGCACGACACCAAAGAGATGTTCGGCGGCTGCTGCTATGGGCACCGGCTCACCGAGCTTGGTCGGACCGCCGAGCACGAACCCGAGTTCCAACTCGATGTCGAGACGCACGCTGGGGCCGAAGGCGATTTCGCCATCCGGTGTTCTCCGTTGGCCCGATGGACGCCGGATCGGTGTTCCGCTGACCACAACGGTACCGGCGCGGCCGTGGTAGCCGACCGGCAGATGAAGCCAATTGGGCAGCAACGGGTCGGTATCGGGTCGGAACAGTCGACCCAGGTTCTCGGCGTGATACCGCGACGAGTAGAAGTCGACAAAATCGCCGACATCCCAGGCGAGGTGCATCGCGGTCTGGTCCTGTGGTATTGCAGTGTCGAGATGCTCCCGGATGATCACCGACAGCTCCTCGTGTAGGGCTTCCCACACCGGGCGCCCGGCCGCCAGCAGCGGATTGAGCCGGCCCCGGGTCAAGATGCGCGGGTCGATCGACGATATGGCACCTCTTCGTGCCAGCCCGTCGACATCGACGATCCCGGTCCCGGCTCCGACGCCTAGCCGCCGCCGGCCATCGTTGTGGGAAAAGGAGCAGTAAGGCAGGGCTCCCAGCCCGAAGTCGATCATCACGACGCCCGCTCCAGCGGCAACACGCCGAGGGTGCGGAGATAGCCGACCGGCTCGTCGAAGCTACACGAACCGAAGGACCGGAACGTCCGCCGGATCGTGGCTGCGGGTACATTGCCGCCGACGCCGCGCCACGTCGCAGTCGTCAGGTCGAACTCGCCGACGTCGGGCGAGGCGAGGCAGCGCCGGCACGCCTCACCATCGCCTGCCAGCGTCGACCGGACAGCAGCCAGCACATTGACAAAGCCGTGCTCGGTGGCCTCATCGACCGTTGATGGGCTGCGAAACGGGTGATGGAGCCCTGCGGTGGCTTTGAACGGGATCGATAACTCTGCACAGGTCTCGATGAAGCCGGCTACCTCGTCGACCGTGGGGAAGGACGCTGCGGAGCTCCCACCGGTGCGGATCTTGGCGCGCACGTCGTGGCCTCCGGCCCGCAGCGCGGCAACTTCGGCGAGAAAGGACGGGTCGGGGCCGTCCGCCGCTTCAACGTACACGATCGGGCTCAGCTCCAGAGCCGTCATTACAACCGCTGCCATGCTCACTGCGGATGTGGTGGTTTCCACCTGTGTTATGGGGATCGAGGTACCTCCGGCGACCGGCTGGTCGAGGACCAGACCGAGCGCGGCGGGTGCGCTCCGCAGATCCAGATCGTCGATTTGCGATGTCCGAACCAGACACGGTCCCAGCACCCACCCGTCGGGGCCGTCCACCGCCCGCTGGTAGCGACTCAGCGCAACGTTCAGGGCGAGCTCTGCGGGTGGGAAGACACCCGCATAGTCGATGAGCTTTGACCAGAGCTCACCTTGGTCGCTCATCGCCACTCTTTCTAAAGGTTTCCGCGTTCGGCCTGTTCGCGTTCGATCGCTTCGAATAGCGCCTTGAAGTTTCCGACGCCGAAGCCGGCTGAACCGTGACGTTCGATGATCTCGTAGAACACCGTAGGCCGATCCTGGACGTTCTTCGTGAAGATTTGCAGGAGGTAGCCCTCGTCGTCCTGGTCGACCAGCACACCGAGCTCCGCGAGCTGGTCGATATCGGCGTCGATCCGGCTCCAATCGAGCCGTTCCCGAAGCTCGGAGTAGTACGTGTCGGGGACCTGCAAGAACCGCATGCCGTTGGCTCGCATCGCAGAGACCGTCTCGATGATGTCATCGGTGGCCAGCGCCAGGTGCTGGACGCCGGGCGAGTGGTAGTAGTCCAGGTACTCTTCGATCTGCGATTTGCGCTTGCCGTCGGCAGGCTCGTTGATCGGCAGCTTGATCCTGCCGTTCCCGTCCCAGAGCACCTTTGACATCAGCGCTGTGTACTCGGTGGCGATCTGCTCGTCGTCGAAGTGATGGAGCTGGGTGAAGCCCATGATGTTGGCATAGAAGGCGGCCCACTGGTCCATCCTTCCCAACTCGACGTTGCAGACGACGTGATCGATAAAGCGAAGACCCGTACCCGTGGCCGGATCCCAATTGGGGGCCGGGTTGTACCCGGGCAGGTAGACCCCGCTGTAGTTGGAGCGATCGACGAACGAGTGGATCGTGTCGCCATACGCTCGAATCGACGACATGACCACCTTGCCGTGCTCGTCCTCCAACGACTTGGGATCGTGGTGGACGTGGGCGCCACGTTCGACGGCCACCCGGAGAGCCTCCTCAGCGTCGGGCACCGAGAATCCCACGTCTTTCACGCCGTCGCCGTGAAGTGCCTGATGGCGGACTATCTCTGAATCGGGTTGAATCCCCGCAGTGAGGACGAATCGGATCGATCCCTGCTGGAGCACGAACGACGAGCGATCGCGAACCCCGGTCTCGGGGCCTGCATAGCCGACTACGTCGAAACCCATCGTGGTGCGGTAGTAGTGGGCAGCCTGGCGGGCGTTCCCAACATAGAACTCGATGGCGTCGTAGCCCAGCAGCGGCATCAAATCGGTCATCGTCAACCTCCCCGACCTACGAGACCTCGCATACAACTCTATCTATCTGGCTCCCAAACGGGCACCGTCATGCCAGTTTGGACGCCACAACGGTAGGGGTAGCCTCGGTGGGTGCGATTCACCGCCCGGCTTGACGATCTGAGGCCACACCGGCGACGCTCGGCGGCGTTTGCCGATCGGGTCGGTGTGATAGAGGCGTCTGCTGTCGACGATATCGTCGCCGCCATAGATGAGATCGAACGGCAGGCCAACCGCGGCCTCTGGGCGGTGGGCTTTGTCGGCTACGAGGCTGCGCCCGCATTCGACCTGAACCTTACGGTGCGTTCCCGCGGTGACTACCACCGGGATCTCCCGCTTTTGTGGTTCGGGCTCTACGAGCAGCAGATCATCAACCCCGAGCCTGAAGACGACCTCGGCGGCTACCGGCTGTCGGCGTGGGAGTGGGTCGACTCGAAGAACCACTTCATCGACGACGTCGAGAGGATCCGCCTGCACATCATCGCAGGCGACACGTACCAGGTGAACTACACAAGCAGGCTGCGGGCGCGGTTCGAGGGTGACCCCGTGGCGTTCTATCACGATCTGGCGGGGGCACAATCCGGTGGCTACGGCACGTACATCGACACGGGGCGATTCCACATTGTGAGCGCATCTCCCGAGCTCTTCTTCGACCGCTACCCGACCGGGAAGGGCGTCGATCGGCTGATCACCCGGCCGATGAAGGGAACGATCGGTCGGGGTAGGTGGGTGGCCGAGGACGAGGAACAGCGACAAGCGCTGGCCGAGTCGGAGAAGGATCGAGCCGAGAACCTCATCATCGTCGACCTCCTCCGCAACGACCTGGGCAGGGTTGCCCGGTTCGGTAGTGTGGCGGTGAGCGATCTACTCGCCGTCGAGCGATACGACACTGTGTGGCAGATGACGTCGACCATCACCGGCGACGTGGATGTCGATGTACCGCTGCGGTCGATACTGACCGGTCTATTCCCGTGTGGATCCATAACCGGCGCCCCAAAGATTCGCACGATGCAGATCATCAGCGATGTCGAGTCCGAGCCACGCGGCGTCTATACCGGGGCTATCGGGTTCGTCAGCCCCGGCGACGCCCGAGGCCCGCGTGCGTCGTTCAGTGTCGGGATCAGGACGGTGGTCATAGACGCCGACACGGGCGAAGCGGAGTACGGCATAGGTGGGGGAATCACGTTCGACTCCGATCCTGAGCGTGAATACGAAGAAGCCACCCTCAAGGCGCAAATCCTCAGCTACGGATCGTCTGATTTCGAGCTCCTGGAGACGATGCGGTGGCACCCCGAGACGGGGTGGTACTGGCTCGAGGCGCATCTCGACCGTCTCCATGAGTCGGGCAGCTACTTCGGAGTCAGCATCGACCGGGACGAGGTAGTCGATAGGCTCGAGGCGGGGGTTGCCGGCTCCGGTGAGTCACGGGTGCGGCTCACCGTCGACCGACGAGGGAGGATCGGCGTCTCGGTGACACCGCTTGTCGATGAAGAACACCGTTCCGTTACTCTCGCCCTCGACACTCAGCCGGTGGACCCGTCGAGCCCGTTCCTCTTCCACAAAACCACACGACGGTCCGTGTATGAGCAGGCGCGACAGCGGCATCCGCACGCCGATGATGTCCTGTTGGTCAACGACACCGGTCAGATCACCGAGACGACGATCGCCAACGTCGCAGTCAAGCTCGATGGTGTCTGGGTTACCCCTCCTGTGGCATCGGGCTGCCTGCCGGGTGTATATCGCAAGGTTCTGCTCGAGGAAGGCACGATCCACGAACGCGAAATCGGACTCGATGATTTGCGTCGATGTGACGGTATCGCCCTGCTCAACTCGGTGCGTCTCTGGCGATCTGCCTTCCTCATCGACGACTGACTCGGGACGACTGACTCAGGACGATTGGCTCATGACTACTGACAGATCGACAATTGATAAGCTCCTCCAATGTTTCACGTAGCCCTACACGAACCTGAGATCGCGCCGAACACGGGGAACCTGATGCGGCTCACCGTCAACACAGGGTGCAGGCTGCACCTCATCGAGCCCCTCGGGTTCTCCCTCGATGAGGCCAGGGTTCGGCGGGCAGGCCTCGACTACCGGGAGTTTGCCGCGGTGGAGCGTCACGAGGGGTGGACGGCGTTCCTGGAGCGTGTCGAGGGTCGCCGCATCTTTGCGTTCACCCAGCATGCATCGACGGTGTACACCGATGTGTTCTACGAGCGGGGCGATGTGCTTGTGTTCGGCAAGGAGTCGACAGGGCTGCCGGAGACCGTGCTCGAGTCGGACGCGATCACGGCCGCGGTCCGGATCCCGATCGCACCCCTCGGCCGCAGTCTCAATCTTGCCAATGCCGCTGCGATCGGGGTGTACGAAGCGTGGCGGCAGGTCGGGTTCGGCATCCCGGAAACACCATCGTGAGCCACCGGACGACGGTACGGGTCCGTTTCTACGAACTGGACCCGTACGAGCACGTCAACCATTCCGTGTATGTCCAATACTTCGAGGCCGCCCGGGCGGAATGGCTCACTCAGATCGGCTACCCGCTTCATAGGATGAAGGCGGACGGCACCCGGATTGTGGTGACCGAGCTTTATGCCAGGTACCTCGGGTCTGCTGGAGAAGGTGACGAGCTCACCGTCGATACCGAACTGGTCGAGGTGCGACGTGTCTCAATGACCTTTGAGCAGCGGATTAGTCGCGGCGGCGAGATCCTGGTCACTCAGCGACTCAGCGCAGCGACGATCTCCGAGTCGGGGAGACCGGTCCGGATCCCGCCCGATCTGATAGCGGCGTTGCGTGATGGCTGATCCGGATCTGGTCGTCGAGATCGAGGCGTCGGGCTATCGAGCCTGGCCGGCGAGGGAGCTTGTCGAGTATGACGGGTGGCAACTCCGCTATGCAGACGGATTCTCGCGCAGGGCTAACTCGCTGCTGCCGATTGGCGTGTCGTCTCTCGACGTCGACACCAAGCTCGACCACTGCTCGCGATGGTTCGACCGGCGTGGGCTCGGCCTCGTGGTGAGATGCACCCCACTCTGCGAGCCGGGTATCGACGATGAGCTGGCGCAACGAGGGTTTACCCGCGAGGGGGAGACACGGGTCATGGTTGCCGATCTGGCTGGAGGTGACGACCACGGACCCAAACCGGCCGAGCGGGCGACCGCCGGCTGGTGGGACGCGATGGCGCGCCTTTGGTCGATCGCTCCTCAGCTTCGACCGGCGTGGCGTGGCATCGTCGGGCGGATCACCCTCCCCGCGGCGTACGCCGCCATACCGGGTGCGGACGACGCAATCGCAGCCGGGCTTGGGGTCGTGGATGGCGCATCGGTCGGTCTGTTCGAGATTGTGGTCGATCCTGCCCGACGACGGCGTGGTCACGGGCGTGAGCTGACGCTGACCCTTCTCGGGTGGGGGAGGAGTCGTGGTGCCGAACGTGCCTACCTCCAGGTCGTCTCCGGCAACGAACCGGCGATCTCGCTTTACGAGAGTCTCGGCTTTCGCCACGCCTACACGTATTGGTACCGGAGGGCAGCCTCAGCCGACGCCGGCGAATAGCCCGGCGTAGTCCACCCTAGGGAACACCTCGAGTTTGCCACCTGCGGTCGCGTTGACGATGTTGACACCCCTCGACCGGAACGCGTCGCGTGCCCATGCGTAATGTTGGATCATTCGCTCAGCGTGTGGTTGGTGCCACTTGCGGCCCTTACCAAAATAATCTGGGTGGAAGTGGTTCGGGTCGTCACTGGTCGAGGTGAGCAGCGACTTCTCACCACCGACCTCGGGTCCCTCGGCAATCACGTCTTCCGGGACGACATAGTTGGTATCGCAACCGATCAGGATGATGTTGGCAAAGCCCATGAACACGGCCGCCTCGATCATGTTGATGGTGACGCTGAACGGCATGATCAGACCCTGGTTCATGTCGGCCGACACCGCGGTGAACGGCAGGTGATAGGTCGCCAGCGGGACCGGACGATAGAAGTAGCGGTTCTGCGCCCGTGGCATGTACTTGACGGTGGGTTCGATCCGTCCGGTTCCGTCCCAGTGGTGCAGCACCGCCGGGAAGAACAGCTCCATATCCGGATTCTGATCGTGCATGGCGGCAATCTCGCGGGCGTGGTCGGGGAGAACCCGGCTGTCGCACGAGAAGTAGTAGCGATGCCGCCACCCAACTCGATCGTAGAGTAAGTAGGCGGCGTTGCTGCCGAACACGGTTTGGTTCTCGAGCAGGCTCAGGTCCATCTTGTTGAGCGATGGGCCGTTGCCCATGACGAAGCAGGTCTCGCCGGCGTGGCGAGCCCGGAACCTCGTGAAGTCGTCAACGGTTGCGTTCATGTTGTCTCCGCGTCCATGTTGTCTCCGAGAACGCTGACATCCCGTAGCGGGTACCAGCTCATCTGGATTCCTTGCGAGCTCAGAAGCTGGTGCTCGTCGGCGCCGCGGAACTCAGCCTGCTCCCGGGGGTGGGAGTGGTAATTGCCTATCACAATAGGAAGCCGTACCACCGGCGCCCCGAGGTGTTTTCGGACGATCGTCCACCAGGCGAGGTCCCCGACGATGCGGATTGGGCTGCCGTCTGCGAACTGCCACGGGTAGGGGGCCTGATCATGGAGACGGCGGTTCCAGAGCGTCGCCGGTCCGAGCGTCCCGCGGTCGCCGGTCCCGCTACCTAGCCGGGTTTCGGCTCCGGGGTGTGGTGGCCAGGCGGGGTCAAAGGGGAGCAGCGACGCCGCGTATGTTTCCTTCGTGTTGTCTGTCTCTGGCTGGGTGTAACGAAGGTACCAGTCTCCACCCACGAGGCCGGCATCGTTGGCGAGGGCAAAACTCTGCATCGTCTCAACGGCATCGGGGGCGAGACGATCGTCGAGGTTGAGGTTCATGACGTAGTCGGTCTCGCTGTGCCGGACGGCGAGGCTCCACGCCTGATAGATGGTCAGCGGCTCCCGGCTCACGATGTGACGGCCGGGTGTGCCCGGTGGCGGAATGTCGTCGTTGTCGAAAACGTACAAGACTTCGACGGGCGTCGACTGTCTGCGCAGAGTCTCAATGTGGCCCGCAAGCAGGTCGGCACGATCCGGGTCACCGCTCCACACAGCGCAGAACACCGTCGTGAGCGCGGTCACGTTGATCCGAGCGTTGCCATGTTGTCCCCGTCGGCGCTAATGGCAACAACTTGAGCTGTCCCAAGCGCAGATCCAAGGATGCCATACATTCTTCTCCCTCTGCCTGAATCCACGGTTGCAGATTGTCGGATCGCTCGATTAGCTCGTCACCACCGACGCTTTCCGCTCAAACACAGCTTCCCTGTTTCGGTGAACAACCAAAACTCGAGATCCCCCGGGCGCATTGCGAAATCGAGCGATTCCTCCTCACCAACCCGTGGATTCAGGCTCTGGGAGAAGTACCCGAGCGAAGCGAAGGGGGATGAGGGCCTTGTGAGTAGCTGGGAGACCACAGCCACCCCCTCCGTCGCTGCGCTCCTCGTCCCCCTGGAAGGGGGACAATGCCTTGGCTGCGGTGACGTTGCGCAGCGAGGGGGATGAGCCATACATTCTTCTCCCTCTGGGAGAAGTACCCGAGCGAAGCGAAGGGGGATGAGGGCCTTGTGAATCCCAGGCTGGGTTTGAAGATGCCCTCACCTGCCTCACTGGCGTTCGGCTGTCCTCTCCCGAAGGGAGAGGAATGTGTGTGTGTGTGCGCAGTTGTAGGAGCAGTTACCCCCCATGATCACTACGTGTTGTGGCCGGCTCGGAAGTCGCTCCACGACGGAAGAGCGCGCCCGGCATCTCTCATCGCGGTGAACGCACCGTATAGGACAATCACAGACGCGAGCAGCCCAACATAAAGGCCCCATCTGATCTCGCCGCTGATGACACGTCGTACGAGGATCATCGCCGATCCAAGTGAGGCGAGCACAAACGCGATCTGCTCGGCGGAGAGCGCCCGAAGCCGGATATCGGCTACCTCGAGGGCCTCGAGAGCGAGCACTGTGACCCCGCCGATCGGCATGAGCAATCCGCCCCAGGCGAGGAAGCCGGAGTCGAAGGCCGATAGTGCCTCCCCGGCGAGCGTACGCCAAGGCAGAAAGAGCGCCACGGCCGCAAGAATTGCCCCGGTAAAGGCGATTCGCTGGCTCGTGGTCATCTTGCCGAGATCCACCGTGACTCCCTCTTCGCTCTTGGCCGTCGAACAGCGCTGCGTGGCGATGAGAGTAGCCGTTTGCGGCAACGGTGGTGCTCAGGAGTGCGAGCAGTCTTCGACCACAAATCCCCAAGACTAGACCCAGCGGGGGTTCCCACAATGACCACTCTCCGTAGTCAAGATCTGATGGCAAATGCCGACAGATCATCTATGGATGAAGGACCAGGGACGGCTCTTCGCAGGGTACGTCGCAGCAAGGCCAAAAGAAACCGCGCATGGCTGGTGACGACTGCGGTCGGAGTCACCCTGCTGGTAGTGAGCGCCATCGTTTTCGCCGTGTCGGCGGGCACAAAAGGACTTACGGCACATGCTGAGGCGGTGCACATCGCAGACGAGACGCTGCGGGTGGCGACCGTAGCCCGAGCCCAGGTGGCGATGGCTAACCACTTTGCCTCCATCCATCGCGAGCTCCAAGTTGACGTGGAAGACCAGATGCGCACCTCCGCCGAACAGGCAGGAGCCGCGCTCGATCTGATGGCACTGGGCATCGACCAGTTGGAACTATCGGGTGGGGAGGTCGGAAACGACCTGGCCACCGCCTTTGCAGACTTCGACCGGCTCAGTCGGGAGGTTCTGGCGCTAATCGAATCCGACAACTCAGTCGCTGCGAACGCGATAGTTGCCGAGCAGCTCGAGGGGCCTTATGCCACGGCGTTCACCCTGCTTCAGACAGAGCGGGACCGCCAGCTCGATGCTGTTGCTCGCTCGGACGAGACCATGGCGCGAATGGGTGACGTTGCCCAGGTGCTGCTGGCTCTGCTGATCCCCGGTGGGATGATCATTATCTACCGTGAGCTGACGCTACGTATGCAACGCCAGGCTGAGCTCACGATGCGGTTGGAAGCTGAGCGTGCGGTCAGCAAGGTTCGTGAGGATTTTGTCGCCAACGCATCCCACGAGCTACGCACACCGCTGACGATCGTCTACGGGATGGCACAAGTCATCGAGTCCGATCCCGAAGTCAGCGAGTCCGTGCGTGAGCTGGCGACGACCATCACCAACGAGGCAGAGGATCTCCACCGGATGGTCGAGGACCTCCTGACCACATCCCAGCTCGATGCCGATGCCCTCAAGTACGTCATCGAGGACGTACGCACCATCGACGAGATCGATGAGGTCGTGGCCCCGATGATTCGCAACGGCGGCGCCATCGAGACACATGCCGAGGAAGCAGTCGTGGCCGTCGATCGTATGCGGCAGCGTCAGATCCTGCGCAACCTCATCTCGAACGCCAGGAAATACGGCGGGGCGGAGCTGCGACTCAGTGGGCGGATCTCGGGAGGGGCGTATGAGTGGACCGTGGCCGACAACGGTGACGGGGTGCCGAGGGAGATCGAGGAGCGTCTGTTCCAGCGATTTGTTCACCGCGGCAGCCTGGTCACCGCCCCGGGTGGTGTCGGGATCGGTCTGTCGATCGTCCGGGCGTTGGTCGAGGGAATGGGCGGCACGATCGACTACGCCCGAAAGGGTGGCTGGACCCAGTTCCGGGTGTTGGTCCCGCTGTCGGCGTCCAACGAGAATCTGAACGCCGGAACACGTGATCGTCAGGTCCCCGACCGGAGTGGTCCGATGACGCACTCGGCGTCCATCCTGGGGGAGCGAGCCGGTGTCTAGCCGCCACTCAACCTCGCGCTGCACAGCCCGGTTCTCGCCGGGCTTCAGCACTATCTCGGGGTCCAACTGATGGCGGGGCGGCTACGTCCGCCGCACCTGCTTCCGGGGCAGAGTGTCGATGTGGGTGGGAGCCTGCTGTTCGAGTCTCGTCTCGAATCCTGGCAGCAGGCAGTCGAGAACGGCAGGGGCCGATTGTGGTCGATCGACAAGCTTGCCGCGCTGGTCCTCACCCTCGCCATCGTGTTTGCCCAGATCGGCTTTGGGGTGGGCGCAGCCTCCGCCGACGTTACGTTTGTTGTCAACTCGACGGCGGATGTCGTTGACTTGAATCAGGGCAACGGGGTGTGTGACACCGGCAATCTCGTCGGTCCCGACCCTGAGTGCACGCTGCGGGCCGCCGTCCAGGAGGCCAATGCTTTGGCAGGCACCGACACGATCTCGGTACCCGCGGGCACCTACACGCTGACGCTCACAGGCACGGGAGAAAACGTAGCCGCTACCGGTGACCTCGATATTCTCGACAGTGTGATCGTCACCGGTGTCGGCGCTGGCGTGACGGTGGTGGACGGCAATCTTGCGGATCGGGTCTTCGAGATCCGTGGGACGGCCCAGGCCACGATCAGCGGGTTGACCATCGACCGCGGAGGCGAGTCGACCAACGGATCGAGCGCACTCGTCAATAGCAACACGACGATGGTGCTCGACTCCGTAGTCGTGTCCGGTGGGATAGCGGGTACGGCGGTCTACAACCTTGGAACGCTCGATGTCACCGACACCCGAATAACCGGGAACTCTTCGAATTTCAACGGAGCCGGGATCTACACCGCCGGGCTCACCACCATCACCGACTCGTTGATCGACAACAACACATCGTCGGTCAATGGTGGCGGTATCTATGTCGGAAGCGCCGGTGACGTGTCCCTCACCAACGTCACCCTGTCCGGCAACTCCGGTAGCGTCGGCGGCGCGATGTTCAACGAGGCCCAGGTCGACCTCGTCAACGTAACGGTTTCCGGGAACGACGCCACTCAGAGCGGCGGGCTGCACGCCAACGGCGGAGCGGTTACCACGCTGCTCAACAGCGTCGTTTTCGGCAACACTTCGACCGATAACCCCGACGCCAACGGGAGCTTCACCAGCCTCGGCTACAACATCATCGGTGTGGTCGGTGGGTCGACGGGGTGGATCGGCTCCGACCGGATCGGTGTAGACCCGCAATTTCAGGCGCTCGCCGACAACGGCGGCCCGACGCCGACCCATGCGCTCACCGCAGGCAGCGAAGCGATCGACACGGGCACCACAACAGGTGCGCCTGCCGCCGACCAGCGTGGGGTAGCCCGGGACGCATCGCCCGACATCGGGGCGTACGAGTTCTCCTCGCCGATCTCGAACGTCGTGACGGTGAACTCCACCGGCGACGCGACAGATGCCAGCCCCGGCGACGACGTGTGTAGCACCGGAGGCACCAACAGCCAGGGAAACACCGAGTGCACCCTACGCGCCGCCATTGCCGAGGCGAACGCTTCAACAACCGTCGACACGATCGAGTTCGACATGCCTACGACCGAGGCGGGTCATAGCGGCGGCGTGTGGACCATTGCGCCGGTCTCTGAGTTTCCCGGCATCTCGGCGGCCGTAACCCTCGACGGGACGACGCAGACCGGAGCAACCGCAAATACCGGTGACTTCCCGTCGAACATCAACAGCTCGCTGACCGTCCGTCTGTCGGGCGCCTCGGCGACGGGCACCGATATCGACGGTCTGATACTTACCACAGGGTCGAGTGGCTCGGTAATCCGGGGCTTGTCGATCACCGACTTCACCCAAGCGAGCGACGAGGCAATCGTCATCTGGGACTCGTCGAACAACGTCGTCGCCGGCAACCACATCGGTGTCGGGCCTGCCGGCACCACGGTGATGGGCAATCGAGCGGCAATCTTCATCGGTAGCACCTCGAGCAGCAACCGAATCGGTGGCACGTCGGCCGGCGACCGGAATCTCATCGCCGGCAGCACGGAGGGAGGCATCGTTTTGAGCGGCGCTGGTGCAACCGGAACACTGATCGAGGGCAACGATTTCGGGCTGCTCGGCGATGGTACCGCGGCCGGCAACGGGTGGTTCTCGGTCGCCTCCGGGGGCGGGGCGACTGCGACGGTCGGTGGCACGGCGGCTGGCGCCGGCAACCGATTCGCCAACGGATACGGTGGCGTCGGCCCCGGTGCGCTGTCGGGCGATGCAACGATCACGATCCTCGGCAACCACATCTGGGCGAACTCCTCTATCGGCATCGACCTGGCGGGAGACGGCGTGACGGTCAACGACAGTGGTGATGGCGACACCGGCGCCAACGATCTGCTCAACTTCCCCGTTATCACCTCTGCCAACGAGACAGCAGGCACGATCTCCATCGACTTCGATCTCGATGTGCCCGCCGGCGACTACCGCATCGAGTTCTTCACCAACAGCTCCGCCGACCCGTCGGGCTACGGTGAGGGCGAGACCTACATCGCATCGTATGCCGTCGCCGGCCATCCCGGCGGCGTGGCGTCTTACAGTACGTCATTCCCGGGTGCGGGCGGCGACATCATCTCGGCAACCACCACCGAGGACCTGGGAGGTGGCTCGTACGGCTCGACTTCCGAGTTCTCCGCCGTGTACACCGCGACCTCGACTGCCGGGGCGATGATCGTGAGCGCAGCCGACGACGACGCAACCACCGCCGTAGACATACCGGTCGTTGTCAATCCCGGTGTCAACGATGTCGACGTCAACGGGGATGCGATCGACGAGATAGACGTTACGGACCCGGCCAACGGTGCCGCCGTGATCAACGGTGACGGCACCGTCACCTACACCCCCGATCCCGCCTATGCCGGTCTCGACTCGTTCGATTATTGGGCAATCGACAGCGGCGCGTCGCTCGGCCACTACTGGGGGTTGGCGGGTATCGGCACCGATGCCGTTGGCTCGGCGGATGGATCGGTCACCGGGGCGGTTGCGACCGCAGGCGCCTTTGGGCAGGGGCTGTCGTTCGACGAGTTCGACGACCGGGTCACGATTCCCGACTTCTCGTATGGCTCCGAGTGGAGTCTGTCGTTCTGGTTCCGGGTAGGCGACAACTCCGGAACCTCGTATCAGTACATGTATTCACACGGTGACCCCGACTGGTATGACTCGGTCAACGTGCTTCTCGCCGAGATCGGTTCGGCGTACCCCAACATGCTGAGGACCTCGGTTCGAGACAGCAACGACCTCGCTAACGAGCTGGCGCTCGATGTGAATGTCGGCGCGCTGGTTGGAGATGGCCTGTGGCATGTGTACACAGTTACTGCCGATTCGAGCAGTGGTGTCTCGGTCTATATCGATGGTGTGCTGGAGGCGAACGACCCGACTCATGGAACCGGCGCGATCAACCCCAGCGGGTCCGCCTTCCTGGGCACGCGGCAGAACCTGGATTTCAGTCGCTTCTACGGGGGACGGCTCGATACGGTTCAGGTGTACGGCCGGGCTCTGGAAAGCACAGAGGTGGCCGACCTCGCTGCTGAGATCAATGTGGGCACGGTCTCGTTGACCGTCGCTTCGCCGCAGGTATTCGTGGTGAACTCCACGGGGGATGCCGGCGATATCAACCCGGGAGACGACGTGTGCGATACGGGTGCCGTCGTGGAGGGTAACCCGGAGTGCACTCTGCGGGCTGCGCTCGAGGAAGCCAACGCCTTGCCGGCTGGCGATACCATCAGCTTCGCGATCCCGACCTCCGATCCCGGATACTCGGCATTACCGCTCGCCTACACCTTCACTCCCGCCACGCCGTACCCGGTCATCACCAACCCTGTCATCCTCGATGCAACGACTCAGTCCGGTTACGCCGGTGAACCCATCATCCAGCTCGACGGCAGCAGCGCCGTTGGCTCCGTCGCCGGTTTGGTCCTCAATACGAGCGACAGCACCATCAAAGGGTTCATCGTTCACAGCTTTGACGATGACGGGTTGGAGAGCTCCGGATCAACCGGGTACGGCGACAACAACGTTTTTACTAACAACTGGGTCGGCATCGATGCCGGTGGGGTCACCCGGCCCAACGCCGACCACGGGATCCTGATCACGACAAACGCATCCAACAACGTCATCGGCGGCACCGGCGCCAACGACGGCAACGTCGTCGTCGGGGCGACGAATACGGGGATCTCGATCCGTGAGACGAGCACGGCGACGGTGCTTGGCAACTCGGTCTCGAGCAGTGGAGGGCTCGGTATAGATCTCGAAGAGGACGGAGTGACGGCGAACGACCCGGGCGACGGCGACACCGGCTCCAACGGCCTGCTCAACCACCCGGTCCTCACGGCCGCGGTTGCCGGCTCGGGGACGGTCAACGTCTCGTTTGACCTGGACGTCCCGGCGGGGGACTACCGGATCGAGTTCTTTGAGAATACCTCAGCCGACCCGACCGGGTACGGGGAAGGGGAGACACCGATCGGCAGCTACAACGTCGTCGGCCACCCAGGCGGATCGGCATCTTATGTTGCCGGCGTGCCGGGCTCGCCCGGCGACATCATCACCGCAACCACGACCGGGGAGGTCGGGGCTCCGTTTGGCTTCACGTCCGAGTTCTCCAACGCGGCTACGGCAATCGATGCGGTGCTCGTCGTGAACTCCACCGGTGACGGCAGTGATGCCAACCCGGGAAACGGGATCTGCAGCACCGGAGGCACCAACTCCGAGGGCGCCCCGGAGTGCACCTTGCGGGCAGCAATTGACGAAGCGAACGCTGCGCCCGATGCCGACGACATCGAGTTCTCGATCCCGGTGTCCGACCCCGGGTATTCGGCAACCAACACCTACTGGACGATCCAGCCCGGCTCGTCGCTGGCCGTCACCCAACCGGTGACCATCGACGCCGCCACCCAGCCGGGCTATACGGGAACCCCCGACATCATGCTGGACGGCAGCGTGGCGGCTATCGGCACCGACGGGTTCGAGATCTCCGGCGACAACGTGACGGTTCGTGGCTTTGCGATCGCCTCGTTCCCGGGCACCGGCGTTTATCTCCCGGCGACATCCGATGGGGCGACCGTCGAGAGCTCCTATATCGGAACCGACATCACCGGGACCCTTGCCCGGCCCCACGGCTTCGAAGGTATCTGGATCGAATCCGCCACCAACGTCACCGTAGGGGGTACGGGGGCGGGCAACCTCATCTCGGGGAACGCAACCGCCGCCGTCGGCATGTTTGGGGCATCGGGTGTGGACATCATCGACAACCTCATCGGTACCACGGCCGACGGTCTCGCCCTGCTCGGCAACGGGTCTGACGGCGTCGACATCCAGAGCTCGAGCACCGTGCTGGTTGACGGCAATGTGGTTTCGGGAAGCACCGGCGACGGGATCATCGTGTGGGGGAGCACCAACACGACGATCATCAACAACTACCTGGGCACCGACGCCACCGGCAATGCACCGATCCCCAACACACAGGACGGTGTACACATCGGCGACTCCAGCACCGGTACCGTTGTCGGCCAGAGCGGCGCAGGCAATGTCATCTCCGGCAACGGCGACGACGGGGTTGCTCTGACGGGGAGCGGTGTCGACAACTCGGTGGTAGGCAACTCCATCTTCGGCAACGGCGGGCTGGGCATCGACCTCGGCGACGATGGTGTCACCGCCAACGACGGTGGGGACGTCGACACCGGGCCCAACGACCTGCTCAACTTCCCGGTGATCACGGCCGCCTACGGCGGGGGCGGGTCGGCCACGGTCGAGTTCACACTCGACGTGCCGGCCGGCGACTACCGGATCGAGTTCTTCACAGTCGGCGCTGCCGATCCGTCCGGGCACGGCGAGGGGGAGACACCCGCCGGGCAGTACGAGGTTGTTGCCCACCCCGGTGGGTCGGCGGCCTACTCGGCGTCGGTGACCGCTGCCATCGGTGACATACTCACGGCGACTTCCACCGAATCAACCGTCGCTCCGTTCGGTTCGACGTCTGAGTTCTCGGCAGCGGCCACGGTCGACAAAACGACCTTCGTGGTCAACTCCACCGGCGACGGTTCCGACTCGAACCCCGGCGATGGTGTCTGCGACACAGGCAGCACGAACACAGCCGGGGCCCCTGCGTGCACTTTGCGTGCCGCCATCGAGGAAGCCAATGCCCTGGGCGGAGCCGACACCATCGAGTTCGATATGCCATCCACCGAGGCGGGGCACAGCGCCGGTGTCTGGACAATCCAGCCCTCAGCGGCTCTGCCCGCAGTCGGGGCGTTTACGACCATCGACGGCACCACCCAGACCGGCTATGTCGCCAACACCAACACCATGCCGTCGGGCCTCAACGGCACCCAGGTCCTCGTCGTCAACGGCTCTGCAGCCGGCAGCGCCAACGGTCTCGACCTCAGCGGCAACGGGAGCATCGTGCGTGGCTTGGTGGTGAATGGATTCAACGGGGCCGGTCTGGCTGTGACCGGCGACGATGTCGTCGTCAGCGGGGTCTACGTCGGTACCGATTCCGCCGGGTCCGCCGCCGTCGCCAACTCGGGGACCGGTCTCGTCGTCGGCGGAGCCCGGGCAACCATCGGTGGCGCCAACCCTGAGGACCGGTTCCTGGCGTCCGGCAACACCAGCGACGGAATCCGGATCACCGGCGCCGATGCCAGGGTCGATGGTGGCGTGGTCGGAGCAATGGCGAGCACCGCCGGGACGCTGGCCAACGGCGGCAACGGGATCACGGTCGACACCACTACCGGAGCACAAATCGGGACCTCCGGTCTCGGCAACATCGTCGCGGGCAACAACCTGGTGGACGCCGCCGGCATTCTCGTCAACGGGGGCAGCGGTCACACGATCGAGGCCAACCTCATCGGCACCAACGGCGCCGGGGCAGCCCTCGGCAATACCGAGGCCGGAATCGAGATCGCCGGCGCAAGCGGAGTCGTCGTCGGCGGAACCGGTGCCGGGGAACGCAATGTCATCGCCGACAACCGGTACGGTGTCGCCATCGATGCCGCCACCGGGAACTCGGTCGTCGGCAACTACATCGGTGTCAACCTCTCCGGCTCGGTCGATCTTGGAAACACCGACGATGGCGTCGTGCTGAGAAACGGTGCCGGCGGCAACACTATCGGCGGCCCGACCGCCGCCCACCGCAACATCATTGCCGGCAACAACAACGACGGGGTGTGGATCACCGGCGCCACCACGAACGGCAACTCCGTTCAGGGAAACTGGATCGGCTTCGGCGCCGACGGCAGCGTCATTCCGAACCTGTACCACGGAATAGCCATCGAGAGCGCTGCTTATAACAACGTCATCGGCGGACCGGGCGGCGGCGAGGGGAACCGGATCGGCAACGCCGGATGGGACGGCGTGACGGTCAGCGGTGGCGGGACCGGAAACACGATCCTCGGCAACGCAGTAGCGAGCAGTGGTGACCTCGGCATAGATCTGAGCAACGACGGGGTGACCGTCAACGACGGCGGTGATGTCGACTCCGGTAGCAACGACCTGCTCAACTACCCGGTTATCACGTCGGCCGTCGACACTTCGGGAACCGTCTCCGTGGACTTCGATCTGGACGTGCCTGCCGGCGACTACCGCATCGAGTTCTTCGCCAGCACCGTCGCCGACGCGACGGGCTACGGCGAGGGTGAGACATTCGTCGCTTCGTACGACGTCGTCGGGCATCCCGGCGGGCGGGCCCCGTACAGCACCTCGCTCACCGGCTCGGCGGGGGACCTGCTCACGGCTACGACGACCGAGGCGATCGCTGCCCCGTTTGGGTCGACGTCTGAGTTCTCCGCTGCTGTTTCGATCGTCTCGTCTGTCTTTGTCGTCAACTCGACCGGAGACGGCGGTGACGCCGACCCGGGTAACGGCGCTTGCGACACCGGCGGTACCAACAGCGCCGGTGCCGACGAGTGCACACTCAGGGCCGCCATCCAGGAGACGGAGGCGATCACCGGAGCCGACGTCATCGAGTTCGCCATGCCGGCGACCGAGCCGGGCCACAGCGGCGGTGTCTGGACGATCACCCCGGTTGCGGCCTACCCGAGCCTCACAGAGCAGGTGAGCATCGATGCCCGCACCCAGCCGGGCTGGGGCGGCACACCTGTCGTCGAGATCAGCGGGACCTCGACCACGACGGCCTTGGGTGTCGATTTCCAAGGTCCCGACTCGGTTCTGGCGGGGATCGCGGTCGGTGACTACACCCAGCCGGTGGTAGCCGAGACGTCGGGCTTCACACTGCTGGGAACCTGGATCGGTGTGCGAGCCGACGGTGTGTCGCTGTGGCCGGTCGGTCCCGACGAGGCGTTGCGGCTCGTCAACGGAGCAAGCGACGCGGTCGTCGGGGGAGCGGGCCCCAGCGACGGGAACGTCCTCGTCGACGCCACCAATGCCGGCATCTACCTGTCGGCAGCTCACAACGCCACCATCCAGGGCAACTACATCGGGGTGCTACCCGACGGGGTCACCCCGGCTCCGAACGGCGCCGGTATCACCATGGGCACGTCGGCAAACGGTCTCACCATCGGTGGAGCGGGCGCCGGCGAGGGCAACGTGATCGCCGCCAACACCGGCATCGGGATCGACCTTGCCGCACCTTCGGACGGCACCCGGATCATCGGCAACTCGATAGGAGTGGACGCCGGGTCGAACGCTGAAGGGAACGGTGGCGACGGCATTTCCATCTCGAGCGCCAGCACCGGGGTGGTCGTCTCCGGCAACCAGATCGCAAATAGCGGTGCGGCCGGTATCGCAATCTCGAATGCATCGGCGCTCGTGTCCGTCACCGGGAACAGCATCGAGGCCAACACCCGCATCGGCATCGACCTCAACGCCGACGGTGTCACCGCAAACGATGCAGGCGACGGTGACACCGGCCCGAACGGTCTGCTCAACTTCCCGGTCATCGACACGGCCACCGCAACTGCCGGCACGATCTCCATCGACGGCACGTGGGACCTGCCCGCAGGTTGGTACCAGATCGAGGTGTTTGTCAGCGGCTCCGCCGACCCATCGGGCTACGGTGAAGGATCGAGCCCGGTCGGGACAACCATCGTGTCTCACACTGGTGGTGGTGACGAGCCCTGGAGCACGGCGGTCCCCGGCTCAGCGGGAGACGTCGTTACCGCAACTGCCACCGGTTGCTCCGACGCCACCTGCAACACCGTCACTCACACGTCCGAGTTCTCGGCGGCGGTTACTGTGCTGACCCCCGATACGACACCGCCGGTGATCACACTGGTGGGGTCCAACCCGCAGGTGATCGATGTTGGTTCGCCGTATGTCGAGCTTGGGGCAACAGCCTTGGACGACCGCGATGGCGATCTGACCGGGTCCATCGTCGTCGACGCTTCAGCGGTGAACACGTCGGTGGTTGGTTCGTATCCGGTGACGTACAACGTGACCGATTCGAGCGGCAATGCAGCCACCGAAGTGACACGGACGGTTGATGTTGTGGATACGACGTTGCCGGTGATCACTCTTGTCGGTTCGAATCCGCAGGTGATCGAGGTTGGTTCTCCGTATGTGGAGTTGGGTGCGACGGCGTCGGACAACTACGACGGTGATCTGACGGGTTCGATTGTGATCGACGCCTCGGCGGTGACCACGTCGGTGGTTGGTTCGTATCCGGTGACGTACAACGTGACCGATTCGAGCGGCAATGCAGCCACCGAAGTGACACGGACGGTTGATGTTGTGGATACGACGTTGCCGGTGATCACGCTCGTCGGCTCGAATCCGCAGGTGATCGAGGTTGGATCTGGGTATGTGGAGTTGGGGGCGACGGCGTCGGACAACTACGACGGTGATCTGACCGGTTCGATCGTGATCGACGCGTCGGCCGTCAACACCTCGCTGGTCGGCTCCTACACCGTCGTTTACAACGTCGTCGACAGCAACGGGAACCCCGCCATGGCGTTCAGGACCGTTGACGTTGTGGATACGACATTGCCGGTGATCACGCTGGTGGGTGCCGATCCGCAGGGTATTGAGGTTGGATCACCGTATGTGGAGCTGGGGGCGACCGCCACCGACAATTACGACGGTGATCTGACCGGGTCGATTGTGATCGACGCCTCGGCCGTGACCACATCGGTGGTTGGTTCGTATCCGGTGACCTATGACGTGTCCGATGTGAACGGCAACGCCGCGGTACAGGTAGTTCGCATTGTTGATGTTGTGGATACGACGTTGCCGGTCGTCACTCTGGTTGGGGCCAACCCGCAGGTGATCGAGGTTGGCTCGCCGTATGTGGAGTTGGGGGCGACGGCGTCGGACAAATATGACGGCGACTTGACGGGGTCGATCGTCACCGACACCGGTGCGGTGAACATCGGCGTCGTGGGCAGCTACCCGGTGACATACAACGTGACCGACTCGAACGGCAACGCGGCTGTTGAGGTGACTCGCACCGTCGACGTGGTGGATACGACGTTGCCGGTGATCACGCTCGCCGGCTCGAACCCGCAGATCATCGAGGTGGGTTCTCCGTATGTCGAGTTGGGGGCGACCGCCACCGACAACTACGACGGGGATCTGACCGGTTCGATTGTCATCGACGCCTCGGCCGTGAACACGTCGGTGGTGGGCTCCTACCCGGTGCGCTACAACGTCGGCGACTCGAGCGGCAACAGCGCCGTCGAAGTCATCAGGACAGTCGACATAGTCGACACGACCGTCCCGATCATCACGCTGGTTGGTTCCAACCCCCAGACCATCGAAGTGGCCTCGCCATACGTGGAATTGGGAGCAACCGCACAAGACACTGGTGACGGCGACCTGACCGGGTCGATCGTCATCGATACCTCGGCACTCGACACGGCCACCGTTGGGGTTTACCCGGTCACCTACGACGTGACCGACTCCCAGGGCAACCCGGCCGTCCAGCAGGTACGCAGTGTCCACGTCGTGGATACCACGTTGCCGGTGACCACCCTGGCAGGGGCGAACCCTCAGGTCATCGAGGTGGGCTCCGCCTATGTCGAGCTGGGGGCGACGGCGTCGGACAACTATGACGGTGACCTGACCGAGTCGATTGTCATCGACGCCTCTGCAGTCAATACCAGCGTGGTCGGCTCCTACCCGGTGACCTACGACGTGACCGACTCGAACGGGAACGCGGCCGTGCAGATGGTTCGCACCGTTGACGTTGTCGACACCACGTTGCCGGTGATCACGCTTGTCGGCTCGAATCCGCAGGTGATCGACGTCGGTTCGCCGTATGTGGAGTTGGGGGCGACCGCGACCGACACCTACGACGGGGATCTGACCGGCTCGATCGTCATCGACGCCACTGCCGTAAACACGAGCGCGGTCGGCAGCTACCCGGTGACCTATGACGTGACCGACTCGAGCGGGAACGCCGCCAACACCGGTGTCCGCACCGTCGATGTGGTGAACGCGGCCCCCACACTCGGGGCTCTAACCAACCAGACGGGGGCGGAGCAGACCCCGGTCACGTTCACCGCCACCGCCGGCGACCCCGACCCGAGCGATACCCTCAGCTTCAGCCTCTCGGGAGCGCCCGCCGGAGCATCGATCGATCCGGTTGCGGGAGATTTCACCTGGACACCAACCGAAGCGCAGGGTCCCAACGTCTACAACTTCGACGTTGTCGTCACCGATTCCGGCAGCCCAGCCCTCTCCGACTCCGGTTCGGTAACGGTCACGGTCAACGAAGTCAACTCCGCCCCGACGCTCTCTCCGGTCGGCGTCCAAAACGGCGACGAACTCGCCCCGATCTCTTTCAGTATTCCGGCGGGCGACCCCGACATTCCGGGTAACACCCTCACCTTCATCCTGTCGGGGGCGCCTGCCGGTGCAACCATCGATCCGTCAGGCTTGTTCTCCTGGACGCCGACGGAAGCGCAGGGGCCGGGAAGCTACTCCTTCGACGTGTCAGTGAGCGACGACGGGAGCCCAAGCCTTGGCGACTCTACGCCGGTTACGGTGTCGGTTGGTGAGGTCAACAGTGCACCCGCTGTCTCTTCGCCCGGCGCCAGAGTGTCAAACGAGAACGACACGGTTTCACTCGCTATCTGGGCCACCGACGGCGATCTACCCACCAACACGCTTTCGTATAGCGCATCGAATCTGCCTCCTGGTCTGGTCATCGACCCGGCAACGGGTGTCATCACGGGAACGATCGCCTACACGGCCAACGCCTCCTCACCGTACGCCGCTGTCGTGACGGCCACAGACGACGGGTCACCGAATCGGTCCGGGCAAACGACCTTCAGCTGGACCGTCGCCGATACCAACCGGCCACCGGTAGCAAACAGCGATTCGGTGACCGCCCCGGAAGACACGTACCGGGTGTTCGACGTCCTCAATAACGACACCGACCCCGACGGGGATTTGCTCACGATCGTCAACATCGGGACACCGGGTCATGGGTCGGCCTCAATCAGCGGAGGCGGCATCGCATACCGCCCCAGCCTCAACTACAACGGCGCCGACCAACTCAGCTACACGGTCTCCGATGGCAGGGGAGGGGTAGCGGTTGCCACTCTCAACATCACCGTGACGCCGGTCAACGATACGCCCCAACTCTCGCCGATCTCGAGCCGGACCGGTCCCGAGCGACAGTCGATCAGCTTCACCGCCACGGCATCTGATGTCGAGGGTGACACGGTCACTTACACGCTGACCGGCGCTCCCGCAGGAGCATCGATCGACCCCGCAGGCTCGTTCAGCTGGACCCCCGGTGAAGCCCAAGGCCCCGGCACTTACACCTTCAGCGTCACCGCAACCGACAATGGGTCGCCGGTGCGGTCGGCATCGACCGGGGTGACGATCAACGTCACTGAAGTCAACCAGGCGCCCGTGGTCGGCAATCCCGCCGATCAGCACTCAGAGGAGAACGAGACTGTCACCTTGGACATCAGCGCCGGCGACAACGACGTCCCGGCAGACACGCTCTACTTCACCGCCTCCGGATTGCCTTCCGGTCTTTCGATCAATGCTGTGACCGGACGGATCAGCGGAACGCTGCCGTTCGACGCCTCCTCCGGGTCTCCATACTCTGTGTCGGTAACGGTCAGCGACGATGGGACCCCCCAGAAGAGCAGCACAGCGTGGTTCTCATGGTATGTGGACAATACGAACCGGGCTCCGATCGCCCAGGACATCACCGTCGACGCCGAGGCCGGTCTGCCGAGCGCTGTTGTACTTGCCGGGTCCGACCCGGACGGCGATGCCTTGACGTACCAGGTTGCGGGACGGCCGACCAAGGGCACATTGAGTGGCGGCCCGCGATATGTCCAATACACACCGAACGTCACAGCTTCCGGAACCGATATCTTCACCTACTCCGTCTCAGACGGTGAGTTGACCGCGTTCGCCACGGTGACGGTGACCATAACCCCGAACTACGCACCGGTTGGTGGCCCGGATGAGTACGTCGTGCGGCGTGGTGGCAGACTCGTCGTTGCATCGCCCGGGGTGCTCGCCGACGACCGCGACCCGGAGGGCAACCGGATCACGGCATCAGTTGTGACCGAACCCGACGACGGGTCACTCAGCCTCGGCAGCACCGGCGGCTTTGTCTACACCCACGACGGTGGCCCGGGTGATCTCGACTCCTTCGTGTACATCGTCGACGACGGAATGCGGGAATCCGTGCCGGTCTCGGTGAAGATCACCATCGAGGAGAACCGGGCCCCGGTGGCCAACAACGACACGGTGAGCCTGAATGAGGATGAGGCCGTGTCGTTCCGCCCGCTCGACAACGACACGGATGCCAACAATGAGCCTGTCAAGCTGGCCGGCATCACCCAGCCGTCAAATGGAACCGTCACCTGGAACCAAAACGGATCTATCACGTACCGGCCGAACAAGGACTTCAACGGGAGCGACGCCTTCAGCTATGAGGTCACCGACGGCGACCTGTCGAGCATCGGCAACGTGACTGTGGTGATCCGGCCCGTAAACGACACTCCCGATGCGGTCAATGCCTCCGCGATGGGGCGGTCGGGCGAGATGATGTTGGTCGATCTGAGGGGGACCGTCACAGATGTGGACGGCGACTCGTTGACGTACCTGCTGGAGGCGCCGCCCTCCGGTGCCGTACGGCAGGTCGAGCCTGGTGTGTTCGAGATCGACCTGAGCGGGATCGTGCGTGACATTCCCGCTCTGGCGTACGTTGTGACGGACCCATCGGGGGCCAGGGCGACGGCGCTGCTCAAAGTAGCGATAGAGATCCCCGCCGAGCTGGTGGGTGTGCCGTCTCTCGTGTCCGACAACGTGAGCGTCAGCTCACTGCTTGGCGGCGACGACTCCAAAGCCACCGGCGACAAGACGTCGCTCGTGGCAGGGTTGCGTCTGATGATCGGCTCGGTCCTCGGCACATTCCAGGCGCTGCGGATTCCGGTGCTGATCCTGGCGCTGATCCTGGCTGCGTCTCTCTTTCTCGGCTTTAGCCGCCGGTTTGCCTTCTCCAGCACCCCGACCGCCCTCCCTCTTGGTGAAAAGAGACGGGTCGACATCGTCATGGCGCTCTCCCGGGCCGGTGTCCCGGCACGGACGGAGCCCGGTTCACACCAGAGTGTCCTTTACCGATTTGGGCCGGAAGAGGTCGGTGTCACCACAACCGGCGCCCGTACCATGGTCCGCAGCGAGGTTTGGGTGGAGGTAGAAACCCCGGAAGGGGACGGCTGGGTGAATTCCGAGTTCATCACCGAACAGGTCTCCTGTGCCGTGTTCCGTGAGGACGACCGGCCGGCCATGGTCGTAGCGGACCTCATCGACCGGATCTACGGCAGCGATGATCTGCTGCCGGTGACGGCGGGCCACGATCTGCATGTTGCGCTGCATGGACCGCCGGTCAGGTTCTCGGCCAACTCGCTCAAGCGTCTACTGCTTGGCGCATCCGTTTACTGGTGGTGGGGTGCGATGGGCGATGCCCCCAAGACCCAGAGCACATTCGCCGAAGAGGTCGGGGAGTCGGTTGCGGCTGCGTACCGCAACCGTGACGTGCACTTTGTCGAGCACCGGTTCCCGGTCCCGCTCGAGTTCGTCAATCTGCACAGCCTCGTTGTCGGGAACCATGAGCATGGCGAGGGCTGGCGGATCTTCTTCCGGTACGAGAACGGCGAACCGTCGGTTGCGGGTCTGATGAGGGAGACGGCATCGAATCCGGCGGCCATGCACGGCATCGCGGTTCGTCAACTCGTCTGACCATTTCGTGACCGACCATTACGCGACCAACCGGCGCCGGAGGCATCACGGCGCCGGTTGGTCTCGTGTGTGCGGGATGGTGAGCTACCGCCAAGGTGGCCCGGTGCTGGCCTCGAGCCGCAGGTCACGCGGCCGTGGGGTCACTGCTTCACCCATCCGGATGAGACGGCTACCGACCCACCGGCGGATGCGGTGGTTTCTCGGGGTCTGCGGTCGGTGATTGTCGGCGTGGTGAGTGCGTAGATGCTCCTCTGCGAGCGTCCTGGCGAGATCGAGTCCACCTGGTCCTTGCATTGTCAGCTCCTTTGATGTTCGGCTACCGGCAAATCTTGTGCGGCCGTATCGGGTGTGGTGAGGTATGCGTCGAGCAGCCGGGCGGTCTCGGGGATCTGGTCGCGGCGCAGGCTGTAGCTCTTGGTCTCGCCGACCGTCACCCTCACCAAACCGGCCGAACGCAGGATGCGCAGGTGATGGTGCGCCGTCGACTTGGCGAGGTCGACCCGCTCGGCGATCTCCATCAGTGCAGCATCGCCCTCATTCAGGATGGCGAGGATGCGGAGACGCTTCTCGTCGCCGAGCGCCTTGTACAGGTCGACGAGGTAGCTCGGGGGAGCGTCCGGGTCGGCGGTGAGGTGCTCGTCGGCGACGGAGTAGGCAAAGACGGTAAGACCTTTGTGCTCCATGATCACGGTCCACGGCCTGATGATCTTGCTCGGGACCAGCAGGATGTCCGACAGCCGGGGCTGCATCCTGAAGGTCACGCCGTTGGTGGCGGTCTCGACAAGCGCGGTCGGCTCCATGGACCTGGCCAGAGTCCGCTTCTCATCTGCGTCACGACGAAGAGCGGGCAGCAGTTCCATGATCGATGGTTCCAGCACCGCGTTGACTGCAACGATCGTCTCGACGATGCGTGTCTGCGACTCGCCGGAGTCAGACCTCAGCATCTTTCCCAATCCTGCGCAGAACAGCTCCTGGTCAACGAGCCGGGTGATGGTGGCTTCGTCGCCGGCTGCCGCAGCCTCGAGGTCGTCGTCGCTGACGCCGTCCTTGTGGTAGTGGCCAAACACGATCCGTCGCCGCAACGTCATTCCATCCATGAGGGTCAGCACGTTGACCAGATCTGCAGCCGATCCGAGCGAGCCCGACTCGTGAGCGATGGCGATCAGCGGGAGCCACATCTCTCCACAATCGGAGAATTCCGCCAGTCTGTCGGCAACACTTGCGGATACACCTTCTTCGATCTGTTCGAAGAACGTCGAACCGCACTCGTACTCCTTGGCTCCCTCTTTGTTTCCGTACACAAACAACCCAAGCAGAAGCTCGTATACAGGCGACGCCTCCACGACGACGGGAATCGAACGCTCCTGCGAGCTGAAGTCCCGCACCTTTGGCATATCCTGACCCATATCAAGTCCTTCACGCTGTTCGATACTCGTCGAACGCTATAAGAAAACCCGACCCCTGTCAAGCACGTGAAACCAAGACTGATGAGCAATGCGGGGGAGGCTCCAATAGCCTGCGCCGAGCGGAGCACTGTTGAGTTGGTTGATCGAGTGGAGCGTGTGGGCAGTCACCAGGATCTGCTTACCGGCGACCGAAACGGATTGCCTACTGGCGGTCACCTTGCCAGTCGGGGTGGCGGCTGCCGACAAGGCGCTCGTGCTGGTTGGTTGGCGGTCGGCGCTGCTGACGAGCTACGTAAAGTACGGATCGTGGGATCTCCTCAGACGCTGAGCGAAGCCGACCGACGTCTTGTCGCCATGTGGGCCGCCGACTGCGCAGAGCGGGTTCTGGGTCTGTTCGAGGCCGAAGCTCCAGCCGATGATCGCCCTCGCGCTGCCATCGCCCGGACCCGGGCGTTCGCTCGGGGACAGCTGAACACCGCCGAGGTGATTCGCCGTCGGTTCGTCGGTGGCGTCGCCGCCGGTGATGTGAAGGCTCCTGCAGCAGCTGCCGCCGCCCGAGCCGCCGGTCAAGCCGTAGCCGTCTGTCACATGGGCGCACACGCACTAGGCGCCGCCGCGTATGCAGCCAAAGCCGTCGGCCTGGCAGCCCCCGACCGGCCGGAGGCCGTCGAGGACGAGATCCGCTGGCAGCTCAATCACATGACGGCAGAGGTCCGCACCGCCCTGCGAGCCCTCCCGCCTGTCGGCAAGAACCGGTCAGGCCCCCTCGGGACCGGTCTCCTCGCATCAGGCCAACTCGGCACGATCGTTCGTGACCTCCAAGCCGGTCTTGCCTTACCCGACCGGGACTGACCCGACAAGACGGACATCGTAAGCGTCTTGCGATCGGCGGCTCGGGCGCCCGTTGCACCATCACTCAGCGCGGTCGTGGCCGGCGCCGCCGTCCTGGCCACCTACGGGGAGTGTGCGCTGGCCACCGACAGGAGCGACGGCTCAGGCTTGTGTCGACGGGGTGCACCCGACCCGAGCCCCACCAGTTGGTATCTAGCAATGAGGGTGTGTTTTGCGTCTGAGTTCGTGACGGAGATTGGGCTTGGTAAATACCCACCGGATAGGGTCTGATGTAGATACCTGTGGAGGTGGAATTGTGGCAGATGAGAGGATTGGTGGTGAGGTGTGTCTGACTTAATGTCGCCGTTTCCGGATGTTTCAGACCGCATGGTCAGGGTTCCGGGGTGTGGTTGTTGCGATGGTAGGCGATGCGTTGTTTTCGGGCGCGGGCGAGTCCTTTCTTTCGGGCGGCGCGGACGGCGGGTCCTTCGCCGCGGTGTTCCTGATCCGGGGTCACGTAGCCGATGCCGGCGTGGAGTCGCACTCGGTTGTAGTGGACCCGTCGGATCTCGAGTTCGGCTCTGAGCACGGCGATATCTTCGATCAGCTCCAGGTGGGGGAACTCGCCCTTGAGATGCCCAAAGAACGATTCGATCCAGGCCTGGTCGGTGGGGGTGCCGGGCCGTCCGTAGTGGGTGGCGAGCCAGCACAGGGCCATAAACTCTCGGGTGGATCCCGATGTCATCTGCGGTCCGTTATCTGACATCACCAACAGCACCGGCAGGCGGTCGTCGTCGGGGTCGTAGGGAACCGAACCGTCGGGACTACGAGCTTCGATCACCTCGAGGAGCCCCTCTTCTCGGAGACCCTGGATGAACGCAGCCTGCACCTGGATTGAGGTTTCCTCGACAGAGGTGACATCTGAGATCCATTTGCGGGACACCACATCGGTGATCACCACCGACGCCGCCTCCGATGCTCTCCAATGGGTGGCGTCGTAGATCCACACACGGTTCGGTTTCTCCTCCACCCACTCCGGCCATGGCTTGCGTTCCGACCGGCTCGCCCGTCTTGGGCGACGAAACCGCAGGTCACGGCGTTCCAGCACCCGACGGACGGTGGAAGGGTCTGCCCAGAACCGTCCCAGCCATGATCCCCGATATGCCAGTTTCCGATGCGACCGGTCCACCTCGGCCCACTCGCCGAACACTGCCACGATCTCGTCTTCCTCGGCCGGGGTGAGCCCATGGACCGGGTTGCCGCCTGGACGGTGATCATCGAGGCCGTCGCCTGAGACGACCCGGTTCCGCCATCGCTGCAGACGCCGTTGGGACAGCTCCAAATACGAGCACGTCCGGGCTGTCGACCATCCCGCCTCGGTCGCTTCGTCGACCAGGTCTATCAGCGCCGTCTTGGTGGCCGCATCGATCCGCCCCGGGATCCGGCCACTCAATCCCAACGCTCTTTTCCCTCGGCGAGAGTGAGTTTCACTGCCATCTCCGCCACGCTGTCCGCAGCCGCTCCGCTTCTGCCCGGGCCGCCTCCAGCTCGAAGTCTCGCTGCCGTTCCCGCTTGCCGGGACGAGACTGCGCCAGAGCGTCCAACGCCCCCTGGCGGGCCACATCCCGCAGCTTGGCGATGGTGGAGCGATCCACCCCCGAACGCTCAGCCGCCTCCCCTAACGTGGTCTCACCCTTGACCAGCTGCATCCAGATCTCATACTTCTCCTGCGGCGCCAAAAACCGCTTCTTCTTCCTCGGTTGGGTACTCAAACAAGCCTCCTTCAGGCTCGACCCGACACCCTCCCATGCTGGCTGTAACCCACCCGAAATAGCGACACGAAGTCAGCCCCAACGCAGTGGGGAGCGTGGCAAGCGTCGTTATCTGACCGCGGCGGAGAAGTATCAGGTTTGGTTGGAGGTGGTGACCGGGCAAGGGACACAGCGGGAGATCGCCGATCGGTGGAGGGTGGACCGGTCAACGGTGGTCCAAATCGTCAAGACTGCGAAG
>Ga0214472_10000158_pt1 | contig 92132 bp, 87 predicted proteins | sample RVTome_6_FD_207662 | JGI IMG/M metagenome (GOLD analysis project Ga0214472, IMG submission 207662) | Soil microbial communities from uranium-contaminated site in the Upper Colorado River Basin, Wyoming, United States - RVT140D175 | ecosystem: Environmental > Terrestrial > Soil > Contaminated >... | reverse complement strand
ACGATTGCAAGCTATAAAGTGCCAATTACATGGGAACGTATAAACACCCCGATGACAGCCCTCTTGCCTACGTGCACAATGGGTTACGGTGAAATACCCCGTGACGAACATGGGGAACTTCGGGTTAGTCCGGCGGCACTGAGATGGTGTTCGCGGAGCACCGCCTCCAGGGCGGCGCGCTCCACGAGCTGGAAACGACGCCGGGCGGTCAACACCACGGCGAGAGAGGCGTCGGTGGCGTGGGCGAAGGGGGCCGACGCGGGCGCTGCCACGTGGAGGGGCAGGCAGGTGAGGCGCAGACGGTCGCCGATGCCGTGAGCCGCGGCCGGCCGGCGGGTGATCGTCAGTTGCCGTTCCACCACGTGGCCGCCGTCGTCCGTGGCGCGGATGGTGAGGAGGTTGTCGCCGAGGGCCAGGCCCAGGATCTGGCCAAACATCACCTGACGGCCGGGGTGGCGCAGGAGACGCGCGCCGTTGACGGAGAGCTGGGCGATGACCCGGTCGTCGGTCGCCGTGCCCTGCAGGTAGATGCGGTCGGTGGTGACCTCGCCCACCGCCTCCCAGCCATAGAGATCGATGTGGGGCGGGGTGTCGCTCGCCCGCACCGGCGCTGGCGGGGGCGTGGTCGTGGCCGCCGCCCAGAGGGTCTCCGTGGTCATCGCGGCCTCGGGTGGTGGCACGGCGATCCATCCACGGCTGGTGTTGCCGGCCTGATCCGTCGCCACGACCTCCGGCGGCTCGCCGCGGGAGATGTGGGCCTGGAACGCCTCCCCCTGCCACTCGACCGGGTGATTCCCCACGGTCAGACTGGCGAGCCCGGAGCGATCGGAGACGAAGCCCGCGACCCGTAGGCCGTCGCCCTCCGGCACCACATCGACGATGGTGATCTGCGGGCCGTGGTAGTCCGCCACCACCCGTACCGCGCGTTCCACCCCCCTGCCCACCAGGTCTTCGGCACGGACCAGGATGCGATTTTCCCCCTCGTGCAGGTCGACGTCCATGTGGAAGGCGACCCGCGGCTGACTCGGGGCGAAGGCAAAGGATCGGCCGCCGACCGTGATCGCTGCGACGAAGGTGTCGTCCGTCGCCGTGCCGGTGACCTGGAGGCGCAGTGCGCGGGTGGGGTGGTCCATGGCGGCGGGAGATTCAATCTCCAGCGCCGGCACGAGCCGGTCGCCTCCCTCCTCCTGCAGGCGCTGCCGGCGCGCCTGGTCGAGGAAGTAGTGGGCCCGTTCACTCGGGACGAATTGCAGGGAACGCTCCAGTAACGGCTCGGCCGCGCGGAAGTCCCCATCGGTGAGCCGCACCACGCCTAGCTCCCGATTGGGGAAATAGTCCACGTAGTGCATGCCGTAGGTGCGCGCCTGCCGGCAGTCGTCGTCGCGCAGGGCGAGGGCCGCCTGGAAGTCTCGCATCGCGTCCGCGCGGTAGCCACCGCGGGCGTAGCTGGCGCCGCGCTCGTAGTAGCTCCACCACTGTTGTCGGAAGAGGCCAGGGGTCTCCCCGTAGCGCACGCCGTCGCGCTCGTAGACCGGCGCCGGGGGGACCGCGCAGGCCGCCAGGAGGACCAGGACCGCTACCGACACCACGCACGAAACGAGGCCGCTACCCTGCGTCATCCCACACCTGCTCCAGGCGACTGCCGGGGACGAGCGCGGGCGTGCCCGCTGCCAACACTCGGGCGTGAGCGCGGTGGGCATCAACGGCTTCCACCAGCACGACGATCGGTGTGCCATCGCCGGTGGCAAGGGCCCGGAATAAGGTGCCGGGAACGACACCGAGGTCCGCGCCGATGTTGAGGGTGAGGCCGTCGGGTCCGGCGTCGACCACCTCGGCGCGCAGGGGGTAGTGGCGGCGCAGGGCTGCGGTCAGGACTGCCGCGGTCCGCGCCACGGTGGGGTTCAGATCGGCGAGGGTCGCGAGGGGTTGCGCGGTTGCGGCCACGACGGCGCTGGAAGCGGTCTCGATGACGCGCACATTCAGTTGCAGCGCCTCCCCTAGCTCGATGAGCTCGCCCACGGCGAGGAGCTGTGCCGACGCCAGCGTGCCGACCGGGAGGGCACCATCCGGTCTCGCCAGCTTGGCGGCGGCGAGATGGAGCTCCTCCAGGACCTGCTCGAGGTGCTGCCGGTCCACGAGATTCAGGCGCGCGTCCGCCTCCCAGAGTTGCTGGAGCCGGCGCGCGACCTGGACGGCGGTTGCCGCCGGTAGATTGGGCGCGGGTCGGGGGTCGATGGACACCACGGCCAGCGTCAGCGGCTGGGAGGTCCACCCCGTCGTCGCCCCCGTCGCCGCCGGCGGCTGGGAGGCGCGGTAGGCGGCGATCCGGTCGATCAGTTCGGCGATCCGCTGCGAGCCCCCTGGTTCGCCGGGCCGTGGCTCCCCATGGCTGGCGAAGGCGCGCAGGTACGGGTCATCCGGCGCCTGGCGCAGGCCATCGGCGTAGGCCCTCCGGGCAGCCATTCCCCCGACTTCATCGACCTCGGCAACGAGGCCGCGCAGGAGCGCCGCCTGCCGGGACCACTCATGGGTGGGGTCGCCGGCCGGCGACCGCGCGTCGGCGGCCCAGCGGCCCGCGAGGCCGGCCATGGCGACGCACACCAGCAGCGCCGCTCCAAGCCCTGCGAGCCCGGGCCGGCGATTTACACCCACCTTTCCACCGGAGCGCACGGCCACCGAGCTCGGCGGGTCCAGTCGCGGAACGGCGTGGTGGTCGTCGCTCGGGGGGGCAAGCGGTTGTGTCGCCGCCTCGGCAGGGAAGTAGCGGACCGCGGGATCGCCGTAGAGCAGGTAGCTTGCCCAGATCACCGACCCCTCGCCGTACTCGGCAAGACACGCGAGGCGTGCGGAGCGGACGGCGACCCCGATCGGTGCGCCGGCGAGGAGGCCCTCGTAGAACGCGGCGGCGAACGTGGCACTCGCGGCATCCGGGATCTCCCAGGATGTCCCTAGGTAGTGGCGTACGCCGGACAGCAGGAAGGCGTTGGCCAGCGGCATGGGCTCCGGGAGCGCGTCGGCCGTGGCGCTCGCCCCGACGCCCCGGCCCGACCCGCAGGCATTGGCGAACACCAGGGCGGGTAGGCGGCCGCCGCCCGCCATGGGCAACAACGCCTCCGGCGTCAGATGGCCCCCGCGCAGAAGCCAACCGCTCTGGCCCGGGCGATCGCGGTCGTAGCGCGCGTGGCCGGCGTAGTGGAGCAGGTCGCACTCCCGCAGGCGGTCGAGGACCTGAAGCGGGGTCACGCGCGACGTGATGAGCTGGACCGACGCGGGTTGGCGGAGCCGGTGGGTGAAGCGGTCCCGTAGCCGGCGGCCTTCGTTGTGAGCGCCCGCCAGATTGCCCTGGGGATCCGCCACGATCAGGACGCGCCGCGGCATGGGCCAGGGCCGATCGGGCGCCCGGGTGACGCCGTGCTGTGTTCGGACCCTGCGTCCCAGGGCGTAGCGCTCCGCCCAGAACAGGCTCCCGTCGTGGAGCATCTCCCAGGGGATGTGAGCGAGGCGTTCATCGATGGCCAGGCAGAGGGTCTCTGGCTGGGCGTGGTGCAGGGCCTCCTTCGCCCGCGGCGTCAGGAGTTGATCGAAGAGGGCGTGGCCGACCCGGCGCAGGGTGAGGGTCCCCTCTAGCGTCGGGCGGGTACCGGCGCTGACCTGGCCGAGGATCGCGGTGAGGTCACGGCAGCGGGCGTCGAGGGTGGGCCAGTCGACTGCCAGGGTGTCGTAGGTACGCAGCGGCGATTCCGCCTCCGGGGGGTAGATGGCCACCCTGAGGTGATCGCCATCGCGGGCGACGTCGAGGACGAGGGCGGCGTGGCTCGGCAGGGGACTCATTGGTGACTCCATGGTAGCCCACATTTCTTACCGGAGAATCGTCGTGAGCCGGCGCGGATTCGTGTGGGACTGCCGGTCATTCCTGTAGCTCGATGTGGGTCTCGCCCAGCACCTCTCCGCCCTGACAGATGCGGACCACCCATTTGGCGGGGATCAGGTCCTCAAACAAGATCGGGTCCCGGGCGATCGAGGAGGAGGCAAACTCACGCCCATTGGCGAATAGCCGCACCTCGATGGGCGACTGGACGTCCAACTCGACCTCTTGCAGGCGGACCTGGAGGTTGGCCGCGCCGGTCTTGCTTGGCGAGAGCTCCAGGAGTGTCACCACCGACCCGGTAACCTTGTAACACTGGAAATGGGCGCCGCAGGGAACGACGTGGCCGCGCACCGGCACCGGTTCCGAGAGCCAGCGCAGCGCCAAGGTGTTGGACAGGATCTCGAACAGGCCAGAGTGGCACCGGACGACCAGATCGGCGGCTCCGGGCGGAATCGCCTCGGCCGTGCGTGGCCTCTCCTCTACCGTCCCGGTCACGGGGACGGCCGCGGTCTCCAGGCACTCGTCACAGTGCAGGAAGTGGCGCTCCAGGGGCTCCCGCTGCGCCGCCGGGAGGGAGCCCGTGGCGTAGCCATGCAGCAGCTCCAGGGGCGGGCAGGCGGTCCGCCCGACCACGGCCCATGCCCGGAACACCCCTTTGAGGGCGGTTGCGATGGCTGCTTCGTCTTGTCGGGTGGTGTTGATCGATTCGGAGTTCATGGCATCTCTCCCATCGCGTTGGGTTTGGTGGTCTCGTTGGTGGGCGGCCCGGTGGGGCCGGCGGCCGGCTCTCCGAGCCGATCTCGCAGGCGGTGCAGGACGCGGTGCTTGCGGCAGTAGACCGCATTCTCCGTGATGCCCAGGAAGCGGGCGACCTCCTCCCCGGACCACTCGTGATAGAAACACAGCTTCACCAGCAGTTGTTCCGAGGTGCCGAGAGCGCTCACGGCCGTCTCCACCGCCTCGATCAACTGCCGCCGTGCGAGGATGTCCTCCGCATCGGGTCGCTCATCGGGCTGGGTCGCCAGGACGGCCGTCGGGTCCGTGGCCGCCGGCTGGGTCGTGGCCCAGCGGCGCAGGGCGCTCAGTTGGTTGAGGGTGAGCCGGGTAGCCACCAGGCAGACCCAGGTTCCGAGGCGACATCCGTTGTGTCCCCGATAGGTCTTCAGACGCCGATAGTCGTCCGCAACCAGGCTGGCGAGGGCCTCGGCATGGAGGTCCTCCTCCTCCTCCCGCGACAGGTGGATCCCGCGATGGGCGATGGCCTGGCGGATGGCGTGGCGGATCCGCTCGCTGTGGGCGGTCAAGAAGGAGGCCCACGCCTCCCGGTCGCCGCCCGCACACCGCGCGACCAGGGCGAGATCCTGCCGGATCGCGTCGTCTGCGCCGCGGTCGTCCTCGTGGCCATCCATCGGTGTGGGCATGACGATCTCGATCGCAGAGCCCGCGTTCACATGACCCTCATCCGCGTGGAGGACCGGCGAAGGCCCCCGGTCGCTCCGTGCGGGCTGTTGAGCCCCTTGGTGGTCCACCCATCCTGCGCCCCCCTTCGTGGGGTTGGTCCGCTACCCTACCGGCGAGCTATCTCCCTTAGATATAGACAGGCCGAGTCTGGGAAACCTTTCGCTGGTTCACCGATTTATTTTTTGCGCGGGCACCGGGCCGGCGGGTGGGCGTGGGCCAGGGCTCACGCCGCGTGGCTGGCGGGCCCTTTCCCGCCAGAACTGCGCGGCGATCTGCTCGGTGGCGGCGCGACCCCATCACGGCCACCGGCCTCCTCCAGTGCCCGCCGCCGGCCCGGTGGTGGGGGGAAGGAGGGGGCGTCCGTCCCCCCGGCGTTTGCCGCCTACTCGGCGTGGGCGGGCTTGGTGGGGATGATCGCGGCCTCCGGCAGCGCATCGAGCTGCCCCTGGGCCGCCGCCTCGCGGGCGGCGGCGGTCTGCTCCAGCCGCCTGTTGAGCGCCGCGAGCTCCTTGCTGAGGGCCGCATTCTCGCGGCGTAGGCGCCGCACTTCCGCCTCCCGGCGCAGTTGCTCCAGGGTGTGACCGAACCACACGAGGACGAATGCCGCGGCGAAGGCCGCCACGAGGATGGCGAAGGTGGGGAGGGGCAGGCTCGCGAAGTGCAGGTCGACGAACGGGATGTCGAGGCGCAGGACATACAGGTCGGTGTTGGAGGTGAGGAACAGCGTGAGGAGGACGACGACACCCAGGATGTAGAGGTAGCGCAGGAAGTACATGGGGCCCTCGGGAAGTGGTCAGCGTTCAGCGGTCAGCACGAGGCGTCTCAGCCATCGCCGGGGCGGAGTCTCCCCGCCCTTTGTAACGCAATAGGCAGGCCGGGACCACCGCGTCACTCCCACTCGATGGTGCCCGGCGGCTTGGAGGTGATGTCGTACACCATGCGGTTGATGCCGTTCACCTCGTTGATGATGCGGTTGGAGATGCGCGCCAGGAGGTCATGGGGCAGCTCGACCCAGTCTGCGGTCATCCCGTCGCGGCTGTGGACCGCGCGCAGGCAGCAGACGTTCTCGAAGGTGCGGGCATCCCCCATCACCCCCACGGTGCGGATCGGGAGCAGCACGGCGAAGGCCTGCCAGATCTGGTGGTAGAGGCCGGTCGCCTTGATCTCCTCCTGGACGATGGCGTCCGCCTTGCGCAGGATCGCCAGGCGCTCGGGGGTGACCTCGCCGAGCACCCGGATCGCCAGCCCCGGCCCGGGGAAGGGCTGGCGGCCGATGATCTCCTCCGGCAGGCCGAGCTCCCGGCCCAGCTCCCGGGCCTCGTCCTTGAACAGCTCGCGCAGGGGTTCCAGGAGCTCGAAGCCGAGGTCTTCCGGTAGTCCGCCCACGTTGTGGTGGCTCTTGATCAGGGCCGAGGCGTTACCGCGCACCGGCACCGACTCGATCACGTCCGGGTAGAGGGTGCCCTGGGCGAGGAAGTCGAAGGGGCCGGAGCGGGCCGCCTCCGCGCGGAAGGCCGCGACGAACTCGTGGCCGATGATCTTGCGTTTCTGCTCCGGGTCGGCGACCCCGGCGAGGCGCTCCAGGTTGCGTCGCGAGGCGTCGGCCGTGACCAGGCGGATGCGGAAGTGGTCGCGGAAGGTGGCCTCCACCTGGGCCGCCTCGCCGCCGCGCAACATGCCGTTGTCGATGAAGATGCAGGTGAGCTGGTCGCCGATGGCGCGGTGGACCAGGAGGGCGACGACCGAGGAGTCGACGCCGCCGGAGAGGGCACAGAGCACCCGCCGGTCGCCGACGCGTTCGCGGATGGCGGCGGTCTCCGCCTCGATGTACGACGACATGGTCCACGAGCCGGTGCAGCCGCAGACGCGGTAGACGAAGTTCTCCAGCATGGCCGCGCCATTGGGGGTGTGGACCACCTCCGGGTGAAACTGGACGCCGTACCAAGGCTTGGAGCCGTGCGCGATGGCGGCGTACGGGGCGTTGTTGCTGGTGGCGCAGGCGTGAAAGCCGGCGGGCGGGGTCTCGATCCGGTCGCCGTGCGACATCCACACTCGCTCCTGCGCGGCGAGCCCTTGGAACAGGGGCTCGGGTTCGTGGATACGCAAGTCGGCGCGGCCGAACTCCCGGTGTTCCGATGGCGCGACCTCGCCGCCGAGGCGGTGGACCAGCCACTGCATCCCGTAACAGATGCCGAGGACCGGCACCCCGAGCGCCAGGAGACCCGCGTCGGCGTCCGGTGCCCCGGCCTCGTACACGGATGACGGTCCGCCGGAGAGGATGATCCCCTGCGGGGCGAAGTCGCGGATGCGCGCAAGCTCCGCGGTGTACGGCCAGATCTCGCAATAGACCCGCGCCTCCCTGACCCGCCGGCCGATGAGCTGGGTGGTCTGGGAACCGAAGTCGAGGATCAGGATACGTTCGGGGAGGGTGGCGTGGACGTGCATGGGGGGGCAGTCGACAGTAGGTAGTAGACGGTAGACAGGGGGCGAGAGGCAGGGCGGTGATCCCGGACGTCGAGGCGCCTTTGTGTGCGACGTTTCCTGGGGGACGCGGGTAGCAGCCGCGACGACCGGGGCTTGCGGAGGACCTACCCGACAGGCGGCCCTTCTTACCCCTGTCTACTGTCTACCGTCTACTCGTCGTGAAACGAAAGGGGCGGCTCGTATACCCGAGCCGCCCCGTGAAGGCGCCGCACGCCGCGAGGATCACTCCCCGGTCGCCGCCTTGTGGAGCTTGATCTCCACCTTCTCTTCCAGGTTGGCATAGTACCGCTTGAGGATCTCCACCACCTCGGGGCGGGAGAACTGGGGCGGGACATCCTCGCCCTCGGAGAGCATCTTCCGCATCTTGGTGCCGGACAGGAGCATGCGGTCTTCCTTGCCGTGGGGGCAGGTCTTCATCGAGGCCATGCCGTCGCACTTCTTGCAGTAGAAGGTCCAGTCGATCTTCATCGCCTGGGTCTCCAGTGCCCCGTGCGGGATCTCATTGAAGATGTGGTGGGCGTCGAACGGGCCGTAATAATCGCCGACGCCGGCGTGGTCGCGGCCGACGAGGAGGTGGGAGCAGCCGTAGTTCTGGCGGAACAGGGCGTGGAGCAGGGCCTCGCGCGGGCCGGCGTAACGCATGTCGAGGGGGTAGCCGGCCTGCAGGTAGGTGTCCTTGACGAAGTAGTTCTCGGTCAGCGCATTGATGCAGTCGCGGCGCACGTCGGCGGGGATGTCGCCGGCCTTCAGCTTGCCCAGGAGCTGGTGGATGAGGCAGCCGTCGGTGATCTCGATGGCGATCTTCGCCAGGTACTCATGGGAGCGGTGCATGGGGTTGCGGGTCTGGAAGGCCGCCACCGTGCTCCACCCCTTTTCCTCGAAGATCGCTCGGGTCTGGGCCGGGGTCATGTAGATCCCCGCGAACTCGGTGGGGAAGCTGCCCTCGGAGAAGACCTTCACCGTCCCGGCGAGGTTGACCTCGGCCTGCTCCATCACCTTCTGGACCCCGGGGTGCTCGACGTCTGTGGTCTTGAAGACGCACTGGCACTCGTGGGCCTTGTCGATGGTGTACTTCTCCGTGACCTTCATGGTGGCCATGATCTCGCCGCTCTCCTCATCCACCAGCGCGACCTCTTCGCCGACCTTGATGGAGTCGGCCTTGCCCTTGGTGGTGGAGAGGGTGATCGGGATCGGCCAGAAGAGGCCGCCGGCCATCTTGTACTTGTCGCAGATACCCTGCCAGTCGGCCTTGCCCATGAAGCCGTCGAGGGGGGTGAATCCGCCGATCCCCATCATGATGAGGTCGCCGGTCTCGCGTGAGGTCATCTTGACCTGGGTCAGGCCCTTCGCCTTCTTCAGCTCCGCCTGGCGCGCGTCACCTTCGAGCAAAAGGGGCTTGAGGTCGCCGCCTCCGTGGGGTCGTACCAAGGCCATATCGTTCTCCTCAGGCAAGGCAAACCGCGCGGTTCCGGAGTCGTGGTTCGCCCCGGAAAGGCGGTCTGCAAAATAAAGGAACAAAAGACGCGGGAGGAGAGCACAAATGCGGTGCCACCGTCAATAAGCTGGCAGGTCGGGATTCCTGTAGGGGGAGGCCGCCAGCGCCCGGAACTGGCGGCGTCGTGGGGCCCGCGGACGGCCCCCTTGGGTGCGCTGTGGGTCATGCTTGCCTTGTGAAATTCGACGAGGTAATTTCCGCCCGATGAAACGGATGATCCAAGTCCAGTTTGTCCGTTAAACTTTTCCGGAGGAGACGGCATGCGTTTGACCAAAGCAGGCGACTACGCGATGCGCGGTCTCATCTACCTCGCCCGCCAGCCCCGGGGGAATGTCGTCCTGGTGAGCGAGATCGCTCAGGCGATGTACGTCCCGGAGAGCTTCCTGGCCAAGATCTTTCAAAGTCTTGCGAAGGCGGGGCTGGTGCGTTCCCACCGTGGTTACGGGGGCGGTTATTCGCTCAACCGTGCCGCCGCGGCGATCACCTTGTTGGAGGTGATCGAGTGCGTGGAGGGGCCGATCGTGCTCAACGATTGCACGGACCCCCACGCGGCGGTCGATGGTGATGGCCTCCACGACTGCACTGAATCGTGCGTCGCCCAATCGGTGTGGCAGGAGGCACAGGAGGCGGTGCGAGAGATCTTGGAGGCCAAGACCATGGCGGAGCTCGCCGCCATGCCGGAGCCGTGTAGCGGAGCGCAGCCCCTGACATTAACCAATGTTCATTGAACTCCCGGGGAGCTCCCCGATACCCGTCTGATCATCAGGAAGGACAACGAATGCCAGTAATCACAGAGAAGAACGTCGGCGTGCGACGGATCTACATGGACCACGCCGCCACTGCGAGACCTTTGCCCGAGGTGGTGGATGCGATGATCCCGTATCTGCGCGAAGAGTACGGCTCGCCGCAGAGTTTTCACGTGCTCGGCACGGCCCCGTCGCGGGCGTTGCAGCGGGCGCGCGAGCAGGTCGCGGCGCTGATTGGTGCGCCGGCCGCGCAGATCACCTTCACCAGCGGCGGCATCGAGGCGAACAACCTGGCGGTGAAGGGCGCCGCGTTTGCCGCCCAGCGCCGCGGCAAGCACATCGTCACCACGGAGGTGGAGCACTTTGCGGTGAACCACTCCGCCAAGTTCCTCGAAAAGTTCGGCTTCGAGGTGACCTTCGTCGGTGTTGACCGGTACGGTCGGGTCGATCCGCAGGCGATCGCCGATGCGCTGCGCGACGACACCATCCTGGTGAGCGTGCAGGTCGCGAATCAGGAGGTGGGGACCATTCAGCCGGTGGCCGAGGTCGCCCGGCGGGTCAAGGCGAAGGACGGCAAGATCATCGTCCACGCGGACGGCACCTATGCGGTCGGCCTCATCCCGGTCGACGTCGATGAGCTCGGCGTCGACCTCCTGTCCCTGACCGCCCACCGCTTCTACGGGCCGAAAGGGGCCGGCGCCCTGTACGCCCGCAAGGGGGTGCGCCTCACCCCCTTGATCCACGGCGGTGTCCAGGAGTCGGGCAAGCGGGCCGGCATGGAGAACGTGCCGGCGATCGTCGGCATGGGTGTGGCGGCCGAATTCGCCCAGCAGGAGATGGCGGAGCGGGTGGCACGGGTGCGGGCGATGCGCGACCGCCTGGAACGCGGCCTGGTGGAGAGGATCGAGAACATCTCGGTCAACGGTCACCCGGAGGAACGTCTCCCCGGCTATCTCGACATCAGCGTCGAGGGGATCGAGGGGGAGGGCACCCTGGTGCGTCTCGACATGCAGGGGGTCGCGGTGGCCAGCGGCTCGGCCTGCGCCTCCATGGCCTTGAAGGGCTCGGCCGTGCTCCACGCCATCGGCATCGACGAGGTCCTCGCCCAGGGGTCGATCCTCATTACCCTCGGGATCGACAACACGGAGGAGGATGTGGACCGCATGCTGGAGGACTTCCCCCAGGTCGTGGAGAAACTCCGCGCCATGTCGCCGATCTACGGCAAGAAGAACCACTACTTTCGTTAACAGCATGGGCTAGGAGCTAGGGCTTAGGGACTAGGGAAGGACGGCCCTGCGGGCCGACGAGATTGAGACGTCAGGTTTCTCTCCCACACGAAAAATTCACCGGCCGCCGCGGGCGGCCAACCATCCTCTCACCCACCAGTCCCCATCCCGCGCCCCCATACCAAGGAGACCAATCCATGCAGCACACCGACTACAGTGCCAAGGTGATCGACCACTTCATGAATCCCCGCAACATGGGGGAGCTCGCAGAGGCGGATGCGGTGGGGACCGTGGGCAGCCCGGCATGCGGGGACATGATGGACATCTACCTCAAGGTCGAGGACGACAAGATCGTCAACGCCTCATTCAAGACCTTTGGTTGCACCGCGGCCATCGCCAATAGCTCGATGATGACGGAGATGGTCAAGGGGATGCGCCTGGACGAGGCGGAGGACCTCAAGAACCGCGACATCGAGGCGGCCCTCGACGGCCTGCCGCCGCACAAGATCCACTGCTCCACCCTGGCGGCCGACGCCCTGCACGAGGCAATCAAGAGCTACCGTGAGAAGCACAGCGCGGCAGCGACGGGTGCGGCGAAGGTGGCTACGCGATGACCGACCTCGCAGAGATCCACGCGAACGATGAGCTCGACACCTATGGGATGCTGTGCCCGATGCCGATCTTCGCGACCGCGAAGAAGCTCAAGGGGATGCTCCCGGGGCAGGTGCTCAAGGTCCTCGCGGACGATGCCGGCATAGTCAAAGACTTGCCGGCGTGGTGCCACCAGACCGGCAACGAGTTCCTGGGGTTCGCCGAGGGCGAGGGGGATTATATCGGCTTCGTGCGCGTCGCCTGACAGGCGAATCTGCCGGGTGGCTTGAGGGCGCGCCACCAAGACGATTGCGGGATTCGGAGGGGATGCTGCGCGGACGGGGTCCGCGCCGTATCGGCTGGACGTCCCTCGGGAAGCCGGTAGCGGAACCTTTCTTTTTCCCCACCGCCTCTCTACCCTTTACCTTGCGGCTGGCTGACTGGACCGAAGTCGGCGCTGGGCGAGGGGGGGGTAGTCGTTCACTCGCAGTAAGGATTCTCGACATGGCGGACCCGCAGAAGAAGGTGCTGATCATCCAGACAAGTGGCCTCCGGACCCCGGAGCGCATCCCGGCGCCGTTCTTCATCGCCACCACGGCGGCGGCCATGGATATGGAAGCGACGATCGTCTTCACGATCCAGGGCGCGTCGATCGTGCGTAAGGGTGCCGCCGAGCGGACCCATATCAAGGAGGGTGGGGCCAGCATCAAGTCGTTCCTCGATCAGGCGATCGAGGGCGGCGTACGTCTGATGGTATGCCACCAGGCCCTCGACCTCGTGGGAATGGAGCCGGACGACTGCATCGCCGAGGTCCACGAGATCGTCGGCGCCGCGGCCATGCTGGACATGGCCCTGGAATCGGACATCGTCCTGACGTTCTAGGTGGACCCCATCGAGGTCGCCATTGCCCTGATCGAGCGCGAGGGGCGGTGGCTAGTGCAGCAGCGCCAGGTAGGGAAACATCTGGCCGGGACCTGGGAGTTCCCTGGCGGCAAGGTCACGTCCGGGGAGACGGCGCCGGAGGCGGCTGTGCGCGAGGTGCGCGAGGAGCTCGGCCTGCGTGTGGCGATCGACGTCACCCTTCCCACGGTGGGCCACGATTACGGGGAGCGGCAGGTGGTCCTGCACCCCTTCATGTGCCGGATCATCGACGGCGCGCCACGTGCCGTCGAGGGCCAGGAGATCCGTTGGGTTGACCTCGACAGGCTCCTGACGCTACCCATCCCCGAGGCGAATCGACCGCTGCTGGAGGCCCTATGTGGCGAGCCGCACGGACGAGGATCCTCCGATACGCCGCCAACGTAGCGGCCGGCGTTGATCCCCGCCCGCTACGTCGTCCTGATCGATTCGCGCGCCGCCCGATGCACGCTACTCGGCGGTCAGGGTCGCCTTCTCGACGATGACGTCGTACTTGTAGCCCATGCCGAAGTCTTTGTCGGTGGCGACGGTACCGGCGATCACCACCACGTCGCCCACCTTGGCCATGGCATCGCTGGTTACCGTCAAGTCATTGCTGCCCGCGGCGCCGGTGCCGTCCTCGAGGTGGTACCAGTTGGTACCCATGACGCCGACGGTCGCCTTCACTACCTTGCCACGTATCGTGACCGGCTGGCCTGCGAGATCGGCTTTCTTGGCGAACAGACCTTCGATGGTGACGCCGCCTTCGGCGACCGGTATCGACCCGGCCTCCACGGCAGGTGTAGTGCTGCTGGGGCCGACCGGTGGGTGCCCGGTCATGGCCGGCATCCCGGCCGGGGCGGCTGCCCCTTCCACCGGCGGATGAGACGGGGGAAGGGTGTTCATCTGCGGCGGTAGGGGGGCCGCGGTCTCAGCGGCCGGGGGCGTGGCCTTCTCTAGCTCGGCGACCTCCTTTTGCGAGGGCACACCGACATCGCAGCCCGCGGCCATCAGGGTTAAGGCAAAGGAGGTGACGAGGATCCGGTAAATCACAGGGGTCTCCAGGGGAGAGGCGTGGAACGGAGGGTGGCTATTCTGTCAGCATGGCTGGTGCGCCGCCACCATGGACCCCTCATCGTTGCAGGTTCAAGGTCTGCACGGAAGAAGCCAAGGAGCCAAATATGACCGATTCGCGAATCAAGCTGAGGCAGTATCTGCCCCTGGTCACCCTGCTAGCGGCGCTGTCTTTGTCCGGCTGCGGCTACAACACCATGATCGCCAATGACGAGGCGGTGAAACAGGCATGGAGCGACGTGGAGGCGACCTACCAGCGCCGTGCCGACCTGATCCCCAACCTGGTCGAGACGGTCAAGGCGTACGCCGCCCACGAGCGAGAGACCTTCCAGGCGATTACCGAGGCGCGGGCCAAGATCGGACAGGTACAGGTCAGCGCCAAGGATCTCACCGATCCCGCGGCAGTGGCCGCATTCCAGAGCGCCCAGACCGGCATGGGCTCGGCCCTCGCCCGGCTCCTGGCGGTGGCGGAGCGGTATCCGGACCTGAAGGCGGACCAGAATTTCCGCGACCTCCAGCATCAGTTGGAGGGGACGGAGAACCGCATCAACGTCGCCCGCCAGCGCTACAACGACGCCGTCGCCACCTTCAACACCTCGATCCGGAAATTCCCCAACAACCTCACCAATCGCGTCCTGCTCCATCTCGAACGCAAGGAGGGGTTCCAGGCGGAGGCGGGTGCGGCGGTGGCGCCGAAGGTGGCGTTTTAACTACAGCGGCTAGGGGTTAGGGATTAGGGGGGAGGGATGGATGGCCGCCTGCGTCGGCCAGCGAATCTTTTCGGGAACACCAACAGTCAAGATTGTCGCCGGCCCACAGGGCCGGCACCTCCCCTATCCCCTATCCCCTAATCCCTGCCCGCCATATGCGCCTCCTCTCCCTCATGGTCGTCCTGGTTGCTGCTGCCACATCGTGGCGTGCCGCTGCGCTGGAGGTGCCACCCCTCACTGGACGGGTGGTCGACGAAGCGGAGCTGTTGTCGCCGCGCGCCGAGGCGGGGATCAGCCGGGCCCTGGTGGACCTCGAGGCCACCGATTCCACCCAGGTCGTGGTGCTCACGATTCCCGCCCTGGCGGGGGAGAGCCTGGAGGACTTCTCCCTGCGCGTCGCCCATGACGCCTGGCACCTCGGCCAGAAGGGCAAGGACAACGGCGTTCTGATCCTCGTGGTGCGTGACGATCGCAAGGTGCGGATCGAGGTGGGGCGCGGCGTCGAGGGGGTGCTTACAGACCTCCTGGCCGGGCGGATCGTCGATCGGGTGATGATCCCCCACTTCCGGGAGAAGGACTGGGAAGGTGGCATCGCCGCCGGGGTGGAGGCGGTCACCCAGGCGGTTCGTGGCGAGTACCAGGTACCGCCGGCGGCGCGTAAGCGCCGGGCCTCACGGCCGATCGACGGTTTCTTCGGCATTCTCCTCCTGCTCTTCATTGTCGGACGCCTGTTCGGTGGGCGCCGTCGCCTGGGCTACGGCGTGCCGTTGGGCCTCGGCGGCCTGGGCGGCTACTACCTCGGGAGACGCGGCTTCGGCGGCCATCACGGCGGCGGGGGATTCGGGGGCGGTTTCGGCGGTGGGGGTGGCGGCTTCGGCGGCGGCGGTGCCTCCGGGGGGTGGTAACCATGTTCGGCATTGATGCCTTGTTGGAGCCGGCTGCTCAGGATGCGGTCTCCCGTGCCGTGGCGGCGGCGGAGGCGAACACCGCCGGGGAGATCGTCGTGGCGGTGGTGCCTAGCTCCGACACCTATCCGCGTGCCGTGCTCGTGGCCGCGCTCGCGTGCGGCGTGCCGGTCGCCGTGGCCCTCACCCTGGTTACCGGGCCAGACAGCCTGTGGCGCTTCCTTCCGATTGCAGCCCTGTGCATCCTTCTCTGCCTAACCGCCGCGCACCGTTGGCCGCTGCTCAAGCGCCCCTTCATCTCCCCGACCGTGGGCCGCGAGGAAGTGCGCCAGCGGGCGATCCAGGCCTTCTACGACCACCGCCTCTACCAGACCCGCGACGCCACCGGGGTGCTCCTCTTCCTGTCGTTGCTGGAACGCCGGGTGGAGCTCCTCGCCGACACGGGGATCGACGCCCTGGTGCCAGAGGGGACGTGGGGCGGGGTGGTGCGCGAGCTTACCGCGGACCTGCGTGCGTCCCACCCGGTGGACGGGGTGGTCCGGGCCGTGGCACGGATCGGCGAGATCCTCGCGGCCCACGTCCCGCGGTGCCCGGATGATACGGACGAGCTTGATAACGGATTGCGGGTGGGACGTTAGCTGATAGCGGTCAGCTTCCAGCGATCAGCCGTCAGCCCCCTCCTCCTCCGGGGGAGGGCTGGGGTGGGGGCTTCCGGGTGAGCGCCGTGCTGGTCCACGGCTCTGACCATCGGACCCTCCGAACGATCCTGCGTGGCTCGGGGTGTCCCCGAAGCGTTACCTCCTCCGAGGCAGGTTGGGGGCGGCGCGGTTGGGCAGCGTGCTCATCCCCAACGCCCTCCCCCTGTCCCCCTCCCGCGGGGAGGGGGTCCTATCAGACTCCCCTTCGGGGAGGATTCACTACTCAGGCAGCATGAGGAACTCCTTCATGTTCCTCATCAGGGTGTCGAAGTGCTGCGGGTTGCCGAGGTTGAGTCGGTACTCGTTGATCACCATCACCCGCTGCGCCTCCCACTCCCTCCAGCAGGCAGGGCAGGTGTTGCTGAGAATCTTGGTGCCGAGGGCGCCGCCGAAGTCGCAGGATTCCATGGGGGCGGCCTCGCGGCGGCAGCGTGAGCAGGTGATGGTGGGCATGGTGCTCCTCGGCTCGCCCGCACTCCTCGCCGGTTCATGGTGAGAACGGCGGGCTAAAGCGGGCGGTGGTGGGTGTAGAGGGATTCCGGCAGCTCTCCGCCGTCGCTGGCCCGATGGTTCGCTCGTTCCGTCAGCTTGTCCATCAGGGCGGCGATCGCCTCCTCGCGGGAAGGGGCCGTGGCCTCGATCCCCTCGAACTCGGTGCAGACGGCGTGAAAACGGCCGTCGATCTCGTCGACGTCGAAGTGAAAGGAGGGAGTGGTCATGACGGGAAAGTGAGCGCAGAAGGGCGGAGCATTCAAGCAAAGCGGCTTACCCAATTCAAGCAGACGCGGGCGCGTAGCGCCGCGTCTGCTTGGCGTCGATGCAACGGGCGGACTCCCGTCCGCCGCTGATCGACACCGCGGGGTGGCTGCATGGCCCGGCCGCCGATCGGCCCCCCCGGATGGGCGCCGGGTCCCGCTGGGGTCGGCCTTGCTCCCGGGGCAGCGGCGGCTACTCCGCCTGCTGCTCGAGGGCGATGGCCAGGGAGGTGTTGATCAGCTCGGTGGCGCGGGCGCCGGGGGAGGCGAGGTCGGGCTGGGTGATCTCGTCCTGGTCGGTGGCGCCGGCGGTCATCGCGATGTCGATGCGACTGCCGATGGTCGCTGCCGCCGCCTCGGCAGTGGTCTCGGGCAGGAGGACGAAGAGGTCCTCGCCCACCGTCTCGGTGATGCTGCCGGGGAAGATCTCGTGCACCTCCTTGTGTAGCTTCGCCATGGTGTCCGCGGCGTCGTCCGCGGTCGGGGTGTGGAGGGCAGCGACGGTGAGCCGCTCGCCGCGCTGCAGGCGGGTGCGGATCTCGTCGTGGAAGCCGGCGGTCAATCCGGTGGGGGGCGGTGCGACGAATGCCTCGTCGCGGTATTCGCAGGTCCGGTTGCCCCCCGCCTCCTTCGCCCGGGACAGGGCAAGGTCGGTGCAATGCAACACCGCCGGACCGCAATGCGCGGCACCGGCAACACCGATGCTCACGCTCACCCCCACCCGGTCTCCGGACGGGGTCGTCACCCGCAGGCCTTCGATGGCCGCGCGGATCGTTTCCGCTACTTCTTGCGCGTCGGCGGTATCGGTGCCGGGCAGGTGGACGACGAGCTCGTCGCCCCCTTGCCGATAGGCGCGATCCGTCTCCTGCAGGTGTGTGGCGAGGGTGCGCGCGACCTCTCGCAAGAGGTCGTCGCCGATCGCGCGGCCATGATGCCGGTTGATCGGCTGGAATCCGTCGAGGTCCAGGGAGAGCAGGGCGAAGACCATCGACTCGTCGCTGGGCTCGATGGCAAGGAAGGTTTGCTGGAACGTGGCCTGGGCCTGGGCGAGGTCGCGCTCGAAGAGGGCGCGGGTGGCCAGGCCCGTGAGGGGGTCGATGCCGGCGGCGGTCGCCTCCTGCTTCAACTTGCGGACCGCTGCGACCAGCGGCGTCGGTGATTCGGTGTTGCCCTCTTTCTCGATCTGCTGCAGGACGTCGGCGAGCTCCGTCCGCACCGCCTCCATCTCGTTGCGGACCTCCTCCACCTCCAGCTTCAACAGGGCGCCAAGCTCGCGCCGAACCCGCGCCTCGACCTCGGGCAGCAGTCGGCGCTCGGCCTCTTGAAGGGCCGTGAGACGGTCCTCGAGCGCCGACTCCCGATGGCGCAGCATTTCTTCCTTTCGCTGCAGGCGTTCCCGATCCGCGTCGAGCTCCTTCTTCATCTCGTTGTAGAGGTTGGTGACCACCTCGTTCGCATGCTTGAGGTCGAGTCTCAGGCGCTGCGCCTTCGTGGCCCATGCCTCTTCACGCTCCGCGTAGATCGTCTCCTGCTGGCGATAGCGCTGCACCGCCTCTTCGAGGCGCCGCAGCCGCTCTGTGTCGATCGTGGTCGCCGGCCGCGGCGGGGGGAGCCCGATGCTGGCGCGGTACAGGTCGACCAGCCGCTTGCCGTCGCGCTGGTGGGCCGGCACCACCGACAGGAAGTGGCGGTAGACCTGACCGAAGAGGTGGACGTGGGCCGTGGTGATCGGCAGATCCAGCTCCTCCAAGACGCTCCGGGCCAGACGGCCGAGCCGCTCCGGGGAGATCGCGTCGGGTAATTGCATGGCGATGTCGGAAAGCATGGTTCCCTTATCGTCTGCCTTCGCCACCGGGCCAGGCTGCGCGGGTGGCCTTGCTGCGTTCGGCATGGAGCGCGCCGGACGCCGCCGATGCGCGTTCGTGCAGCTGCCCGATCTCCTCGTCCACCTCGTCCGAGTCCTCGGCAGAGGTAGGAGCGGGTTGTACCCGCGATCCGCGGCCGGTGGCCGCGGCAGGCCCAAAGGGCCTGGATCGCCGATGGGAATCGGCTCCTACCCGCGGGTCGGCCAGGATCTACCGCCTTTCGCAGTGGCGACGATGAGCATGGTCAGCCGGTCGCGCCGCCGGTGCCATCTGCGTGGTGGGGCAGCCGGCCGACGAGGTCGGTGAACCGGGACAGCAGAATGGTCGGTTGGTGCTCGGCGAGCTCGGCCGCGGTAAAACCACCGGTGGTGACGCCACAGGTCATCACGCCGGCGGCGTGGCCCATCTGGATGTCGAATGGGGTATCGCCCACCATCACGGCGCACCGCGGTTCGACGCCGGTCTCCAACAAGATCTCCTCGACCATGTCGCGGTATGGCTTCGGGCGGGCCGCGGTATCGGCACAGCGTACCGCCTCGAAGACGCCGTCCAACGACTCCTCGGCGAGGAAGCGGCGCACCCCGGCAACGCTCTTTCCGGTGGCGATCGCCAGGCGCAGGCCGCGACCCCGGATCGCCGCGAGGGCGTCGCGCACCCCGGCGAAGAGCGGCGTCCGCCCCGCGGCGAGCCGCGGGTAGAGCTGTCGGTAGGCGAGCCGCAAGGCACGCCGCTCCTCGTCGTTGAGATCGGGCAGGCGCTCATCGAACAGGGCCTGCAGGGGCAGGCCGACGTAGCGCTGCACGACCTCACGTTCGACCGGTGGCAGGTCGTGGTCCGCCAGGACCCGGCGAAAGGTCTCGGTGATCGCGGCGAGGCTGTCGACCAAGGTGCCGTCACAGTCGCAGATCACCAGTTGGATGTGGTCCAGGGGAGGCATCAGGAAACCCGCCGAATCGTCCTCGTCGATGAAGCCTATCGTCGTTCACCGCACAGGACCCTCAGGAACATCGGTCGGAGAGGGGCGAGCGCGCCCGCGTGGTCGTCGCCTCCCCGTGCGTCGCCGTATCCGTAGAACAAGCGGAGAAATGGGATGCCGAGCGGTCAACATCCGGTCTCATGTGACGACCCTCGCCGCGCCGCAGACCCTACTCCGCCGCCGCGGTCGGCGGGGCGAGCCGCCGCCCGCCGCGGCGCAGGGTCATGGCACCGGCGAGGCATACCACCACCATCCCGGTGAGGGAGAGGGCGTCCGGCACCTCGTGCCACAATCCCCAGCCGAGCAGGCCGGCGAAGACCACGGCGAGGTAGATGAACGGGCCGAGCTGTGCGGCCGGGGCGTGCGCGTAGCCGCGGGTGAGTAGGAGCTGGCCGCCGGTGGCGAAGACCCCGCTCGCCAGGAGGGGCAGCCACGCGGCGGGCGCCGGTGTCTGCCACCGCCACCCGAGGGGGACGGCGGAGACCGCGGTGGCGATGAGGCCAAAGTAGAAGACGATGCGGGTCGTCGGCTCGGTACGGGTGAGGCGCTGGATGGAGACCATCGCCACCGCCGCGAGCAGGCCGGAGACGAGCCCGACCGGCGCCGCGGAGACGAACAGGGTGGGTCCCGGTTTGAGGATGAGCAGGATGCCCACGAAACCGATGGCAATGGCGCCGATGATCTGCCGGGGGATGCGCTCGCGGAGCCAGATCAGCGCGACGAACGGGATGAATAGGGGCATGGTGTAGTTGAGCAGCACCGCCTCCGCCAGGTGCAGCCGGCCGAGGGCGTAGAAGAAGCAATACATCGCCGCCAGACCGGACAGGCCGCGGACCAGATGCAGGTGCAGACACCGCGTGGCGAGGTTCGGCACCCCTCCGCGAAGGAGCCACGGCAGCAGCGCGATCAGCCCGCTGGCATTGCGGAAGAACACCACCATCTCGTTGGGCACGCTGCGCGAGGCAATCTTGACCGAGGCGCCCATGGCGGCAAAGAGCAGGCCGGCCGCGGCGATCAGCGCGGCACCGCGGCGAAGCTGGTGGATGTCCATGGGCGGGTGGTGCGGGGAGGACGGCGGAGCTTCTGCGGCCGTGGGCGGCTCTTCAAGCGCGAACTTGCGGAGCCTGCCGCACCATTCCATGGGCGAGTAGTCGATCCGTCTGTGGCGGCCGTCGGGTTGGTGGCGACGTGGCCGTGTGCTAGGGTCGCGCGCAATCGGCCCCCGACGGGGCGACACCTGTGTTCCAACGCTACCCGCCCGCCTCATCGCCTCACCAATGACCGGGTAGCCCGAACGACCCAGCGGAGCCGGCGCAAGCCCGCACCCCGCGCCCGCGCCCTCTCGCCCCTATCCCGCGGTTGCGGCCGTTTTCTGTCAGTCAATACTTCGCGGTTCATAAGGAGACCCAGATATGGGCATCGGCATTCGGCAGGTGCTTCTCTCCGGCGCGTGCATCGGTCTGGTGACGCTGTTCGCGGTGGCCGGCTTCGCGGAGGAGGCGCACCAGGAGACTCCCAAGGCGGAGAAGGAGAGCGGGATGGTAGAGAACGGTAAGCAGGTCGGGATCGAGTACACGCTTACCCTCGACGACGGGACCCAGATCGACAGCAACGTCGGCGGCGGACCGCTGTTCTACGAACAGGGGACACACCAGATCCTGCCGGCCCTGGAGGAGGCCCTGGAGGGCCTCAAGGTCGGTGACGCCAAGAAGGTCGCCTTGACCGCGGAGCAGGGGTATGGCCCGGTCCACCCGGAGGGGTTCCAGGAGGTCGACGCGGCGATGATCCCCGAGGACGCGCGGGTTGCCGGGGCGACGCTGGTCGCGGACGACCGTGCCGGCAATCGCCGCCAGGTGCGGGTCAAGGAGGTCAAGGGCGACAAGATCGTGGTGGACCTCAACCACCCCCTGGCCGGCAAGGCGCTCCACTTTGCGGTCCGCGTCATGGAGGTCAAGTAGCAGGAGTTCCTTGCCGTGCGTGCCGCGATTTTCCACAAAGGGTCGGAGCCGGTTGCACCGGCGACCCGCGCCCAACGGCCGCGGCCGGCCCATTCGGGCCGGGGTCGCCGAAGGGATTCGGCTCCTACCAAGATTCCGGGACCACGCCGCGATTGTCCAACCCGAGGGTAGGAGCCGGTTGTACCGGCGATCCGCGCCGTCAGGCGCGGCAAGCCGGCGCCGGTGGTGTGGCCGGCCTTCGTGGCCCGAGATTGCTGACCTGCCTGTCCGGTAGGCAGGAGGGATTCGGCTACGGGGGCGCAGGGTCGTTCGTGGCGGCCGGCCGGACGGCCTCGATGGTCTTGACCACGTCCAGGTAGAGGTTCGTCACCCGCGCGATCCGGAAGCCCGCGAGCTCGACGTTGCGCACCGTGTCGCGGGTGAGCTCGGTGGTGGTGCCGGCGACGTGACGGGCCAGCAGGGTCATGGCCACGAGCAGCGGGTGGACGGCCCAGTGGCGGCTGTCGGTGTGCTCGAACATGAGGAGCCGACCACCCGGGCGCACGACGCGCAACAGCTCTCGTAGACCGCGCAACGGGTCGGGCACCGAGCAGAAGGTGCACGCGGTCAGGGCCGTGTCGAAGGCGGCGTCGGCAAACGGCAACGCCGTGACGTCCGCCCGCAACAGCTCGATGGTCCCGGCGTAGCGTGCCGCCCGTGGCCTGGCCCGGTCGAGCATGCGGGGACTGATGTCGATGGCGACGAGGTCGCGGTCCGGGGGCAGGAAAGCGATGTCTAGTCCGGTGCCCACCGCCGCCAGGAGGGTACGGCCGGCGATCTTGTCGAACAACGCCCGCTTCCCCGGACCCCAACGCCGCTCCTGCCCCCGGGAGAAGAGGTCGTAGGTGCGAGCCTGCCGGTCCCAGATCCGCGCGGTATTGTCATCCATCGTCGGCGGGGCGGGCCGTGAGGCGGCGATCAAGGCGTTGAAAGGCGAGGGCGACGATCAGTCCCGTGCCGGCGCCCAGGCAGAGCATTGCCGGCCAATCCACACCCATGGCCCGGCCCATGGCGCCGCCCATTCCGGCGACCATTCCCGCCCACATCCCGGGGATCATCACCTCGAACATCCCGGTCCATGGCGCCACCACCAAGGCGCCGCCCATGGCCGCCGCCATCCCCACCCCCATGCCGGCGGCCATCGCCGGCAACATGGCCGTGCCGGGAGCGGCGGCCAGCCCGGCCGCGGCCGCCCCGACCACGCCGAGGGCGACGCCGAGGACGCGGTCGAGGAGGCGGTAGGGATCGCTCATGGTGTGGGCCGCCAGGCGCGAGGAGCGGGGTGCCACGCGATTCCCGGTTAGGGCCCCGCACCGCCGCGGCCGTGGCTGGCTCCTTTACTCCGGTAATGCCATGGACAAGGTTAGTATTTTTCCGTGATGGAGCTAAAGGGGTTGACCAAGTGGAAGGCCACCGTCTGGCGGCGCGTGGTACAGACGGGGTTCGCGGTGCTCACCGCCGGCCTCGGCTGGCTCTTCGTCCGCTTCGTGGGGCAGGCCCAGGCGCGGGTCGAGATCACCCAGACGCGCCCGCCGGGGGTAGAGGCCTTCCTGCCGATCGCCGGGATGCTCGGCCTGCGTCACTGGGTGGAGAGCGGCACACTGAACACCATCCATCCAGCCTCGGTGGTCCTGTTCCTGGCCATCGTCGCCACGGCCTTTCTCGCCAGGAAGGCGTTCTGCTCCTGGGTCTGCCCGGTGGGGACCCTCTCCGAGGGGCTGGCGCTCCTCGGCGCACGCCTGCTCGGCCGCAACTACCTCTTGCCGCGCTGGATCGACGTGCCGCTCCGGGCCGTGAAGTATGCCTTCCTCGGCTTCTTCCTGTGGATTGTGGTGGTGATCCCGTCGGCCGCCCTCGGCCGGTTCCTGTACGGCGACTACCACCGGGTCGCCGATGTGAAGACCTACATGTTCTTCGCCGAGATCACGCCGCTGGCCCTGCAGGTGGTGGTGGGGTTGGTGATCGGATCGCTCTTCGTACGCGGCCTGTGGTGCCGCTACCTCTGTCCCTACGGTGCCCTCCTCGGGTTGATCGGGTGGTTGAGCCCGGCCCGGATCCGGCGCGATCCCGAGGGCTGCTCCGGGTGTGAGTCCTGCACGGCGGCCTGCCCCCAGCGACTGCCGGTCCACACCTCGCTCACCGTCGCGTCGGTGGAGTGTACGGCGTGTCACACCTGCGTCGATGCCTGCCCCCAGGGAGAGACCCTCGCCTTCGCCGTCGGGCGGCAGCGGGTGGCGCCGTGGGTCGTGGCCGGGGTGCTGGTCGCGATCTTCGGGGTCGCGGTGGGGGGCGCCCGACTCGCCGGGCGCTGGCAGAGCTCGGTGCCGCCGGAGGAGTACGCCGCGCGGATCCGCACCATCGACCAGGTGAGCCACGATCGGCCGGGCCGGCCGGCCGGGGTCCATCCGCCCGCGGCCCAGTGACGGCGCGACCGGGTGGCGGTTTGCCGCGCCTGACGGCGCGGATCGCCGGTGCAACCGTCTCCTACCTCGGGGTGGAAGATCGCCGCCCGTCCCGGCCCAGAGGTTAGGAGCCGAATCCTTTCGGCGATTCCGGCCCGCGAGGGCCGGCCGCGACAGCGGCGCCTGTTTGCCGCGCCTGACGGCGCGGATCGCCGGTGCAACCGGCTCCTACCTCGGGGTGGAAGATCGCCGCCCGTCCCGGCCCAGAGGTAGGAGCCGAATCCCTTCGGCGATTCCGGCCCGCGAGGGCCGGCCTGCGGCGGGCAGGCGCGGATCGCCGGTGCACCGGCTCCTACAGGCGGAGTCGGACGTGGGGCCGATCAGTCTCACCCACTTCGCTGCCGATACCCTGCGGGGTACTGGTCGCGCCGAGACTCCTTCATAATGCCGGCCGTCCCCTCCACTCCCTGTGCACGAGGCGCCCATGAGCAAGCCGCATCTCATCACCCTGCCGCCGGTCGAGGCGTATGAAAAGATGTCCGGTGAGCCGGACGCGGTGTTCATCGACGTCCGCTCCGAGCTGGAGTATTTCTTTGTGGGCTCGCCCGTGGGTGCGGTGAACATCCCGTGGCGCGACGCGCCCGACTGGGACATCAACCCGCGCTTCCTTCCGGCGATAGCCGAGATGTCGCGCCACGACCAGCCGATCTACCTGATCTGCCGCAGCGGGGTGCGCACCATCGAGGCGGGCAACGCCTTGATCGACGCCGGCTTCCACAAGGTGTTCAACATCGGCGAGGGGTTCGAGGGCAAGATCGACGAGGAACTCCACCGCGGCACCCTCGGTGGCTGGCGCTACCGCGGCCTGCCGTGGCGGCAGTGTTGAGGTAGGTTACAGCGCTCAGCAATCAGCTTTCAGCTTGATATGAGGTTCATCCGGGATTTCCGGGGAAGTTATAGGGTGCGCCAAGCGCAGCGCGGCGCACCGTTCACGCAACGTCCTGGCAAGGGGAGCCGGTGCGCCTCGCCTTGCTCGGCACACCCTATGAGGGGGCTGTTCCCCGGAGTTCCCGGCAGATCCTCGTAGGACAGCTTTGCTGGCCATCGTTTCTGTAAGCTGACCCCTGACCCTTGACCCCTGGCCCCTGGCCGCTCTCCTCACGGGCAGAGCTCGCCGGTGTTGGCGGGATCCAGGGTGTCGACCAGGGCGAGGGCGGCGTCGAGCCGCACCAGGCCGAAACCGGTCTTCTGGTCACGGATGGGATAGTGGGAGGCGGTCCGGCGCAGGATCTCGCGCACACAGCGGGCTGCGCGCCGGCGATCGTCGGCGAGGTCCGATGGCGTGGCGAGGAGGGCGGCCATCACGTTCGCGGCGGAGCCGGCCACCAGGGGCGAGGCCATGGAGGTGCCGGAGAGGAGCTGGTAGCCGCCTTGCAGGTGGGTGCTATAGATGAACTCGCCGGGGGCGGTGAGCTCGACCTGGTCGTGGTAGCTGGAAAACCCGGCGCGGCCGCTGTCGTCGATCGCCCAGGCGGAGACGCTGATCACCTCGTCGTAGGACGCGGGGTAGAGCTTCTCTTCGCGGTCGGAGTTGCCGGCCGCGGCGACCATGATGACCCCCGCCGCCCAAGCGTCCTCGACCGCGTCCTCCAGGGTGTTGCACTCGCCGGTATCGAAGACAAAGAACTTGCAGGTGGTCCCCAGGGAGAGGTTGATGACGTCGGCGCCGTGGGCGGCGGCGAAGGCGATGCCGTCGGCCACGTCGGCGAGATCGCCGCTGCCGGTGTCGGTCAACACCCGCACGGCCATGATCCGGCCCGGGAAGGGTGCGGCGATGCCGATGCCATTGCCGGTGGTGGCGGCGGCGATCCCGGCCACGTGGGTGCCGTGGCCATTGTGGTCGCGCGGCAAGGTCCCTCCCCCGGTGAGGACCGCACCGTTTACAAGACGTCCGGCCAGGTCGGGGTGACGGTCATCCACGCCGGTATCGATGACGGCAAGGGTGATGGCGTCGTAGGCCTCCTGCGGCAGGTGGCGGGCGCTCGCCTCCACCCCCTCGATCCGGCGGAACCCCCATTGCAGGGTGTAGACGGCCGGGTCGTTGGGGGCGGACAGGGCGTAGACCGGATAGTTGGGCTCGGCGTAGGCCACCAGCGGGTCGGCACGCAATTTGGCGAGGGTGGCCGCCAGGTCCTGGCCGGCCAGGACGAGGCGCTGCACCGGCAGGTAACGCAGCGAGCCGGCGGACACGGTGCCCGTGGCCAGGGCGAGGCTGTGGACGACCGCCGACGTGTGGACGGTGGCGGGCAGGGGCGCGAGGCGCACCAGGACCTCGGTGATCGGTTGCGCCTCCTGGGCCGCGGCCGGCGCGACGAGGACCACGGCGAGGAAGATTGAAAGCCACTGCTTCATCGCGCGACCTCCAGACGCAGGAAAGGATCGGTGAAGGGCTCGGTGATGGCCACCGGCGTGCCCCCCGCCGCCGTGTCCACGCGCCACACGGCGTGGTCGTGGACGAAGAACACGGTGCGGCCGTGGGGGGAGAGGAGGATGGGTCCCTCGCTGGCGTGGCCCGCCCCGATCAGGGCCACCGGCCCGGAGCCGTCGGCCGGCAGGCGCACCGGGACCGTGACTCCATCTCCATCGGCCAGGGGGAGGATGAGCGCCGGCGGATCGGTGAAGGCCCAGCCGCCCGCGCCCAGCCCCCAGTGATCGGGATAGGTTCCCGGGGGCGGGAGGCGGTCCGAGAGGGTCGCGATCGCCCCGGTCTCCAGGTCGAGGAGGTCGAGGCGTTCGTCCTCGCCCGGGTAGACCTCCACCGCCAGGTAGCGGCCGAAGGGCGACAGGGCCGCGAAGCTCGGGGGGAGCTGGAATTGCAGGCGGCCGACGCCGAAGTCATCGGCGCCGAGCTTGCGGATGAGGCGGCCGGTGGCGGGCTCCCAGACACAGATCTTCTCCTCCGGCCCCCGGTCGAAGACGTGGAAGAAGAGGAACCACCGCTCGATCAGGCTCAGGGCTCCGGCGGTCGCCAGACGGCTGGCATCGGCGGAGAACTCCGGATCGCGGTCGAGCTCGAAGACGGAGAAGCTCTTGCGGACGATGCCGAGCAGGATCTCGCCTTCCTCCTCCGGGGTGAGGTTGCGGTCTCCACCTTGGCGATCGCGGAGGTGGAGATCGCTGAACAGATGCGACTCGTCTGCATAGGCGAGGTAGCGCTGGTCGGGGCTGAAGCGGTACTTCCACACCTCCCCCCCGAGGGGCGTGGCCAGCGGGTCGCGGCCGGTGCGGTCCACCTGGCGCAGGACCTGGGCCGAGTCGTCGACGCTCGCCCACACGCCGAGGAAGAGCGACTCCCCGTCCACCTCCCAGGTGGCGCGGGTCACCCGGAAGGCCAGCTCCGGGGTGACGTCGCGTAGCCCGTCCCCGTCCTGGACCCACAGGTGTGAGCCATCGGGGTCGGCGGGGTTGGCCCCCGCCGCCGGGGCGAGGAAGGCGAGTCGCGGATCCCCGGCGCCCCCGGCCCGGCGGGGGTAGACTGCCACCCCCCACATCTCCCCCGCCCGGTCCGGGGCGATCTCCGCCGGTGCCTCCGCCCCGGCGGGGTCTAGGGCGTAGAGGTGGCGCACCCCTGCCTGGTCCGTGGCCCACAGGTAGACGCGGTACGGCCCTTCGCTCCGGGCCGAGTCCCACGGGTAAGCGTCCACCAGGTCGGGGACCGCGTCGTTGTCATCGTCCGGGTCGGCATTGTTTCCGACCTGGTCGCCGTCGTTGTCCGCCTGCTCCTTGGGGTCCTTGGGGAGGGCATCGTTGCAGTCGACCGTGTCGACGCGGCATCGCGCCTCCCACGGGCCGGGGGTGTTGCTCCCGAGATGGTCGTCGGGGATGCGGTCGTCGTCGTCGTCCGGATCATCGGCATCGACCAGTCCATCGGAGTCGGTGTCGGGTCGTGGTTGGCCGCGGATCACGGCGCGCTCGATCTCCGCGTGGCGCTCAGGGCCCACACCATCCGTGGCCGCGCACTCCACCGGGCCGAAGCCGAGGCCCAGGTAGAGCTCGTAGGTCAGGATGCGGTTGGTGCCGTCGGCGGGCACCGGCGTGACGATGTCCTCGACCCGGAAGTGGAGGGTGTCGGCGAAGTAGCCGTGGAGGGTGGCGTGGGGGCCTCGCTCCACGAGGGTGACCGTGCGCTCGACGCGGCGGGTGACGGGCTCACCGGTCTCCGGGGTGTAGGTGAGGTCGGCGGCGTGGTGGTGGGGGACGTCCTGTCGCAGGTCGTCCGGCAACCACAAGAGCGACGGTGAGGCTGTGATCGTGCCACCCGCCACCTCCTGGTTGGCGAAGTAGAAGCCGCTATCGTGCACCACCAGGGTGAAGCCGTAGATGGTGGGGCCGGCGGCGTCGATGCCGAAGAGCAGCACGGGATCGGCCCCCTGGAGGATCTCGGCGTCGCCGAGGAAGGTCCACTCGTCCGCAGCGCCGGTGGGGAAGAAGTCGTGGACGGCGAGATCGTCGTCTTCATCGTTATCGATGCCGAGGATGTCGTCGACGATGAAGTCCGGGAGGATTGACTGGAGGAGATCCTCCACCCGGTTCTCGACAAAGTCGGAGACCTCCTCGATCACGTCGATGGCGGGTAGCCCCTGGCTGTCCACGACCGGCGCCAGGGTGTCGGCGGTGAGCGGGGCCTGCCGGCGTCCCACCGTCACCCGTGCCCCAGATCGCTCCCCTTGCCAGTGCATGGCCACGGCGGCGACCTGGACCGGCGTGCCCGGTACCGCGCCGCCGCTCTCCGGCTCCGTGGACGGTGCAGCAGTCCCCCCCGCGCCCGGCGGTGCGGGCTGCACTACCTCCAGCACCTGCGCCGTCCCGGTCGGATCGTCCCCGCTGCCCCCGCCGCCACTGCACCCGCCGGCGAGGGCGGCCAGTGCCACGAGGAGCGGCCACGTGGCCGAAAGGGTTCGCTTGAGTGTCACGGAGCAGGCGTCGACGCGGACTAACCCCTCAATTATGCCTGTTGTTCCGAGTTCTGCCGCGCGGCGCCAGTACACGGGAGGTCTTGTCGATGCTCTACGAGGATGCCGTTAGCCACAGAAGGGAGGCCCGGCGGCCGATCCGTTTCACCGCGGGCTCGCCGTATCCCCTGGGATGAGCGATCCTACGGGCAGGACAGGTTCCGTTCCGGGAAGCCTGCGGCGACCTTTGCGAGGGAGCGGGGCGGGCAGCACGAGTCGACCATGCCATGAATATTTGCCCGGATTCACTGTGCCCGAGCCGCGTAACGAACGTGGCCGTCGCGGTGGTCGTGCCATGCCTGATCGTCCTGCTGTTCCTGGCTGCGCCGGCGGCTGCCGACCCGGGCACCGCCTACCGGGCGGCCATGGACCTGGCGGCACAGGGGCGAGACCCGGAGGCAATGGCGCGCCTGCGCGGCGCCCTCGACGCGCTCCCGGAGAGGGGCGATCCAGGCGAGTGGCGGGGATGGCTCGCGAGCGCGGCCGCGCTGCTCGACATGCGCCACGACCTGCGTCTCCAGCCGACCTTCACGGAAGCGGCCCCCGCCATCGAGCGGGTGAATGGTTACCTCGCCACCGCGCCGCCCCCGGAGCGGGGCCGGCCGTGGGTGGCGGCGCTATTGGCGGGGGCCATTCCCGGGGCGGGCCACGCCTGGCTCGGGCGGTGGCGTGACGGGGTGAAGGCGGCGACGCTGGTGTGGCCCATATTCGCGCTCACCGCGTGGGCGTGGCGGCGGCGCATGGGGCCGGTCACGGTGTTCTTCGCGACGGTCACCGTGTGGCTATGGTCCGGCACCGCCTTCTCCGCCTACTCCCTCGCCCGTCGCGGTGACCTCCACGCCTACCTTGCCTGGTGGCAGGGGGTGTGGCAGGCGAGTGGCCTGCCGGGGCGTCCGTGGTGAGGGCTACGGTCCTGCTCTACGCGGCGCTGGCGGCGGCGAGCCTGCCCGTGGCGTGGCTATGGGACCTCGCCGGTCTGCCGCCCCTCGCCCCGGTCGCCTTCCCGATCCAGTTCTACCAGCGGGTGATCGGCCCGGTGGACGGCCGGCGTTGCCCCGCCAACCCGGTGTGCTCCGCGTACGCGCGCCAGGCGATCGAGCGCCACGGGGGCCTGGTGGGATCGTGGTTGGTGATAGATCGCCTAATCCACGAGGAGGGCGACTTGCGCGAAGGAGAGCGGGTGCGCGTCGACGGTGCGCGCCGGCTGAACGACCCGCTCGGTCACAACGACTTCTGGCTACGGGATGAGCGAGGGTAAGGCGGGTGGCCCCGAGGCGACTCACGGGGAGACGGAGCGACGCGTGAGCTTGCCCGAGAGGGTCAAGCCTGCGCGCGGCGCGATGAAGGGTAGTGCCCAGCGCAAAAGGGGCACGACGCGGACAAAGACCACGGATGCGAAGCCGTGCGCGCAGGCGGTGACCGGCGGCGGCACCTCGCGGGTGTAGTAGGTCCAGCAGTAATGGCTCGTTCCCCAGGTTTCGAGGAAGACCCCGAGCAGGCTGCCTGCGACCAACAGCACCACGTCGCGTCGCGGCGTGCGGCCGCTGATCGTGACGACCACCATCAGTCCGATCATCCCCTGGGTGATTGGGGAGCCCATGGTCGGCCACGCAAAGCGGGTCATGGTCGCGACGAAGACCGGAAGGGCGATCCAGTACGGCAGGCGCCATCTGGGCTCCCCCCGTGGCGCAAACCGGTCGAGCGCGCGGTAGATACGGTCGATCGCCAGGGTCGACACCGGCCAGGCGACGAGGATCCAGAGGGGTGGCCGTTCACGGGTGAAGTACACCCACAGGCCAGTGTGGGTGCCCCACCATTCGATGGTCAGCCCGCCCGCCATGGCCACCAGGGCGAGGGGTAGGTCCTTCGCGGGCTGCGGGTCCCAGCACAGCATGGCGATCATGAAGAGCCAGATGGCCACGAACCATCCGTCGACCACGAAGCGGTTCAGGTAGAGAAGCTTCCACCAGATGGTGCCCACAGCCGCGAAGGCGGTGAACAGGACCGCCAACACCACCAAGCTGCGGCGGTTATAGCCGTTGGTCAGCCAGCGGTTCATCGGGTTACGGATAGCCTGGCGGTAGATTGCCGTCCAGCAGCGCCTCCAAGGCCTGGTCGAGGCCGTAGACCGGCGGGTAGGTCAGGCGGCCGAGGTTCCTCGTACGGGTCTTCACAGTCAGCGCGGCAATGCTGCTCGCGCTATGCTCGCGAGGCGATCGCGGCCCACGGCCTGCTGATCGGTCCTGGCTTCCCCGCGACCGGCTGATCCACGAGGCAGGAGATTCGCGGGCGGGGCAGTGGGTGGTGGTAGCGGGCCAGCGCCGCCTCGACGATCCCCTGGCGCACAACGACTCCTGGCTGCGCCGGTGAGGGGCGGCTGGACCACGCGAGGCGCCACGCCGGTCACGGCAGGCACTGGTAGGTCTCGGCCAGCTCCAGGGCGCGATCGATGCGCACCAGGCCGAAGCCGGTGTGATCATCCTGCCCCGCGCGGAACACGTCCTCGGCGCTATCGTGGAGGATCTCGCGCACGCAGCCCGCGGCCTGTAGGGGAGGGAGCGTCGGGTCGCTCTCCACGAGCTCGGCGTACACCGCGGCGGCGGTGCCGGCCACCATGGGGGCGGCCATGGAGGTGCCGTCGAGGAGCTGGTAGCCGCCCTGGAGGAAGGCGCTGTAGATCTTCTCCCCCGGGGCAGTGAGCTCCACCATCGGACCACGGGTGGAGAAGTCGGTGATGTCGTTGTCGGCGTAGGACCAGGCGGAGACGGCGATCGCCTCCCCGTAGGCCGCCGGGTAGGTGGGGGTCGTTTTGCCCGAGTTGCCGGCCGAGGCCACGATGACCACACCCGCTGTGGCCGCGGCGTCGATCGCGTCTTTTAGGGTCAGCGAGTCGTCCGGGGACCCGAGGGAGAGGTTGATCACCCGGGCGCCGTGGACTCGCGCGTAGTCGATGCCACTCGCCACATCGGCGGTGGTGCCGGTGCCGGTATCGTCCAGCACCCGTACGGCCATGATCTTGCCCAGGAACGGAGCGGCGATCCCCAGGTCGTTGAAGGTCGTGGCCGCGGCGATGGCCGCCACGTGGGTACCATGGCCGTATCCGTCCCGCGGCAGCGAGTCGTTCGCGACGTAGTCCCACCCGGGTACCAGGCGCCCGGCGAGCTCCGGATGGCGTTCGTCCACCCCCGTGTCGACCACCGCCAGGATCAACGGGCTGGATTCCAGATGGCGGATGGCGGCCAGGGCCTGGGGTCCGCCGGCGCGGCGGAAGCCCCACTGGTAGCTGTAGAGGGCCGGGTCCAGTGGGGCGCCGAGGGCGTAGACGGGGTAGTTGGGCTCGGCGTAGGCGATGCGCGGGTCGGCGCGCAGGCGCGCCAGGGTGGCGTCGAGGTCCTGGCCGTCCAGGGCGAGCCGGGCCACCGGGCGGTACTCCAGGGTGCCCACGGCGCGGGTGCCGGTGGTCGCCGCGAGATTCGTCGCCAGGGTGGTGGCCTGGAGGGACGTGACCGCCGCCGGCAACCCCACCAGGACCTCGGTGATGGGGCGTTGTCCCTCCTGGGCCCCCGCGGAGATGGGGACGAGGAGGAGCAGGAGAAGGCACAGGGTGCGGATCATCGGGCGACCTCCAGGCGGAGCTCCAGGCCGGTGAACTCGCCGTGGGTGAGGGGGGTGAGACCGCCGCCGTCGGCCTGGACCCGCCACACGGTGTCGTCCTCGACGAAGAACACGGTGCGGCCGGTGGGGGAGAGGAGGATGGGGCCGTCGCTGTGGTGGTCGATGCTCACTAGGCCGATCGGTGGTGCACCATTGGTCGTCAGGCGCGTGGGACGGATGGTGCCGTCGGTCCCGGTGAGGGGGAGGATCACGGACGGCGGGTTGCCCAAGGACCATCCCCCGGCATGCTTGGCCCAGTGGGAGGCAAGGGTTGTCGGGTCGGGCAGCTTCGCCGCGATCGTCGGTTTCGCCCCGGTATCCAGATCGATCGCCACGAGGTGGCCACCGGCGCCATCGTAGATCTCGACCACGATCCAGCGGCCCAGGGCCGAGATGGCCGGAAATCCCTGGGGGAGCTGGAACTGGGACTCCCCCACCGAGAAGTCGGACGCGGCCACGCGGCGGATGGTCTTCCCCGTCGCCGTATCCAGGACCGAAATGATGGTCTCCGGCGTTTCGGGGATCACGGAGTAGCAACCCAGCGTCTGTGGACGTCGCGTGCCCGCGATCGCCAGGCGGGTGCCGTCCGCGGAGAACTCCGGGGTGCGGTCCAGGTAGAAGATGGCGCTCCCCGCGGAGAGATCCGGCGTGATGTTATCTATGTCGCCGGTCTCGCGATCCAGGAGGAGTAGACCGGAAGGGGGGGTGGTGCCGGTCGTGGTGCTATTGGCATACGCGAGGAGCCGCTGATCCGGGCTGAAGCGCGGCTGCCAGACCGGCCCACTGACGACGGATGCGGGTGGGGTGCGGCCGAAGCGATCGACCTCCTGGATGACCATGCGCGGTGATGGATCGTGCTCGCCACGGGTGAAGAAGATCGACTCGCCGTCGTTGCGCCACACCGCGCCGGTCAAAGGCACCTGGAGGCCGGGGGTGAGGTCACGCATCCCGTCCTCGTCCGTGGCCCACAGATGGGAACCCTCCAGGTCGGTGGGGGTGAAACCCATGGCGGGGGAGAGGAAGGCCAACCGGCGCGGCATCACCTGTCCCGGCAGACCGGGGTGGACCGTGAGATCCCACAGCTCGCCCGGCCGGTCCGGATCCGGCGCGGGGATCTCTGTGCTGGTACCGTCGTCCGGATCGATGGCGTAGAGGCGGCGGCTCCAGTCCGCCGGGTCGGTCGCCCACAGATAGACCTGATACGGTCCCTCGCTCACCGTCGCGTCGAACGGGGCGAAGTCGATCGCGTCCGGGACGCCGTCATTGTCGTCGTCCGGGTCGGCGCGGTTGCCGGCACCGTCGCCGTCGAAGTCCGCCTGCTCCGTGGGGTCGAAGGGCAGGGCGTCGTCACAGCCCACCGTGTCCATGGTGCACGGGTGGTCGCCGGCGACGCCGGAGCCGTCACCGTCATCGTCGACGCCGTCGTTGTCGTCGTCCGGATCGGCGTTATTGCCGATGCCGTCGCCGTCGGCGTCCATCTGCTCGGTAGAATCGAAGGGCAGGGCGTCATCACAGGCGATGACATTCACCGTGCAGCGATGGTCACCATCCACCCCGTCGTGATCACCGTCGTCGGCGACGCCGTCGTTGTCGTCATCCGTGTCGCACCGGTCGCCGAGGCCGTCCGCGTCGTGGTTCGCCTGGTCCGGGTTCGCCAGGAGCGGGCAATTGTCCGTCACGTCTGGCGCGCCGTCGTTGTCGTCGTCCGGATCCGCGTTGTTGCCGATGTGGTCGCCGTCGAGGTCTGCCTGCTCTGTGGGGTCGAGCGGCAGGGCGTCGTCACACCCCACCGTGCCGATGGTGCACGGGTGGTCCCCGGCGACGCCGGAGCCGTCACCGTCATCGAGGACGCCGTCGTTGTCGTCGTCCCGATCACACGCATCGCCCAGCCCGTCGTCATCGAAGTCTGCCTGGTCGTGGTTGGAGAGGCGCGGGCAATTATCGTACACGTCCACCGCACCGTCGTCGTCCGTGTCGGGAAGATCGCGCCCCCCCACCACGGCGCGTTCGATCTCGGTGTCGCGGGTGGCGACGCCGGCGGCCGCGGAGCATTACACCGGGCCGAAGGCACGGGCGAGGTAGATGTCATAGGAGATGGTGCAGGAGTCGTCCGGCGCGACGAAATCGCACGACTCGTCGTCGTCCGTGTTGGTGATCGGATAGGCCGCTCCCGGAGTCACCGTGTCGACGACATGAAAATGGAGAACATCGTCGAAGTAGCTGTAGGTGGTGGAGTGGGGCCCCTTCTCGATCAGGGTGACGGTGCGTTCAAGGTGGAGGGTACGCGGCGTCGATCCGTCGCTCGGGGTGTACGTGAGGTCGCCCGCGGTTTGGTGATCGCGCCCGACTCGGAGGTCGTTGGTGAGCCACAACAGGGGGTGTTCGGACGGCGCGGTGATCGTCCCGCCCGCCACCTCCTGATCGGCGAACGACAGGCCACCACTCGTGGCCACCAGGGTGAAGCCCCAGGGATTCTGGTCGGTGGGGTCGAGGCCGAAGAGCAGGACCGGATCGGCGCCCTGGAGGATCTCGGCATCGTCCAGGAAGGTCCACTGGTCGTTGTCGCCCGCGGGGAAGTAGTCGGCGAGGCTCGGGCCATCGCTGCCCCCCCCGCCCCCGCCCCCGAACAGGTCGCCGATCCAGCCGAAGGGCGCGGTGAAGAAGTCGAAGATCCCCGAGGTGGTGACTAGCGCCTCGCTGACCGTGGTCTCGGAGATCGCTCTTCCGTGACGGCCGATGGTGGTGCGCCGGCCATCGCGCTCGCCCTGGTAGTGGATCGCGGCCGCCGCGACCTGGGCGGCCGGTGGGTCCGGGACGCCGGTGGGCTCGTCCGCGGGCGGAGCCGGCCGGAGCACTTGTAGAACCGCCCCGGCGGAGTCGGGTTCCCCGCCCCCGCCTCCCCCACCGCCGCAGGCGGTGCACAGGACCAGGGCAGTGACCAACCAGGGGTAGTGACGGGACATCGGCGGCATCCAGGGTGGGGTGAGAGGGCGCGCACCTTGGACGGGGCAGCGCATCTACGCCAGTCCAAAGTTGTTATTTTTGTCTTGTTTATGATCGGAAGTGTCAATAATTAGGCCGTGCCCATAGGGCAAGCGTGGTCAAACGGCGCATCGTGGCGGCGTCGGCCTGACGCGACTCCATGCGCGAAATTCTTCTCCCCCGATGCCGCGCCACTCCACACGGGACCGCCGCCTGCACCACCGGCCGGGACCGCGAGCGTGGCCCGTGATGCGGGACACGGGTCCCCCTTACCCCGACCACGGATCGGGTGGCCGATCGGTCGTCCTACCGGCGGGAAGGTGACGCGCCTCCCATGGCGATTTCCCAATAATTATAGACCGCGGCTTTCGCGGCTCGCAGGGTGCCGGGCCGACGATCCGGGCGGATGTGCCTCACCTTGACAGGGCGGAGGGGCGTTGCTAGGGTGACGACCCGCGCGCAGACGGAGTTTCCCTTTTTGTTTCAGTGAGTTAACGCCCGGCGGTCGACCTCCGCGGCGACTCGTCGATGGCCCAGCCGCTCACCTTTCAAGAGGTCATCCTCCGCCTCCAGACCTTCTGGGGCGCGCGCGGCTGTGTGCTCACCCAGGGGTACGACCTGGAGGTGGGGGCCGGGACCTTCAACCCCCACACCTTCCTGCGCGTCCTTGGCCCGGAGCCGTGGCGGACCGCCTACGTGGAGCCGTCGCGCCGGCCCACGGACGGGCGCTACGGGGAGAATCCGAACCGCTTGCAGCACTACTTCCAGTTCCAGGTGGTCCTCAAGCCCTCGCCCCTGGAGGTGCAGGACCTCTACCTCGAGTCGTTGCAGGTGCTCGGGATCGACCCCCTGGCCCACGACATCCGCTTCGTCGAGGACGATTGGGAATCGCCTACCCTGGGCGCCGCCGGGCTGGGCTGGGAGGTGTGGCTGGACGGCATGGAGGTGACCCAGTTCACCTACTTCCAGCAGGTGGGGGGGGTCGAGCTGACGCCGGTGTCGGTGGAGCTGACCTATGGCCTGGAGCGGATCTGCATGTACCTGCAGGGGGTCGACTCGGTCTTCGACCTCGCCTGGACCCCGGAGGTGACCTACGGCGAGGTCTACCATCAGAACGAGGTGGAGTGGTCCGGTTACAATTTCAACGTCGCCGACGTGGCCATGAACCAGCGGCTGTTCGACGACTGCGAGCGCGAGGCGGTTGTGGCCCTGGCCGCCGGGCTGGTCCTGCCGGCCTACGACTTCGTCCTCAAGTGCTCCCACTGCTTCAACATGCTCGATGCCCGGGGGGCGATCTCGGTCACGGAGCGGGTGGGCTACATGGCCCGGGTCCGGGCGCTGGCCCACCGGGTCGCCCAGGCCTACCTGGCCAGACGCGAGGCCCTCGGCTTCCCGCTGCTCAAGCAGCCGCAGGACGTGGCGTGAAACTGCTTAACGCAGAGGCGCAGCGGCGCAGAGGCGCAGAGGGCGACGTCGCGCTCCCCAAATCGCGCGTGGCACCTACAGCGGTGCTGCTCCCGAATCTGTGTCCATCTGTATTCATCTGTGGTTTCCACAAAAAAGACGCGATTTTCGCGTCTCTGCGCCTCTGCGCCTCTGCGTTGAAAATCGGTGTAGGCACCATGGTGGGGGTAGCCGGTGCCTGAGTTGTTGCTGGAGATCGGGGTCGAGGAGGTGCCGGCGAGCTATATCGCCCCGGCGGTGCGGGATCTGGGTGAGCGGCTCATGGCGCTCTTGGCGGAGCTGCACATCGAGGCGGAGGTCCTGACCACCTACGAGACGCCGCGGCGGCTGGCCGTGCACGTCGCGCACGTGGCCGCTACCCAGGCGAGCCGCGAGGTGGAGCGTCGCGGGCCGGCGGTGGCCGCGGCCTACGACGCCGGCGGCAAGCTGACCCAGGCGGGGCAGGGGTTCCTCCAGGGGGCCGGCGCGAGCGAGGCGGACCTGATCCGCATCCCCGGCAAGAAGGGCGACTACGTCGGCGTGCGGCTGAACGAAGGGGGCGGCCACACCCCCGACTTGCTGGCGAGACACCTGCCGAGGCTGATCGCCGCCCTCACCTTCCCCAAGGCCATGCGCTGGGGCAACGGCACCTGGCGGTTCGCGCGGCCGGCGCACTGGATCCTCGCCGTGTTCGCCGGTGCCGTCGTTCCCTTCGAGGTGGACGGGCTGGCGTCGTGCGGCACCACCCGTGGCCATCGCTTTCTCGCCCCGGCGGCCGTGGCCGTGAACGGGCTTGACGGCTATTTGAAGACGTTACGTGCGGCGTCGGTGGAGCCAGATCCGGTGGCCCGGGCCGCGGCGATCCGGGCGCGGGCCGAGGCCCTGGGGGCCGCGGTCGGGGGCCGCACCGTGGTCGATCCCGACCTGCTCGACGAGGTCGCCCACCTGGTGGAGCACCCGGGGTGCGTGATCGGCCGGTTCGACGACGACTTCCTCGCGGTGCCGCGGGAGGTGCTCGTCACCTCCATGGCGAAGAATCAGCGCTACTTTCCGGTGGAGGACGGTGACGGCAAGCTCGTGCCGTCGTTCGTGGCGGTGACCAACTCGCCGGAGGCGGCGGCCGACAACGTGCGTGCGGGCAACGAGCGGGTGCTGCGTGCGCGCCTGGCCGATGCCCGCTTCTTCTGGGACGAGGACCGCAAGTGCCCCCTCCACGCGCGGCGCGCCGACCTGGACCACGTCGCCCTCCACGAGCGGCTCGGCAGCGTCGGGGCGAGGGCGGCGCGGATGGAGGCCCTGGCGGTGGAGATGGCGGCGGCCGCCACCGCGGTGGGCGAGGGCGAGATCCGCCGCGCCGTACGCCTCGCCAAGGCCGACCTCACCACCCACATGGTGATCGAGTTCCCCAGGCTGCAAGGGGTGATGGGTCGCCACTACGCCGCGGGCGACAACGAGCCGGCCACCGTGTGCCAGGCGATCGAGGAGCACTACTGGCCGCGCTTCGCCGGCGACCGGCTGCCGGCCACCGACCTCGGGCGGCTGGTGGCGGTGGCGGAGCGGCTGGATGCGGTGTGCGGTGGATTTGCGGTGGGCCTCATCCCGAGCGGCTCGCAGGACCCCTTCGGCCTGCGCCGCGCCGGCCTCGGCCTCATCCAGATCTGGCTCGACGGCGGCTGGGACCTCGACCTCTGGCCGTGGATCGACCGCGCCCTAGCGCTCCTGGCCGAGGGCGGCGTGGCGGTGGCGGCCGAGGCCCGCGATCAGGCACGCGACTTCCTCGGCCAGCGCCTCCACCACGCCCTGGTCCAGGAGGGGCTGCCCGAGGACGTGGTGCGGGCGGTGCTCGCCATGGGTAGCCGCCACCCGCTGCATGACCGCGCCCGGGCCCAGGCCCTCGCGGCGTTGCGCGCGGAGCCGACCTTCGAAGACTTCGCCCTCTCCTTCAAGCGGGTCCAGCGGATCATTCCCGCCGACTTCGTCGCCACCCCGGAGGTGGACGGCGCCGTCCTGGTGGAGGCGGCCGAGCAGGCCCTGCTGGCGGAGCAGCGGCGCGTGGATCGTGAGGTGGCGCCCCTGCGGGCTGCCGGCGATTATGGCGCGATCCTTGCCCACCTGGTTACACTCCGCCCCGCCGTGGACCGCTTCTTCGACGACATCCTGGTCATGGCCGAGGAGCCCGACCTGCGTACCGCCCGCCTCTCCCTCCTGTGTCGTGTCCGCGCCCTGTTCGACGGCATCGCCGACCTGAGCCAGCTCGCGGTGGGGAGCTGATCGACGCCCTGCCCCCATCGCCGGTGCAGCCGGCTCTTACTCCTGTTGATTGATCGCCGGTGCAACCGGCTCCTACCTGATTGAGGGAGGCATCACCCGTGAGTGACTCCAACTACGTCTATCTATTCGCGGATGGCAAGGCCGAGGGCCGGGGCAACCAGAAGGAGCTCCTCGGCGGCAAGGGCGCCGGGCTCGCGGAGATGACCAACCTGGGCATACCGGTCCCGGCCGGCTTCACCATCACCACCGAGGTGTGTACCTACTACTACGACCACGACAAGCAATACCCGGCGGAGCTGTGGGACCAGGTCCTGGAGGCGATGCGCAAGGTGGAACAGTCCATGGGCCACCGCTTCGGCGATGCCGCGGATCCCCTCCTCCTGTCGGTGCGCTCCGGGGCGCGGGTGTCGATGCCGGGGATGATGGACACGGTGCTCAACCTCGGCCTCAACGACGAGACGGTCCAGGGGTTGATCGCCAAGTCGGGAAATGAGCGGTTCGCATGGGACGCCTACCGGCGCTTCGTCACCATGTTCGGCGATGTCGTGCTCGGCGTGCCGCATGCCTCCTTCGAGGCGGTCCTGGAGGCGAAAAAGCAGGATGTGGGGGCGGTGGTCGACACGGATCTCGACGCGCGCCACCTGCGCGAGCTGATCGCGCCGTACAAGGTGCTGGTGAAGAAGGTCACCGGCAAGCCCTTCCCGGAAGATCCCATGGATCAGCTCCGCGCCGGGATCAACGCCGTGTTCGACTCGTGGAACGTGCCGCGTGCCATCACCTACCGCAAGCTGAACGGCATCCCCGGCGACTGGGGTACGGCGGTGAACGTCATGTCCATGGTGTTCGGCAACCGCGGCGAGACCTCCGGTACCGGCGTCGCCTTCACCCGCGATCCGTCCACCGGCGAGCGGCGCTTCTTCGGCGAGTACCTGGTGAATGCTCAGGGGGAGGACGTGGTCGCCGGCATCCGCACCCCCCTACCGATCGCCGAGCTGGAGACCCAGATGCCGGCGATCTACGGCGAGCTGGTGGCGATCTACCGGCGGCTGGAGGACCACTACAAGGACATGCAGGACATCGAGTTCACGGTCGAGGAGGGCAAGCTCTACATGCTCCAGACCCGCACCGGCAAGCGCACCGCCCAGGCCGCGGTGCGCATCGCGTGCGAGATGGTCGACGAGGGGATGATCGATGCGGCCACCGCGGTCAAGCGGGTGGCGCCGGAGCAGCTCGACCAGCTCCTCCACCCGCGCATCGATACCAGCCAGGCGCTCGAGGTCCTGGCCAAGGGGCTGCCGGCCAGCCCGGGGGCAGCGGTGGGCGAGGTGGTGTTCACCGCCGAGCGCGCCATCGAGGAGGCGGCCAAGGGCCGCGCGGTGGTCCTGGTGCGCGCCGAGACCTCGCCCGACGACGTGGGCGGCATGCACGCGGCCCAGGGCATCCTCACGGCCCGTGGCGGTATGACCAGCCACGCGGCGGTGGTGGCCCGTGGCATGGGCAAGTGCTGCGTGGCCGGGTGCTCGGCCATCTCGGTGGATGCGGAGCACCGGCGGTTCACCGTCGGCGGTCGGGTGATCCAGGAGTTCGAGACCATCAGCCTCAACGGCTCCACCGGCGAGGTGATCGCCGGCGCCGCGCAGCTCATCGTCCCGGAGCTGTCCGCCGACTTCGAGAAGCTCATGAAGTGGGCGGACGAGTTCCGCACCCTGAAGGTCCGCACCAATGCCGACACCCCGGAGGATGCGCGGAATGCCGTGTCGTTCGGGGCGGAGGGCATCGGCCTGTGCCGCACGGAGCACATGTTCTTCGGCGAGGAGCGGCTGCCGGTGGTGCAGGAGATGATCCTGGCGGAGGACGAGGCGGCGCGGCGCGTGGCCCTGGCCAAGCTGCTGCCCTTCCAGCGTGACGACTTCGTCGGCCTGTTCCGCGCCATGGGGGCGCGGCCGGTCACCATCCGCCTGCTCGATCCGCCCCTGCACGAGTTCCTGCCGTCACGCGAGGGGCTGATTGAGGAGATCGCCGTCCTGCGCGCCACCCACGGCGACGCGGCCGTGCTCAAGGAGCGGGAGGGGCTGCTCGCCAAGGTCAACCGGTTGCACGAGATCAATCCCATGCTCGGCCACCGCGGCTGCCGCCTCGGCATCTCCTACCCGGAGATCTACGAGATGCAGGTGGAGGCGATCTGCGCCGCCGCGGCGATGATCCGCAAGGAGGGGGCGGAGATCACCCCCGAGATCATGATCCCCCTGGTGGGGATCACCGCCGAGTTCACCTATCTGAAGAAGCGAGTGGTGGCCGTGGCGGAGCGGGTGATGGCGCGCGAGGGGGTGCGGTTCGAGTACCTGATCGGCACCATGATCGAGATCCCCCGCGCGGCCCTCACCGCGGACCAGATCGCGCGCGAGGCGGAGTTCTTCTCCTGCGGCACCAACGACCTCACACAGATGACCTTCGGCTACTCGCGCGACGACGCCGGCATCTTCCTGCCGGAGTACGTGGACAAGAAGATCCTGCCGGAGGACCCCTTCCAGGTCCTCGACCGGGAGGGGGTGGGGCAGCTCATCCAGATGGCGGTGGAGCGGGGCCGTGCCACCCGGCCCGACCTCAAGGTGGGGATCTGCGGCGAGCACGGCGGCGAGCCGTCGTCCATCGCCTTCTGTCACCAGGCCGGGCTGGACTACGTGAGCTGCTCACCCTTCCGGGTGCCGATCGCCCGCCTGGCCGCGGCCCATGCCGCACTGGCGGCAGGCCGGTAACGGTGGGCGGCGACGGCCGACTCATTTATTCCTCATCCGCAGCCATGCGGGCACCGATGAGGGCGCGTATCCGTATCTTTGGAGGCCTCCGATGTTCACCAAGGCAGATAAGTTCCAAGACGTGCAGCGCATCCCGTCGCGCGATGACGAGTTGCGCGATCAATTCCCTCGCTCCCAGCCGCACCCCGCTCGCTCCTTCGAGTCGGCCCCGGTGATGCGTATCGGCAAGACCGTGGTGGTCAAGGGGGAGGTGAGCGCGACAGAGGATGTGCTGATCCTCGGTCGCGTCGAGGGCAACATCGTCGTCCGGGACCACACCCTCACCATCGGCAAGGGTGCCGTGATCGAGGCCGAGATCAAGGGACACTCCGTGGTGGTCGAGGGGCAGGTGACCGGTAACGTGGAGGCGACGGAACAGCTCGAGATCAGCGCCGACGGCGTGGTCATCGGCGACGTCAGAACGCCCTCCCTGGTCATTCGCGACGGCGCTACCCTCAAGGGGAGCGTCGACATGGACGCCGATCGCCCGCGGCCCGTGCCCAAGCCGCCCGCGGAGCCGAAGGAGGAGAAGGAGGAGAAAAACTCCCCCTTCAAACGTGCCCGTAATGCCGAGGAACAGGCGGCAGCCACGTAGCCCGCCCCGTGCTTCTCGTGCCCAACGTAAGACCGCCGGGTGGGGTGCCCCCACCCGGCGTTTTTTTTGGAAAGAACGTTCGGGTCTTCCAGCGATATGGGTCGCGGCCCCTTTGGGATCGCCAATCACGATCCTCCACACCGCCTTCCTTCCGGATCGCGCGCCCCGCCGCGGACCAGGAGGAGCAGGGGCCGGTGCCGCAGCCGCTGCTCATTTATTTCTCATCTCGTCGAGTCGGTGTGTCGATCAGGTTGGAGTCTATCCTCCAGGAGGTCGCCCATGTTCAGCAGAGCCGACAAGTTTCAAGACGGACAGCGGCCCGAGCACGAGCTCCGCGACCAATTCCCGCGCTCCCAGCCCCATCCCGCCCGATCTTTCGAGAACTCCTCTTCCCCGATGCGCATCGGCAAGACGGTCACCATCAAAGGCGAGGTGACGGCCGCCGAGGACATGGTCATCTACGGGCGCGTGGAAGGGACGCTCACCGTCAAGGAGCGCCACACCCTGACCATCGGCAAGGGCGCGATTATTGAGGCGGAGGTGGTGGCCCACTCGGCGGTCGTCGAGGGGCACGTGACCGGCAACGTCCAGACCGCGCAGCAACTCGAGATCAGCCCCGACGGGGTTATCCTTGGCGACGTCCGGACCCCCTCCCTGGTGATCCGCGACGGCGCCACCCTCAAGGGCAGCGTCGACATGGATGCCGCGCGGCCCAAGCCGGAGGAGGCCAAGCAGCAGGAGCAGGTCGCCCCCAGCGACGGCAAGGCCCCTGTCTCCAAGGGAGGGCGGCAGCCGCGAGAGAAGGTCCCGGTGGCCTGAGAACCCGACGCGTCGACGCACGAAGCCACCGGGCGGTGTCTCGCCCGGTGGCTTTTTGTCGTCCTCGGTCTCGGGGGTCACGTCTCGAGGGTCAGTTCTTGAAATGGAAGGTCAGGCGCGGGATGCGATGATTCAAGATCCGACCGCATATTGCGACCCCGATGATTCAAGATCCGACCCCATATTGCGCCACAGTCCCCGCCGGCGTTCCGCTCCGCAGGGGCTCTCCCTTCAGGATGGATACCAGACGTTGTCTGTTATGATCCGGATGGAAATCGACCGGCGGCGGAATGTCTCGCCTGATCGTACGCGGAGCAGGTCGGGGCCAGTGCGCGGCAGGTGTGCCACGCAGATTCCATCGGCGTGAGGGGAGTGGAGGGGTTCGTGAACCGTAGGTTGACGTTCAACATCTGGATGGGAGCCGTTCAGGTAACGGCCGTCGCGGTCGCCGGGACCATCCTCTACGGTGTGCTGCATCGCAGTGAGCGCGACCACGTTGTCGAGACGGCGAACCTGCTGATGGCGGCCGCGGAGGCCACGCGGGCCTATACGACCGCGTTCATCAAGCCGCAACTCGACAAGCGCCTCGAAATCGAATTCCTTCCGCAGACCGTTCCTGCTTTCGCGGCAACCGAAACGATCGCTGCGCTGCGAGAGCAGTTTCCCGAATACACCTACAAAGAGGCGACACTCAATCCAACCAACCCGCGTGACCGGACCAGTGACTGGGAGGCGGACCTCGTGAACGCCTTCCGCGCGGACGCGGCGCAAAGCCAGATCTTCGGCGAGCGCATGCAGGGGCCGATAGCGACGCTGTATCTCGCCAAGCCGATCAAGGTCAGCAATCCCGGATGCCTGGCCTGTCACAGTACGCCGGCGGCGGCGCCCGCATCGATGATCAGGCTCTACGGTGAAGTGGGCGGCTTTGGCTGGAAGCTGGACGAAATCATTGGTGCACAGATCGTATCGGTGCCGCTGTCGACTTCCGACGAGGCCGCGGACCGGACATTTGTCATCGTCATGGGCGCGCTGGTGCTGCTGGCCGTCCTGGCGCTTACGGTTGGAAATCTGCTGATCGGAAGATCCGACGCGGGCAAAGCAATCTGAACGAAGCGACAGCCATTGTGCATAGCGTCCGGCATTGTCAGCCCATCACCGACCGTCTCACGCCCGATTCCCGGTCGCCGCGTGTGGCGCAGAGGCTATGCCAAGTTTCGTGCGCCATCCTGATACTGGCCACCCTGTGGGCGGTCTGTGCCGGTGCAGCGGAGGGCACGGGAGCGGCCTCCGCGACCGCGCCCGAATCGGGAATGGCGCGCGAGCATCGCATCGCGCTGGTCATCGGCAATGGAAACTACAGGTCCGCGCCGCTCGTGAATCCCGTCAACGACGCCCGGGCGATGAGCGAGGCCCTGCGATCCGTGGGTTTTCGGGTCACCCTGCTCGAAGATGCCACGCTCCGACAGATGTTCATCGCGGCGCGGGAGTTCGGTGACACGCTGCAGCAGGGTGGCGTCGGGCTGTTCTTCTATGCCGGCCACGGGATGCAGATCAAGGGACGCAACTATCTGATTCCCATCGGCACCGATATCCAGCGCGAGGACGAGGTGTCCTTCAACGCATTCGACGCGGGGCTATTGCTGGAAAAGATGGAGGCGGCGCGCAGCCGCGTGAACATCGTCATCCTCGATGCCTGCCGCAACAATCCGTTTTCCCGCAGCTTCCGCTCGTCCAGCCAGGGCCTGGCGCAGATGGATGCACCGATCGGTTCGTACGTGTCGTTTGCCACCGCGCCGTCCAAGCTCGCCAGCGATGGCAAGGATGGTAACGGGCTTTACACCCAGCATTTGCTCGCCGCGATGCGCACGCCCGGGCTGAAGATCGAGGACGTGTTCAAGCGTGTGCGTGTCGGGGTGATGAGCGATTCCAAAGGGCAACAAATCCCCTGGGACAACTCGTCGCTGATGGGTGATTTCTATTTCACGCCGCCCGAACTGGCGGCAACAACGGCCACTTCCCTCGCGGAATCACACGGCGCCGCTCGCAACGCCGTCCCCGCCTCGCCGCCACGAACCGCCGCCGCCGAGGACGGGATCGCGCCGAGCGCAGACACAACACCCGCGCCAACGCTCGTCCCGACTGCCGACAAGAAGGTGCTCCTGGCGAAGGTCCCACCCAGTTCCCCTCCAGCGACCTCGCCCAAGGTCGACTCCAAGACCGATGAAGAAGCCCTCGCCGCGCTGTATCGGAAGGGAATGGATGCGAAGCGCCGCGGCGATCTCGTCACTGCCGCCGACGCATTGGCCCGGGCCGCGGAGGGTGGTCACGCGGGGGCGGGATACGAGATGGGCCTGCTGCTGAAGGTCGGCCGCAAACCCATCATGCAGGATCTTCCCCGGTCGCAGCGCTTCTTCCTGCTGGCCGCCGAAGGGGGGAACATGCCGGCCCAATACGAAGTGGCGCAAATGTTCGCCCAGGGCGTGGGCGTCGCCCGGAATTGCACGCAGGCGGCCGCTTGGGCGCGCAAGGCTGCCGAGGCAGGATCGCCCGACGCGGCAGTGCTTCTGGGGGAGCTCAACCTCGCCGAGTGCGGTGGTGCGAAGAATCCGCAGGAAGCCGCGCGCTGGTTTCGGGTGGCCGCAGACAAGGGTCTGGCAAAGGCGCAATTCTCGCTGGGTGTCCTGTACATGAACGGCGATGGCGTGCCAAAAGATCTGAAGGAGGCGCGCAAATGGCTCACCGCGGCGGCGAGCAAGGGCAACACTACCGCGCGATTTTATCTACGTCGGCTTGAAAATTAGCATGGGGCACCGGCGTTGATACCGGCGGAATTGCGCACCTCACGGAGCGATCAGTTGCACCGCCCCGTATCCAGAACGGAAAACGCCTGCTATTAAGTAGACAGAAAAACTAACCTTTTTCGCAGGATAAGGGGGGTGCATCGTTGAATCTCACGCGCCGCATCGTCACCACGCTAGTCACAGTCGCATTATCCGCCGCCGGGTGTGCCGGTGATCGCGCCAACCATTCGGATGATGCCGCTAGCCTCGACAAGGAGATGGCGGCGGCCGCCAAGAGGGACGCGGCGGCCGCGAGGCTCGCAGAATCGAAGCAGATCACCTTTATCAATTCGCAGGTCTTCGACAACAACCTGTCGAAGGCGATGGAGTCCCAGGTCGGCGAGATCGTCGTGGAGGTGGCGTCGCGCTTCTCCCTCGATGTCCTGCCGGAGAGGGTCGAAGGGTGGTTGGTCCACATCCAGCAGAGTGGCGGCAAGGTCGAGGCGGAGGCGCGGCCGGTGCAGACCGAGGTGGCTATGCGCGGGATGCCGGTGGTGGAGGTGATCGAGCTGGCCCTTGCCTACCGGGAGAAGGCGAAGAAGAAGGCGGAGACCAAGGCGAGGTACGCACCCGCGGACACGTACCACGCGAAGCTCTACTACCAGAAGGAGAGCGGGACCGTGGATCGCGTCGTCTTCTACCACCGGTGAGTCGCTGACGGCGCCCACACCGCGGCCGGCCACCGGGCCATCACCGCGGGGTCCACCGTGGGGTCAGCCATTAGTGGTCCTTGTCAAGGGCACGCAGAGATGGGGTAGCAACCGGCGGTTGCGTTGGGGATGAGCCGGGGCGTCGAGGGAGGAGGGTACGCGACCGGGTTTTCGATTTCGTGGTGTCACACCCGCCTCGCGGGATGCGCGCCGGTCACCCATCAGGATTCCGGCACAAGGGGCCCGCCCCCCAAAGGGCCGAGGCCCCGCTGCCCGTGCCGCGCCGCAGAAAACCGTCGGTGCCCTGCGACGTCCATGCGAAGGGGTACAGGATCGGTGGCTCCCCGAAGGGTCCAACCCCGGAGTCGCTCGCCGCAGAGGCGCATCCTCGTTCACGGTCGGCTCCGTTGTCTCATCGGATCGGAAGGGAGAGACCTGGCTGGACGCCAACCCCGTCACGAGCGCCCGGTCGTCTCCCACGGAAGTTCTTTCAGGCAAAGGCGCGGTCGACATCGAAGGGGACCTTCTCGCGCAGGATGGAGTCGCCAGCCCGCGCCCCGCCTTGGGGTAGATGTTGCCCGCGGCGAGCAGCTCCAGCCGCAGCCGGTGTGCCAGCCAGCTCGCATTCGTGAAATCATCGCCGTGCTTGAGCCCGGGATAGGTGCGGATCGCGGCCGTGTGCGCCAGGTGCACCCGGTAGCCAGCCTCCACCAGACCGTCCACCAGCCAGCACCCGTGGTAGGTGGATTCCACGACGAGCCCCTCCAGCTCCGAGGCGAACGGCGCCAGTGCCCGCAGGATCGTGGGCAGATCATTGCGCAGGCGTCTCTCGAAGAGTCTTCGGTCCTCTTCATCCTGGATCACCACCACGCTGTGGTTGGAAGGCAGGTCAATGCCGCCGTAGAGTCTCCTCAAGGTCTCCTCGTGGAACTGCGGTGGGTGGGTGGGTTGCCACACCCACCGTAGCTCGATTGAGGAGACCGCTAGATGGTTATCAGGCATGCGCTAATGTATTTTTCAGGCGTTTCAGCGCTTCTGCTAACGGGGGCGATGTCCTCGCGTCTCGGTCGATGCGGCCGACGATGCGGCTCATGGTCGTGGGATCGCGGTGAAAGCGGGTGGCCACCTCATTCAGCGTTGTCGCGCCGCTATCGATGGCGAGCCATCCGACCATGCCACGCGCCTCCGAGACGCATCGCGCGCGGGACGGACCGTATAACTCGCTCGGGGATATCCGGTGGTGGCGGCAGACCTGGTCCACGATTTCATCCAGGGATGGTGGCGTCGCCGGAGCGACCGGTCTACCGAGCACGGCCGCCGTGAAATCGTCGTCGGCGAGCAGGCGCGAGTCGTCACCCCCGCGGTGGAGGTCGTCACGACGTCCCTCGTCGAGGCCGGCGGCGACGAAGGTCGTGTATCGCTGGCGAGCCGTGGCAAGCCGCTTGGCGAACTGCCCCAGAACCCACTCCGTCGAAAGCCAGGGGAGTGGCCTCCAGGCCGAGATATGTGCGGTGACCGCTCCACCGGTAGTCGTCGGGGTGTGCGACCAGTGCTGCCCGCACGGGGTTGAGGTGGACGTACCGCACGAGGGTCAACAAGTACGCATCCGCATCGACCAGGATCGCCTTGTAGCGGCCTTGGAACACGTGGCCCACCGTGCGTTGTCGCCGGTGGATCCACCGCGTGTAACGGAAGGACAGGTTCTGCACGATCTTGGCCAGCGGCGTCTCCGCCACCTGCACCACCAGGTGGACGTGGTTGCCCATCAGGCAGAAGCCGTGGATGCGATGGCCGAAGCGGTCCACGCCCTCCTCCACGAGATCGTAGAAGTGGAGCCGGTCTTCGTCGGTGAGGAAGATCTCCGGACCGCCGTTGCCGTCGAGCATCACGTGGTACACGCCACCGGGCACGTGCAGACGGGGTTTGCGGGCCATGGGGAACACCTAGCGAGGGGTGTCAAAAATACAATAGCGCAAGCCTGACCCGGATCTGACCCGGATCCGGATCGATAGCGCAAGCCTGACCCGGATCCAAGCCTGACCCGGATCCGGATCTGACCCGGATCCCGCCTGCAAGCCTGACCCGGATCCCGCCTGGCATAGTGCACTGCAGCTTCGTTGTCGAACGCCAGTACGGCGCCGGCGAAGTCGTCCTCGAACATCGTCGTGCCGCCCTGGCCAGTCCGTCCCGCTGCCTCCCCCGGGGTGGCAGGGCGATCCCCAGCTCGATCTCGGCCCGGGTGATCGCGCCGGTGTAGAGGTCGCCGTGCGGTTGCCGATCCAGCCAGCCCAGGACCTGGCTCGCCGGCCGAGCCTTCATCAGCTCGGAGAGGACATTGGTATCCAACAGCATCATGCCTCGCCGGCATCCGAGAGATCGGGCGGCGGGCGGACCGGATGCCGCTCCGGTTGCGGAAGATCGGCCCCTCCGATCGCGGCAAAGCGACGATGGATCAGGCTACCCAGGCCGGTCTCGGTCGCTTGCGCCTGCACCGCCTGTTTGAGGATCTGCCGCGCCTCTTCCTCCATGGACCAGCCGTGACCGGCCGCGCGCAGGCGTAACCCGGCCTTGATGTGGTCATCGAGATTGCGAATGGTGAGACTGGCCATGATGGGGCCTACAGGCGACCCCGCGCTCGCTGCCCGCGGCGGCGATCCGCCGCGCGAGATCGGCGGAGGCGGTCGTATGCTCCACGAATACGGAGCCGGGGCGCATGGCGGACAGGACCCCACCCGGCCCTAGCACCACCGCCCGCACGTCGGGATCATCGCCGACACAGGTGAAGACGAGGTCGGCGTTCGCCGACGCCTCGGCCGGTGTGGCGGTGACGCTTCCCCCGTGCTCCGCGACGCATGCCTGCCCTGGCCGCGGTGCGGTTGAATACCGTGACCTCGTGCCCGGCGCGCTGCAGCCAGCCGGCCATGGGATACCCTATGACCCCGAGCCCGACGAATGCCACGCGCTCTCCCGTGCGCCGCCCTAGTCGATCGAGGCACGAAATGCCGCCAGTTCCTCGTCGAACACGGCGCGCACCCGGGCGTTAGAGGATTCGACTCGACTCATCTGCGGTCTCCAGGAGTTAGCGCCCAGTATACCCGCCTTGGGTCTCGCGCAAAGCCGCCAGGCCGCGGAGAGGACTGGTCACGGGGAGCGCGATGCAATGGCCGCGGCCGATCACTCTCCAGGGAAGGCTTCTCCGTGAGCTTTCAGCGGAGAGGCCATGATGCAGCAACGCAGGCCCCGACAAAGCTGCGCCCATCCGCGAAGCGAGGCCGTCTTGTTGGTCACGGAATCTGGTGGTAGGTTGGAGTAAGGCGTAAGGAGAAAGGAGCCTTCGTCGGATGGCGACCAGCGCAACCATCACGAGCAAGTACCAGCTCACCCTGCCCCGGGAGGTGCGGGAACGGCTGGGCGTGGAGCGGGGGGATCGACTCGTGTTCGAGATCCACGGCGAGGGAGAGGTGTTGATCCGCAAGGCCCGCTCGGAGGATCGGGCGTGGTTGGCCCTCGCCGAGGGGGCCTTCGCGGAGTGGGACAATCCCGACGATGCCGTCTACGACGACCTCTGAGCCGACCCCGGGCGATCTCGTCCTGGTACCGTTTGCCTTCACCGATCAGAGCCGCTCCAAGAAACGACCGGCCCTCGTGGTCTCCCCGGCCAGCTCGAACCGCTCGGGCGACCTCACCATCGCCTTCGTCACCAGTCGCCTCACCACGCCGCCGCGCGAGGGCGACTACCGGGTGGAGGAGTGGCAGGCCGCCGGCCTCCCGAAACCGTCGCTGGTGCGCATGAAGTTCGTCACCCTCTCCCGCGCCCTCATCCTCCGCACCCTGGGACGCCTGTCGCCCGACGATTGGTCCGGCTTCCAGGCCGCGCTGTGCGAATTTCTCGGCTGTGAAGGCCCTGTTCGGTAGGCGCCAGCGGCGGACGGTGAACAGGCATCGATCTGGGCAATCGGGTGAGATCCAGCGAACACGGAGGCGCGCATGGTCGATGAGACGACACTCCTGACGCGCATCACGGTCAACCCGAAGTTCTTCGGCGGCAAGCCGGTCATCCGGGGACGGCGCCTGGCCGTGGAGCACGTGCTGGGCATGCTCGCGGCGGGGGATGAGCCGGAGACCATCCTGGAGGGTTATCCCTGGCTCGAGCGGGAGGACATCCAGGCGTGCCTCGTCTACGCGCACCGTTTGGTCGGCTATGAGTGGGTGGAACCGCAGATCGCCGACACCGCGTTGTGAAGCTCCTTCTCGATAACTGCGTCTGGGGAAAAGGAGCGCGAGGAAGTGGCGGCGGTGGGTCATGACGTGATCTGGGCGGGGGACTGGCCCGAGGACCCCGGAGACGAAGAGATCCTCGACCGAGCCGTCGCCGAAGGCCGCATCCTGGTGACCCTGGAGAGGACTTTGGCAAGCCGGCGATTGTCGAACCGGCATTGCCTCCCACGAGCCCAGCTTCCTGCGAGGTGGCCAGTGCTTATCGCGAACGACCAGGGCGGAGTCGTCGCCGGGTGCCCCCGCGAGAAACAATAATGCAACAGCGCATGCCCCCCCGGAGATAGGGACACATCAGTTGAAAGCGGCCGCTGTGCGTGCCGATCGCTCATACTCGCGAATCTGTGAAGTAGTGGGCGCAGTAGTGGTATGGGTGCTTGTCGCGGAAGCGGCCAAGGTTGTCGAGGACGGTGACGAGGCGGCAGCGCGGAGTCCCGCCATTTTTCTTCCCACGCATGCCGCGACCGACCATCTGCATGTAGCGGACGGGGCTGAAGACCTGGCGGGCGATGAGGATCATATCGGTCTGCGGGGCGTCAAAACCCGTGGTGAGGATCGTGTGGTTGCAGAGGACCCGGATCTCTCCCTGCTGGAAGCGTTCAATGAAGTACCGTCGCGCATTGGCCGGCGTGTCGCCACTGACCGCGGCGGCGGGAATTCCCTCGAGGTGGAGCCGCGCGGCCATTTCCTTCGCGTGGTCGACGGAGTTCGCGAAGAACAGGATCGAACGCTCCGAGCTGTTGCGGACGCACTCGACGAGGAGGCGGTTGCGCGCCTCGTCGCCAGCGAGGTGCTGGTTGATCCGCTCCAGCAGGTTCTCGAAGTCGATCCCCTCCCACCTCCCTTCGAGCCTGTCGAGCGCGGCGAGATCCGCATCGAGGAGGGTCGCTGGGGAGTCCAGGGACTCGTGGTCAATCCGGGCAAGGACTCCCTGCCGGCGGCAGCGCTCATGCAGGTCCTCCTGCTCGCCGGGCAGCCACCGGTTGTCAAACCGGCGGGCAAGACGCGCGCTCTCCTCGTCGTCGGTACGGAACGGCGTGGCGCTGAGGCCGATGATGGCGGGCTCCGGTTGGGGCGGCGCACCGGAGCGTGGCGCTTCGGCATCGAGCCGCCGCAGGAGCCGTGTGTAGCTCGGGGCGATGGCGTGGTGGCATTCGTCGACCACGACGAGCGCGGGCGAGGCGAGCCAGTCGCCTTCGGAGCCGCCCATGCGTTGGTTCAGGGTCTGAATCGACGCGACCACCACTACCGGCACGTTCTCCTTAGCAAGGGCTGGGGTGGGGTTGCCTCCCCACAGGCGCACGATGCGCAGGTTCGTATCCTTCGCCCCGAGGTTGACCCACACCTGTCGGAAGGCTTGGACCGCCTGCTCGCAGAGCTCGTCCATTTGCGCGATCCAGAGGACGCGGCGCGAGCCGCGCTCCGGGCGGAGCACCAGGTCCACGGCCGCCTGCACGGTCACACGGGTCTTGCCAGCCCCGGTAGGCAGGCTCACCACGGCCCGCCGGCGTCCCGGGCTCCGGCCGAGCACCGTTCGCAAGCCGCCGAGGACCTCCTCTTGAAAGTCGTGGAGAGGTAGCAACGGGATGGGTCCCCGCACGAACTCCTCCGCGTCCCGCCGTCCTCCGGAGGCGGCGGCGAACTCGGGTGGGAAGCCGATCTGCGCCACGAACTCGCGAGCCTCGGCGGTGCTCCAGCGCCCCGGAGGATCGAGTCCTTCCTTGTCCAGCGCGTCTCGCAGGGTTGAGAGGGTCGCCGGCCCGAGCTGGGAGAGCACGAGATCGGCCAGCTCCACCGGCTGACATGCGGCGAGGAAGTCTCGGTCACCGAGCGACCCCACTGCCTTCCGCAAGGGTTCGGCCCCCCCGACTGCCCGGAGGAGACGCTCGGGCAGGGTGGTCCGCTCCGCCACCATCCTCCGTCGTCGCCCAACCTCGGCTGCACCGACCCTCCGCAGCGCCTCTTCCGCCGTGCAGTCGAGCCAGCGCGCAGCACCGATCTCGTCGATGAGGGCACGGAGCCGCTCGTCCCGTGTAAGAGGCGCGAGACGCTCCTGGTCCACGTACAGCACGTCCTCACGGAGGAAACAGGGAATCGGGTCACGCTCACCGTCGAGCGCAAGGACGAGGTCGCGGACGGCCTGGAACCGGGCCTGATCCCTCACCTCGGCGCGCAGCACCGTCGCCAACTCGGGGATGGCGGAGGCGAGCAGGTCACGTGGTCCTGCCTCTCCGGACCAGCCGGGCCGAAGGATAGCCGCCAAGTCCCGCGCGCCTCGCCTGAGCCACTCCCTGCAGGTGTCGTCGTCCAGCGTCTGTACGATTCGCTGCGGAACGCGTGCACGCCGCGCGAGGTCGTGTGAGCTCGTGACGAAGACCTTCTTCAGGGGGATCGAGCCCTCCGCGGACGGCAGAGTCTTGGGTACGACACCATCGCGGGCGGCGGCGCTCCACAATTTCCCGAGTCCGTCTTCCGCGACCGCCTGGGCCGTCGCCTCCTGGGTGATGATCGCCTCCCACAGAGCGGTGAGCTGGTCTGGGTTCGGCAGGACCGGGAAGTCGACCGTCGCGAGGGCCTCAATCGCCGGCTCCAGCTTGTCCCAATCGGCGATCCTGCGGATTGCCGGTTGCTCGCGACGCGCGATCACGGCGGCCAAGGCCACCGAGCTGGAGCCGACCACTACCGTGCCGTTTCGCAGTATCCACCACGCCAACGGGTGGTTCAGCTCGATCTTCGGATAGGCATCTGGCCGGGTGTCGTGACCGAAGCGAATGGGGCCGCGGAACCCTTCCTCCCGCAGCCTTTGAACGAACGCGAGCGTCAAGACGGCATTCGGCCGACCCGTCAACGATGTCAGCAAGCCGTACCCACGGGGCATGGCCAGGCGTGCGGGCTGCAAGTGGTTCTGGTGTGGAGTTCGATGCCCTGACGTCAGGCTCCTCCAGAAATCCTGGCGCATGTTTGAACGCCATTCTGAGAACGGCTTCGCCGAGTGATCCGGCTCGCAGGATCCTTCCGGTAGGTCCGAGACGCCGATGGCCGTGAGTAACTCGCGATCGTCACCGTTTTCCTCGTCGTCGACGAGGAACTTCTGGTTGGCGTCGCCAGTTTCGCCGGCTCCAATCACGCGCCCCGGAATGAGCACCTCGTCGGGAGGGCTCCAGTGGCCGTCCCGGCGGCGCACGCGGATGCGGACCCCGTTTGCGCTCGCGAAAGAATCGCGGACGCTCCCCGGGGCGGCACGCAGCGCCGACCAAAATCGCCGCCACCGATTGTCCTGGTCCTGCCGGGCCTGCTGAGCTGATGTCAGGTCATCCTGCAGCAGCCTTCTCCAGCCTGCTTCATCCAATACCATGACACCAAGCACTTCTTGGGCGATGCGACATGCCTCGCGATTCTGCTGCAGGAAGTCCGCCATGACCGCGCGCCCGGCGATTTCGCAACCCGAGGGCGCGACGACCGCCTCCCCCGGAACGACGAGACGGCCGTCCTCGGTGGGGACGATCGCAAGGGTCGCGCGGATGGTCTCCCACTCTTTTTTTGGGACAGCGGCGGCAAAGGAATCGGCGAGCCGGAACGTCGCGATGGCTTGGTCTCGCTCCGTGGTGGCAACCGCGGCAAACCAATCCCTCGCCACCGCCTTGCGCAAGCGGGGCGCATCTGTATTGCCTCCGGCGCGCGTTTCGAGACGCCTCGCCAAGTGCTCCAGGCGGCTGGCCCGTTCGCTTCGCTCACAGGACGGATGCACGAACTGGCGGCATGTCTCATCGGAAGCCAGGCCCGTCCAGGCGGCGGCGAGGTCAGGGTCGCCTCGGGGATGACGCCACATCGCACGCGGCTCCCGCAGGTTGCCGGCGGCGTCGGCGACGACTTCGGCGTCCTCGAGTCGGGTCCACATTTCCTCCACGAGTGGCGCCGCCAGCTCGTCCTGCCGTGCAAGCTGGCGAGGAAAGGCATCGAGGGGGCGACCGGGATCGTCCGCGGTCGCCAGCGAAGGTAGGTGCTGGGCGACGACGCGCGCCGCCTCGCGCATCAGGGCCTCGTTCCACTCGCCGCCGATAATCGCGTTGCGGTCGCTGTTGAGTTTCCACGGCGCATTGAGGATCCCCGCCAGATAGGACGGCGTCTGGGTCGGGAAGAAGGCCCAAAAACGGCCCGCCTCCTCTCGGCCTGCATCAAGCGGCACCGCCCATGACACGGGGACATGGGCGCGACCATGGATGTGCGTGGCATCCTCCTGGGCCGCAGCATCATCGACCCTGACCTCCTTGGTGACGACCCGCCAGCGCCGTTGCTGGCTGCTGTCGTGCAGGACCGTGGTGGCGATGCCGTTGTCCTCGGCATCGTCCTCGCGCCGCAGGAGGCGTGGCACGGATTCGCCCCCGCCGTGTACCTCCAGATGCAGGGTGACCGGCACCGGCAGAAAGAGGACGAACTCCGCGGGGAAGTGCTCGATCTCTTGGCGGAGATGGTCATGCACCTGTGTCTGGTCCTGAACGCGGATCTCGGCCCGGACGACGGTCGCCGCCCACTCGAACGCTGCGAGTCGCGGATCGAGCCGGCGCTCTTCGTTCGTATCCAGCGGCCACGCAAGGCGGAGGCCGGGGGCCTCCTCGACTCTGAACTCCTCCCGCAGCTCGCGCCGGCAGCGGTCGGGGTCGAAGCGGAGGGAGCCGGACGTGCTGAGCACGTCGAGCCGACCACCTAGACGGAGCAATGACTTGAACCCCAGGCCGAAGCGGCCGATCTGGTTTGCGCGCTTGGGCGAGCTGTGGGACTGGAGCAGCGCGTCGACGCCTTCTGCGCTCAGGGGCGCGCCGGTGTTGGCGGTATAGAGGCGATCCCCAAGGAGCAGCACATGGATGCGTCGGACACCATCGGGCCCTTCCCCGGCCGCTTCGGCCTCGAGGATCGCATCCGCCCCGTTCTGGACGAGCTCAAGTACCTGCCGATAGCCGTAACCACCGGCGAGCACGGTCTGCTCGATCCCATAGTGCTCCCTGATGTCGCCTCGTTCGATTCGATACGCATCGAGGCGGGAGCGCCGTTTCTGTTCGATCAGTGCATTCAGATCGCTCATGCCGCGAACATACGCTATGGCTGCCACAGGCGTTCAAGGATGCAAACTCATCTCTCCACGCACCCTGTCTCGGCGTTCAAGGAACTCGTTCTCCCGCTCTCTCACCTTCGGCGATCCCTAACGTGAAGAACGTTTCCCGAGAACTCGCGTCCATTTCTATCCATCCGTAAGTCTCAACCGGCCGTGACCTTCGCGTCTTAGCGCCTTCGCGCGAGAACCCCAGAAGATCGTCCCACCGTATACCGCCGCCTCTCCCGTGGTAACCCCTTCCAATCTCAGCGGTCTGTCACCCGTCGCTGTCCTTGCTGTAGTTCGGGTTCCTCCCACCGTGGCCGTACCTGTAGCATTCCAGCGGCGCGGGCCCCGTCGCCTTGGCGCTTTCCTCGGTGAGGTGCATTACGCGTGGCATGTGGTATCGAGGATAAAGTCGATCCCCTCTCGGCGGGCGAGCGTTATGGCCGGCACGGCGTAGCTACCCGGCCATGCGATATGCCATCACACCGAGCCCCACGAATGCCACGCGCTCACCCATGCGTCGCGCGTGCCGTCCTGGTCGAGGCCTCCTGAAATGCCGTCAGCACTAAAACGGGATGGTCTCAGTGTAGCCTGGACTCCAGCGACTCCAAGGGGCTCATGTCGGTGGACATGTTTTTCCTCAAGGCCACTGCAATCGCCTCCTCCCGTTCCAACCGGTTCGCAATATGAGCCGTTGCGGCCAAAGCAGCCCGTAGCCGTTTTCCGGCAGCGGCAAACTCTTCCCTGACGATTTCCGAGGCATCGTCCACTGAATAAACTGGCCAGTAGCTCAATCCTCCGCAGTAGCCACTCGAATAGCTCGCTTCTCTGTGGAGTTGATTGTTGGCCTTGAGCCGGTCCCATAGAGCCCTCAATCGTATGTCGAGGTGTTCTTCGTCTATGCAGAGGGGGAAGAACTGTGGATTCGCGATATTGCCGTCTCCCCAGGCGAGGTGCGCCCATTTGCCACGTTTGCGCGTCGCCAAGTACGGGGTGATCTTTCCAGGCAGCCAGTCGATTGAGATCCTTTTCCAAGTGGACATCGTAGTCTCCAGAGTACTTGTGCTGAGTGAGGTTTCAGTTCGATACAGGTGGGGGGAAAGTCACCGAGGTCTTCGTGGGCCTTGGTGACCTTTGTAGCTTGGTGATTTTGCGGCATGGTACCGGCAACGTACTCCCCGTGGCCGCCGCGGTGATCGGCGGAGGCCACGGGGTCGTCCCCCCCGGGACTAGCTGCAGCCCATCGAGTTGCCGCAGTTGAGACACTTGTAGCAGGCACCGTTGCGCACGGTGATGTGGCCACAGATGTCGCAGAACGGGGCATCGGTGGTCATGGACTCGAGCTGTTGCTTCTGCGGGTTGATGGCGGCCGGGGCAGCGCCGGCCGCGGCGGGCACCGGCTTCGGTGCGGGCACGCCGCGCACGATGACGCGGCCGGTGGGGGCCGCCTTGGCGGTGGTCGTGCCCGCCTGGCCTTCATCAACGCACTCGCCGGCGAGGCGGTCGGCGCTGGCGTCGGTGGTCTGCTCGACCTTGTCCGGGGGAACCTGGACGAAGTCGGTGCGGCCCAGGTACTCGAGGCCCAGGACCCGGAAGACGTAGTCGATGATCGAGGTGGCCATCTTCACGTTCGGGTGGCCCTCCACCATGCCGTGGGGGGCGAAGCGGGTGAAGGTGAAGGTGTCGACAAACTCCTCCAGGGGTACGCCGTACTGGAGCCCCTTGGAGATGGCGATGGCGAAGCAGTTCATGAGCGAGCGGAACGCGGCGCCATCCTTGGCGAGGTCGACGAAGATCTCACCCAGGGTGCCGTCCTGGTACTCGCCGGTGCGCAGGTAGACCTTGTGGCCGCCCACGGTCGCCTCCTGGGTCCAGCCGTAGCGCTTGCCGGGGAGCTTCCAGCGGGTGGGGGTGGTGAAGCCGGCGTGGCCCTCCTTGGCGAGGTCGCGCGCCTCGCGCGGGCTGCGCACGTTGGGGATGGGTGGGGCAGGCTCCGCCTTCGTCTCCTCCGGTGCGCTCTCCTTGGCCTTGGTGGTGCCGGAGTTGAGGGGCTGGGAGAGCTTGCACCCGTCGCGGTAGATGGCCACCGCCTTGAGGCCGAGCTGCCAGGCGAGCCACGACGCCTCCTCGATCTCCTCGACGGTCGTCTTGTGGGGCATGTTGATGGTCTTGCTGATAGCGCCGGAGACGAAGGGCTGGGTGGCCCCGAGCATGCGGATGTGGCCCTCCGGGGCGATGGAGCGCGTGCCGTACTGGCCACACGTGGACGCGCAGTCGAACACCGGGAGGTGTTCCACCTTCAGGTGCGGGGCGCCCTCGATGGTCTGGTGACCGCAGATGGCGTCGCTCGCGGCCCGGGCGTCGGCACAGCTAAAGCCGATGGCGGCGAGGATGTTGAAGCCCGGCACCTTGGCCGGCTCGGGATCGAGGTCGAGGCGCCGCAGGGCGTCGTCCCCCAGGTTCCAGGCGTTGATCGCGCCGGAGAGATCGAAGACCGACGGCAGGACGGCGTCGATCTGGTCGCAGTCGGCCTCGGTGAGCCCACGCGCCATGAGGATCTCGCGATTGATGTGCGGCGCCCCCTCTAGGCGGTTGGTGCCCAGGACGTAGGTGAGGATGTCGTGGATCTCGTGGTTGGCGTAGCCGAGGGCCTGCAAGGCCGCGGCGATCGACTGGTTGGCGATCTTCAGGTAACCGCCGCCGGCGAGCTTCTTGAACTTCACCAGGGAGAAGTCGGGCTCGATGCCGGTGGTGTCGCAGTCCATCAGCAGGCCGATGGTGCCGGTGGGCGCGATCACCGTGGTCTGGGCGTTGCGGTAGCCATACTGCTCGCCCAGGGAGACGGCCCGGTCCCACGCCTCGTGGACCGCCTCCAGGAGGTCGGGGGGGCAGAGCTGCTGGTCGAGGCCCTGGGGCACGATCGCGAGCCGCTCGTAGGAGAGCTCGTCGTCGTAGGCGGCGGCGCGGTGGTTGCGCATCACGCGCAGCATGTGCGCCCGGTTCTCGGTGAAGCGCGGGAACGGGCCCAGGGCCGCGGCCATCTCGCCGGAGGTGGCGTAGGCCTCGCCGGTCATGATCGCGGTCAGCGCCGCGGCGACGGCGCGCCCCTTGGCGGAGTCGTACGGCAGGCCGCGGCGCATCAGCAGGGAGCCGATGTTGGCGTAGCCCAGGCCAAGGGTACGGTAGTCGTAGGACAGGCGGGCGATTTCCTCGCTCGGGTACTGGGCCATGAGCACCGAGATCTCCAGCACCATGGTCCACAGATGGATGGCGTGGCGGTAGGCGTCGACGTCGAAGCGGCCACTCTTCGGGTCCTCGAACTTCACCAGGTTGAGGCTCGCCAGGTTGCACGCGGTGTTGTCGATGAACATGTACTCCGAGCACGGATTGGAGGCGCGGATCGGTCCGGCCGCGGGGCAGGTGTGCCATTCGTTGATGGTGGTGTCGAACTGCACGCCCGGATCGGCGCACGCCCAGGCGGCGCGGGCGATGCGCTCCCACAGCGCCCGCGCGTCGACGCTCTTGGCCACGCGGTCGTCGGTGCGCCAGTGCAGGTCCCAGGCGCCGCCCGCCTCGACCGCCTTGAGGAAGGCGTTGGGGACGCGCACCGAGTTGTTGGCGTTCTGGCCGGAGACCGTGGCATACGCCTCGCCGTTGAAGTCGGAATCAAAGCCGGCGGCGATCAGGGCCGCGACCTTGCGCTCCTCGTTCACCTTCCAGTCGACGAACGGCTCGATGTCCGGGTGGTCGAGGTCCAGGCACACCATCTTCGCGGCGCGGCGGGTGGTGCCGCCGGACTTGATGGCGCCGGCCGCGCGATCGCCGATCTTCAGGAACGACATCAGGCCCGAGGACTTGCCACCGCCGGAGAGGGGTTCACCCTCGCCGCGCAGATTGGAAAAGTTGGTACCGGTGCCGGAGCCGTACTTGAACAGCCGCGCCTCGCGCTGCCACAGGTCCATGATGCCGCCCTCGTTCACCAGGTCGTCGGAGACCGACTGGATGAAGCAGGCGTGGGGCTGGGGATGGGTGTAGGCGTCCCGACCCTCCTTCACCTCACCGGTCTCGGGCTCGACGTAGTAGTGGCCCTGGGCCGGACCGGTGAGGCCGTACGCCCAGTTGAGGCCGGTGTTGAACCACTGGGGCGAGTTCGGCGCGACCATCTGGTGCAGGAGCATGTAGGCGAGCTCCGCCTCGAACGCCTCGGCGTCCTCGTCGGAGGCGAAGTAGCCGTGCTTCTGGCCCCAGTACCGCCAGCAGCCGGTGAGACGGCGTACGACCTGGCGTACGCTGCGCTCGGGACCGGTCACGGGCTGGCCGCTGTCGTCGAGGACCGGGCGGCCATCGGCGTCGGTCTGCGGCACCCCCGCCTTGCGGAAGTACTTGCTTACCACGATGTCGGTGGCCACCTGGGACCAGGAGGCGGGTACCTCGCAGTCCGCCATCTCAAACACCACCGACCCGTCGGTGTTGGTGATCCGCGAATCACGCCGCACCCACTCGACAGTGGCGTACGTGTCTTCGTCGGGGCGGGTGAAGCGGCGCGCGATGGTCAGCCCCTTGAGCGGCTGCGCGGTGGTCGGGGGCGTGACGGCAGTGTTCCTGGCCATGGGGCGGTCTCCAGTGACGTATCAAAGTACAGATAAACGGTCAGGTTTCATCGGGCGAGGCGCCCGGGGGGAAAGACGAGGCGTCGAGGCGGGATGACGGGTCGTACCCACGAGGGTGATGCGGGAACTCCGTCGGACCCCTTATATCGCTCCCCCTGGAGAGGCGTCAAGCCGCACGCAAAGTCAATGAAGTTCTAGTGTTGACAACAGTTTATCTAATAGTTTAGCTGTTTACATAAGGTGTGGAAAGGGTGTGGAAAACATGGGCGGTCGCGGTCCGGTTTTCGCTCCCGAAGGCGGTCGAGCGAGCCATTTCCCCGCGCTTTTCAATGCCTTGCGTCCGGAAGGATCGGCACTACGTAAGGCCGGTTGTCCACTGCCCGGTCCGCGGCCTTCGCCTTGTTGTCGTCGGCCGCGGCGAGGGCCCGCAGGATGGTACGGCGCTCGGTCTGCGCGACGGCCGCGGCGAGGTCGAGCGGATCGACCTCATGCCCTGTGACCGGCAGCAGCGTCTCGATCAACCCCTCGTCGACCTCGCCGTCGTTGATCAGCACGGCGGCGCGCTCCATGAGGTTGCGCAGCTCGCGCACGTTGCCGCGCCACGGGTAGAGCTGAAGCGCACCGGCCGCCCGCTCGCTCAGGCGCAGCGCACCCTTGCCCAACTCCTGGCCGAACTCCTGCAGGAAGGTGGCGGCCAGGGCCGGCACGTCGCCGCGGCGCTCGCGTAACGGCGGCAGGGGGATGTGGAAGACGTTCAGGCGATAGAACAGGTCCTCACGGAATCGCCCCCCGCCCATCGCCGTCTCGAGGTCGCGGTTGGTGGAGGAGGAGGATGCGCACGTCCACCGGGATCCGGCGGTTGCTGCCGATCGGCTCGACGGCGCCCTCCTGGAGCACCCGCCGCAGCTTCGCCCGGAGCTGGTAGCCCATGTCGCCGACCTCGTCCAGGAACAGGGTGCCGCCGTCCGCGGCCTGGAACTTCCCGACGCGGTCGGCCTGCGCGCCGCTGAATGCGCCGCGGACGTGGCCGAACCGCTCGCTCTCCAGCCGGTCCGCGGGGATCGCCGTGCAGTTCAACGGCACGAACAGCTCCTCGCGGCGCGGGATCGACCCGCTCGCGCGCTCGGCAGCCCCGTGATCACGGCGCTGGCTTGAACTTGCCAGTCCCGCCGGTCACGAAGCGCAGCGAGCACCGGCGTGCGTTCGCGCATGGGTGCGGTAGCTTGCCGCCCACCCCGGAGAAGGCGAACGCCGTCCGTGGCCGCGCCTCCCTCCGGTTGCCAGTAAACCCCTCCACTGCTGTTAACGTTTTAGGCAAACGCCGTCACGTGTTCCATCGAAGGCCGGAGATTCGGCCGCCCCGCGCTACTCGGGTCACCGCGGGGAGAGACCGGGCGGGTTCCCGCGACGAACGGTCACTCGAGCTCGGAGGAGAAAAAAATGAGGCCGATCGCGACAGTGGGCGGGTTGGTGGCGTGTGCGGCATTGCTCCTGGCCGCGTGTGGCGGCGGATGAGAGCCAGGCGACGGTCCTGGGCGAGCTCGATCGCCTGGCCTCGGTCCTGCTTGTCAAGGACGTGGATGGCGATGGCAACTGGGATCACCAGGACGCGGCGGTCTGGCAGCCGCGCCGCGACGCCGCCGCCCTGCGTCTTGACCGCCAACGGCGGTATCAACCGATCATCGCTCGCATGCATGCCGGGCAGTCGCCGGCGGACGACGCCCGCGCCCTGGGTGTCCAGCTTGGCTTTGCGTCCACCGCCGGCTTCACCGAGCGCGTCGCGGCCGCGGATGGTATGGCGTATGCGGTCGACGGTGAACTCCCGGTGATCGACGCGAGCGATCCGGAAGGCCCGGTGATCGGCGGCTCCCTGGAGACCCCCGGTGAGGCGGCGGACGTGGCCGTCGCCGACGGACGGGTGTATGTGGCCGACGGGGACAACGGTCTGGTGATCCTCGACGTGGGGAACCGGCCAACCCATCGATCCTGTGGACCGCGGCCACGCCGGGGGCGGCCGAGCACGTCGCCGTGGCCGGTGGCCTGGCCTATTTTACGTCGGGGGACAGTTTGCACGTGGTCGACGTGAGCGACCCGGCCAGTCCCACGATCACCGCCACGCTGGATCTACCGGCGTCGGCGGCCGATGTCGCGGCATCCGGGAGCCTCGCCTACGTTGCGGCGGAAAACAGTGGTCTTCACGTGGTCGACGCCAGTGACCCCGCCAGCCCCACCGTGGCGGGCAGCGCGACGACACCCGTCTTCGCCGAGGGAGTCGCCGTGGTCGGCAGCCATGCCTACGTGGCGGTAGGAACGAGCGGCCTCCAGGTGGTGGACGTGAGCGATCCCACCAACCCCGTGCTCCGCGGTGTAGCGGATACGGTCGGTTTCGCGGTAGAGGTCGTTGTGGCGGGTAGCGTGGCCTACGTGGCCGACGTGACCGGCGGATTGGTGGCGGTCGATGTCAGCAATGTCGACGCTCCAGTGATGCTCGGTGCGGTCGATGCAGGCGAGGTCCGGGGAGTGGCAGTTGCCGGAGGCATCGCCTACCTGGCGAACGGTGGCGTCCAGCTGGTCGACGTGTGCCAGGCGCCAAGCTCCGGCGCCGCGGCCGTCGTCGCGGAGGTGGAGACGGGGGGAAACGCGGAGGCGGTCGCGGTGAGCGGCGGTCGCGCGTACGTAGGCGGCAACGCCGGCCTCGCGGTCGTCGACGTCTCCGATCCGGCCAACCCGGCCGTGCTGGGTTCCGCGAGCGCGCCCGGCAACGCCCTCGGCGTCGCGGTCGCCGGTGGGGTTGCCTACGTCGCCGACGCGGGCGAGGACGTGCAGGCGGTCGATATCACCGATCCGGCTGCCCCGGCGATCATCGGGTCCTTCAAGACGGCCGGCTCGGCGGGGTCCTTGGCGTTGGCAGGAAATGTGGTCTACGTGGCCGACGGGAGCGCGCTCCGCATCCTCCCGGCCGTCGTACAGGCGGTGCCGTAGCCATCTTCCGGTCGCCCGGCGTACGGCATGCCCGTGCGCCGGGTGGTGACGATGAGTACGTTTGCGCGCGCGGGGCCGGGATCCATCGCCCGCCCGCGCCGATTTCGTCGCCCAGCGGACGGCGGACCGGGCGTTGTGATCTGCTCGCCGGTCAGCCCGCCGGCAGCTCGACCCGGAAGCAGGTCCCCGAGCCCTCGCCGGTCTCCAGCGAGACCCGCCCGCCGTGCTCGTGCACGACGCGTTTGACGAACGTGAGACCCAGGCCGATGCCGCCTTCGCGCCCGGTGACGAATGGCAGGAAGACCTTTTCCCGGAGCGCCTCGGGGATCCCCCGGCCGTCGTCTGCCACCTCGAACCCCACGTAGTCGCCCGTGCTGAACGTGCGCACGTCGATGTGTCCACCATCGTCGATCGCCTGCAAGGCGTTGACCAGGAGGTTGAGGGCGACGCGGTATACCAGCTCCGCGTCACATTGCAGGGAGAGGTCCCGGTCCGCTTCGTCGAGGCGGATCTCGATACCGCGCTGCGTCGCCTGCGGCTCGACGAACTCGATCGCCCGCGACACCGGCGCGGCGATGGTGGTCTCTTCTAGCGGCAGGGTACGGGGACGGCTGAGGGTGAGGAGATCATCGACCACGCGCCCGAGGCGATCGACCTCCGCACGCATGAGCTGCGCCAGCTCGCTGCTCGACGGGTCGGCATCCGCCGGCAGCGACCGCTCGAGGATCTGCGCCGAGCTGCGCAACACCCCCAGGGAGGTGCGGACCTCATGGGCGATGCCACTAGCCAGCTCGCCGACGAAGGCGAACTTCGCGGCCTCCACCAGGTCCCTCTGCGCCCGGTCGAGACCCATCGCCATGCGATGGAAGGCCGTCGCCAGGCTGCCCACCTCGTCCGCCGTCCGTACCGGAACCGGTCGCAACGTCGCATTGCCGCCGGACAGCCCGCGGATCGCCTCGGTCAGCTCGCTCAAGGGGCGCGCCACGCGCCGTGCCGCGACCGTGGCGACACCGAGCGCCGCCGCCAGGGTGAGGGCCAGCGCCACGGCGAGACGCCGCGTGAGACCGCGCGCCGGTGCCAGGGCCGTCGTGAGGGGTTCGACGATCAACAGCCGCCACGCCGGCAGACCGGCGGCCAGGGTCGCGCGACCCACGAGGAGTCCCGCCCGTTGTTGGACCACGTAGTCGGGATCACGCAGCGGTCCGCGGCCGGCGAGCGCGGCCCAGTTCAGCGCGGTCGACGTCGTGGCCGTCGCTGCGGTGCCGCCGACCACCTTGCCGTCGGCATCGACGATGAACACCTCGGTCGTCAGCCCCAGCCGGGCGAACTCCTCGCGGACGTTGTTCATCACCCTGGTGAGCCCCTGCCAGTCGAGGATCCCCACCAGGGCACCGATGACCGATGCCTCGTCATCTGGATCCGGGGCCGGCGTGGTGAGGAGCACCGCCTCCCGGCCGTAGGCCGGGAGCGGCGCCGGACCGAAGAAACCGGCGGCACCGCCCAGCGCGCCGTCGGCGGTCTCAGCCCACCCCGGGAGTGGTCCGATCAAGCCGGGGTTGCTGGAGGCAATGATCCGGCGGTCACGGTCCACCACCACATAGTCGAGGCGCACCGCGCTACCCCGGCGCAGGGTGGTGAGGGCGGTGGAGATCTGCTTGTCGCGCCCGCGTTCGCCGGGCCGGAACGGGGCGAAGGCGGCTACCCCTCGGTTGCCGGGGAGGAACCGGTCTGGTTGCTCGCGACGCCCATCGGAGCCCTCGACTACCGCGCGGGCCGCGGCCTCCGGGTCGGCAGGACCGGGTTGAACATCGGCGGCTTTTCGTCATTCGAGGTCTCCCGGGATGAAGGGCAGGACGCGGTGGCTTCGCTGGAGGGGATCAACTTCCTCGTGCTCTTTAAGCCGGTGCAGCGCCTCCATCTGTTCTCGGAGGTCGAGGTCGGCCCATTGCTGGAGATCGACTCCGACGATGGCCAGGTGCGTAGCGACCCGCAGGTCACCATCGAGCGCCTGCACGCGGATTTGAGCCTCGGCGACCGATTGAACCTGCGGTTCGGCAAGTTCCTCACGCCGATCGGACGCTGAAACCTGGTGCAGGCGGAGCCCTTCGTCTGGACCCCCAGCGAGCCCGTCCTGGTGGCGCGCGGATTCATCGCGTCGTTCGCGGTGGTCTTCTGACATGGCGCGCCTCACGTGGCCTCTTCTCTGGCTACTCCTGCTGGTCGCCGCGCGCCCGGCGGCGGCGGGCGAGGAGCTGATGGTCATCGTTCCGGTGGGCCGCACGGTCGACCTCGGCGTGGAGGAGGTCGCCCAGATCTATCTTCGCCAACGTCGCTTCTGGGACGACGGGGAGCCGATCATTCCGGTGAATCGCGACGCCGAGAGTGGTGAGCGCCGCCTGTTCACGCAGCTCGTCTTTCGTGGTGAAGAATAACGTTCCGCGCCGCCGCCATGGACCACGCATCTCGCGTGCCAGGCCGCGGCGAGCTATGCGTGGCGAGCGCCACGCCAGCGCGGCGCTCGCCGCGTGCCGAGATCGGCAGGCGACTGCCGGCGTCGGCAGTGCGGTGCCGCGCTGCCTCCGTCGCCCCGGGCGATGGCTCGCTCGATCGCCCGCGGGTCCGCCACCGTCGGGCCGATCCCGAACGCGTCGCCCGCGTCGCGACCCGTCAGGTGGGATGCAGCACCGTGTCGAGCTTTTCGATCAGCCGGTCACGGCTGAACGGCTTGATCAGGAAGTCGGCGGCGCCGGCCTTCAATCCCTTGAGCACCGCCTCCCGGCTGGGGCGGCTGGTACACAGGACCACGGGTACGCCCCGGGTCGACGGGTGGAGGTGCAGCTTGCGGCAGGCATCGATGCCATTGAGGTCGGACAGGTAGAGATCGAGCAGGATGCCGTCCACCCGGTGGCGACGGAGGAACAGGCCGGCCTCACGCCAGCTCACCGCCTCGAAGATGGAGATGTCCGGCCCTTCCAGGTAGCTGCGAATCATCGCCCGGGTGGTGATGTCGTCATCCACCACGAGCAGCACGGTCCGATCGTGGCTTTCCGGGTGCTGCCCCGCCGGGTCAAACCGGGCGGCGCGCCGGTTTGTCGCGGGAGACGTGGCGGTCGCCACTGCGGCGCTACCCATGGCCTTGGAGAGCAGGTCTTCGGTCGTGATCTCGACCTTGGTATCCGTTCCGAGGCTCGTGCTCTCATCCTGCGCGACGCCCTCTGCGATGGCGCCGATCGCACCATCGTCCGGGTCACCGGCGGCGATCGCGATCCCACCGCCTTGCAAGTCCTCCTCGGCCGAGACCGCGCGGCTGACGGCCCCCTCCGTGTGGTCTGCGCCGGCCTCCGCAGTCTTGGCCCCGTCTCCCTGCTCAGCCTGCGCCTCCAGGCGCCAGTTGGTGACCTCCGGATCGGCATGGAAACCGTCCTCGACCAGCGTCGGATGGAGGAGGAAGACGACCGGGCCGGCCTCTTGCCCCTCGAGCTCGATGGTGGCATCGAGGCAGTAGTAGTCGCCGTGCCCCTGGATTACTGCCATGACGTCGATGGGCCGGCCGTGGAGGGTGTCTTCCTTCTTGGTATGGATCTTCGCCTTGCCTAGGTTGTCGCGGATCACCTCGTCTAGCTTGCCGATCAGGATGTTGCCGACCTCCTCGAAGGCGTCGGCGTTGTCCTCGCTGAAGGTGGGCTCGACGAGCCGTTCCGTGATGCCCTCCGGCGGCACCATCTCAAGCAGCGCGCCGAGGATGACGACCCGCTGGAGATCGAAGGCGATGTGGACTTTGCCCTCGTAGGGCTCCGTCACGGCCGCGGTCAAGACCGCGACGAACTCGTCACCGAAGGGTTTCAGGGAGTCCGCCGTGAAACCGGAGATCTTGCCTTCCGTGAAGCGGATCTCACTGGCCAGCAGGTTCCCGAGCCCTTCTCCGGCCCGTGCCAGTAGATCTTGCGTGAACTTGCGGAAAGCTCTGCTCATCGCCCTCTCCGGTCCCCGTCAAGATCTTGTGGAGAATCGCTGGTCCTCACGCCGGCTGCGAGCATGGCTCACCCGAGGGGTTCGCTGGTGATCAGCTCGACGAAAAATGGCTCACCGTTGACGTGAAAGGCCGTGAGTAGCCAGCGCTCGTAGCCGTCGGGTACCTGTAGGCGGTAATCGCCGTCATGGATGATGACCGGGATGGAGAGCTGGACCTCATTGCCTTTCGTGCAGACCAGATTCTTGCACTGGCCCGCGATCATGTTGGCGATCTCGCGCATCGCGTCGTCGAGCTCTTCCCCGTCCGGGTCCAGGCTGTCCTCCATGAGCATCAGCTCGGCGAGCGATGCGGCGAGCGGTTTGCCACAGGAGAAGATGACCGTGCCTTCGTGCTCACCCGCGTAGCCCACGATGGCAGCAACGCCGGCGTTCTTCATGGGCCGGTCGGTGCGCTCCGCGGCGTGGAGCGTGGGCTCCACTCCGAGCATCGACTGGAAGATTCCATGTACGGCGTCGTAGATGTCGTTCGATGTGACCGTCGGCACTGTTGCCTCCCGCTCTGATCGGCCCTCGATTCGTCGCGAATGCTCCCGCCGGGGCCTACGCCATCACTGGCAGCAGCTCCTTTTCCAGGTCGTCGGCGGTGAATGGCTTTTTCACATAGCCGTTGGCACCGGCGGCGATGGCCTCGTCGACCTTGGTCTCCCCACCCTCGGTGGTGATCATGATGATGCGAATCTGCGCGTTATTCGGGTCGCTGCGGACCGCCTCCACCAGGCCCAATCCGTCCATGTTCGGCATATTCCAGTCGGACAGGATGAGGTGGACGGTGTTCGCGGCGAGCACGGCAAGGGCCGCCTGCCCATCACCGGCCTGAAACACCTCGCCCACGTCGAGGCCGGTTTGTTTCAGGTTGCGAAGGACGATCTTCCGCATGGTGGATGAGTCATCCACGATCAGGATGTTAAACGCCATCACATCTCCTTTCGGTTGGGCAGGAATTGTGAAACGGGGACACCGCGCGCGCGAATCGATTCGGAGGCGCCGATGCCTTGCCTCACGCGCCCATGAACTCGCTGACCAGGGCGCGCACTTGGTCGACCCAGTCGCCCGGGATATCGAGGGACGCCAGATTGGAGGGAATGGCCACGGCATCGGCCAGGCCGGGGGTGTGCTGACAATGGGTAAGGAGGTCGAAGTCTTCGTCCTCCTCGTGGTTCAGGATGCCGAGCCCACCGGCACTCGCGCAGCAGTCCGCGACGTGGACCAGTGCCACCATAGGATAGCCCCCCGCCGGTGAGTGGTGATCACGGATGGTGTCGATGATCCCGTCGGGGAAGTTCCACTTTCGCGCAAGGCTCGCACCGACCACGGTGTGGTCGGTTTGCAGCTCCCGGTGCTCGACCCCGAGGTCCCAGTGCCCGAGGGCGTCGTTCTCGTTCACCACCCGCTGTAGTGGCGTCGGGAGGCACCGGGCCGCCACGATCAACCCCAGGTCGTGCATCAGGGCGGCGACGTAGGCATTGGTGGGTCGGGGGAATCCCAGGCGGACGGCGAGCTCCCGTGCGATGAAGGCGCTGGCGAAGCTGTGCTCCCAGATCTTCCGGACCAGGGGACCACCAGGACCCCTACCGAACAGCTGTGGCAGGACCACCGACAGGATGATCTCCTCGAGGCGCGTCGTACCGAGCAGGGCGATGGCCTGGGAGAGGGATTGCACCTCGGTGGACAGGGCGTAAAAGGAGGAGTTCACCAGCTGTAGGGCGCGGGCGGTAAGGCCGATGTCGGCCAACATCAGGTCCGCGATCCGCTGGGCATTGGATTGCGGATTGTGAATCTCGTCCAGGCAAGCGCTGACGACCGACGGTAGGCTGGGGACCTCGTCGAGCTCCGCCCGGAGAACAAGTGGGATGCTGTCTATGGTTTCGATGGGCATGGCGAGGTCACGGTGTGGGGAGGTCGGGTCTGGGCGAGCCTCGCTGCCGCCAGTCGGGCCTCTGGTCCGCGGCAGATGCCTACTAATTTCGGTCACCGTGACGCCTGCCTTGATAGGAAGGCGTCGCGGGCGATCCGGCGGCCGTGCGCCGGCCAGCGGTATGCGGACGCTAACGCATCGCCGGTGTGTTGACAGGCGTCGAATGAGATCGGAGCATCATCTCGCTATGGCGGTGGGGAAGATCATTGGTACAGTCCATCTGGTAGATGCGACCGGCGCTGGTAGGGTGGTCGACCCAGGCCAGGAAGGACCTCTCGTGGCGATCGGGGCGGTTGAGCTGTCCATGGCGGCGCCGCTACCCGAGGGGGTCGTCGCATGGGTGGGTCCTGCCGCAGGACACACGCTCGGCGCCATTCGCCGGTTCCGGTCGGATGTGGATCTGCGGCCGTACTTCCGTTCCGGGGACGGTGTCGAGATCGATCTCTACCAAGGGGTGATGCGTCACCTCACGGAGGGCTACGCCTTCCCCGTGCAAGAGGTAGAGTAGTCGCGCCGCGGCACACGACGTCGCAGGCCCAGCGCCGTGGTGGCGACACAGACCGGGGCGCGCGCTGCTCGGCAGGTACCGGTCGGTACGTGGCACGCCGACCCTGTGACGGTGGCTCACGGAGCCGTGCCCGCAGGCTCAAGGATCGCCATCGCGCGTCGATAAAGAATGCACCATTTTCCGGACGGCCGAGCATTCCGGGAATTCGACCTGCTCTTTACTTTTGAGGCGACGACGATGGCATCGATTTTGGCCGTGGATGACTCCCCATCTGTCCGGTTGATGTTGGAGCGCACCTTGACGGACGCGGGGTACGAGGTGACCACCGCCGTGGACGGCGAGGACGCGCTCGGCAAGGCGAAGGGCACCCAGTATCAGGCCGTCTTGACCGACATCAACATGCCGCGGATGGATGGCTTCGATCTCATCATGGAGCTGCGCAAGCTCAAGGGCTACCGGTTCACGCCCATCCTCACCGTCACTACGGAGTCGGACCGCGAGCAGAAGCTCCGCGGCAAGGCGGCTGGGGCCACCGGCTGGATCGTCAAGCCGTTCGAGCCGCATCAACTCCTGGCCGTGCTGAACAAGGTTCTCAGTTGAACCGTGGCACGGAGGGGCACCGGCTGTGGCTAGGGAATCGCCGGTCGCCGCGGCGCGCGGATTGTTGACCGACCCCCCTTTACCGAGCGCGCGATGAGACGAACAAAGAAGGGCGATCTGAACCTGCCCCGTTGTCTCACCGTCGACAGGGCCGAGGGGCTGTACAAGGACCTGCGTGAGGCTACCGAGGACGGGGGAGATCTAATCTTCAACGGCGATAAGGTCGAGGTGGTCGACGTGGCCGGTCTGCAGTTGCTGGCAGCCACTCGCGCCTTTGCCCGTGCCGGACATAAACCGTTTGCCATTCGCCAGGCGAGTGACGCCTTGCTGCAGGCCGCGCGGCTGTCCGGGCTACAAGATCTCCTCGATCAGCCAGGAAGCGAGGATCACCCATGAGTGATCAGGATGCCTATCGCGAGACCTTCATCAACGAGGCCCAGGACCTCACCGAGTCCCTGGAGCTCGATCTCGTCGAGTTGGAGGAGCGTCGCCACGACACCGACCTGATCAATCGTATCTTTCGCGCCGCCCACACGATGAAGTCGTCGGCGGCCATGTTCGGCTTCTCGCAGATCGCCAGCCTCACCCACTCGATGGAGGGGGTGTTGGATCGCGTCCGTGATGGCGTTCTCGCTATCGATGCGGACATCGTGAATCTGCTACTCGACTCCCTCGATGTCTTGCGTCGCATGGTCAACGAGGCGACAGAAGGCGCCGAGTCCGACCATACCGCCGTGCTCGCCCCATTGTGCGTACGGCTCCAGGCTGTGGCCTCGGGCGAGGATAAATCCTCGACCGCGAGTGGGGAGCCCCGCGTCGCGCCGGTAGGCGTGCACGCCTACCACATCCATGTCGCCCTGCATCCGAGCGTCTTCTTTCAGGGGACAAATCCCCTGTTGCTCCTGGACGAATTGTCGACGCTCGGTGAGATCGGGGAAGTGCACTGTGACCTGTCCAGGCTGCCCAGCCTCAGCGAGCTTGACCCGTTGGAGCTATATCTCGCCTGGGACGTCGTCTTGCATTCCAGTCGCCCCAGGGAGGAAGTCGATGATGTCTTTCTCTTTCACTGGGAAGACGGCGACATCCGTATCGAACTGCAATCCCAGGACGGTCCAGCCACCGGTAAAGCCAGGGAGGCTGGGCCGCGCGTGATCGTTCTGGCGGCCGGAACAGAGCCGCCTCCTGCACTGGCGAAGGTGCGGGCACACGGCGGTGGTGGCGCCGCGACGGGTGGCGCATGCGGAGTTCCAACGGCAACGGGGATAGGGCGTGACTCAGCCGTCCTAGGGGATGGAGATATGGCGCCATACGCAGAGTTGCCCGAGGTAAACGGACTGGAGGGATTGGACGCGATCCCAGACGACGACGTGGAGATCCTGCGGGACTTCTGTAACGAGACTCGCGAGAGCCTGCAGGAGGTCGAGGAACAGATCCTCGCCCTCGAAGCGGCGCCCACAAACATGGAGATCATCCATGCCCTGTTCCGTACCTTCCACTCCATGAAGGGCTCGGCGGGCTTCCTGGAGTTGACCGCACTGGGCGGCCTCGCGCACGAGACCGAAAACCTGCTCGACAAGGCGCGTAACGGTGCTCTGTTGTTGGAAAGCGTGTCGATCGGCCTGTTGCTCCATTCGATCGACCTGGCTCGCGGCCTGAACGACAACCTCTCCCTTTTTCTCGACAACGGGTGCCAGCCAGGCACGGCCAACACTCAGCACCTCCCTGTTCAGCGGCAGGTCAAGGCGATCAAGCAATTCCTGCAGAGCGGCACCATCGCGGCGGCTCCCGCACGCGTGGCGACGCCCGTGCCTGCGCCGAAGCCAGTCGCGGTCCCAAAGCAACTGGGCGAGATCCTGGTAGAGAAGGGTGAGGCGGCACCGAGCGACATCGGCGACGCCATCGCCGAACAATTGTCCGGCAAGAATCAGCCGATTGGCCGGATTCTCGTCGACAAGGGCAAGGTCAACGCGAGTCAGGTCAACGAAGCCCTCAAGACGCAGCATATGCAGCAGCATGACGCCGCGGTCAGCAAGACCGTGTCCGCCATTCGCGTCGATACCGAGCGACTCGATACCTTGATGAATCTGGTTGGGGAGATTGTCATCGCCCAGAGTCAGGCGATGAAGCTGTCCGCCGAATTCGACAGCGAGGAGGGTGAACGGCTCCAGACATCGCTCTACGAGGTCGAGCGGCTGTCTCGCGAGTTGCAGGACCAGGTCATGGCCGTACGCATGATGCCGATCGGTCCGACCTTCAAACAGTTCGCACGATTCGTGCGAGACACCAGCCGCGAGCTGGGCAAACACGTCGATCTGGTCATTACCGGCGAAGACACCGAGCTCGACAAGACCGTGATCGAGCAGATCGGTGATCCGCTCAAGCACCTCATCCGTAACTCCCTGGACCACGGCCTAGAGACCCCCGACGAACGCGTCGCCGCCGGGAAGCCGGCGAAGGGGACATTGGAGCTGCGCGCCGGCCACCAGGGCGGCAGCGTTGTCATCGAGGTGATCGACGATGGCCGCGGCATGCCGCGCGACAAGATCCGCGCCAAGGCGATCGCCAAAGGATTGGTTTCGGAGGACCAGGAGCTTACCGACAACCAGATCCTGCGGTTGATCTTCGACCCCGGATTTTCCACGGCAGAGCAGGTATCCAGCCTCTCTGGGCGCGGCGTCGGGATGGACGTGGTGAAGCGTAACGTGGAGTCTTTGCGCGGCACCGTCGACGTGGAATCGACGGAAAGGCAGGGTTCGGTGTTGCGCATCCGTCTACCCCTGACCTTGGCGATCATCGAAGGCATGGTGGTGAGCGTCTCGGGGCAGCCATACATCTTGCCGGTGTTGTCGATCGTCGAATCGATTCGCCCGCGGGCCCAGGATATCAAACAGGTGAGTGGGCAGGGCGAAGTGCTGTTCTTCCGCGACGAGTACCTACCGCTGTACCGACTCTACGACTGGCTCGACCACGCGCCAGTGGTGACTGATCCCACCCAGGGCATTGTCATGGTCGTGGAGGACAACGCCGGCCGGCGCGCGCTAATGGCCGATGACCTCTTGGGGCAGCAGCAGGTGGTGATCAAGAATCTCGAAGACAACTTCACCAAGCTGGACGGGATCAGTGGCGCCACGATCCTCGCGGAGGGCAATGTAGCGCTGATCCTCGACATTGTCGGTTTGTACTACCACCGCCAGGTGGTGAAGGAGAAGGCGGCGTGACCGGCGCCGGTGCTGCCGCGGTCGAGCTCTCGGTCGCGGACTTCAACCGCATCCGTGAGCACCTGCGACGCGAGACCGGCGTCCGTTTCGAAGACAAGAAGCGGACGCTATTCCGCTCTCGTCTTGCCAAGCGGCTGCGCATCCTCGGCATCACGAGCTACGCCGAGTACGCGGACTTTCTGATCAAGCACGACCCGGAGCAGACGGAGCTCGGAATCGCCCTCAATCTGGTCACCACCAATCTGACCAGTTTCTTCCGCGAAGCACACCATTTCGAATACCTCGCTGAGACGCTGATCCCAGAGATTCTCGCCACCCCCGGACGCGAACGGACGATCCGCATCTGGTCGTGCGCCTGCTCCACGGGGGCCGAGCCGTATACCCTGGCCATCGTTCTGCGGGAGGCGCTGAAGGATCACCCGGACTGGGACATCAAGATCCTCGCCTCGGATATCAATACCGAAGTTCTGGCCTATGCCGAGCGCGGGATCTACTCGGCGGAGGAGGTCCGGGGAGTGCCGGAACCACTGCTCCGTCGCCACTACCAGCGCGGCAATGGCCAACGTGCCGGCCATTACCGAATTCACCCGGAGACGCGCCGCCTGGTGACCTTTCGTCAGGTCAACTTGTTGCGTCCCTGGCCCGACTTTCATAGTCCGTTCGACGGCATCTTTTGTCGCAACGTGCTGATCTACTTCTCCGCCGAGGATCAGGAGAGGGTCATTACCGAGTTTGCCGCGAAGTTGCGCCTTGGTGGCGCTCTGTTTCTCGGCCATTCGGAGAGTGTCCCGGCTGGGCACGCGCTCTTTGAACGCCTACCTAAGACGGTATTTCGCCGCAAGGCGCCTGAGAATTCGGCCGCCTCCCGTTAACGATCAGGAGAGCCCCATGTCGTCCAATAAATCCGTACGGACAACGACGACCGTCGATTTCAGTGCGACGTCGGAGGAAGAAATCGACAGCATCTTCGACATCATCAATTTCTCGGCCCAGGGGGCCTCGCGCCAGTACCTGACGTTCAACCTGGGTGACGAGCGCTACGGGCTGGAGATCCTGAAGGTGCAGGAGATCATCGGGATGACGGAATTTACGCTATTGCCGAACATGCCGGCCCACGTACGCGGGGTAATCAACCTGCGTGGCACGGTGGTACCGGTGATCGATCTGCGCTCGCGGTTGGCGATGCCGGCGCGCGCGTACGACAAATTGACGGCGATCGTCGTGGTGAATGTGGCGCACAAGACCATGGGCATCGTGGTGGACACGGTGGCGGACGTGATGGGCATCCCGGAGGAGTCGATCCAGGACACGCCGTCGTTCTCTGCCAGCCAGAAGATCTCCAGCGACTACATTGCCCACATAGGCAAGGTCAGCAACACGATGATCGTCCTGCTGGATATTGACCGAGTGCTCGATCTGCCCGGTGTGGCGGAGCTTGTAGCGTGACCCTTCCACCCGTCGCGTCATCCGGCCGCGATCAACGGAGACGCCGAGTCGAACGACGGTACCCCGCCGTCTTCGACGTGAACGCGACAATATGATCCAGGTGATGGTCATCGACGACTCGGCGGTCATCCGCGCGCAGTACCAGCGCATTCTGGACGCCGAGCCGGATATCGAGGTGGTGGCCGCGGCCGAAGATCCATATGTCGCGCGACGACTTCTCGACGAGGTCCACCCCGACGTCATCACGCTGGATGTAGAGATGCCGCGCATGGACGGTGTCACCTTCCTCCGTAAGCTGATGGCTGGCCGTCCGACACCGGTGGTGATGGCCTCGATGCTCACCCAGAAGGGGGCGGAGATCTCTCTGGAGGCGTTACGCATCGGCGCCGTGGGTGTGGTGGGCAAACCGACACCGGATCATCCATGGAGCCTGGCGGATTTCGCCATCGACCTCGTCGAGGAGGTGCGGGCGGCGGCTCAGGCGCGGGTAAGGCCGCGCCCGCTGGCCATGCCCGGCGGGCCTCGCCTGGTGGGCGTCGGTCGTCATCGTCATTGCAACGACGCGTGGCCAGTCCTGATCGGCGCTTCCACAGGCGGGACCGTGGCGCTTGGCTCGGTGCTGTCCAGACTCCCGGCGGACTCGCCGCCCGTTGCCATCGTGCAACACATGCCACCGGGCTTCACGGCCTCCTTTGCCGCTCGCCTCGATCACACCTGCGCGCCCCGCATCCGTGAGGCGCGCGATGGTGACGCACTTGTCGCCGGGCAGGTGTTGATTGCGCCGGGCGGTGTCCACATGGAGATCAGCGGAATCCGCCTGGAGCCACACGTGCGCCTCTACGAAGGGGAGCGGGTGAACTGCCACTGTCCATCTGTGGATGTGCTGTTGCACTCCGGAGCCAAGGTGCTGGGAGGCCATGCAGTCGGTGTGCTGCTCACCGGGATGGGGGCGGACGGCGCCAACGGTTTGAAGGCGATGCACGAAGCGGGAGCGTTCACCATTGCTCAGGACAAAGAGAGCTGTGTGGTGTACGGAATGCCCCAGGCAGCGATGGCGCTGGGAGCCGCCTCGAAGCAGCTTCCTCTCGATCGTATCGCGGAAGCGATGGTGCGGATCGCGGTGGATAGGGAGAGCCATGCCGCGGTGTGACGCCGATCCGGTATGTAACTCGGTACAACTGCCCGTCGATCTTGCCGCTCCCACCCGAGCAAGGTTGTCCATCGTGGCACGTCCTGATGAATCCCGGGCTGACGAGCGCACTCTGTTGCTCCTGTGCCGCGTTGACCGAAGAGCCAGGTGATGGAGTTCCGTTACAGCACCATGTTCAACCGTGAAGCGTGCGTGATCATGGCTGGCGAGTATCACGTGGGCTTCGGTGAACGGCTGATCGAGACGGTCCTCGGATCGTGCGTGGCGGTCTGTCTTTGGGACCAGAGCAACCGGATCGGAGGCATGAACCACTTTATGCTCCCAGGTGAGGACACCTCCCTGGAACACGTGTCTGGACGCTACGGCCTGTACTCCATGGAACTGCTGATCAACGACATGATGCATCGTGGCTCACGGCGCTCGTTGCTCACGGCCAAGGTCTTCGGCGCGGCCAACGTGATGACAGGGCTGTCGCCCAACCGCTCGGTATCGGTCGCCAACGAGACCTTCATACGGCACCTCCTTACCAGCGAGGGGATCCCTATCTCGTGTGCCGATCTTGGTGGCGATTCCGGGCGCCGCATCGCCTACTTCCTGGATACCGGCAAGGTGAAGGTGCGCCGTCTCGGTCCGACAGAGGTCGGACGGATCAAGGCGGATGAGGAGCGATACCTCAAGAAACAGGCGCAGGTGGTGAAGACACCAAGAGCGATGGAAGTAGAGCTCTTCTGAGAGAGGCGCAGGCTAATGGATGCCGGGTCGTGGAGCGCGAAGACGATGGCCATTGGATCTGACCTGGATCTCGCGCCATGACTCTGCGGCAGGCGCGCGGCCTTCGCTATTCCCTCGCCGCGTCCACCTCCGCCGACGCAATCGGCCGCCAGCCGGCCTGTGAGCATCGACTGATGACCCGTTCCATTTCTCGTTGACGACGGAAGCCTTCCTCCCGATATGGCTGCCCGAAAGATGACTGAGACCATCGATGTGCTGATCATCGACGACTCCACGCCCACGCGTGATGGGTTGCGCACCATCCTGGAAGGGGAACCCGGCGTCCGGGTGGTCGGCGAAGCAGCCGATCCATTCATCGCACGGAAGCTCCTCGACACGATCAATCCCGACGTCATCACCCTTGACCTCCTGATGCCCCGCATGGATGGCCTAACCTTCCTGCACAAGCTCATGGCGGGGCGCCCCATGCCGGTAGTGGTGGTCTCTACCCTCACCGAGGAGGACGCCAACCTCTGCCTGGCGGCGTTGGAGATCGGAGCGGTGGGTGTACTCAGCAAGGTGACGATCCCGCATCCACGCCTCCTGGAGTCGTTCGGACGGGAGCTCATCGACCTGGTGCGGGCGGCGGCGGTCAGCCGGATTGGCCGCAAACGCGTACGAAGTGGCCGTGTCGCGGCGCCGGCCGCGCCCCGCCCCGCGGTTGGCGGCGGCTATCGCCCGGTAATGATCGGGGCCTCGACCGGGGGTACCGAGGCGATCCAAGAGATCCTATCCCGCCTGCCCGAGGACGCACCGCCGATTGTCGTGGTGCAGCACATGCCCAAGGGGTTTACCCGGTCGTTTGCCGAACGCCTAGACAACGCGACGCGACTCTCCGTACGCGAGGCGGCGGACGGCGACCTTCTGCGGTCGGGAGCGGTGTTGATCGCCCCGGGTCATGCCCACCTGGAGGTGACGGGCAGTCCAAACAAGGCGCGGGTGAGGGTCGTGGAGGGACCCAAGGTGAACCGCCATCGGCCATCGGTGGATGTGCTCTTTCACTCGGCGGCACGCCTCTTCGGTCCCGATGCGGTGGGCATCCTGTTGACGGGGATGGGCAGCGATGGTGCCGTCGGGCTCAAAGCGATGGCCAACGCCGGGGCGGCGACGATCGGGCAGGACCGCGAGAGTTGTGTCGTCTACGGCATGCCGGCCGTCGCGGCGCAGCTAGGCGCCTGCCAGCAGGTTCGCTCCCTCGACGCCATCCCAGAGGCCCTCCTCAAGGCGGCTGCTGGTCGAGCCAAGGCGGCTGCGTCGTAGCCGTGATCCGCCGGGAGGCATCACCTCATGCCGAGCGGCGATCTCAACATGCGGGTGCATCGTAGCCCCCATCGTGACCCACGTGTGCCGGGCGTGACAGCGGCGCGCCGTTGGGGTGTGGCGGCCGGCGTCGCGTGGCTCCTCGCAGCTCATCCGCTCGCGGCCCAACCCGGGATCGAATTCAGTCAGCTCCGACACGACGCAGGTGTCGTGTACGACGGCGCCGAGGTGGTCCATGTCTTCCCGTTCGAGAATGTCGGCGATGAGCCTCTGCACATCCTGTCCGCGGAGGTTTCCTGTGGCTGTACGGAGGCGGCGGTTGTCGGCAGTGATGTGGTGGCTGCCGGTGGCAGCGGAGCGATTCGCGTTGCGACCGACACCACGGGAAAGCGCGGCCGCTTCACAAAGGAGATCGACGTCATCACCAATGACCCTGGCCAGCGCGTGACGACCCTCACCTTCACGGGCCAGGTCGTGAAGGACGTCGCCGCCCACCGAGGCCATGACCTGCAGGAGGTGATCTTCGGCGAGCGTTGTGGCACCTGCCATGCCGAGCCGGCCGCCGGCCTACGGGGCGAGGATCTGTATGACGCCGTGTGTGCGTTCTGCCATGGCGAGCACGGTCACGGGCGCGGCGCCATGGCGTTGAAGCGCCTATCGTACTTGCGTGGGGTCGACGCCGGCGGGCTGGCGATCGCCATTGGTGACGGCCGACCAGCCGACGGGATGCCCGGCTTCCATCAGCACCTCGGTGGGCCGCTGGACGATGCCCAGATCGCGTCCCTGGTCGAGATCATTCTCGCCTGGCGCGATGCCGTCGAGGCCGCCGTCTTCTCCCGCTGATCCGCTGGGACCGGCGTTGCGGGGAAATCCGTCGTGCAACGGTATCGGTCGGGGATGTATATCCGCGGCGGCGGAGAATGAGCTGATTTGCTCGGTGGCGGCGGAGTTAGCTGTCATGTGTCCTTTTTTCCTTACCGATAAAAGGGAGCAGCGTTGTGAGGTCCTTTTTTTCTCGGAGGTGTCAAAGATGAAGGCTGTGCTCCGTTGGTCCATGATCGTGGCGATGCTGTTCGCGGCGAGTCTCATCCCGGCTGAGGCGAACGAGACGTGGATTGCGCCCGACTCCCTCACGGGGGCGACCACCATCGATGTGGCGAAGGCGAAGGAGATGTTTGACTCCAAGGTCGCGTTTCTCGATCCCCGTAAGTCCAGTGACTACGAGGAGGGCCATATCCCCGGAGCGGTCCACCTCGACCTGACGAAGACCCTTACCAAGGAGTCGATGACGGCGCGCTTCCCCGACAAGTCGCAGGCGATCGTCGTGTACTGCAACGGCGTGCGGTGCAAGCGGTCGGCCGATACCATCCCCAAGCTGGTGGACTGGGGATATACGAGCGTCTATTTCTTCCGCGAAGGGTTGCCGGCCTGGGTGTCCGAGGACTTCCCGGTCGAGTAACGCGGTAGCGTGCTCTTCCGTCACCGCTCGCCGACGAGGCGAGAGGTCATCGAACAGTCGATCCGCGCCCGAGTTCCCACCGCGGGTCCTAGGTGTGTCTCCATGTTCCCCATACGCCCTTGCTCCGGCTGACGTCGGGAAGACTACTCATGCTCTTTTGCGAGATCCCTCCAAGAGGTAAGCCTCCATGGCGATGATCGGGTTGAGTGAGCGGATCGGTGCCGACCGCCGCTCCATCGTGTGGCCCATAGTTGTGACGACGGCCGGAGTCCTAGCCGTCGTTATCCTCCTGTTGACCTTTCTCGCGTACCACGGCGAGAGCCGCATGACGCAGGAGGCGCTCACGCTCAAGAGGGGCTCGGATGCCCTCGCTCTCGATCACGAAACGGCGGCGGCACAGGCGACGCTCGAGGAGCTTCTGCACAAGGTCACCCAGGATCGCGACCTGCGGGAGGCACTTGCCAACGATGACCAGGAAGAAATCAGCATCAATCTCGAGCCACACTACACGCGCAATTCGATGATCCACGAGGAGGTCGTGGGATATAGCGCATTCGGCAAGGACGGCCGTATGCGCATCTGGTGGGGTGCGAAGGAGATCGCGATCAAGGACGGTCTGCATCTCCTCGCACGCCAGGCGATCGACGAAGGAAAGCAGATCGTCGCGATGACCGACATCGGCGAGAAGCCGGTGATGGTTCTGGCGACCCCCGTCTATTTCCGGAAGGCGGTGGTCGGTGCCGTTGCGGTCTGCGCGGGATTCCAGGTCGCGCTGAGCAATCTCGCGGAGGACCTGGATGCCGACGTGCAGTTCGTCGACGCCGCCGGGAATAGCCTGTATGGATTCGGCGATTCATTCGAGACGCCAGACAGCGGGGCGAATGGGACGGGTCTCGACGTCGTGAAGGAAGGGAAACAGTTCTTCGCCATTAGCCACATGCCGCTGAAGGATCAGAACGGCAATGACCTTGGCACGGTACTGGTCCGGACGGTGATGACTCCGTTCTTTGATGGGAGAGCCCGCTCCCTGCGCAGCATGGCCCTGGCGGCCTGTGCCATCTTTCTGGTTGGCTCCACATCGGTGGCGGCCCTGCTGCTGCGGCGCATGCGTCCCCTGCAGTCGGTGGTCACCGCCATCCAGCGCGTGGCCGATGGTGACCTGGCGGCGCAGGTCGACGTGACCGGTCAAGATGAAGTGGCCCAGCTCGGCATGGCATTCAATCGCATGGCGGAGAATCTTCGTCGCTCGAACTCCGCCCTGAGCGTCAAGGCAGCGCTCGACGGAGCCTCTGCCAACGTCATGGTGGCGGACCGCGATGGTACGGTCACCTACGCCAATGGCCAGATGTTGGAGTCTCTGTCCCTGCTCGGAGACGAGCTGCGTACGATTGTTCCCGGGATGTCGGCCGCGGGGTTCGTGGGGAGCAACCTTGCACAATTCCATAACGACGCTCCCGAGGTGCGAAGCATCATCGACGACCTCGGTAACCTACCGTACCGCGGGAAGGTGAGTTTGGGGTCGCATAGCTGGGATGTCGCGGTAAACGCCGTGATCGACGACCATGGTGAGTACGTGGCGACGGTGATGGAGTGGACCGACATCACCGAACGATCATGGATGGACGAGCAGCTCGGCGCGCTGGTTGACGGGGTTACCGCAGGCCATCTCGAGCAACGTATTGACGCCGGCCAGTTCGAGAACCCGGAATACGGCTCGTTGGCCGAACGTCTCAACGCCATGCTCACGACCGTCGCGGCACCCCTCACGCGGATCAGCGACGCCTGCCAGCAGGTAACCCAGTCCGCGGTAGAGATCGCGACTGGCAATCAGGATCTGGCGGCGCGGACCCAGCAACAGGCGGCATCCGTCGATGAGACGGCCGAGGCCGCCGAGCGGATCGCGGCACTGGTGCGCAGCAGCGCGGACAACGCCAAGCACGCGAACGATCTGGCGACGGAGGCGTACGCTGTCGCCGAGCAGGGTGAGTCGGTCGTGACCCAGGCGGTCGGTGCCATGTCGGCGATCGACCAATCATCCATGCGTATCCGCGACATCATCGAGGTCATCGATGAGATTGCCTTTCAGACCAACCTCCTCTCCTTGAACGCGGCGGTCGAGGCCGCCCGTGCCGGTGAGCACGGTCGTGGCTTCGCCGTGGTTGCGGCGGAGGTCCGCAACCTGGCGCGGCGCTCCGCCACGGCCGCCCAGGAGATCAAGGCATTGATTCAGGACTCGGTCGAGAAGGTCAAGGCGGGCACCGAGCTGGTCAACGCCTCGGGCAAGAGCCTGCACGGCCTCCTAGAATCCGTACGCAAGGTCACCGACGTGGTGCGGCAGATCGCCGCCGCGGCGGATGAACAGGCGACGAGCGTCGATGGCGTCAATACCCACCTGAGCGAGATCAACGCCATCACCCAGAAGAATGCGGCGCTGGTCCAAGAGGTCGCCGCTGCCGCCCAGACCCTCACCGGCCGGGCCCAGGAGATGAGCGACGAGGTGGAGCGCTTCCACCTCGCATAACGCGCACGTCGTTTGCGGTTGCGCCTCGCCAGCGTTGCTACCGCGCGCGCGCAGATGATTCTCAGGCCAGGAGGGTGACGCTCTTGACCTGCGCGTAGACCTCCACGCCCGGGGAGAGGCGCAGGGCCGCCGCCGACTTGCGGGTGATGCGCGACAGCATGGGCACACCGCCGGCCGTGAGGCGGACCGTGACCTGGGAGGGGCCCTCGTCGGCGATCTCCTCGACCCGCGCCGGGAAGATGTTCAGGATGCTGGTGCCGGTGGCGTGGTATGCGAGGCTCAGGCTCACGTCGCGGGCCTGGACCCGCAGACGCACCCGGCGCCCGAGGGGGAGGTCCTTGCGGTTCACCGTGAACCGGCCGCTGGGGAACGTCAGGTAGGTCAGATGGTAGAGGTCGTCGTGGTCGGTCACCGTCGCCTCGATGACCGCCTCGGCATCGTCGCCATGGGCGAGGGGTAGGTCGAAGCGGGTCATCATCGCCGCGATCGGGCCGCTCGCCGCGACACGGCCGTCACGCATCAGCAGCAGGTGGTCGGCGAGCCGCGCGACCTCGTCCGGCGAGTGACTCACGTAGAGCACCGGGATCGCCAGCTCCTCGTGGAGGCGGTCGAGGTACGGCAGGATCTCCTCCTTGCTCTGCCGGTCGAGGGCCGCGAGCGGCTCGTCCATGAGCAGCAGCCGGGGGCTGGTGAGCAGGGCGCGGGCGATCGCGATCCGTTGCCGCTCGCCGCCGGAGAGGCCGGCGGGTTGACGGTCGAGGAGGGGACCCACGCCGAGCAGAGCCACCGCCTCGTCGAACGCGACCCGGCGGGCGCCGTCGGGGACACGCTTGAATCCGTACTCGAGATTGCCCCGTACCGTGAGATGGGCGAACAGCCCCACCTCCTGGAAGACGTAGCCTAGGGGCCGACGGTGGCAGGGTACGAAGCGTCGCTCGTCCTGCCATGCCTCGTCGGCCACCTTGAGGTAGCCGTCCGGCGCGTACTCGAGGCCAGCCACCGCGCGGAGCAGGGTGGTCTTGCCGCACCCGGACGGGCCGAAGATCGCGGTGACGCCGCGACTCGGCGCGACGAACGCGACGTCGAGGGCGAAGTCGCTCCGCTCGATGCGGAAGCGCGCGTCGATCGTCACGAGTGAGCCATCCGGAAGCGCCGGTTCACGGTGTGAACCGCCAGCAGCATCGCGAACGACAGCGCCAGGAGCCCGCCCGCCAGCCAGTGGGCATGGGCGTAGTCCAATGCCTCCACATGGTCGTAGATGGCGATGGACAGGACGTGGGTCTCGCCCGGGATGTTGCCGCCGATCATCAGAACCACGCCGAACTCCCCCACGGTGTGCGCGAACCCCAGGACGGTCGCGGTGAGGAATCCCGGTCGGGCGAGGGGCATGGCGACGGTGAAGAACCGGTCGAGCGGCGTCGCCCCCAGGGTGGCGGCGACCTCCAGGGGACGCGGCCCGATCGCGCCGAACGCGTCGCGCAGCGGCTGTACCACGAACGGCAGCGAATAACAGACGGAGCCCACCACCAGGCCGGCGAAGGTGAAGGCCAGGGGTCGTCCACCGAGGGCCTGCATCATCTCGCCGATCGGTCCCTCGGGCCCGAGAACGACGAGCAGATAGAAGCCGAGCACCGTCGGGGGCAATACCAGGGGCAGGGAGACCGCCGCCTCCACCCAGGTCTTGAAGCGGAACCGCGTCGTCGCCAGCCACCACGCCAGGGGCGTGCCGAGGAGCAGCAGGATCACCGTGGTGAGCCCGGCCAGCTTGACGGTGATCACCAGGGCGGAGAGGTCGGCGTCGGTCAGCATGATCGAGTGTGACGGGTGTTTCGTTTGAACTGCTTACCACAGAGACACACAGGGCGCAGAGACAGGGTGAGCCTCGTTTCCTTTGTTCTCTTTGTCCTCCGTGCCTCCGTGGTGACGCCTTTCTTGGCGAATTCGCCACGATCCCGGCGGGTACTTGCAGCGAAGGGTGGGTCGGTTCTATGGCAGTGCATAGCCGTAGTCCGCGATGATCGCGCGTGCCTTGTCCCCGCGCAGGAAGGCCAGGAAGGCCCGGGCCGTGGCATCGTCCTCGAGCTGCACCGCCTGCTGCTCGATGGGGCGGTAGAGCGCCTGCGGCACCACCCACCACGAGCCTTCCGGTGGGTGTCCCGGTCGCTTCACCTGGGAGTACGCCACGAACCCCAGTTCGACGTTGCCGCTCCGCACGAACTGGAACGTCTGGCCGATGTCCTCCCCGCGCACTAGCCGCCCGCGTTGCAGTCCCTCCCATAGCCCGCGCGCCGCGAGCACCTCCTGTGCCGCCCGGCCGTAGGGGGCGACCACCGGGTTGGCGATGGCGAGGTGGCGATAGTCGCCGTCGGTCAGTACCTGCCCCCCGGGATCCACGTAGCCCTCTCGCGGACTCCACAGGACGAGGCGGCCCACGGCGTAGGTGAAGCGGCTGTCGGCTACGGCGACGCGTTCCTTTTCCAGCAGCGCGGGCCGCTCGGTGTCGGCGGCGAGGAACGCGGCGAACGGTGCGCCGTTCTTGATCTGGGCATAGTGCTTGCCGGTGGAGCCGAAGACCGGGACGACCTTGTTACCGGTGGTCTCTGCGAAACGGGCAACGATCGCCTGCATCGGCGCAGCGAAGTTGGTGGCGACGGCCACCAGGATCTCGTCCGCGATCACCGCGAAAGGAAGGAATGGCACGAGCATCGCAATCACCGCGCGCAGGAATGATTTCGCTGTCAATCTGGCCTCTATCGGCTTGGCCCCGACGCACATCTAAAACCGGCCCCAGAGAGCTCCACAGCGTGGCCTTGCGGGATCTTCCCCGGCGATGCCATGGCGATCAACCGTCGGCCCGTGTCCTCCCCCTGGACGAGGTCTGCGGTCGGATCCGCGCACGCCTGGAGCGCGACCGCCGTCACCAGGCGCAACCGGCGTGGCTGCGCAGCCTCGTTACCTGTGCGTGATGCGCGGTGGTCACGCGGGTAGGCCGACGGGTTTGGGCACGGCATGCAGTGCCCCCGGACGGGGTGGCGTTGCGATCCGGCCTGCGGCGCTACTCCGGGAGGGGCTCCACGATCAGGTGCAGCTCGGCGAGCTGCTCGTCGTCGATGGGGTCCGGGGCCTCGGTCATCAGGCAGGTGGCGCGCTGGGTCTTGGGGAAGGCGATGACGTCACGGATCGACTCGCGCCGCGCGAGGAGCATGACGATGCGGTCGAGGCCGAAGGCGAGGCCGCCGTGGGGCGGGGCGCCAAAGTCGAGGGCGTCCAGGAGAAAACCGAAGCGGCCGCGCGCCCGCTCCTCGGTGAAGCCCAGCGCCCGCAGCACGCGCATCTGCACCGCCGGGTCGTGGATACGGATCGAGCCGCCACCGATCTCCGTGCCGTTGAGCACCAGGTCGTAGGCGTAGGTGCGCAGCGTGGTGGGCGCCGTCTCCAGGCGCTCCAGATCCTCCTCCATGATCATGGTGAAGGGGTGGTGGCTGGAGGTGAGGTGGCCGCCCTCCGCCACCTCGAACATGGGGAACTCGGTGACCCACACGAAGCGCAGCTCGTTCGGATCGTACAGGTTGCGTTGCTTGCCGAGATGGCAGCGCAGGGCCGCGAGGGCGTCATTGACGACCTTCGCCGAGTCCGCGCCGAACACCAGCAGATCGCCGTCCTCCGCCCCCATGCGGCGGCGGATCTCCTGTAGCACTTCGTCGCCGAAGAACTTGGCGATGTTCGACTGGAGCCCGCCGTCCACCGCCTTGAGGTAGGCCATGCCCTTGGCGCCGTACTGGCCGACGAAACGCGTCAGGTCGTCGAGCTCCTTGCGCGACAGGTCGCAGCCGCGCTTGATGCACAGCCCCTTCACCAGTCCACCGCGCGCCACGGCCCCGGAGAAGACCTGGAAGCCGCCGTCGGCCACCAGGTCGGAGACGTCGTGCAGCTCCAGGGCGAAGCGGGTGTCGGGGCGGTCGGTGCCGTAGCGAGCCATTGCGTCCGCGTAGCGCATGTGCGGGAAAGGCGGGGAGACCGGTTGGCCGGCGGCGGCGCAGATCTCGCGGATCAGCCCCTCGGTCACCGCGATGATCTGCGCCTGGTCCGCGAACGAGAACTCGATATCGATCTGGGTGAACTCCGGCTGGCGGTCGGCGCGCAGGTCCTCGTCGCGGAAGCACTTCACGATCTGGAAGTAGCGCTCGAAGCCCGCCACCATGAGGAGCTGCTTGAAGAGCTGTGGGCTCTGGGGAAGGGCGTAGAAGGCGCCGTGGTGGACACGCGACGGCACCACGTAGTCGCGCGCCCCCTCGGGCGTCGACTTGGTGAGCATAGGGGTTTCGATCTCCAGGAATCCCTGGCCGTCGAGGTAGCGCCGCGTGGCCTGGGCGATCTTGTGGCGCAGGATGAGGCTCTCCTGGAGGGGCCGGCGGCGCAGGTCGAGGTAGCGGTACTTGAGGCGCAGGTCCTCGGCGGTGGCGGTCTCGTCGTCCAGGGGGAAGGGTGGGGTCTCGGCCTGGTTGAGGATCACCAACTCGTCCGCATACACCTCGATCTCGCCGGTGGCCATGCGCGGGTTGACCGTGCCATCGGGGCGGTGGCAGACCTCACCGCGCACGGCGATCACGAACTCGCCGCGCAGGCGGTGGGCCAGGGCGTGGGCGTCGGCCATGCGCTCCGGCGAGAACGCGACCTGGGTGATCCCGTAGCGATCGCGCAGGTCGACGAACACGATGCCGCCGTGATCACGGCGCGTGTCGACCCACCCCATGAGGGTCACAGTGCGACCCACGTCGCCAGTGCGCAGCTCGCCGCAACTCGTGTCGCGGCGCATCCCGCCCATGTAGCTCACGGCTCGCTCCTCCTGTCAGTCATCGCCTATCCCTCCGGGCCAAAGGTCGGGAAGTCTATCCCGGACGCGGCGCCGTGTCTGTATGGACGGCGTCGCATCCCGCTGAGGAAGGCAGGAAGCCAGGAAGGCAGGTGGCTGCCTCCCGCCGCGGGATTCCTCAGCGCGACGGTTCTTCGTGCCCTTCGTGGTTAAGAAACGACAGACACGAATTATGCGCGGATGCGGGTGACCCGCGCCCCGAGGGGGGCGAGCTTCTTCTCGATGGCCTCGTAGCCGCGGTCGATGTGGTAGATGCGCGCCAGGGTGGTCTCCCCGGAGGCCACCAGGCCGGCGAGGACCAGGCCGGCGGAGGCGCGCAGGTCGGTGGCCATCACCGGCGCGCCGGAGAGTCCCTTGACCCCCTTGACCACCGCCGTGGCCCCGTCGACCCGGATGTTGGCGCCCATGCGCAGCAGCTCGCCCACGTGCATGAAACGGTTCTCGAACACGTTCTCGCGGACCACCGACACCCCGTCGGCGGCGGCCATGGCGGCCATGAACTGGGCCTGGAGGTCGGTAGGGAAGGCGGGGTATGGGGCGGTGGTCATGTCGGTGGCGGTGAGCCGCTCCGGGCCGATCGCCAGGACGTGGTCGTCCGCCTCGCGCAGGATCAGGCCGGCGCGGACCAGGTGGTCGATTGGGGTGCGGAGGTGGTCGAGGTCTTCCCTGGCGAAGCGCATCTCGCCGCCGGTCATGGCGCAGGCGATAAGGAAGGTGCCGATCTCGATGCGATCCCGCATGATCGAGAAATCGCCGCCCGCCAGCTCGTCCACGCCCTGGATCTCGACCCGGGGGGTGCCGTCCCCCGCGATGTGGGCGCCCATGGTGCGCAGGCAGCGGCACAGGTCGACCACCTCCGGCTCGCACGCGGCGTTCTCGATCATGGTCTCGCCGCGCGCCAGGGTGGCCGCCATGATCACGTTCATGGTGCCGGTCACGGTCACGAGCCCCATGGGGATGCGCGCCCCCACCAGGCGCCCGGCCCGGGCGTCCACGTAGCCGTGGGACAGGTCGATGCGCGCGCCCAGGGCCTCCATCCCCTTCAGGTGCTGGTCGATGGGGCGCTCGCCGATGGCGCAGCCACCCGGGAGCGACACGCGGGCGTGGCCGTAGCGAGCGAGCAGCGGGCCGAGGGCCAGGACCGAGGCGCGCATGGTCTTGACCAGCTCGTAGGGTGCCTCCAGGCGATAAATGCCCGAAGTGTCGATGGCCACCCGGCGGCGGGCCGGGTCCCAGTCGACCCGCGCCCCCATCTCCGCCAGAAGGGCGGTCATGGTGCGGATATCGCGCAGCTCCGGGACGTTGCGCAGGACCGTGGGGCTGGTCGTCAACAGCGACGCGGCGAGGCACGGCAGGGCGGCGTTCTTCGCCCCGGAGGCGCGGAACTCGCCGCGCAGGGGGGGGCCGCCTTCGATCAGGAGGGTGTCCATTCGGGGAGGGGCTAGGGGTTAGGGACTAGGGGTCAGGGGCTAGGGGTGGTGCCGGCCTGCGGCCGGCAATCATTGTTTGGATTGTTCGGGATGGTGGTGGTAGGCGCCCGTAGGAGCGAGCTGGCTCGCGAATCGCTCGGGCAGCCTCGGTGTTGGTTCGCGGGCAAGCCCGCTCCTACAGGATGGGTTTCGTGACCACCCGAAGAGACGTGATCTTGTCCTGTGTGACTATCAACATTTCATCCAGCCCGAAGGGCTGTCCTCCCCTCGCCCCTAACCCCTAATCCCTAACTCCCCCATCAACACCCGGTCGTGTCCCGCGTAGTCCTGGATCAGGTCGGCATCTTGGAATACCTGGCCCGCGAGATCGAGTACCTGATGGGCCTGGCCCGCGCCGATCTCCATGACCAGGCGGCCGGCCGGCATCAGGTGGGCCGGGGCCCCGGCGATCACCCGGCGGATCTGGGCGAGGCCGTCGTGGCCGGCGAATAAGGCCGCGGCGGGCTCGAAGCCGCGCACGTCGCTGGGCAGGATCTCCCCGTCGGCCACATACGGCGGGTTGGCGCAGATACAGTGGAAGCGCTCGCCGGCCACCGGCTGGTAGAGGTCGCCGCGGCGCAGGTCGAGCACGCGGTCCCGATCGTTGAGCCGCGCCCAGCGCAGGGCCGCGGGTGAGCTATCGACCGCCACCACCCGCACGTCCGGCCGCTGGCGCGCGACGGTCAGGGCGATGCAGCCGCTGCCGGTGCCGAGGTCGAGGACCCGAGCCCCCCGCGGCAGGTCGCGCAGGGCCGCCTCCACCAGCAGCTCGGTCTCGGGCCGCGGGATGAGCACGCCCGGGCCGACGCGCAGGACCTCACCGTAGAAGTGGGCGCGGCCGGTGATGTACTGGAGGGGCGCGTCGGCGGCGCGGCGGGCGACCCACAGGGCGAGGCGGTGGCGCTGGCGAGGGGTGAGATGGATTGCCTCCACCAGGGCCGAGGTTGGCCGGTGGAGCAGCTCCAGGAGCAGGTACTGCGCCTCGTCCGAGGGGATCGGCTGGTGGTGGCACCAGGCGCGCCAGTCGAAGCGGGTCGGGTCGGACGGGGCCACCGTTCGGGTGGGCCGCATCGCTACCCCTCGCTACGGGCGAGGGCCTCGGCCTCGGCGTGCTGGACCAGCGGGTCGATCAAGATGTCGAGGTGGCCGACCAGCACCTGTTCTAGGCTGTGGACCGTCAGGCCGATCCGGTGGTCGGTCACGCGCCCCTGTGGGAAGTTGTAGGTGCGGATCCGCTCGCTGCGATCGCCGCTCCCGACCTGCGACTTGCGCTCCGCGGAGCGCGCCGCTTCGGCCTCGTCCCGTTGCGTGTCCAGGAGTCGGGCGCGCAACACGCGCAGGGCCTTCTCCTTGTTCTTGAGCTGCGACTTCTCGTCCTGGCAGATGACCACCGTGTTGGTAGGCAGGTGGGTGAGGCGCACGGCCGAGTCGGTGGTGTTGACGCTCTGGCCCCCGGGGCCGGAGGAGCGGAAGACGTCGATCTTCAGGTCCGCAGGACGGATCTCCAGCTCGATCTCCTCGGCCTCCGGCATGATCGCCACGGTCACCGCCGAGGTGTGGATGCGGCCCTGGGTCTCGGTCTCGGGGACGCGTTGCACCCGGTGGGTGCCGCCCTCGAACTTGAGGCGCGAGTAGGCGCCGTCCCCCTTGACCAGGGCGATCACCTCCTTGTAGCCGCCGATGCCGGTGATGTTGGAGCTCATCATCTCCACCTTCCACCCGCGCGCCTCGGCGTACTTGGCGTACATGCGGTAGAGGTCGGCGGCGAACAGGGCCGCCTCGTCGCCGCCGGTCCCGGCGCGGATCTCCAGGAAGATGTTCTTGTCGTCGTTGGGGTCGCGGCGGATCAACAGGGTCTTGAGGCGGCCCTCCAGCGCGCCGACCTCGGCGCGCCGGTCGTCGCGCTCCACCTCCGCCATCTCGCGCAGCTCCGGATCCTGCGTTGCGTCGGCGAGGATCTCCTCCGCCTCGGTGATCGCCTGCAGGGCCTTGCGGTAGCGGCCCGCCACCACCGCCACCTCCGCGAGGTGCGAGTGTTCCCGCGCGAGCTGGGTATAGGCGCTGCGGTTCGCGAGGAGGGCCGGATCCCCGAGCCTTTCCCCGAGCTCGTGGTAGCGGGCTTCGATCTTGGCGAGCTTGGTCAGCATCGGGAGGGGGGAGGGGCGGTCGCCCTGATGAGGGTCGAGCTACCGACGGTCACGGCACGACGATAGTGCACCACTGCCGGTGCGAGGAAGTGAGGACGATCGTGACACCCGCCCCGTGCGGGTGGCGGCGATCTCCCCGGTGGCCGGCCGCGCCCGCCCCGCGGGGAGTGGCAGCCGTCTCGACGTGGCGCTACTTCTTGCCGAATCGCCGCTGAAACTTCTCCACCCGACCCTCGCTGTCCACGATCTTCTGCTTGCCGGTGTAGAGCGGGTGGCAATTGGAGCAAATCTCGACGTGGGCGTTCTGCCGGGTAGAGCGGGTCTCGATGACCGTCCCGCAGGTGCAGGTGATGGTCGTCGGTACGTACTCCGGGTGGATGTCTTTCTTCATCGTGTCCCGCCTTCGCTAGGAGAGGGCAAGTATTATAGGCGGGTGAGGCAGGTCTGCAAGCGGAGCGGGCTCGCCATAATCGTCGGTTCCTCCCCGGTCAGAGTGTGCGGAGCGGGAAGCCGACGGCGTGCAGGGGGTCGTTTGGGGCAGGGTGGGTCGAGATGGGGGGTGGGTGGCGGGGCAGGTGGGCTGATTGCGG
>Ga0214472_10000157_pt1 | contig 92278 bp, 70 predicted proteins | sample RVTome_6_FD_207662 | JGI IMG/M metagenome (GOLD analysis project Ga0214472, IMG submission 207662) | Soil microbial communities from uranium-contaminated site in the Upper Colorado River Basin, Wyoming, United States - RVT140D175 | ecosystem: Environmental > Terrestrial > Soil > Contaminated >... | reverse complement strand
CATGGCCGGCCGAAGGGCGATGGGTGGCATGGCCGGCCGAAGGGCGATGGGTGGCATGGCCGGCCGAAGGGCGATGGGTGGCATGGCCGGCCGAAGGGCGATGGGTGGCATGGCCGGCCGAAGGGCGATGGGTGGCATGGCCGGCCGAAGGGCGGCCATGTTCGGGCTTCGGAGGAATCACGCCCGCCTCAGACCGGCCGGAACTCCCCTCAATCCCCCCTTGGTAAGGGGGGAGGCTTGGTTTCTCCGTCCCTCCTTGATAACCGCAAATCCGGGTTCATCGTTTTCGTCGACACCTTGGGGGATTTTTACCCACCGGAAGCCGCCCGCCGCGGCGTGCCGCTCGAGCGGCTGATCGTCATCCGCCCGCCCGACGATCGCGCGGCGTTCTGGGCCGTCGATCAATCGTTGCGCTGTTCGGCCGTAAGCGTCGTCATCGCCCCGTTGGCCAAGCTCGACGAGCGCGCTTCCCGCAAGTTGCAATTGGCCGCCGAAAGCAGCGGGACCATCGGCCTGATCCTCCGCACCGCCGCGAAACCCACGAAAAGCTTCGCCGCCGTCCGCCTCCTCGTCGAACCCGTACCCGGGTGGCATGGCCGCACAGATGGGTGGCATGGCCGGCCGAAGGGCGATGGGTGGCATGGCCGGCCGAAGGGCGATGGGTGGCATGGCCGCACAGATGGGTGGCATGGCCGACCGAAGGGCGATGGGTGGCATGGCCGGCCGAAGGGCGATGGGTGGCATGGCCGGCCGAAGGGCGATGGGTGGCATGGCCGGCCGAAGGGCGATGGGTGGCATGGCCGGCCGAAGGGCGATGGGTGGCATGGCCGGCCGAAGGGCGGCCATGTTTGGACTTCGAACGAATCGTGCCCGCCTGAGCCCGCCCCGCTGTCCGCCCCCTTGCACGACCCCCATCTGCTCCGCCTGACGCTGATCAAAGTTCGGGAAGGGATGCCCGCAGGACCTGTTCTCGTGGATCTCAACCATGAAACGCATGCTGGCCATATACCTCCCCTTCCTCTCCACCGACCGACTGTGCAAACCGGAACATGAAACCCCCCTCCTTTATCGAAGCGAGCCGCGGACTTCAATCCGCGCGGACGACCGGAGAATGATTTCTGGGATAGGCACTAAGGGGGGCGGCTCGCCCGTGGTCACCATCGCTCCCCAGGGACAGGTCCTCCGCGTCGTACACGTCAACCGCGCCGCACAGGAACTGCGCATCCGCCGCGGTCAGACCCTCGCCGACGCCAAGGCCATCGTGCCAAACATTGGCACTCACGACGACGACCCCGAAGCCGACCGCCGCCAGTTGAAAACCCTCGCCGTCTGGGCCGACAACCTCTCCCCCCTCGTCCACGTCGAAGACGAGGCCACCTTGATCGTCGACATCACCGGCTGCCAGCGACTCTTCGGCGGCGAGCCGAATCTGCTCCACGCGGCCGTTGACGGCCTGACGAATCAAGGCTTCGCGGTCCGCGCCGCCATCGCCGACACGCTCGGCGCCGCCTGGGCCCTCACCCGTGCCCACCCCGACTCCGCCGTCATCGCCGAGCCGGGCCGCACCGCAGCCCATCTGGCCCCGCTGCCGGTCTGGTCCTTGCGGGTCGACCACCACACGACCGACCTGCTGGCCTCCATCGGCGTCGAAACCGTCGAGTCGCTCCTCCACCTGCCAAGATCATCGTTGCCCCTGCGCTTCGGTCAGGACTTGCTCGATCGGCTGGACCAGGCCCTGGGCGATCTGCCCGAGGTGCTCACCCCGTACCGCCCACAGCCCGCGGTTACGGCCCGCTTTGAATGGGAATCACCCACCACGCGATGGGATCACCTCCAGGAAGCCACCAACCGGGCCCTGCAACGCTTCTGCGAAAAGCTCGCCCAGCGCGTCGTCGCAGTGCGGCAACTCTTTGTCACCTTCTACTGCCCCGACGTGGAATGCCAGGACGGCCGACAGACGCGCAAGATCACCTTCCCCGTCAACCTCTCCCAGCCGACCCGCTCCGCCGAGCACTTGTTTCCCCTCATGCTCGTCGCCTTCGACACCCTCCGCCTTCCAGCCCCGGCCGACGCGGTCATGGTCTGGACCCGCGAAACCGAGCCCTTCGACGGCTGGCAGGACGAGCTGTTCTCCACCGACACCGCCGACGCCCGCGAACTGAGCAACTTGGTCGACCGCCTCTCGGCCCGCCTCGGATCCAGCGCCGTCCTTTCCCCACGGCTCTTGAACGACCATCAGCCCGAGCGCGCCTTCCGCTACCTTCCGGCCACCACCCGAGCCGCGGGCTTCAGCCCGCGCGACGTTTCGAAGACCCCGGATCGCTCGCTCCGCGCGTCATCGCGCAGGCCCAAAGCCGCGTCCGGGTGGCATGCCCGCCCCGGGTGGCATGCCCGCCCTCAGGCGGGCATGTTCCCACCATCCGCACCACGCCCCTTGCATCTGCTCCAGCGCCCCATCGAGATCGCCGCCACATCCATCGTCCCCGACGGCCCCCCGATCGCGCTGACCCTCAACGGCGCCCACCAAGCCGTCGCCGAAAGCCGCGGCCCGGAGCGCATCGAAACCGGCTGGTGGCGCGGCCCGCACCTCCAGCGCGACTACTACCGCATCGTCACCGATCAGGGCTGCCGCGCCTGGATCTACCGCGACCGCACAACCGGCACATGGTTCCTCCACGGCTGGTTCGACTGAGGTATCACGGCATGTCGAATGTGAAACGAATGGCCTCGAAAACCTCATCCATGACATCGGCCGGCAGCGCGACAATCCGCCGCTCGAGCAGTTGCTTCGAGATTGTCACGAGATTGTCGAGAGAAACGGCACACAAACTCGGCACGCCCGCTTCCGGCGTCAGCACGACCTCGCTGTCGATTCCCCGAGTCGTCCGCGTCAACGGGGCCACCGTCACCCGCATCATCTGCGCGACGGCGCTGTTGCGGGTCAGAATCATCGCAGGTCGCCGACCGGCCGGTGGAGCGAGGTTCACCCACCACACCTCACCTTGCCGAATTTCAGGCACCTCACACGTCCCAGTCGGAAAAATCTTCCACCGGCAGGGCCTCCGCTGCGAGCGCCGCACTGGCCTCCGCGAGGTTCTGGTGTTCGGCCGATTCCCATCCGTCGAGTTCGGCGTCGCAGAGAAACTCGATCAGGTTGCGATTGCGAGAGGGGACGCGGATTTCGAAGAATCGATGCATGCGCCGATGGCTTTCCTGAACGCGATCCACAAAGAGCCTCCCGCCGACGGCGCCGGAAAACTCTATGCGGCACGAGTGTTCATCGCCCGATATCCGCATCGGGTTCCCGGACAGATATACGGCCGACGCCAGCTGCTCGTCGTCGGGCGTCGGAATTGTCGTGAGCCGGAGCCGAGCAGGCTGCTCCTGCAAAAAGGTCAGCGCAAACCACTCGCGCTTTCGCGATGCGGTGAAGTGCATGAGTGCCCGAAGCAGTTCTTCAGCTTGGTTACCCGTGAGCCGGATGCGGAGGAAGGGCTGACCCTTCCCGATCTTGATCTCGCCGTCAACGACGTCAATCGAGACGGTGTCCGGCCGGCGGGGCGAACGGTCGGGATCGATTCCACGACGGATCATCGCAACCAAGGATATACGAAGTACCGCCCGCCGTCAAACATCGGGCCTGCGGTTCATCACATCACTCGCATCGATATCAGTCATGCCGGATAAGCCACAATCTTCGAAACGAACGCATCCATCGATCCTGTTACGGGACACCAGAACCGGACGATCACGCAAGGTCCAGGCGGCCGCGGGCCGCTACGCCGAGCTTCGTTGCAAAAGCAACTTCTCCTTCCTTCGCGGGGCCTCGCATCCCGAGGAGCTCGTCGAGCGGGCCGCCGAACTGGGCTACGAAGCCCTCGCCGTCACCGACCGCAACACCCTCGCCGGGGTCGTCCGCATGCACTGCGCCGCCAAGGCCTGCGGGATAAGGCTCGTCATCGGCGTCGAAGTGACACCGCAAATGGGTTCCGAATTTGGAATGCAGAACGCAGAATTCGCACCGAACGACCCTCGCCGCTCCGCGAACTTTTTTTGCGAAACGAACCCAAAAAACCGCCCCAGCGCTATCGAAAACGCCGATTCGACCCAAAAAACGAACCCAAACCAAACCCAACCGCAACCTGATCTCTCTTCTCTCTCTTCTCCCTCTTCGTCCCTCCGTCCCTTTCGTAATTCGTCATTCGTAATTCGTAATTCGCCGTCGCTCCGTCCCTCCCTCGATCCCTTGATCCCTCGATCCCTCGACCCCTTGATCCCTCGATCCCTCGATCCCTTGATCCCTCGATCCCTCGATCCCTTAATCCCTCGATCCCTCGATCCCTTGATCCCTCGATCCCTCGATCCCTTAATCCCTCGATCCCTCGATCCCTCTTCTTCCTCCCTCGACCCCGTTCGTAATTCGTCATTCGTAATTCGTAATTCTTCCCCCGACGTTTCGCTGTTTCGGCGTTTCGGCGTTTCGGCGTTTCCCTCCGTGCCTTCGTGCCTTCGTGCCTCTGTGCCTATTCTCTGCCTCTACCCCACCGACCGCGCCGCCTACGGCCGGCTCTGCCGCATCATAACCCAGGGCCGGCTCCGCGCGCCCAAGGGTGAATGCCGCATCACCTTCGACGACATCGTCGAGTGGAACGAGGGACTCCTGGTGATGATCGATGCCCGCTCGTTGCTTGAACCCTGCGACGACCGTCCGCCGGGTGACGGAAGGCACGACGGGTCCGGGATCCCCGGCAACCGAGATTCCATTCGCGAATCGGCCGCTCGGATCATCGGCGTATATCGGGAAGTCTTCGGCGATCGTTTGTATTTGGGCGCGGGCGTCCATGGAGGTAGTGACGATGACCGCTACCTGGCCTCAGTGGATGCGCTCTCGCGCGCCACGGGCGTGCCTCTGGTCGCAACCAACGACGCTCACTACCACGTCCCACAGCGCCGCTTCCTCCAGGACGTTCTCACCTGCATCCGCAACCGCTGCACCCTCGCCGAGGCCGGCAAGACCCTCTTCGCCAACGCCGAACGCTACCTCAAGCCCGTCGATGACATGCAACGCCTGTTCATCGATTACCCCAACGCCCTGGCCCGCACCGTCGAGATCGCCGATCGCTGCCGCTTCAGCCTCGACGAGCTGCGCTACGAGTATCCCGAAGCACTCTGCCCGCCGGGCCGGGACCCGCACGACTTCCTCACCGAGCTGACCTGGTCCGGGGCCGACGATCGTTACCCCGCCGGTGTTCCCCAAAAAGTCCGAAGGCTCATCGAGCACGAGCTGAAGCTCATCCGCAAGCTGAAGTACGAGCCCTACTTCCTGACCGTCTGGGACATCGTCACCTTCGCCCGCTCCCAGGACATCCTCTGCCAGGGCCGCGGCAGTGCGGCCAACTCCGCCGTCTGTTACTGCCTGGGCATCACCAGCGTCGATCCCGACCGCATCGACCTCCTCTTCGAGCGCTTCGTCAGCGCCGAACGCAACGAGCCCCCGGACATCGACGTCGACTTCGAGCACGAACGCCGCGAAGAAGTCCTGCAATACGTCTACAACAAGTACGGCCGCGAGCACGCCGGCATCGTCGCCGAGGTCATCACCTACCGCCCGCGCTCCGCCATCCGCGACGTCGGCAAGGCCCTGGGCCTCTCGCTCGATCACGTCGACGCCCTCGCCAAGCAGCACGAATGGTGGGACCGCATGAACGTCCGCCCCGACTTCCTCCGCCAGGCCGGCCTGGACCCCGACGACCGCACCGTGCGCATGCTCGCCAAACTCGTCGGACAGATTGTCGGTTTCCCGCGACACCTCTCCCAGCACGTCGGCGGTTTCGTCATCACCCGCGGGCCGCTCTGCGAAATGGTCCCCATCGAAAACGCCGCCATGCCCGACCGCACCTTCATCGAGTGGGACAAGGACGACATCGACGCATTGGGAATCCTCAAGGTGGACTGTCTCGGTCTCGGAATGCTCACCGCGATTCATAAGTGCCTGGACCTGCTGAACAGGCACGAAGGCACGAAGGCACGGAGGCACGAAGAGGGAAAGGGACGAAGGGACGAAGGGGCGGAGGGACGAAGAAAGGATGGGGAGGGCAAAGATTCTCTTTGCCCGGAGGCACGAAGAGATAGAGGGACGAAGGGACGGAGGGACGAAGGGACGAAGGGACGAACGAATGAAGAGGGATCGGCGGTGAGTGGTATTCGGCAAGGAGATCATGATGGCGGACAAGAACGAGAAGAAGACCTTTCGAGACTTGATTGTCTGGCGCAAGAGCGTGGATTTGGCGAAAGTCATTTATCGGATGACCCAGGCCATGCCGAACGAAGAGCGGTTTGGACTGACCACACAGATGCGAAGGGCCGCCGTTTCGATCCCATCCAACATCGCGGAGGGAAATGCGAGGCAAACGCTCAGCGATTATCTTCACTTCCTGGCCATAGCACGCGGTTCACTGGCCGAACTGGAAACGCAGATTCTGATTGCCCAGGAATTGGATATGATCAAACAAACCGATCAAGCCAGCTCGCTCCTCGCCGAGGTAGATCGCATGCTCCAAGCTCTAATCCGCAGCCTGCAAGAAAAACGCAGCAGGCTCAAATCGAGTTAACCATTCATCCCGCCGTCGCCGGTCCGCCCCCTTCGTCCCTCCGTCCCTTCGTCCCTTCGTCCCTTACTTCCGTTCCCCCCGAAGACCCCGCCGTCTACCACATGGTCTGCCGCGCCGACACCGTCGGCGTCTTCCAGATCGAAAGCCGCGCCCAGATGAGCATGCTCCCCAGGCTCAAACCGCGAAACTTCTACGACCTGGTCATCGAAGTGGCCATCGTCCGCCCCGGTCCCATTCAGGGGGGAATGGTCCATCCCTACCTGCGACGCCGCAATGGTGAAGAGCCAATCACCTACCCCAACGAAGCGATCAGGAAAGTCTTGGAACGTACATTGGGGGTCCCACTCTTTCAAGAACAGGCCATGAAGCTCGCCGTCGTGGCCGCGGGTTTCACCCCCGGCGAGGCCGACCAACTGCGCCGGGCCATGGCCGCCTGGCGACGCAACGGCGACATCACCCGATTTCGCGAAAAGCTCGTCGACGGCATGAAGTCCAACGGCCTGTCCGAGGAGTTCGCCGAGCGATGCTTCCAGCAGATCTGCGGCTTCGGCGAGTACGGATTCCCCGAAAGCCACGCCGCCTCCTTCGCCTTGCTCGTCTACGTCTCCTGCTGGCTCAAACGCTACCACCCGGCCGCCTTCTGCGCCGCCATGCTCAACTCCCAGCCGCTGGGCTTCTATCAACCCGCCCAACTCGTCCGCGACGCACGCGAACACGGCGTCCCCGTCCTCCCCGTCGACGTCAACCACAGCGGCTACGACTGCCGACTCGCGGAGCTTGATTGCGAATGGCCAATGTCCGATTGCCAATTGAATGGAGAGAAAATTGGAAATTGGAAATCGGAAATCGGCAATTGGAAATCGCCAATCGACAATCCCGCCCTCTGGGGCGCCGCCGGACCCGCCGTCCGACTCGGCATGCGCCTCATCAAGGGTATTTCCACCGAACAGGTTGCCGGCATCGAACGCGCCCGGCAGGACCGGCCGTTTCGTTCAGTTACCGACTTGTTCCGCCGATCGGGTGCCAGCCGTGTGACACTTGCCCGCCTGGCCGCCGCCGACGCCATGCGCTCGCTCGGGCTCGACCGCCGCCGGGCCCTCTGGCAGGTCCTGGCTCTCTCCGATCGCCCACCGATGTTCGAGCAACTGGAACTGGACGAGCCCGTACCCGATTTGCCGAAAAACACCTTGACCGAAAGGGTCTTCGCCGATTACGCCACTGTCGGCCTGTCGCTCGAGGCCCATCCCATCAGCCTGATTCGTAGCGAACTGGCCCGCCTTCGCGTCCAGCCCAATCGCGCCCTCAAACACGCCCGCCAGGGGCAGCGCGTGCGAGTCGCGGGCCTGGCCCTCGTCCGACAGCGCCCCTCGACCGCCGCGGGAATCACCTTCTGCACCCTTGAGGACGAGACCGGCACCGCCAACCTCATCATCCGGCCCCGCATCTTCGAGAAGCACCGCGCCGCCGCGGGCCGGGCCGTCGCCGTCATCGCCCAGGGCCACGTCGAGCGCCAGGGCGAGGTCGTCCACGTCCAGGTCAACCGCATCGAGGACCTCTCCAAGACCCTCGCCGGCCTCAAAGCCCGCTCGCGCGATTTTCATTAGCCATGATTTCACACTCCACAATCGCTCTACGCCGTCCGCGCAGAACCCGCCACGGGAACATCGCCCTCCGTTACACTCTCCGTGCCCCGACGCGGAGCGAACAGCCATCCCACGACGAACCCGAAAACGAGATTCGAGCCGGTCGTCTCGATCAAATGCAACATACGCAGCTCCGCAGACATCCACGGATTCGGCACCAGCAACTGTGCAGGAAACACCACGCCGAACAGCAGCGCCACCGCCAGCGCCGTCTCCGCCCGCCCACCCTTCATCATTCGCACGACCGGAAGCGCGAACGCCACCCAGAGAAGAGCGCGAAAACACTGCAACCCGATCAACCGCGGACGCGAAGTGATGATCGTGGCGATCATCTGCGCAAAGGACCCCGGCGCCGCCGTATCACCCCCGTAGAACTCACGGGCCATCGCATGCTGCCATACGACGTAATAACCGAACGTGACGTAAAGGATCACATACGCGATGACCGACGCCGCCAGTGCACCGGCCCATCGCCGGCCCGGCCACGCCCACGGCTGGACCGGCGTGCCTCCCGCCGGCGCACGCGACCATCTGCCGAAGAGCGACACGGCCGCGAGGGCGAACAGCGCGGTTGTCATCGCGCTCATCCCCAGCAGCCTCGGCAGCACGCCGCCGCCGACATCCTGCGGCCGGAACACGACCGCCTCGATCTGCGACATCACCGCCGTCACCCCGAAGAAGCAGACGAACACCGCGAGGACCAGCCGCCACCCGCTCCAGCACGAACGGACGACCAGGAGGCTGAACACGAGTGTCTGGAGAAAGCTCGCCGCGAGCAGCCCGGCCGCCGCCTTCAACTGACGGGAATCGACGCTGCGATCATCAGGCCCGGCCGGAGGAGCTTGGGCGGCCGCGGGCTCCGCGTCCGCCCCCGGTTTCCGCTGTACGCTCCCCGCTACGTCGAAGGCAAACGCCGATATCATCGTGAACACGACGAGCGCGACGGTAAGCAGGACCACCCGCGCCCCCACGCTCATTGCGCCTCGAACGTTCATCCGATGTCTCCCGGTCGGCCGATTGCGTCATGTCACCGAGCGCGTCGCCGGCGCTCTCGATGGCTACTGGCTTTCGGCGCGGATCGCCTCCGCCGCCCGCTCCGCCCAGCGGAGCTGGACCTTGTACGCCTCGACACCCAGCTCCAGCGACAACCGCGCATGAAGTGCCATGCTCCCGCGAACGTTGCGGTAATGCTGCTCGAGGTACTGCACGTGCGTGCGCAGCGCCCGGCAGAGCTGTTCGGTGAACGCGACACGGTCCGCACGCGGCAGCAGGTGCTCCATGAACGCGAATCGAAGGCACAGCTCGTCCAGGCGCCGTTCGACGTCGCGCGGTTCGATCGGCCGTTTCATCCAGGCGACCAGCGCCGCCCGGCCCGCCGCCGTGAGGCGGTACAGCTTCCGCGGCCGCAGCGTGGTCGCCCGCTGCACGGTTCCTTTGACGAGCGTGCCTCGTTCGAGACGCTGAAGGGCCGGGTAGATCGAGCCCTGGCTGGACGAGAAGCGCCCGATGGGCGTCGTCTCGAACAGCTTGCGGATGTCGTAGCCGGACATGGATTGGCCGCAGAGCAGGCCCAGGAGGGCGAAGTCGAGCAAGGTGGGATCGCTGCGTGCCATAGTGCGAACCATTATAGTACGTGCCGACATAAAAGCCACAGGCCCGCGCGGGGGCCCGGATTCCACGCTGGAGCCCTTGCGTCTTGCGGGTACATGGTCGGCCGCAGCGGGTTCCCCGCCGACGTGGAACCCGCACTTATCGGAAACGCCGCGCCGGCCGCCACCCGGATCCGGGCCGCGAGCCCTCGAACGCAGCGCGGTCCCGCCGCTTTCCGATAGCACGGACATGAACGCGACATGCCATCAACCGAAGGTGCTGCTTGCCTCGGCCATTCTGCTGTGCGGACTGGCCTGCAACTTCGAGTTGCCGCCGCTCGGCTCAACACCGCTGACGCCGGACCAGACGATGGACCCCCCGGCCGATCCCGCCGACCCGCCGCCCGACGACCCGACCGATCCAACGCCGCCCGACGATCCCGCAGAGCCGCCCCCGGTCGATGATCCACCGGATCCGACGCCGCCGGACGATCCCGATCCGCTTCCCTCGAACGGCTACTGCGACGCCGTAGCCGAATGGCCCGCGGAGTGGGCGGCGTTCGAGCAACAAGTCGTGGAGCTGATGAACGCCAGACGCACGCAGGGTGCGGATTGCGGCAGTGCCGGCGTCTTTCCCCCGGCGGAACCGCTCGGCGTCGACCCCGCCCTCACCTGCGCCGCGCGCAACCACAGCCGCGACATGAACGAACGCGAATTCTTCAACCACACCAACCCCGACGGTGACGGGCCGGCCCAGCGCATCCGTCTCGCCGGATACCTCCCGCAAACCTGGGGCGAGAACATCGCCCGCGGGTACGGTTCACCGCAGAGTGTCGTCGAGGGTTGGATGAACAGCGACGGTCATTGTGCCAACATCATGCGCGGCTTCTTCACCGAAGTCGGCATCGGGTTCTATGAAGGGAACTATTGGACGGCCGCGTTTGGGGACGACTGAGCGAGCAGCCCGGGGCCGTTGCGGTGGGTCAGCCGCGCCGCGCCGTTACGGCGCGCCGCCGACTCACGAGCCGGCATCCGGACGCACCGCTCGGCGGGTGTGCCCCTCTACGGCGGATTTGGCATCCGCAAGACTCGCGCCCGTCTCAGCGCGGTGCAGCTTGATCGCGTCGATCTTCCGCCGCTGGTCCGCCAGTGCTCGGGCCTCATCGGAAAGGCCATTCGGATCCGCCGGGTCGACGTACCGAATCCCGAGGTGCTCGAGGATCAGGTCCAACTTCGCTTCGACCTTGCGAAGCTGCTCCAGCGTACCGTTCCGCAACCCAAGATCGAAGAGATCGAACATCGGTGGTCCCTTACATGCCTTGGACGCTCACCACGCGCCGAATCCGATCCCCTCCCGCGATTTCATCGGCCGATCCGGGAACGGACATTCGACCCGCCGCGACCACGCCATCCGGCACTTCGCGCAGGGTGGGGCAACCTCGATCCCGTCGCCATGCCGCTCACCGGTCCGGCCCCGCGGCACCCATCGACTCGAAATCAACGCCGGCCGCCGTGTGCTTAAAGTGCCAGTAAACCAACCCACGGGAGGTTCCGGCCGGGCCGCCTACTCGCCCGTTTGCCTGGCCCGAAGGCCGGTAGAGGCGGCGGTGTTCTGCCGTGGCCGAAAAAAAAGCGAAAAAATGAGCGAGAGGGCCACAGGAAAGGCGTTTCTATACTTGGCGGCGCGGCTGTCGCCACGTATCGGGAAAGTCGTGCTTTGGGCTTGCGTTATCGGGCTGGTGATGGTAGAATCGCAGCAGCGTTGGGGGGGAAGTTCTGCGGGGCGGCTGTGGATTGACGCCTGCGGAGCAGGTTGCCTGACGCGCACCGGTTCATGCAGGTCTAATTCGGCGTTGAACACGCCGGGGGTTTCAGGGAGCATAGGATCAGGAGTTGGGCGGGGCTGGATCGGCGAGGCTAGGAGACACCGGCCGGCTCGGGGTACATGCGGTTCTCATTCGGAAAGGATTGAAAGATGCGAAAGTGCTTGGGTTTGATGGCGGCTGCGGTTTGTGTGGGCGTCACGGTGGCATCGGTGGCGCAGGCCGGTGAACGGACGAACCGCGCAGGGAAGGAAATCACCATACGGCTCGTCAGCGCGGTTGCACAGGATGGCTACACGGAAATGCGCTCGCGCGATTCCGGCCCGGTCTTCGTCGCGGACAAGCCGTTGCTGAGCGCGACTGACATCGTGGAGGTCGGCGAGATTGACGGCGGCATCCAGTTGGTGTTGACACCGGAGGCGGTTGCCAATGTGCGCGACCGCGGCACCAGTCAGGTTGCGCTTATGCAGGGCGGTCGCTTGCTCGCGACGCCCCAGCTTTCCACGCTGGCCACGGAAAACGCTGTCCGGATGACCGGCCTGTCGGCCAGCGAAGTGAGTCGCCTGTCCCGTACGATCGAGGCCCGGGCTACCGTCCCGGCGGGGGCGACGATCCAAGTCGTTGCACGCGAGGAGTCAGTTGAACCGAGCGGCACGATCACGGTGGACATCTTCCTCACCGGGGCTACGAACGTCCGGACCTACCAGGTGGCGATCGAGGCTTTGGGCGGCGACTCCGGAACCCTTTCCCGTCAGGAAACGTGGATCGACGCCGATCGCCCCGACTACGTGTTCGGAACCGCACAGGTGATCAAGGCCGTGGATGATGTCTATGGCAGACTTGGCGCGGTGCTGTTCGACGGCAGCGTCAGCGCGATGACCCCCGTCTACCTGGGGACGGCTACCTTCGACGCGTCAGCCGATGCAACCGGTGAGTTCCTGATCACGGCCCGGCCCGGCTCTGACACCTTCGTGGGTGATCCGGACCTGAATCAGATGCCGCATCGGATCGTGGGCAGCACCGTGCAGGTGAACTACTAGGCCGCGACCTCGAGCCGTCTTGAAGTCATCGATGTCGGTATGCGCGCGGCACGGGCCATTCCGCTGCGGTCGGCGCGAATACTGACCAGCATGATCAACTGTGCAGGCCGCCGGAGAGTACGCGCTCCGGCGGCCTGCTCTATTGCGCGTGACCCGGTGACCGGCGCCGTGCGTTCGGCAACCAACCCGGGTCGCTCCAGGGTACGCTCGTCGACGGGCGCTGCCCGGCCGGGCGTGCGCTGCGGTGGGGTGCAGGCGGGCGGCCCCGCCGGGCGTCAGGGCAGAGGGCTACAGGCGTTGCCGCAGTTGTCCATGCCGGCGTCGGGATCGCAGGGTCCCTGTTCTTTGTACGGGATGCTCTTGTAACCATCGACCGCCACACCGATGTCGAGGAACCCTACCTTCTTGTTGGCGACACTGACGTTGTAGTCGGCAACGACGTTGCCCTTTTCCAGCGTATGCCACTCCGGGGCACCGCCCAACGGCGGATTCCCCGGCGTGAAGGGGATGCCCTTGTACTTGTTCACATGGGTGTTGATGTCCGTAAACGAGGGCTGGCCCGGCGCAGGGGCGAACGGCGGCCAGGCGTCGGCCATTCGGCTGGTGAAGATCAGTACCGGCGCGGAGCAGGTTGCCTGGTTCAGCGGGTCGGCGCAGTGGGACACCTCGTATACGCTGCACGGAACTACGGCGGTGTCGAAGAAGTAGATTCTCGATGAGTCGGCGTCGCCGCCGAATGATGTCTCGAGGCCGGCGCCGCTCCAATCACGAAGCTCGGCTTCCGCGGCCATGCACGCAAGCGGCGCCCCGATGTAATTCGGCGGCGTCGGCGCAGCTTCGTCGACGATCTCCACGGGCGCGCCGAGCCAGCGGGTCTGGCCTTCGAACTGGCTCAGGCTCGGCGGCGGCGAAGTCAGCAGCGACCGGGCGATACACTGGCTCGCCCCGTCCGGATCGCCGGGCGATGTGTTGTACAACGTTCTGAACACAACTCGGACGGCGGTCCCGCCGCCAGCCGCGGCCTGCGGGTCGGGCGAGGCGACGCACCCGAATCGGCTGAGGCGCTCGCCGCCGGCGCCATTGGGGGCTAGGGTGAAATCGTTGGGGCAGGGCTCGAGGGTCTCCGCGGCCGGTGCGGTTGCGACGAAATGGGTGGCGTCGTCGAGGTTGACCCATCCGATGTTCTCGGCCCGGGCGTATCCGTGAAAGCGCCCCGCGCCCTCGTCGAAGCGTGCGCGGTCGGGGTTGCCGGTGCTGGCGGCCCATCCGAAGTTGACCCATCCGATGTTCTCGCCCCAGGCCATGCCGTCGAGGTCCCCGCCGCCGAGGATGTTGACGCCGAAGTCGGTGCCGTCGGTGTTGGCGTAGGGTGCGGCGCCGTCGCCGACGTTGAGCCAACCCGCGTTTTCCATCCAGATGTAGCCCGAGAGATGGTCGGTATCGACAAAGACGCCGTCGGCCCCGGCGTTGGCGTCGGCCCAGTTCATCCACCCGGCGTTCTCGCTCCAGGAGAACTTGTGGTCCGGGTCGATGTTGGACGGGACCAGGAAGAGGCTCGCACTCACTGCGGCGGCGAGCACGAGAATAGAGCAGCCGCCCAGCGTGCGAAACGTTCGTCGCTTCATGGCTGTTTCCTCCCGGACGGCGCGCATGGCGCCGCCTGCTGGTTCACGATCAGTAGGTGAAGTTCGCCCATGGGTCGACTCCGGCGAAAGCGCCGCCTCCGCCCACGGCCACGACTCCGCCGAATGCGTTTCCGGCGCCTATGCTGTAGGGCGGCACGGCGGTCGCATTCACCGTGTTGCGGACGATGATGTTCGCAATGCCGGTGATGACAATGCCGGCAGCGTCGCTACGGACGTGGTTGCCGTCAATCCGGTTCTGGTTTCCCGTGGCGCGGATGCCTGGAACTGCGAAAACAAAGCTCGAGCAATTGTTGGCAAACACGTGACAACGGCTACCTACGAGTATGCTCGCCTCATCGGGAGCGCCCGACAGAGTGAGGTCACAGGTATTCTTGGCGATCGTGCATCCGACTGTGCACACGACCGCATTTATCCGGTTCCCCCAAATGCTGTTGGTTATGATCGTCGAGCCGTCCGAGGCGCGTATTCCCGCTCCCTGCGTGACCGCGACCGAACATCGCGTCACAAGGAATCCGCTGCCGACAACGATTCCATCCCCGGAGGTCGTGGCCGATGAACCGACGATGGTGCAATCGGAGATGGTGCCTACGCTGGCCGAGCGAATGGCTGCGAACGGGCCGCCGGCCGTGGTGTTCCAGTTCTCCACCCGTAGATCACGAACCTGCACGTTGTTCGCGATGCCGGCATCGACACCGTCCTCGCCCATCCCACGGACCGTTCCATTCCGGATCGCCAGGTTTCGAGGGGATGGCGGCGCTGGAGCCGTGACCGCGATACCCTTCAGCGAGCCAGCCGCACCATCCACGGAGAAGCCATTGAGGTCGAGGGTCACGTTGCTCGCGGTAATCTCGATGCCGTTCATGTCGGCGGGCACGCTGACGTCGGCCGTCAAGTAGTAGGATCCCGGACTGGAAATCAAGATCACCGAACCCCGTCCGGCGGCGACCGATCCGGAGCCGGGCACGGGGAGGGGCGTTCGGGGCTCCACGGCGTTGAGGTTGCGCATCGTCGGGCCGATGGGCCCGGCCGGTGGGGCCAGCTCGCCGGCGGGAGCAGGCGGCAGCCCCGCAACCAAAGAACATGCCAAGATCAGTAGGTTCGGTTTCGTCATCGTACTTCTCAACGGCTCAGCGTTCATGCGTTCGACCTCCCACGAGACCCGGGGCGTTCCGGTCGGGCCCCTTGCCCGACCCAACGGCCTATACGGGGGCGGGGGCGGTTTCTGACGCCGCTTGACCGTCGTTCCACAAATGCGGCGGTCGTTGCATCGGCCGGGCCGTTTCTGACTCCCGCGCCGCGGGGTTCCCATGCCGGCGGAGTCCCTGCGTCCGGTCGGTGCCTGTGCCGTGCGCGGCGGCGTGGGCGGCGCGCCGCCCACCGGCGCTTTCGCCCCAGGAGTACAGGTCGACCGGATCGATATTGGAGGGGAACCGGACGTTCGCGGGAACGGTAGCGCCGAGTATGGCCAGGACGGCCTGTTTCCGTTTGGCACCCTTCATCGGTGTTCTCCGAGTTTTTCGCTGCGTAGCGGGTTCCTTCATCGCCATCGTCGATCGTTCGCCACGCGGGCCATCGGTTCCGGAGCCGATTCGCCCTCCCGGGGTCACGGTCCAAAGCTGTTGTGCGCCGACGTCGCGCTGATGTTGATTGCATTGTCCGTGGCCGTGGAATCGACAACGTGACCGACCGAGCTCGCATCCAGCCCGTTGCCCGTATTGTTGCGGGCCGTGCAGCTACTGATCGTGCTGCCGCTGCCCACGCGGATGCCCCATCCGGTGTTTTCGCTCGAGGTGCAGGCAAACACGGTTCCGCTATCGGCGCCGACTCTGATGCCGGCGTCGGAGTCGTCATTCCCATTATCCCAGGCCAGCGACCCGGTGATGACCGACTTGGCATTGACCGTGATGCCGTCGTTCTGAGCGTTTCCCAGCGCCATGCAGTCCTTGACTCGGGAGTAGTTCCGCAGGCGGATGCCGTAGAGGCTGTTGTTGATCACGCGAACACCCTCCACGACGCAACCGTCGGAGGCCGTTCCGTAGATGCCATTCTGAAAGAAGTCGCGGACCGTTCCGTTTCTGATGGTGACGTTGTGCCGCTCGTCGGCGATGTGGATGCCGTCGAGCGATCCGACTTCGGTGTTGCCGAAGACGGTAAAGCCGTTGAGGTCCAGCGTGACGTGGCTCGCATCGATCTCGATGCCGTGCTCGGAATGAATGGAGAATATGTCCTCCGCGAGATAATACGAACCGGGTGAGGAGATGACGATGGGCGTGATGGTGTCGAAGTCGTTGCGGATCGCGGTGCGCGGCTCGACATCGTCGAGGTCCTTCATGCTCGGCGAGATCGCCCCGCCGGGCGGACTGAGGTTGCCTGCGCTGACCCAAAGCACGCTTGCCACGGCTGTGACGATCAACACGGTCCTGGCCATTGGAACGAAGTCCGCTTTCATGGTCCGTTTACTCCTGTGCATTTCCGGTTCTTGTCACGGCGCACGCGGCTCTGAATCGCGCGAAAGAGCAGGCGGATCGGATACGATCACGCGGCAACAGTAATCGAGCCGCGACCCGCGCTAACGAACGTCGCTTCCCTCGCCCGTGGTTGACGCAGCCCTTTTACCGTGCGGGCCGAGAACGACGCCGGTTGCGCTCCTTGCATGAGGACGGGGCCGTAACGCGAGACGACATCCGAACGTGACTGTCGCTTATAGCGGATATCCGGCCTCGATGTCAATCAGAATGTCGCGGGATAGGTCGTTCTCAGTGGCTCGAAGCCGTGGCTTGGGCGGAAATCGGCACGGAGCGGAGGAGCTGATGGACGCGGCGGGCGACGACCTCGTGGCCGATGGGCGTCCAGTGCTGGTCGTAGGTGTAGTAGGTTTGCTGTCCGGCGAGGGTGGCGCTTTGCAGGGCCTCGGTCAGACTGAGGAACGGGATTTCGTTCCGCTGGCACCACTGACCGATGACGAACTCCTTGGCGTCGGCCCATGCTGCAAGGCGCGTCAGGAGAAGCTGCGATTCGGGCAGTTCATCCTCGAACTTCATCATTGTGAAGGTGCGGACGTTGTCGGCGGGGAGCGTGTCGGCGACGAGCGGGAGGGTTACGTGGGCTTTGAGCGGTGCAAACAGAAGCACGAACCGGACGCCGGCCTTGCGGCAGAGGTCGTGCATCTTCTCGAAATGGGAGCGCGGGGCGAGCCAGTGCTTGTCGAGCGCGAAGTCGTCGGGGCTCTGGTAGAGATCGCGAAGCTGCTTCGGATCGAAGGCGTAGGCGTGTCCCGCCGGGCCGTCGGGGATCCGCAGCGGCATCCAGTTCAACCGTTCAACGCCGTTGACGTGCCCGGTGCTGTTGATCGGCCCGAAGGTGTCGATCAGGAACCGGTCGGTCGTCGCGAGGATCGGCGATTGCTTGAGGTACTCCTTGAACCGACTCGAAAGGCTCGGCGCGGTTCGCTTCTGGTCCGCCTTGGCGGATCGGAAGTCGTTGCCCTCGTAGATCATGCACAGCACGATTTTCGGCTTGAGGGGGAGGGCATGCTCTTGCAGCGCGGCGAGGTAATGGATGGGGTCGTAGCCCGACATGCCCATGTTGTAGACGCGCAGGCCGCTGATATCCGCGAGCTGCTGGGGCCAGGGGTGCTCGTCGGAGACGTTGGACCCTTCGGTGAAGGAATCGCCGATGGCGACGACGTCGTACTGTTCGTGTTCCGTCGTGTTGCGGAAGCCGCGGGAGTCGGTGTGCAGGGTGCAGTCGAGCGAGCCGTACCCGGGCGGAGCGTTCGGATAGGTGCGATGGGCTTCGGGTTTGTCGACGAACTCCCTGCCCCAGGAACCGTCGGGCGGATGGTGAAAGGCGAGCGAGGTCTTGATGTAGTGGCCCGTTTCGGGGGTGCGGAGGAAGAAGTCGAGGAGGATCAGGCCCGGAACTGCGAAGGTGGTGACGGCGATGACCTGGAACCAGCGGCGCTTATAGGTCTCGCCTTTGGACCAGTCGATGTAGAAGCTGACGATGCTGATCAGGCCGATGGCCACGTTCCAGGTGAAGTGCTGGCGGGAATAGCGGCCCAGCATGGTGTGCCGATCGCGGGCGATGTCTTCGACGACGTCGCTGGGGATGAGCCAGAGAGCGAGATTGGTGATGATGACGATCGCCAGCCAGATTTTCTGTCGAGGGAGCAACTTCACTTTCGGCCGCGCCTTTCGCCTGAACAGGTGCATGATAGCCGGAGGTCCGGCGTTCGTCACGTGCTTAGCAGGGCGTCGCGATTGCGTTCCCAGCACTTCTTTGCGGAGTCAGGTGCCGGCAATTCGAGGGTGAGCGTGGGGATGCCGCGTTCGGCGCCGGCCCAGGTCCCGAAGCTGCCGGGCGTGGGGTAGCCGATGGACGATCGTACGGGGTAGCCGTTCCATCGAGCCATCCTGCGGGCCATTCCGCGTCCCGGACCGTCGTAATTGTTGCAGTGCCGGCCGCGGTCGATGGAGTGGATGGTGATGATTCGGTCGGGGTGGTACATCTCGACGGTGCGGATGACTACTCTGGTTTCGGGTTCGCTGGCCGGTCTGGGGCCGCCGTACATCCGGCTTCGGGGGGATGATTCGGCCCAGTTCTTCGTTGGGAAGTTTCGGTTGATGTCTACGCCGCGGGCGTTTCGGCGGTGGCGGTTGTCGCAACCGTCGGGGTTGACCACGGGGACGATGATCCAGTTGGTTTTTGGGGCGGCGTCGGGCTCTTGGTCGAGGAGGTGGAGGAGTTCGTTCGCGACGTGAACGCTCTTGGGCTCGTCGCCGTGCATGCCCGCCAGGACGAGGGTCGTGTCGCACCGGCGTCCGGCGCGCCAATAGGCGCTGATGACATGCCGCTGGATTGACCGGCCGAGGACGACCTTCTTGAGTCGCGGCATCGTGGGCTCAACGTTCACGGCGGGCCCCGCTGCGGCGTTGACGTCGGTACGCTTTCGGGTGCACGCGACGGGCTCGGCGCTTGCCAGGCAGGCCTCGGACGAAGGCGGTTTCGGGCGTCATATCGCCGGGCAGGGTAGCGCAGGGGCGTGGGGTTGGCAACGCGGGCAGGGCGCGGGTCCGGTTGGCGCGGCGGGCACCGGGCGGAGCAAAACTTTTTGTTTGACAAACCAAAATAAATGGCTATGCTCGTGGAATGCGGCTCCGCGACGATGTGCAGCGGCTGATCCGGTTCTATCCCCGCGTGTTCTTCGTCTGCCACCAGCGGCACCGGCGCGACCCGAAGACGGATCGTGAGATCAGCGCCCACCAGGCCAGCATCCTCGACCACCTCGACGTTGTCGAGCCGACGTTGGTGGGGGAGCTGGCGGATCACATGGGGGTGACGTCCTCGACGATGTCGCTGGGGCTGGATCGCCTAGAACGGGGCGGGCTCGTCCTGCGGATGCGCGATGCCGGCGACAAACGGCGGGTCCGCGTTCTGCTGACACCGGCCGGGGCGCGGATGAAGAGCGCGGGATCGGTGCTGGAGCCGCAGAGGGTACGAGCGCTGTTGCGGCGACTTTCGGCTTCGGAGCGAGCGGCCGCGCTGCACGGATTGGCGCTGCTTTCTGGGGCGGCAGAGGGGATGATGCGCGAGCACGGGCGGCGTCGCCGCGCCGGGCGCGCCTCGTAGCAGCCCCTGGAAGCAAAGCGCTTCGCCGGTGTGGCACGGCCGTCTCGGCGGTGAAAACACGGGCGAGACGCCCGTGCCACACATTCTTCAACGGGCTGGTAGCGATGCACGAGGAGAACGGGAGTGAGAACCATGCTGTGGGCGATCGTGGGCATGTTGTTCGTGTTGCTCGGGTTCGTCGGGGCGGCGATTCTGGTCGGGCTCGCGATGCCGAAGGGACACCGGGCGACGAGCAGGATCATGTTGTCAGCGTCGCGAGAGGCCGTCTGGGACACGTTGGCCGATTTCGACCGCCACCACACGTGGCGGCCCGACGTGAAGCGAACGGAGCGCCGGACGGACGTGGAGGGCCGGCCGGCGTGGACGGAGCACAACAGGTTCGGGCCGTTACCGATGGTCGTGGAACTGGCCGAACCGCCGTCGCGAATGGTCACCCGGATCATCGACGAGGGTATGCCGTTCGGGGGAAGCTGGACGTACGAGCTTTCGGACTCGGACGGCGGCACCGAGGTGCGGATCACCGAGGACGGCGTGGTTTACAACCCGATCTTCCGGTTCGTGTCGCGGTTCGTGATGGGGCACCACGGGACCATGGACGGGTACCTGACGAACCTGGGTCGGAAGCTCGGGACCGACGGGCCGCCCGAGCACGTGGGCGGGTAGCCGACAACGCGAACCCAGCCGCCGCGGTTCGGCGCCGACTCTGTACGCCTACCGTCGTTGATAGGCCCGGAATCCACGGTAGTCGTGCGGCCAGCCCAGGTCGGACCATGTACTGCCCAGTATCGTGCGAAGGGAGGAGCTGGGGCGGCAGATCGCCAGGTTCGGCTGGAACGAATCGAGCAGCCGCTGTGTCGTCTCAGGGGACATGCTGCCGTCGAGCAGGACCAGACACTTGCGTGGTCTCAGGGCGAAAGAAAGCAGCGGCAGCTCTCCGGGGACGCGGCCTTCGATGACGACGCGATCCTCCGGCGGGCGGTCCGCCGTTTTGTCGCGAATCTCGGTCGTGGTGAGCGTGGCGGCCAGACCTTCGTGCCGCAGCCGGTGGGCGAGTGTCCAGTCGGTCGCAAGGAACGCGACGAGGATCGCGGCCGGGAGGATCCTGCCGGTGGCCGGGCGGGCCGATCCTATGAAACTCGTGTGCGCAAAGACCGTGGCGGTAATCAATATGGCCGGGGTGAGTATCAACAGGTAGCGGGGCTGGTTCTGGTGCCAACAGACCATGAGAGTGAACAGGCCCGTGAAGGCGGCGGTGGCAAAGGCGAGGCGGGCCACGTCGGGTTTGTGCCGTCGCGGGTTCATGCAAAGCACGAACGATGCGGCCATCATGACATTGGCGGGCCAGTAGAACACGGCGGAGCGCGAGAGGCCCAACTGCCGGGCAAGCGCGTCGGTGACTTTGGTGGCGAGGAAGCGCGGGGTCAGCGCCGGCAGCTCGGCGCGGAAGTGCCACTCCATGTTTCCCTCGGCGGGGATTACGCCCAGTAGAATGGAGCGGAGGGAGGGCTGGAAGGTCGATGGAAACCAGGTCGACTTCATAGCCTGAATGACGATCACGGCGGCCAGAACGACCGTTGCCGTGGACAGGTGACGCCAGGTGAGCCGCCTTCGGTGGTGCCAAAGAAACAAGGCCGGGCTCGCCACAGCGACGGGCAGATAGATCGGGTGACAGAGAATCGCCACGATGCACCAGGCGAACAAGAGCAGCCAGCAGGATGGGCGGCGCGGCGCGAGAGTATACAGGACGACGAAGACCGCCGTGAGCAGGCCGAGCGCCGCCTCCTGCAACAGATTGGCCGTCTGCCAGACGGTCAGAGGAAGCAGAAGGAACGCGGCGTATCCGAGCGCTGCGAGCGTGGAGTTGGTCAGACGGCGAAGGGCAGCGGCGATCAGCGCGGCGGTCAGAACCACCGAGACCGTGTTGAACACGATCCAACCGTGATAGGCGCCGAACGCCCGCGCGAACGGCAGCACCATGTACATCACGCCGGTGTGGTGGGTGAAATAGGTCTGGTCGAGCGTGAGCTCACCGCGGACGATCGGGCCGGGGAACACGCTGTTGGTCAGCCGGGGCTCGTTGGCGAGGAGGGTCAGTGTGTCGCCGAGGTACCAGAACTGGTCGGTGCCGCGAGGCGCGGAACTCGCGAAAACCACCAGGGCCAGGAACAGACCCGTGGCCCCGACGTAGCCGAGCGGGCGACCCAGCCCGGGTGACCGCTGCGGTTTGAGCGTATCATCCGTCGGTGTTGGCGGACCTGTGACGGGAGCCGTGTGCGGTGGCTTCATTGTGACATTGTGAAACCCAAGTACCCCGGCCGCCACCCCCGTACCGGCCGGGTGATGCGCGTCGCCCGCGCAGGGCTCGTTCTTGATGATCCATGTCCAGTCCCGTTTGAACCTTGCAGGACGCCGCGTGGGCCTCTACAATATTCAATGTTTTTTGAAAGGACTAGTCATGGCTGAAACCGGGTTGGAGGGAGCCAGGAGCCTGTTCATCCGCCGGTGGGGCGAGATGGCGGCGACGTGGGGGATCAGCCGGACCATGGCGGAGATCCACGCCCTGATGTACCTGGCCAACCGTCCGCTGTGCACCGACGACGTGATGGAGCAATTGGCGGTATCCCGGGGCAGTGCGAGCATGAACATCCGGGAGCTGGTCAACTGGGGCCTGGTTTCCCGTGTCCACCGCCGCGGCGACCGCAAGGAGTATTTCGACGCCGAGCGTGACGTGTGGCAGATGTTCGAGACGATCGTGCGGGAGCGGCGTCGGCGCGAGGTTCAGCCGATCGTGGAGACGATCCAGCGATGCCTGGAGATGATCGACGAGGCCGCGAAGGGCCTTCGCGGCCAGGCCCGGAAAGACGCTTTGGCGGGCAAGTCGCGGTTCAAGGACATATTGGACTTCTGCGAGCTGATGAACGCACTCTTCAACCTGGTGAGCATGGCGGGCCGCACCGGGATCCGCCCGCTGACGCAGACGCTGGCCAAGCTGGCGTCGTAGGGTGGTTGTGAGCCGGGGCGGTCCGGGAGGGCCGTTCGAGCGGCGCAGGGGCCGGCGAAATATTGGCCGGGGCGGTGCGAATACCCGCCTAAGACCTGAACACGTCAGCCGGCTGTGCCTGTCGGCCGGTGGCTGACGAGGTGATGGCGAAGGAGTCGGATCCATGGGCAACGAGAATCGAATCTCACCGCTGACGGCGCTGATCGTTGGCATCTTCGGGACGGGGGCGATCGGGATCGCATGCGGCACGGCGGTCGTGATGTACGGCATGCGGATCGTTGACGGCAAGGCCTCGTCGGTTCTGTCGTTCGCAGACCGGACGATCGGTGACCTGCCGGAGTTGCTGGCGAACCTCCCGCCGACGCTTGCGGATCTGCTGAACGATCGCCGCGCACCGGAGTATGCAAGCCAGATTGAGGTGAAGACCGATCTGGTGGTCGACGACCGCGGGCACGTTCGGCCCGCGCTGCGGATCTCGAACAAGGGTGACGAGGTTGTGTCGCTTCTGGCGGTTCGGGTGGCGGCACTGGATCAACGAAGCCGGCCCGTCGGCGAATGGACGGAGGTGGTGGCGACGCCGATCGCCATCGACGACGAATGGCGAGGCCCGTTGATGCCGGGCACGGACCGGTATCTGGTAGGCTCGTACTCGTGGGGCGGCCTGCGGGTCGACGACGTTGCCGCACTGACCACGGCGTACGAGGTTTCCGAGGTTCGCGTCTGGCGGGGTAACGACAAGTCGTAGGCGCGTCCGCAACCGACGCGGCGGACATTACGGAAATAATCTCGGGGCATGGGCCGTTCGGTCCGTGCCCTGTTTCCACGCGGTCTGCGCGGATGCGACCGCGACTCTGCAACGGCGGGTCTGGCCCGTTCGTCGGCGCCGGCACGGCGCTGCTTGACACCTCCGCCCGGTCCGGCCGATCATCCGCTCAGTGGTCACGCATCCGTTTTCAATGGCGGCCCGGGTCGCGCCGGTTCTGTGCGCGGCTGTCGGCAATGGACCGGCCGTGACGATAACCGGCGGCTCCGAACCGACAGGTCGCACGTACACCTGGACGATTACGAACCAATCGTCGTCGCCGATCGTCTCGATCGAGTTCAGGCACTATCACGGGAATGTGTTCGTGCCAGCGCAGGGTTGGTCGGCCGATGGCAGCACGTTCCGCGAGGGCGGCGGATGGCGAGGCCAGGAGGCCAAGTGCGTGGGTCGTGCCATGAGCGCAGAGGTCGCGATCGGCCCGGGTGAATCGGGTGAGTTCCAGCTACTTATGGACGTTGCGGGCGCCCCGCGCGGGACGGGGGAGATGAAGCTCGGGTTGGCTGACGGGACCACTGCGGTCGTTGCGGGTGTCGAACTTCCCAGGGAGCCGTCCATCAGCGACACGTACGTTTCGCTGATCGGATTGGGCGGCATCTTCGGGCTCTGGCTTGTCTTCCAGGCGGTCCGGAGGCGTCGGAGGGTCGTCGCGTCAGGCTGACGGGAGTGCCGCTGCCACGGCCGATGCGATTTGTGGCAGCGGGTGCAGACAGGCTGCAATGCTTGACACCGTTCGGGTTCGCCATACCGTAGTTAGCGGGCACATGGACGCGACGGCCACGGAAGTTCTGCGAATCGAGCCCGGTACGGATGAGTCGGAGGCGGTGCGCGCCGCGTCCGAGGTCTTGCGCCGCGGGGGGCTCGCCGCCTTTCCGACGGAAACGGTTTACGGGATCGCGGCGCGTGCCGACGATCCCACGGCGATGGCCCGGCTGCGGGCGGTCAAGGATCGTGGCGCCGACCGCGCGTTCACGGTGCACATCGGACAACCCGAGCAGGCCGCGTCGTTCGTTCCCGACCTGTCGGGGCTCGCGGCGCGGTTTTGTCGAAAGAGCTGGCCCGGTCCGCTGACGCTCATTGTCCGTGTCGGGAACCCGTCCGCGGCGCCGATCATGGCGCGGTTGAATGGGTCGGCTGCTGGGGCGATGTACCACAAGAACACGGTGGGGCTCCGTTGCCCGGACCATTCCGTGGCGCGGGCCATGCTGGACGCGGTGGGAGCTCCGGTGGTGGCGGCTAGTGCCAATCTGGCCGGCGAGGCACCGCCTTGGACCGGGTCAGATGTGCTTCGGGACCTGGGCGGGCGGATCGATCTTCTGATCGACGCGGGCCGTACCAAGTACGCCAAGCCGTCGACGATCGTACGGGTGAGCGACGACCGCTATGAGGTCGTGCGTGAGGGGGTGTATGACGCGCGCATCGTGGGGCAGCTCGCAACGGTGGGGATCCTGTTCGTATGCACGGGCAACACGTGCCGCAGCCCAATGGCGGCCGCTCTGGCAAGTGGGATCCTGGCTGAGCGGCTCGGCTGCCGCCCCGACGAGTTGGAGCCGCGGTTTGGCGTCGTAGTTGCTTCTGCCGGGACGTCCGGGGGGTTCGGCGGTGCTGCCGAACATGCCCGGACCGTGCTGCGGGCGCGAGGACACGATCTCTCGGCGCATCAGTCTCGGGCGCTGACCCCGGAGCTGATCCGACAGGCGGACCATATCTTTGCGATGACCCGTGCGCATCGCGAGGCCATTCTGGCGGTGGCCCCTTCTGCGGCGGAGCGTGTCAGGCTCTTGATCGAGCATGAGGACGTTCAAGACCCGATCGGGGGCACGCAGCAGGAGTACGAGTCGTGTGCCCAGAGGATCGAGGCGGCGCTTCGGGCGCGGCTACAGGAGATATCGCTATGAAGATCGTGGTTGCCAGTGACCACCGCGGGTTTCATGCCAAGGAGCAGGTGCGCTCGTACTTGTCCGGGGCCGGGCACGAGGTGATCGACCTCGGGTGTACGGGCCGGGAGAGCTGCGATTACCCCGACATGGCTCTGGCCGGTGCCCGGTCGGTTTCCGACGGCCAGGCTGACCGCGGCATCCTCTTCTGCGGCACCGGGATCGGTATGTCGGTGGCGGCGAACAAGGTTCAGGGGATCCGTGCGGCGCTGTGTCACGATGAGTTGACGGCGGAGATGTCGCGGCGGCACAACAATGCCAACGTGCTGTGCCTTCCGGGCGACCTTTTGGGCGATGAGCTCATTCGCCGTGTCGTGGACGTGTGGCTGCGGACGGAGTACGAGGGCGGCCGGCACCAGCGGCGGCTGGACAAGATCGCGAGCTTCGAGAACAACGGGCAGTGCACTGGCAAGTAGCCGTCGAACCACAGTTTTCCCGAGTGAGCCATGAACGCCTCGGGCATTGGTGCGGCCTGTCCCGACGATGCGGAAGCCGTTGCGGACCTGATGGGGGAGCTCGGGTACCCGGCGACGGTTTCCGAGTACCTGGCGCGGATCGAACGGCTCGAACGGCGGGTTGGGAATCAACCGCTCGTGGCCGAGGACGCGTCACCTGAGATCGTCGGGTGCATCCACGGCCTGGTGCGCGAGAGTCTCACCGTCGATGGCGAGGCGGAGATCGGAGCGTTGGTCGTCCGCGACCAATGCCGCCGGAGGGCGTCGGGAGCGCACTGGTTCGGGCGATCGCGGAATGGGCGCGCGCGTCCGGCTGTAACTCGCTTCGGGTGAGGGTGAACGTCCTTCGTGAGAGGGCGGTCGCGTTCTACGCCGCGAACGGCTTTGCGCGGCTCAAGTCACAGGACGTCCTGCGTAGAATTATCTGACCTGCTTGGGCGAATCAGGTGCCCCGCCGTTATTGCCGAAACAGGCCGGGGGCCAGGGATTTCATGTTGCGCGGAGAGACGTGATGGGGGCTTGGGGTCCGGCCGTTTTCTCGGATGACACGGCTTGCGACGTACGCGATGACTGGCGCGAGTTGATCGGTGACGGGCTTCCGGTGGTCGAAGCGACGGAGCAGATGTTTGCGCAATGGAGGGAGTCGCTCGACGATCCCGACGACGGGCCGGTGTTCTGGCTGGCGCTGGCGGCGGCGCAGTGGAAGGCGGGGCGACTCGAGCAGCGAGTGAAGGAACAGGCGCTTTCGATCATCGAGGACGGATCCAGCCTGGAGCGGTGGCAAGAGGACGCCAAGCTTCTGAATAAGCGCATCGCGGTGTTGGAGAAGCTGCGCGAGCAACTGCTGTCTGAGCCGCCGACGGCGAAGAAAATCCGCAAGGTGGTCAAAGCGGCATGTGAGTGGGCGCAGGGCGAGGTGATTGCGTACCGGCTGCGGTCGGGCAAGCTCGTTCTTTTCCGGGTCGTCGGCCTGACCATGGATAAAGGCGGAACCTATCCCGAGTGCCAGTTCTACGAGTGGGTCGGCGATTCGGTTCCTTCCAAAGCGCAGATCAAGAAGCTGCCCGCCAAGCCTGGCGTCGTGATGATGTGCGGAGTGACGCAGCGCGGGTATCCGGCCGACCGTCTGATGCGGACGGGGGTGACCATTCCGGTCGAAACTCCGATGTTCGGAATGGGCGTGTGGCCGTGGAGCATCATCGACAAGCGGTTGGCGGAGGCGTGGGGGTACGAATAGCGGGGGATGGAAGGCCTCCTTGCCGAACGGCCCATCAGGCGATTTCGCGAGCGGCCGGAACGCTGGAACGGTGGCCGGACGCGACGTCTCGGGATCGCCACTTCGCGCCGCCCTTGCAAAAATCGGCCGCGAAGGTATGCCGAGCGTAATGGCCGACCGAACCCTGACCGATCCGTTGGGCCGTTTGCCCGTCCTTAGCGATCGCACATGGTTCGGCAACATCATCAGGGGTCACCCGGAAGTCGGCGAACATCGTGGCTTGGCTGAGGCCACCGTGCAGTCGCCGGACGAACTTCGCCTTAGCCGGTCGAGCCCGGATTGCCGGCTGTACTTTGGACAGGGTCCGCGGGGAGGGCGTAGAATGATTGTGGTGGCAGACGTTGTGGTGGGAGTGGTAAAGACGGCACACCTGTGCGAGCGCGTATCGGGAGGTCCGGTGGAGTGGTCAAGGTAGATGCGATCGAAGGCACCGTCGGCGACGTGCTCTGGTGCCACTACGAGCTGGCGAACGACACACTGTATCTGCGGGTCGCCGCCCATCGAGACGCGGCCACCTACGCCGAAGAAACCGACGCCGGTTTTCTCCAGCTCAGGCGCGAGGATGACGATTCGGTCGTTGGTTTGACGATCGTGAACTCGTGGAAGCGGTTTGGGGACGGGGCCTTGCCCGACTCGATCCGTGAGTTGGCGCAGGCTATCGAGCCGTGGGCGAAGCGACTGGCGGCGTAGCAGCGCGAGGTGAGCGGGGACATGTCGGCGGACCGGGTCGGCCGCGGTGAGGAAGTGGAGTGAAGGTTGATGTCGCAAGCCAAGCGCGATCCGTTCGCCGACTCACAGGATGTCCAGCAGGGCGTACTTGTGCGCACGCTGGAGTCGTGGGTGGAGTTCGTTGAGTTCATTCGAACAAGGCACGCGAACTGTCCGGGACTGATCTACCGCGGACAAGCCGATTCGGAGTGGAAGATCGAGTCGAGATTGGACCGCGCTGAGCGACAATATCCGCGAAGAAGGAACTACTCCAGGCCCTGGGGCGACCCGCCGAACCCGCGGTTCTTCCAATGCTCGCCACTAAGCCGCGAGTATCATTTGGCGGCGTTTAGGGAGGCGGCGCGTGGAAAGCGGGGCCCAAGCGCTCCGGATTTGTCAGAAGATGAATGGTGGGCGCTCGCGCAGCACCATGGGCTCGCGACGCCCATGATGGACTGGACCTACGCGCCGTTCGTGGCCCTCTTCTTCGCGTTTGAAGAAGACAAGTGCGTTAACGTTCAGGGGGCGTGGGCTACTCCCCAGAAGAGAGCCGTCCTGTGTACGGGACTCGACATATTCAACCAGATAGAGAATGATGCAGATCGCCCGATCGTCTTCGCGGCCATGAACGACTCGAATTATCGATTGGTAAACCAAGCCGGGTTGTTCCTTAAGATGCCGAAGAGGCGCGATCTGGAGACGATTGTCCGCGAGAATTTCCGAAACGAGTCAGGTGACAATCGCGCTAATCCCATGCCCCGTGTAATCCTCGAGAAGATCGAAATGCCTGGGACTGATCGAGTTGAATGCCTCAAGTTCTTGAACAAGATGGACATCAATCGAATGAGTCTGTTTCCGGATCTTGACGGCGCCGCACAGCACGTGAATGCGCTTTGGGAACTTGAGTATGACCGGATGATGGGCTTCGTAATGCTCAGGAACTCGTTGAGGCGTGAGAGCTAATGCGCTTGATCGACCAGCAAACTGACATGGTCGAGCGGAGTACTTGCGTCCAGCCTAATCAGCTCGACCGAGCACGGTCGGCGGTCCGGTCGATTCGGAGACATTTGCCCGTATAATGAAGACGACTCGCTACTTCGAGGAGCAGGTGCTGCGGAAGAGGCCGTACCTCAAACGCGAGTGGTGCGAAGAGGCCCTGCGGAATCCCGTGCGGCGTGAGGTCCAGCCGGATGGCCGCGTGCGTTTCTGGGTTTGGATTCAGGACGTGGGTCGGTTCCTGCGCGTCGTAACGCTGGAGGACGGCGAGACGGTCCTAAACGCGTTTCCCGATCGGGATTTCAAGGAGCATCCCCAATGAAGTGCCACTACTATCCGGAGACCGATTCGCTGTACATCGACCTCGCGGACCGGCCGAGTGCAGACTCCCGCGAAGTGGCTCCCGGCGTGGTGATCGACGTGGACGAAAACGGAACGATCGTCGGGATCGACATCGACCGCGCGAGCCGGGTTGTCGACCTCTCCCGCCTGGAGGCCGTGCAGCTTCCGGTTGCCTCCGTGGCCGTTGTCGGCCAATAGCTTTACGAGCCCTTTGGCCGGTGGGACGGTAAAATATCCGGATGGGGGATGCTGCATGAACGTGACAGGGGAGGCGGTTTCGGGGTAGCCTAACGGGGAGTGACCCATGATACGACGTGCCGGCATCGATATCCCGACGAGCGAGATCGCGCGGTTCTGCGAACGGTGGATGGTCGCGGAGCTGGCGTTGTTCGGGTCGGTGCTCGGGCCCGGCTTCCGCAGCGATAGCGATGTCGATTTGCTGGTGACGTTCCTACCCGGCGCGGACTGGGACTTGTTCGACGCCGTGCGGATGGAGGACGAGCTATCTGCGATGATCGGCAGGCCGGTCGATCTGTTGACTCGGCGATCCATCGAACGAAGTCCGAGTCGGATTCGCCGGGAGGCGATGCTGCGATCCGCTGAGCCGATCTATGTCGCCGGATGACGCTGCACTTGCCGATCTGCTGCATGCTTGCCAATCGGCGCGCGAATTCCTCGGCGGCTGGCTCGGCGCGGGCCGTTCGGGCCTTTGAGCGGGGCGGCCATCTTGATAGGATGCTGCGATAGTCCTTGTGGGCCAACAACCGGTGCCAAACGGCGCAGGACCGGAAGGAGAATCGATGGTTCGAAATCGTGATGACGTGCTGCACGCGGTGGATCAACACCACGAGCGACTCGCTGCGCTTGGCGTTCGGCGGATCGGGCTTTTCGGCTCCGTGGCTCGGGGGGAGACCGCCCCGGGCAGCGACCTCGACTTTGTCGTCGAACTCCACCCCAAGACGTTCGATGCGTACCTGGATGTCAAGGAGTTTCTCGAGAATCTGTTCGCTGCCCGGATTGACCTGGTGCTGACCGACGCCATCAAGCCGCGCCTGCGGCGGACGATCCTGGACGAGGCCGTATATGCCCCGGGATTCTGAGGCTTACCTTGAGGACATCCTGGAGGCGATCGGGAAGGTGGAGGACTACATCCGCGGCGCGCGGTTTGAGCAGCTCGCCAGTGACGGCAAGACCGTTGACGCCGTGGTCCGCAACCTCGAGATCATCGGCGAGGCTGCGAGGCAACCGCCTGAGGCCTTCCGCAAAGCTCATCCAGAGGTGCGTTGGCGACGGGTCGTCGGGCTGCGCGACATCCTGATCCACGCTTATTTCGGTGTGGACCTCCAGATCGTCTGGGACATCGTCCAAAACAAGCTGCCGGATCTGCGGCGCAAGATCGACGCCATGCTTCGCGATCGGGGAGGCGCGCCGTAGTGTTGACCTTCCCTAAACCACGTTGATGCACTACATCGACCCGCACATTCATATGGTCTCGCGGATCACCGACGACTACGTGCGCATGGCGCGGGCGGGATGTGTGGCGGTCTCGGAGCCGGCGTTCTGGGCCGGGTTCGATCGCGGGTCGGCGGAGTCGTTCGCCGACTATTTCCGGCTGCTGACGGAGTACGAGCCCAAGCGGGCCGCGCAGTTCGGCATCCACCACATGTGCTGGCTGTGCATCAACGCCAAGGAGGCGGAGAACGTCACACTCTCGCGGGAGGTCATCTCGATCGTTCCGCAGTTCCTGGATCGGCCCGGCGTGCTGGGCATCGGCGAGATCGGGCTCAACAAGAACACGAAGAACGAGGTGACGATCTTCGAGGAGCACGTCGATCTGGCGATGAAGACCGACGAACTGATCCTCGTCCATACCCCGCACCTTCAGGACAAGTACAAGGGCACGCGGATGATCCTCGACATCCTGACGGCCGACCGGCGGGTCCGGCCCGAGCGGGTCTTGATCGACCACGTCGAGGAGCACACGTTCAAGCCGGCGCTGGACGCCGGCTTCTGGGTGGGGATGACGCTGTATCCCGTGACCAAGTGCACGCCCGAGCGGGCTGTCGATCTCGTGGAGATGTTCGGCACCGATCGCATCATGGCCAACAGCGCCGGCGACTGGGGGCCGAGCAACCCGATGGCGATGCCGGACTTTATCCGCACGCTTCGCACCCGGGGCCATGATGCCAAGACCGTGCACAAGCTTGCGTACGAGAACCCGTTGCGATTCTTCCAACAGGCGAAGCGCTTCAACTTCGAGCCGCCGGTGCCGCTGCGCGGGGATTAGCGAATGTGGAACGGCGCGTTGCGAATGGCGGAGTCACGCTGTGGGCTATTCGACCCTTGCGAGCGACCGGCAGAGGTTGTTCGTGAGTTGCACGGTCCTTCGCGGGTCGTGGTGGGCGGCGAACTGACCGGCGAGCTCGGCGCGCTCGAATAGATCGCCGGCCGTGGAGCTGCGGTACGTGGGGCGGAGCGTGGCAAGGGCGAGTTCCCCGATCAGGCGCTCGTCCCGCGTCGTCTTATCGAGAAAGAGCGAGCCGGCACCCTCGAACACGGCCTCGAGCGCGCCGCTTCGGATGCTGTAGGTCACCGTGGCGTTGATCTGCGTGCGATGGGCCACGGTCCGGCCCGGGATGCACGGCCAGAGGCCCCGAAGGTGGATCGTCTGGGTGAGCGGGGGCGTGTCCCGCGTCGCCGCCTGCTGGCGGGTTAGAAGAACACTTACGTTGCCAGCCGGGTCGAAGCGGTAGTATGCCTCAGAGAACTGCTCGCGGTATCGCGTCGTCACATCCGGTTCGCGATGGTCTGTGACACGAAAGACCGTCGTCGGCAGCGCGCAGCCGGCCAGCGGCGCAAGGGTCACGGCCACGCGGCCGAGGCGGTACATGTCTGGTCGGTATCGTTGCATGAACCCGCGGGGAAGCGTACAGGTGGCGAACCGGCCCGTCAACGTGACGATCGCCGGGTTGCGCGACCGGTACGTCGGGCTCCGTGCGGCGGCGGGAACGGCTCCGTTTCAGAAAGGATGAAACCGGCCCGAACGACGGGCTGGCAGCGTGCGATTCGTGCGGACGGGCTCTATAATGGGTGACGCCACGATGCCAGCGCGGCCTGAATGCGGAGTCGTCACTTGCCGACGAGATGGAAACTCGGGGTTGTTTCGTACCTCAATGCGAAGCCGCTGATCGCCGGACTCGAAACCGACCGGCGGATCGAGCTGGTGTTGGACGTGCCGTCGCGGCTTGCCGACCTGCTGGACCGCGGCGTCGTCGACGTCGCCCTGGTTCCCGTGATCGACCTCCTGCGCGAGGACCGCGACTGGCAGATTCTCTCGGACGCCTGCATCGGCTGTGACGGAGAGACGTTGACGGTGCGGGTCTTCTCGCGGGTCCCACCGGGACAGATTGACACGCTTCACGTTGACGGGGAGTCGCACACGTCGGTGGCCCTGGCCCGGATCATCTGGCACGAGCAGTTCGGCCGGCCGCTGGACATCCTGCCGTATTCGGCGGCGCGTTCCGACCCACCCCCGAAGGCGGTCCTGCTGATCGGCGACAAGGTTGTCAACCACAAGCCGATCGGCTTCGACATCCAGACCGACCTCGGCCTTGCCTGGAAGTCGCTGACCTCGCTGCCGTTCGTGTTCGCGGTTTGGGCGGCCCCACGGGACCGGGTCGCGGATGCGGACGAGCTGTCCGCCGCGCTCTGCCGGGCACGGGATTCGGGCGTGGTCGCCGCCGGGCTGATCGCCGAGGATTACGGGCCGGGGCTCGGTTGGCCGGTGGCGCTGGCCCGGCGCTACCTGACCACGCGGCTGAAGTTCACCCTCGGGCCTCGCCAGCGAGAGGGTATGACGCGGTTTCTGGCGTTGGCGAAGCGTTATGAGCTGATTTCCGCGAGCAAGGAACTTTCGTTCACATGACGGTTGCGGTGGCTGACACGTGGGCCGGACGAATTCCGCGGATCACCGATCGCGAAGCCCTCGAGCTTCTGCGGGACTGTTCGGTCTACGAGTTGGGGAGGCGGGCGCACGAGGTGACGATGCGGCTGCACCCGGAGCCGTACCGGACGTATGTCGTCGACCGCAACATCAACTACGCTAACTACTGCACGGCCCGGTGCATCTTCTGTAACTTCAAGGCCGACCCGCCGGAGTTGGACACGGGCCGCAAGGACCTGCCGCCGGGGTACGTGCTCTCGTTCGAGGACATCGGGCAGAAGATCGAGGAGTTGATCGCGATCGGCGGGACGCAGATTCTGATGCAGGGGGGGCTTGTCCCGGCGGCGATGCTGCCGTTTTCGTGGTACCTCGACCTGATGCGGTTCATCAAGCGGGAGTACCCGGGGATTCACATCCACGCGTTCAGCCCACCCGAGATCTGGGCCTTCCATGAGATTTTCGGGATGGGGGTTCGCGACCTGCTCCTGCGGCTCCAGGAAGCCGGACTGGACAGCATTCCCGGTGGCGGTGCGGAGATCCTGGTCGACCGCGTCCGAGACCGGATCGCCCAGGGCAAGACCACGACAGAGCAGTATTTGCACGTCGTCCGTGAGGCGCACGGCATCGGAATGCGGACCAGCGTGACGATGATGTTCGGCCACATCGAGACCATCCCGGAGCGAATCGAGCATCTGCGGCGTGTCCGCGACTTGCAGGACGAGACCGGCGGATTCACGGCGTTCATCTGTTGGACGTTCCAACCGGGGAATACACCGCTGGGGCGGGTTCAGCCCTTCCCACCCGGGCACGGTGGTCCGCCGGACGGCAGGCACCTCGTGCTCGCCGATGCGCATGAATACCTGCGTATGAACGCGTTGGCGCGGATCTATCTGGACAACATCCGGAACGTGCAGGCGAGCTGGGTGACGCAGGGTGTGAAAATAGGACAAATCGCGCTTTACTTCGGTGCCAACGACATGGGGTCGGTGATGATGGAAGAGAACGTCGTTTCCGCGGCCGGCACCACCTACCGGCTCACGGAGCAGGAAATCCGCCGCGCCATCGAGGACGCCGGCTGGGTCGCGCGCAAGCGGAATTTCTACTTCGCCCCGGTGTAGTCGATGGGGTGCGTCGAGGCGCCGGGCCTGTCCCGGTTCCGTCCCGCTTCACTTCGGACAGCAGGCCAGACAACGCGGGCGCCGCTGATTTTTCTATGGTGCGATCCGCGTGGGGCTCGCTACAATGGGGCGGTGGAGTTCCGCTGCGGCACGGCGGGCCTCGGCGACACACCCCGAAGAATGCGGGACGGGCCGGTGAGCGCGGCCGCGATCGCCTGCCGCGCGGTGGTTGGGAGGGAGTGCGAGAGGAAAGGGGCGGCTCAGGCGGCAACGTGGCGGTTGGTCGTTCTGACCTCGCACGACGTTCCGCCGCGCCGTTGCGATCCGCTCGTGCACGACAGTCTTCCTCTGGCCAGAAATACCAGGAATACCATCGGACTGCGCACCTGCTGCAGTAGGGACAAGGACGTTGGCCGCGATGCAGATGGATGCGATTTGGAACCGGGCCCGGGCCGACCTCGTTCTAACCACCAAGCAGGGCAATCCGGATGTGTTTCTGTTCGAGCACGCCAGCCGAGTTGCGCTGAATGCGCAGCGACTCGCCCGTTTGCCCGAGTTTTCGTCCACCGACCTGGACCCGACTGCGCTTCTGGTGGCAGCCCTGTACCATGACGCGTCGTGGGTTACGCGCTGCAAGGACGGCGAGCTCGATCGGATGGAGGTGTTGCTTTCGTCGGTCGCAGAATCGGCCTGGGACGGGAGTGTCGCGGCGATGGAGCGCGGCTTGTCGAAACTGCTTCCGGGTCCGGTCCTGCGTCGTGCCGCGTCGGCGATCCGGTCCCTTTCGCGGCATGGCAACGACTCGGCGGAAGGGCGGGTGGTCAGCGAGGCGAACAGCCTGGACGAATTCGGGCTGCCGGCGCTTTGGGGCATGATCCGCCGCGGGATGCTGGACGGCCGGGGCGTGCAGGCGGTGCTCGAGATGTGGCAGCGTAAGCGCGAATACCAGTTTTGGACGGCGAGGCTGCGGGATTCGTTCCAGGTGCCTGCGGTACGGCGCCTTGCGGAGCAGCGCCTGCAAACGTTCGAGCGATTCATGGAGGAGCTGGCGCAACAGCAGGCCGGCTCCGACACTGAGCGGGCGTGTGCGGGATCGAACACACGCGAACAGGCGCGAACGACCTAGTGCGGCGTTACTTGTGGCCTGATCGGTGCCGCTGCTCTGTGAGCGGTGTGCTTTGGCCGCGCACGCACGTCGCAGGCCGTCGCGCTGCTGACACAATAGTGGCACATGCCCGCCGGTCCCAAATGATCGCTTCCGGTATCGCCGAGCACCAGCGTCGCACGTTGCAATGCGACGCGACGCGCGTTGCCACGGCCGGCGGGCCTGCGGCGGTACGACCACTCGGGCGTTCGTGGCGGGTGCCTCACCGGGCGGACTCGTGACAAATTTCACAGATCGCTTTCGGGGCGTTTGCAGCCACGCAGCCGGTCCGATTTCGGGTGGATTTATCTCGGATCCGACAGGATGGGACGTGCAGACCGGCAACGTACGGGGCTATAATGGGGCGGGAGTCGGTTCGACGCCGGATACAGGAGGGCACCCAGCATGGTGTGGCTTGATCAGCGCTTGACACGAATTAGGCGGCCTGTCATCGCGGTGCTCCTGGTCATCGGCGGCTCCGTGTTGCCGACGCCGGCCCGAGCGCTGCCGAACCGCTACGGCCTCGCCGACCTTCAAGCCCTGGAGCAGGCGTTTATCGAACTTGCCGACGAGGTCCGGCCGAGTGTCGTGGCGATCCGCTGCTATCAGGTGCGCGATCCGAGCGAAATGGGCATGATCCAGGTCCGCCTTCCCATCAGCCAGGGCACCGGCCTAATCATCCACGGCGACGGCTACATCGCAACGAACCAGCACGTCATCGAAGATGCTCACGTGATCTCGGTGACGTTGCACGACGGTCTTCAGTTCGACGCAGAACTGGTCCAGCAGGATGAACGCACCGACCTGGCGGTGATCCGAATCGAGCAGACCGGGCTCAAGCCTGTGCGCTTCGGCGATTACGCCGGTCTGAGGGTCAATCAGTGGTCATTCGCTTGTGGAAACCCCTTCGGGCTGGCCTACGACAACGAGGGCGAGTCGTCCATCACCTACGGCGTGGTGAGCGCCCTGGGGCGGCAGATGACCCGCCGCCTGAGCGCCGATCCGCAACGCCGGTACTACGGCAACCTGATCGAAACGTCCGCGACGATCAACCCGGGCAATAGCGGCGGGCCGCTGTTCAACATCGAGGGCGAAGTCATCGGGATCGTGGTCGCGATCGAAACGAGCTCCGGGGTGAGCGAGGGCCACGGGTTCGCCATCCCGGTCGACCGCAACGTGATCCGCGTGCTGGACACCTTGAAGACGGGCGAGGAGGTGCAATACGGCTTCCTGGGAATCGAAGTCAATGATGTTGAGCCCTTCTTGTCACGACGCGTGGCCGTCATGGATCGGCCGCTCGGCGCGCGAATCACACGGATCGCGCCGGCGGACGGCCCGGCCGCCAAAGCGAAGCTCCAGCCCGAGGACATCGTGATTGAGTTCGACGGCGTGCCGGTGTCCAGTTCCGATCACCTCGTCCGGCTGGTTCAGTTCACGCCCGTTGGTACCGAGGTCGAGGTAACGTACCTCCGCCGGCAAGTGAAACGGAAGACGCAGGTGGTTCTTGCCGATCGCGAGGATCTGCTGGAACTGGCCCGCGAGGGCGAGTGACGCAAGTTCAGAAGCTCCATAGCTGGACGGTCACGCCGAAGAGGGCGGTTCAGATCCAACGACTGCTCGCCGATCGCGTGGTCCGGCGCGGCGTCGTCAGTCCCTTGACCACGGTTGCGGGTTGTGATGCGGCATTCTCGGTCGATGAAGCGATGTGCATTGCCGGTGTCGTCGTTTGGGATGTACGTAAGCATCACGTCGTCGAGCAGCACGTCGTCGTACGCAGGCTCCAGTTCCCGTACGTGCCGGGTCTGCTTTCCTTCCGAGAAATCCCCGCGCTGATCCAGGCCATCACCAAACTCCGGTCCGAGCCGGATGTCTTCATGTTCGACGGGCAGGGGTACGCTCATCCACGGCGCTTCGGGCTCGCCTGCCACGCGGGGGTCCTCATGGACCGCCCCAGCATAGGCTGCGCAAAGAGCGTCCTGGTGGGGCAGTATAAGATGCCGGGCCGGAAACGCGGGGACGTCTCATCCCTCAGACACAACGGCGAGCGGGTCGGCCTGGCGTTGCGGAGCCGCGACGGTGTGCGGCCGGTCTTCGTCAGTGTCGGACATAAAATGTCGCTGGAAGCGGCCGCCCGGATCGTCCTACTGTGCTGCGCCGGCTATCGGCTACCCGAGCCGACCCGCTTGGCGGACCGGCTCGTGGCGGCTGCAAGGGCGCAGCGGTTAGGCAATGTCCGGACGGCCCTGCTGTCCGACGCCGACTCCGACAGGTAGCGTCGTACGACAGCCGATGCCCGATCGGCCCTGTGGGCGGCGAAACAGTGGGCCCGACCGGGCGGGAGTCGGCTGGGGACGGCACGCGCCGGCCGGCGCTGCGCTTGGCCGATCCGAAAGAAGCCGCTTAGAATAGGGTTCTCCGAGCTGGGCACGTGGGTTCGGCGGGCCAAAGGAGGTACAACGGGAATGAGACTCGACATGCTCAAGTCCAAGCTCCACCAGGCTTGTGTGACGGCGGCCGACGTGGACTATGAAGGCAGCCTCGGAATCGACAGCGAACTGATGGAAGCCGTCGGCCTCTATCCTTATGAGAAGATCCTCGTGGCGAACATCGCCAGTGGCGCACGATTCGAGACCTACGCCATTCCGGAGCCGTTCGGGTCGCGCCGGATCGTCCTGAATGGGGCGGCGGCCCGGCTCGGGAAGGCGGGTGACCGGATCATCATCATGTCATTCTGTGAGGTAGGTGAAACGGATGTTCGCGAGGGCCGCTACCGTCCCAAGGTTACGCGGCTCGACGACCGGAACAACCCGGTTGAGCCCGTGCCTCGAGTGCACGCGTTCGAGTTCCCCGCGTCGATGCTCGAAGTCTAGCACGCAACGGAGCTGCCCAACATCGTCGGGTGTCATCGGCGGTCGCCGACGTGACGGCATTTCTCCTTCGGGCAATCTGCCGCTCGCGAAAAGCCCGCCCGCTTTACCAATGGAAGCACCGGTCGTACGATGGCATGGCGCTGAGGCTGAGGTTGGCCAGGTTGCGATCACTGCTCCTGAACCGACGTGAACTCTGAACCAACGATTCGCGACGTATTGGTGACCGGCGCCACGGGGTTCGTCGGACGCGATGTCGTCCGCCGGTTGCTCGCCCGCGGCCTGAGGCCCGTTTGTGTGGTGCGTTCTGCGCAAAAACTGCTCAGGCAGCATCCAGACGTGGACCCGGAGCGGCTCGTCCCGGTGGTCGGCAGCCTGTCTGACCGGGGCGTCCTGCGCGAGGCGGCGGACCTGAGTCAAGCGGCCATTCATCTCGTCGGCATCATCGTTGAGCGATGGATGCGCGGGCAGACCTTTCGCGGTGTCCACGTCCGGGGGACGCGGAACGTCGTCGAGGCGGTGTCGCGGGCGGGGATCACCCGATACGTGCATATGTCGGCCCTCGGCACCCGGCCCGATGGACGGTCGAAGTACCACTTGACGAAGTGGAAGGGCGAGGAGATCGTGCGGGCGAGCGGCCTCGACTGGACGATCTTCCGGCCGAGCCTGATCCACGGCCCGGACGGCGAGTTCATGCAGCTCGCCAAGGCGTTCGTCAGCGGGGTGGTGCCGCCGGTAATCCCGTACTTTGGGAACGGCCAGGCCCGGATTCAGCCGGTTTCGGTCAAGGACGTGGCCCACTGCTTCGTTGAGTCGCTTTACCTGCCGGACACGGTCGGCAAGGTGATTCCGCTCGGGGGGCCCGAGGCCTTCAGTTGGCTGGAACTGTGGGACCGGTGTCGGCGGCACATTCCGAATGCCAGGTCGGGGAAGGCGTACATATCGCTGTCGCCCGGGTTCGCGAAGACCGTGGCGGCGATGTCCGCGCCGGTTATGACGGTGACGGAACTGATCTTGCCGTCGTTGGGGAAGTTCCGCTTCGACGCGGGGCAGGTGGACATGGCCACCGAGGACAGCACGTGTGACCACGGTGTCGCGGAAGAGATGTTCAACATGAAGATGCGCGGCTTCGAGAGCGAGCTGGCGACGTATGCCGATCTGATCGCGTGAGAGGGCCGGCGCGCATCGGCGTCGACCGGTCCGTTGAGCCGCATTAGGTCGCGGAGCCGCGGACAATCCGGCAATCCAACACCCACACTGGGCCAGCTCGTATGTCGCAACCAACGCGCAGACCAATCGTCCTCATCGTCCGCGACGGCTGGGGTTCCAACCCCGACCCGAAGTGGAACAGCTCAAACGCGGTCTACCTCGCCCGCAAGCCCGTCGACGACCGTCTCATGGCGACCTATCCACACGTACTGATCAAGACCAGCGGCGAGCACGTCGGCCTGCCTGCCGGGGTGATGGGCAACAGCGAAGTCGGTCACCAGAACATCGGGGCTGGACGTGTCGTGGAGCAGGAGGTGATGCGTATCACCGGCCGCATCCGCGACGGCCGTTTCTTCGACAACAGGGTGTTGGTCGGCGCGTTCCGCCGCGCGTCGGAGACCGGCGGCCACGTGCATTTCATGGGCCTTTGCAGCGACGGCCGGGTGCACTCCGACATCGAGCACCTGCTGGTCCTGATCGAGACGAGCCGGAAGTGCGGGTTCCCCGGCGACCGCGTCTTCGTTCATGCCTTCATGGACGGGCGGGACACATCACCGAATGGGGGCGTCGGTTTCGTCGAGCGGATCGAGACGAGGTGTCGCGAGGTCGGAGTCAACCCGGTGGCCAGCGTCATAGGACGGTACTACGCGATGGATCGCGACGACCGATGGGATCGGACGGAGGCGGCCTACCGGATGCTCAACCGGGGCGAGGGCGATCGCTTCGGCTCGGCCGTCGAGGCGCTGAAGCACTACTATGACAACCCGACCGAACCCAGCCGGTCCGGCGACGAGTTTGTGACGCCCAGCGTCATGATGCCCGACGGCGCCGGCTTCACGCCGATCCGGGATGGTGACAGCGTGATCTTCTTCAACTTCCGCGGAGACCGCCCGCGGCAGCTCACCAAGGCGTTCGTCTACGATGAGTTTCCATTCAGCGGTCCCGAGAAAGCGGGAAAGCGGCACGGCTTTGACCGCGGCCCGAAAACCGATCTCTACTTCGCCACGATGACGGCCTACGAGGGAGGTTTGCCCGTGCACGTGGCCTTCGAGAAGCCGCCGAAGATGAAGCAGATTCTCGGCGCCCACGTGTCGCAGCTCGGCCTCAAGCAGTTTCGGTGTGCCGAGACCGAGAAGTACGCGCATGTGACCTTCTTCTTCAACGACTATCGCGACGAGCCGTTTCCCGGCGAGGATCGGCTCATCGTCCCGTCACCCAAGGAGGTCAGTACGTACGATCAGAAACCCGAGATGTCCGCCGACGGTGTCACCGACGCGGTCCTACGGAGGCTGGCGTCGCACGACGACGACTTCATCATCATGAACTACGCCAACGGCGACATGGTAGGCCACACGGGCAGCCTTCGGGCCGCTACCCGCGCCGTCGAGGTCGTGGACGAATGCGTGGGACGGATCGTCGAGGCGGTGCAGGCCAAGGGCGGTTCGCTGGTCGTCACGGCGGACCACGGGAATTGCGAGCAGATGATCGACCCCGAAACCGGCGGGCCACACACGGCGCACACCACTTACGATGTCGAGCTCCTCGTCGTCGACGATCGGTTTAGGGGAGCCAGTCTCCGCGCCGGCGGCGGCCTGTCCGACATCGCCCCGACGATGCTGGCCCTGGCGGGGCTCGAGCAGCCGGCCGAGATGACCGGCCGGTCCCTTACTCCGGCGTAGTGCACGGGCACGGTTGGGGTGTCGGGTTGGTCGTCGGGGCGGACGGGCGAGCTTCTTCGGCTACGTTCCCGTCGCCGAGCACGGGCAAGCTGGGGCTTGCCCATTCCACTCCCTGCTTCGAGCATGACCGCCGTCTACGTTCCGGCGTCGGCGCGGACCTGCTTTATGTCACCGCCGCCGATGATGGTCTTGGTCACTTCGGGATCGCCTTTGTAGTGCAGATCACATCCGCCGGTCAGCGTCGCGATCAGCTCTTCGGCCACGCTTAATTCTACGTCGGCCGCGCCCACGAGCGTCGCGGTGGCCTTCCTGGTCGCGAGATCATAAGCGAAGACGTCCGCGGCGCCGGTTGCGGTCAACACCAGGGAGTCGGTGCTTCCGGCCAGTCGCACTTCCGGCGCGCCGGTCGCGCTGACGCTCAGGGCCTTGTTGTCCAAGCCGTTGACCCACACGTCGCCGCCGCCGCTGACCGAGAGCGTGCTGAGATCGGCCAGGGTCAGCTGGATGTCCGGAGCGTCCTTTGTGAGGTACTCGCGATCCGACGAGATGATCAAGGTGCCGTCCCGCACCTCGGTCTTGATCAGGGGCAGAATGTTGTCGTCGGCCTCGATGGTCAGCGGCCCCGGTTCGCCGATGGTCACCCGCAGGTCCGCCGGGATGCGCAGGTCGATCCCCTGGATGCCCTCGACCTCGCGGGTCTCGGTTGCCTTGGTACCGCTGCCCTTGACGGATTCGTCCTCCGCGGCGGGGATGAGCCAAGGCAGGAACAGGCTGAGTGCGATAATCCGTAGCATGGTCGATCCGTCTCCTTTCAAGGCCCGCCCGGGCCGGCGGGGGACAGCCGACCGCTCGACCGACCCCGGCCCATCGTCTTACAGGACGCCGGCCCGCCGGGAATCCGCTCACCAGCGCGGAATTCGGGCCTCAGCGTGGGATATTCGCCGTTTCGGGCCGGTCCGGGGGTTGCGGCGCGGGGGTGGCGGGGTCAGTTGCAGGAATCGGTTCCGAGTGCGCCGACGAAGGCCGCCAGGTCGGTCGCGTCGATGGCCTCGTCCGCGTTGGCGTCAAGGCGGCCGCAAAGGCGCCCCGTGGCGGTGATCGGGAGATCGCCGTAGCAGTTCTGGAGGGCGGCGAAGTCGCGGAGCTCCGCCCGGCCGTTGGCATCGGCGTCGGCAGAGGTGCGGGTGATGGTGACCAGGCGGTTGACCGGAACGTCGAACCGCAGCGTCTGTTCGCCATCGGGCCAGAGGACGCGGACCTGGTCGATAAGCTCGGCGTTGCCGAGGCCGAAGTGGAGGTCCAGCGGGCGTCCCGCGAGATAGCTTCCGCCGGCAATCAGCTCCTGCATGTGGGTCGTATCGCCTGTCGTTACAAACACCCTGGCTCCGACGGCGTCGGCGTTGACTCCACAGCCGCCGGCGAGCTGCACGCCGAGCCAGTTGCCCTGCCCCACGGTGCGGTTCTCGAGCAGAGCGGCCCGCTGGTTGACGTTGGTGACGAGGAAGTCGCGGTCGCCGTCGCGGTCGAAGTCGAGGGCGATGAGTCCGCGGGCGTCGGAGGCATATTCGGCGCCGGTTCCGACGGTTGACGTGAAGAGCCCCGAACCGTCGTTCATGAACAGGACGGTGGGGGTGTTGACGAGTCCGTGGGTCGAACCGGCGACGCCCTTGACGAACTCGTCGAATCCGTTGACGGCGAACAGATCGAGGTCGCCGTTGTTGTCGACGTCGGCCCACTCCGTGCCCCAGCCCCAGTAGGTGTCCTTGACGCCGCGGTCCGCGGCCTCGTTCACGAAGGACATCGTGCCGGTCTCGGCGAGCTGGTTTACGACGAGCACGTTGAAGTCGCCGGTGCCGAAACCGGCCCCGCCCTGGTTGGTGATGTTGGTGCTGTAGGCGTCGAGGTCGCCGTCGTTGTCGAAGTCCGCGACGGTCAGACCCATGTCGTTGCCGAGGTGGGTGGCGCCGACGGCGGTGGTGTCGTCCACGAAGGTGCCGCCGTCGTTGCGGTAGTAGCGGTCGGAGTTGAAATCGACGTTGACGTACAGGTCGGAGTCCCCGTCGTTGTCGAAGTCGGCGAAGGCGCAGGCGAAGGTGTCCATCGCGAAGATTCCCAGCCCGGATGACTCGGTGACGTCCTCGAACCGGAAGCCGCCGAGGTTGCGGTAAAGCCGGTTGTGGCCCGGGAAGGCGGACGGCCCGAGGATGCGGTGGAAGGTCCAGAAGCCCACGTGGATGTCGAGGAGCCCGTCCTCGTCGTAGTCACCGAGGCACGCGCCGCCGACGAGCATGCCGGCCGGCGTGAAGCCCGACCCCGCGGTCACGTCCACGAACCTGCCGCCGACGTTGCGGAAGATGCGTGAGGGGGGATACAGGCCCGAGAGGTCGGTGTCATTGAAGAGGATCAGGTCCAGCCGGCCGTCGTTGTCGAGGTCGGCGAACTGGGCCATGCGGGAGAAGCCGGCGTCGGCGAGCCCGGCGTCGGCGGTCGCGTCGACGAAGAGCCGGAGGCCCTTGTCGAGCTGGTTGCGGTAGAAGACGTTGCCGCGATCGCGCTGGCCGAGGAGGTAGAGGTCGAGGTCGCCGTCGTCGTCGAAGTCGCCGGCGGCGGCGCCGTTGCCCATGTTCCGCTGCATGAGCTGCATCTCGATCGGACCGAGCTCGGGGTGCTCCTCCGCGGAGAAATCGAACGTGTTGCCGTACGGGTTGGTGTGGAGGACGCCGCATTCGCCGGCGACGTCGACGAACGACACCTGGGCGCGGGCGGCGGCCGCGACGAGCACGAGCCCCAGCATCGTGGTCAGGCGGATCATGGGAACAGCGAGTGTCGAATGGCGAATAGCGAACAAAGGCACTCGCAACGAGCGTCCTTCTCCGCTATTCGCCATTCGCTATCCTGCATTCGCGCCGTATTACGGGCAGTCGTCCGGACAGTTGCAATCGTCCTCGTTCTCGTCCGTATCGCAAACCCCGTTGCCGCAGGTGTTCACACGCGGAACGATGAAGCCGGTGACCCCGATGTAGTCCTGGAAGCCGTCGTCCTGGGCGGCCGGCTGTGTCTCGATGGCCACGATACGGTCCTTTTGGAAGAGCACGGCCCGCCCGAGCTCCATGCCGTCGGCATCCAGCGGCGGAGTGCTGTCGCCGAGGCGATCCTCGAGCAGATCCATCGTCTCGGTGCGGCCCGCCTCGCCGTTGAAGAAGTCGAGGTCGGGAGTCTCATACCCGCCGCCGCACTGAACGCCGAAGGGCACCTCGCGGTCCAGACCCTCGAAGTTGAACTTGATCCGCGGCCGGCCGCGGTCGTTCTCGATCACCTCGAGGGACAGGTTCAGCCGGGCCGTCAGGCAGGTTTCCCAGAGTTTGCACGGCGTCTGGCTCGTGCTCTGGGTGCCGAACTCGGCGTCGAGATCGCCGAACGTGCAGGCGGACAGGCTCTCCAGCGTGTCGCTCGGGTCGAGCATTCCGTCGCCGTCGCGGTCCGCGATCAGGGCGATGGAGATCTGGTCATACTGGAGAATGACCTCGACCGGATCAGTGGCCGGGTTGTCGTCGATCAACAGCTTCGGCGGGTTGCTGACGCGTCCGGTCAGGATGAGCGTCGTGCCGAGGATGATGTTGGTGTTGCGGCCGATGCGCGCCGCGCGGCAGCACTGGCGGCGATTGGTGAAATTGGAGTCGCCGATATCGTACGGGAAGGCGATCTCACAGTCATCGTCGCAGCCGTCGAAGCGGGCGCAGAACCGGTCACAGGTGTCCTCCGCATGAAGGCCGATGCAGCGGGCGCGTTTCCGATCTTCGGTGATCGTGCTGCAATCCTCCGGGATGAAGTTGCCGAGCGTGCGGGTCACCTCGAACTGAGTCCGAAGCCGGCCGGTCTGGACCATGCTGAAGAAGAGCTGATTGAACACATCGTCAGAAATCAGGATCGTCGCGTCCTCGACCACGTTGCCCTGGGCGTCATTGAAGGGTGGGACCGGGATCGGCGCGTTCTTGGCCGGCGTGCCCTGGATGTTGGCCGCGGCCGGGTCGATCTCGGAAGGTTCTGGCGCGAACGACGCGGCGATGGCGACGGCCAGGCCGGTCGAGGTGATGGCCGCGTCGCTGACCCGGCTGTCCCGCTGGCGGGTACCGAACTCGGGCAGGTCGCGGTTCTCGAAGCGGGCCAGGTCGACGTCCATCGGGTCGCCGTCGAGGGAGCCCATCTTTTCGACGATGTCGTCGGCGGTCAGCTCCCGCACGATGGGTGAGCCGAGGCCGGGGTCCCAGAGCCCGAAGGTCAGAACCTGGAAGAAGAAGTCGATCACGTCGAGGATGAAGCCGAGCAGGCATCCGATGTCGATCTCTCCGCGGATGCGGGTGAAGTCGTTCGGGTCGCTCGTGCCGATGTCGAAGTTGAAGTCGAGCGGGTCGCGCTCCTCGCGCGGGACGCCGCTCTGAAGCAGGCGGTTCCTTGTCAGGGTGAACTCGAGGCCCATGTCCATCTGGTTGAAGCGGCCGTCGAGGTCGACGGTGACGCAAACCGCACACGCGCATCCGCCGAAGAGGCAGACGCAGCCGGCCTCACAGTAGCCGTCGAAGTGCCCCTCGATGTCGATCGGCGGCAGGTTGATCCGCACCTCCACCGCACCCTCCCGCGGGTCCGGGGTCGGCGAATCCTGGAGCGTCAGCCCGAGGGGGAAGTTGTCGTTACGCAGTGAGGTGTTGTTCACGAACATCGCCGTCGGCGGATCGCAGGCGCCGTCGACGGGGATCTTCTTACGCTCCGGGCGGGTGCGCTGGATGGCGTCGCGGGCGCGGTCACCGAGGCAGCGCTTGTTCTTGTTCTTCAGATGCTCGAAGAAGTTGTTGATGCCGGTCTGAGTGATCGACAACACAAACGCCCGTTCCACGTCCCCCACCGCCGCGACCGCCGATGCGGCCAGGAAGGTCGACGCCGAAGGCGCCGCGATGATCGGCCCGACCGCGAAGAAAAGGCTGTCGTAGGTGCAGTTGGCGTCCACGTCACAGGCCTGCGCGACCAGGCGGTTGGAGCCCTTCGTGAAGGTGCCCGACCCGCCGGTGCCCGCGTCGACCAGGGCCCGCAGATCCGCCTCGGGCACATCCACGTCGAAGTGCAGGCGGTAGGTATCGCCGGAATTCTCGCCGTCGCCCATCATGAGCGTCTGACCGGAGACGTCCACCTGGAAGCCGTTGACGTTGGTGCTGGCGATTTCCAGGCCGTGGCACACGTCGCCCACGACGTTGGTCGGGCCACCCGCCGTTACCTCACCCTCCACGGGCGTGGTGACTTCGACCTTGAAGATGATGGCCGTCCCTCGATCGGTTCCGTCATCCTGGTGGCAGGAATCGGTGATGCTCCAGAAGTTCATGCGGAAGCGCGTGGGCGCAGGAGTGGCGTTGATGATGACGATGTTCCCGCCACAATCGAGCCCCGAGAGTGTGAACGACACCGTGTTGGCCGCCGGCTCGTCCACCGCCCCGCTGCTGACAACGAGATCGTCGACCTGGACCATGACACCGTTGATGTCGACGGTGTCGCTGTACGGGCCACCCGGGAACGCGGTGGCAGGATCGAGACCCATCGCGGGGACGATGTCGACGCCGTTGACTTTGATCTCCAGCGTCGACACGTCGGTGAGCGGGATGGCGGCCATCACCGGGATCACCGCATCATCGCCGCTGGCGACGGTGTCCGACGGCTGAATCACGTCGACAAAGGGCACGTTCGAGCAAAAGGCCTGGGCCGTGTTCTTCCCGTCCTGCGCCGTGACGACCAGCAGCGGAATGGGGGCGAACATCTCATGCCACGTGCCCCTGGAACGGTTGGTACGGCTGACCCACTTCCAATCCTCTTCGTCGAGGCGGCTGGCCAGGTGGGCATCGTCGCCGTTCTGCACCGGGAGCGAGGCCAGGATCGTGCCGTCGGGCGTAACGGCCCGCAGCTCTGCGACGACATCGAGGTTGCCCATACCGCCGCTAGCCTCGTAGCGGATGACGTGCCAGCCGGTGCAATCGGCGCCGGGCCGCCCGAGCCGATAGGGCAGCGAGCAGGTCACAGCCAAGTCAAGGCCGCCGCAGTCGAAGTCGGCGGTGTCGAGCTGTCCGTCACAGTCGTTGTCGATGCCGTCGTTGCAGGTGGCCCCGGACGGCCCCTCGGGGGTGCCGGTCAGGGCTACGGCGTCGCACACGGTGGTGGTGCCATCGGCGCTGCAAATGGTGATTCCGGACGCCTGACAGGGCCCCTGGCCCGCGGTGCAGACCTGGCCCAGCGCGGCGGCGAAATCTTCGTCGGTCATGCCGTCGCCGTCGTTGTCCTTGCCATCACATTTCTCGACCTCCTGACAACCGGAATCCGCGAGGTCGGTGACGCCGTCACAGTCGTTGTCCTGGCCGTCACGACAGCGTAACGACCCGGGTCCGCTTTCGATACCTGGCGTGAACGCGAAGGCGTTGCAGCGCACCCCGCCGCTCCCGTCGCAGACGAGCTCGCCGGTGTTTTCGCAGAGCCCTTGCCCGACGGTGCACGAGTCGCCGAGGTTGAAGTCCTCATCGATCTCGCCGTCGTTGTCGTCGTCGAAGTTGTTGCAGACCTCGTCGGTCTTGCAGGGGGAAATACGGTCGGGCTCGTCGGGGTTGCCGTGGTCGACCAGCCCGTCACAGTCGTTGTCCTTGCGGTCGAAACAGGTGGGGTCGCCCGCGGGCCCCTCGGTTTCGGGTGTGCCGGCCTCAGCGGTGCACTCGGTTCCGGTTCCGTCGGCTTTGCAGACAACTTCGCCGACGGCGGCGCAGATGCCGAGTCCCTCGACGCACAGGTCACCGACGGCAAGGTCGTCGAACTTCAGGATCGTGAGCTGTCCGAGCACGCATACGCCGTCGGGGCAGTCGGCGCCGTCGGTGCAGGTCAGGCCCGCGTTCGGACCATCGTCGCAGATCGCGGGCTGGATCTCATCCGGCGTGCGGCAGTTCCCGTTCGGGCAATCGCCGTCGACCGTACACGGGTCCAGGTCGTTGTCGCCGCCGAAACAGACCGACGCGTCGTCGACCGTCCGGCCGAAGAGCGACGCGTTCTCATCCACCGCTCCGTCGCAGTTGTCGTCCACACTGTTGCAGCACTTGGTGTTCGCGCCGTCACAGGCCTCCGACTCGCCGGGGTTGATCTCGGCGTTGCCGTCGTTGCAGTCCGGGCCCAAGCAGTCTGCGCCCGAACCATATCCGTCACCGTCGCCGTCCGTGCAATCCGGCGCGCCGGCCACGGCGCCTTGGACCGTATCCGATAGGCTCTTGCGGCTGCCCGCTTCGCGGCTCACACGATCGGCGCCCAGGATGGCCAGCCCCATAACCGCAATTGCCGCCACCGACGACGATCGCCGTCCCAGTGTCACGAATGCACGTCCGCTGCGCGCTAGGCGCGTTCCCCGTACCGACATTGGATCTTCCTCCTAAATGTGTCGCCGGACGCATGACCGGCGGCGAATACTCGTTACAACGCGGTCGACTACGGTGGGCACGATAAACAGATGAGGATCTCTCCCCGGTTTTGCCGGCGCTAGGCGTCGCCGTAGCGGAACCGTCGGCGGCCAGACCTCAACCCCACCATCCCCAACACACCCCCGAATAGTACCGCGCCCATGCCTGCGCCACAAGGTTGCGGCAACGCGGGCAACGGCAGGTCGGCAGCCGGGTCCTCCTCCGCGTTATCGGGTACGGCCTCCGGGCTGCCCGGGTCGCCGTCCGCCGCGGCAGAGTCGCAGGCGTCGCCCACGCCGTCCGCGTCGCTGTCGGCTTGATCGACGTTCGCCACGAGCGGGCAGTTGTCCTGGGTATCCAGCACCGCGTCGCCGTCGTCGTCGTCGTCGCACCGGTCGGATAGGCCGTCGCCGTCGGTGTCGGCCGGGTCGGTTTGAGGGGTGAAGGGGGCCGAATCGGCCTCGTCTGGTATGCAATCGTCGTCGTTGTCAAGGTCGCAGGCATCCCCTGTGCCGTCGCCGTCGCGGTCGGCCTGGGCCAGGTTCCAGGTCAGCGGGCAGTTGTCCTCCGCGTCCGGATAACCATCCCCGTCGGTGTCCGTGCCCGGCTCCTGCCCGAGATAGAGGCGGAAGCCAAAAAACGGGTTGGCGGTGCCGAGGTAGAGGCCGAACGGGACCGACACGAAGTTACGCACGCCGTAGTCGAACTCTTCGCCGAAGCCGTTCCATGTAATGAGCTTGAAGTGCACGCCGTCGGTTGAGGACCAAAGGTCGAACCCGCCCTCGACCGCGGCAACCATGTCGCCGAGCTCGTCGGGGTCGGCTCTCAGCAGCAGCTCGATGAGCTCCTCGGGAAGATCGCTGCCCCTTCTGTCGCGTAGACCCTCGAGATCGACGTCACTGGCGTACTGGGCGATCACGGCGTTGTCGAAGCTGCCGACGTAGAGGACGCCCTTGTGCTCGACCATCCGCCAGATGTATCCATTCGAGGGGTTGCTCAATCCCGCCCGACGGCCGCTGATGGGCGTCTTGAAGCCGTCGGGCGTGTCGCGCTCATCGCCTGACACCAGGTCCCAGGTATCATCGGCGCGGACCCGGACAAGCTCCGGCGGGGCGACGGTCACACCGGGGAAGAGATCCAGCCCGGCGAAGTTGATCCCGGTGCCGATATACAGGTGGTTCTGAAACACGGTCATGCTGACGACGTTCTGGTTGCTGGATCCGCGGTACGCTCCCTTGACCAGCACCTTCTGGAAGGCGTAGGGGGGTTCGCCGTTCGCCTGGGTCTTGAGCAGTTGAAAGCCGTCCGACACGGTGCCCGTTCCAACGTAAAGGTATCCGTGGAACTCTTCCAGCTCGAAGCCGGCGAGGTTAACCGGGTCGCCGAAGCTCGGGCTGTTCACCACGCGGAACGCGCCGGACGCCGGGTCCGAGGCCTCGAGGAGCGCCGAGCCGGTCCCGAACTGACCGCGGCCGAGGGCGAGCAGATACAGCCGGTTCTTGAAGACGGTCAGGGAACGATAGGATCGGTAGAGCGTGTTGTTGATAACCGGCCCGGGGATGGCTTCGAAATGACGGCCATCGACGCTGCGAAGGAGGCGCGGCGAGCTGCCCTGACCCTCGCCGGAAGTGAAGGTGCCGACGTACAGGGACTCGGTGCCGTCGGGCTCGATGAACACGGTCATGGTTCGATAGCCGGCGTCGCGGGCGGTCAGCGCGAAACTGCCGTCGGAGGTGAGCACCCTCACCTGCGGCGAGATGTAGACCAGTTCGATCCCGCCGGTGACAGGGTCGTAGCTGTAGATTCGCCCACCGATGTCCGTGTTGAGCAGGTTCTCCCCGCATTCGATGGGAACCCGTTCATCCCGGCCCGATGTGCCGGCGCCGCTGATCGAACGGACCACGCACGCGAAGTTGCGGTTGGTTCCAATATAGAGCGCCCCCTTGAAGAACGCGGTCGACCAGGCGTAGCTGTTGGCCCGGTCGCCGAAGCCTTGTGGGCCGATCTGTCGGAAGTCATCGCGGGTTAGCGGGGCCGAATGGGCCGCGACCGTGTGCACCAGAGCCTGGAACACGCAGACGCTGACGACAAGCCGCCGAGCCCGGATCGGGCCTGGAAAAAAGTACAAACCGCGCACGTTCAACAGAGTGTGCCCCCCCAAAGCATGTCGAATCACGGCCGGATCACCTCGGCCGGCCGCACCGGCGTTCCATCGCTCCAGACCCCAAGGAACGTCTGTTCCGGCGTCCCACCGAGCGCGAACTCACGGTTGATGCCGTAGAACGCGGCGTCGGTCAGGGCGTCCAGCCACTTCCAGAAGCCGTAGTAATCCAGCGCGTCTGCCCGACCGGTCTGCCGCCGTGGCAGCAGGGCCGCGGCGTTTCCACCGGCCGGGTCATCCCCGGCCGAGGCGGAGGACGCCGCAGCGAAATGAGACGCCTGAAGCGGCGGCACGCCGTGTCCATCAGAGTGTAGGAGCAGCACGTTCTTGTTTTCCACGGCGATCTGCGTTGCCGACTCGTGAATGAATATCGGTGCATCAGCCGGGACGACGCTGTCTTCGGCGCCGATAACCTGAAGCATGAGGATGTCCGCCGGGATCGTAGCATAATCGCTGTCGTCGAGGATGCTCGGGAACCGGCGCCTGCCGATCCCGCCCCGCGTATCGCCGGCATTACAGGTCATGAGCGCGCGGGGTGACGGTAAGCCGGCGCCCACGGCCTCCGCTGCGAGGTTGGCAGCGAGCACGCCGCCGACGGAGTGCCCCAGGATCGCCAAGTGCTCGGCGTGCGGCCGCACGTGGTCGCCGGATTCGAGCAGGGCAAACGCGTTCGTGACCGCTTCGACCAGACTCGGCGTGTACACATCGCTCGGGGTGAGGAATGAGGTCTGATAAACGGGGAAGATCACAACGTTGCCGCGATGAACGAGATGGCGAATCCAAGCCTGGTAACCCGTCGGGCGTCTCGCTCCGTAGCCGTGGACGAACACGATGACCGGCGCGGTATCCGGACTCGGGTCGGCCGGTTCGAATAGGTAGTAGCCTTTGGCACCGTCAGGGACGTGGGTCTGGACAATGCGGCGGTGGGTCATTTGCTCCGCGCCGGGCCCGGATGAAGGTGGCGTCGGTTGCGAGGCGAGTTCGAGCCCGGCCGGGCCGGTGCAGCCGCTGGCTGCGGCCGCGACCGCAGCCCCTAAGATTGCGCCGAGAGCGCGCCTGTACCCGCGGCGTGGGGCCAGCGGGCATCGCATGGATGTCATGAACCGCATGCCAGGGATTCTTCGTTCAACCGCTGTGGCTTGTCAAACCGGCGTCACAGGCGCCCGCGGGGACGTCGATGTCGCCGCACTGCCGGGGAGTCGTATCCTCCGACGAACGGGTTAGGGCAGGCACTCACGCCCCCGCGGCATAACCAGAGGGCCCGCGTCGTGGACCTCGGCCGTCTTGGCCTTGCCGCCACCCACGATGGAGTCTCCGGCTCCTGTGAGTTGGTGAGGCGAATCGTTCTTTCCGTGCGGGGCCCGGCTCATTTCCTCGTCGTTCAATGCGGCGTGGGTGTTACATGGCGGTGAGTACGTTGGCTCGCCGTTTTCGTGGACCGTGAGTGACTCGTTCGCCGCGCAAATCGCGTGCAAGGAGTTGACGACCTTGCCGGGGATCGTATGGTAACGGAACGGTATGTGTCGCTTCATGGAGGACTCGAAATGTCACGGAAGACGAAGTCACATCGGACCGTGTCGCGTAGCTTCTCCCGGCCGCGTCGGTGGCGCGTGCAGGACGCACCCCGCTTGCAGCGGCCATTGCCGCTGGTCTGCGGAGTGTGCGGGGCGTTGGGGCGATATCGTGTCGGTACCATCACGCTTGATCTGGCGGTCGCCCGCTCGCGCCCCGAGAACCCCTTCCAGGATGGTGTCGGATTCACCGGCTACTTTCGGTGCCGCAAGTGTGATGCGGGCGGGCCGTGGGAACTCCCCAGGGCAACGCTTGCGATGGTCACGGTCATGGCGGCTGCCCAGGCGTGCGAAACCGAAGACCTGCCTTTTGTGCTTGGATGTCTGGCAACCTTCGATGGGCGGACTTTTCGCTATGCGACGGAGGCCGAAGCCCATCTCAAGTGCCTGATCGGGGACGAGCCCGAGCGGGCGTTCCTTTGGGTGCGGTTGGGGAATCTTTACGCCCACGCCGACCAACACGAGCTTGCGGAGCCGGCTTACCAGCGAGCGATCGAACTGGATCCGAATGACATCGAAGCGCACAGCATGCTCGGGCACGTGCTTGTCGAGACGGGTCGGCCGTTAGAGGCCGTACCCAACTGGCACGCCGTGCTGAAGCACGCACGGCATGCGCGGCAGGTCAACAAGGAGTTGCGGCGGAGCATTGTGCGCGGGGCGGTCGAGGCGTTGCTCGAGGCCTATGAATTGTCCGACGGGCAAATCGAGCTCTTTCCGAAAGCGGACCCGGCGGAGTTGAACCCTGACGGACGCGTAGAAGACGCCGTGATCGAGCTGCGCGAGTTTGACCTCAGCCGCGAGGAGGGTATGGAGGAGCTGTGCGAGGTGTTTCTCCAACCGCCACGTCGCGACGGCCGCGGCTGGTTTGGGCGGAGACGCGAACGCGTGCCCGATTTCGCTGAGCCGTGGTCGGCCGCGCCGGTTGGCTGCGAAACGGCCGCCGTCGGGCGCAATGACCGATGCCCCTGCGGCAGCGGCCGCAAGTACAAGAAGTGCTGCGCCCGTGCGCCGAGCAGCCGTTGCGTGGGCTAGTTTGACGGCGCTGTGTCGCCGTCCGAGCCGCGCGGCGCAAGCCCGCGGACTTGGTCACCCAGCTCGCGCGGTGTGCTCGGGTCGCCATCCAGGCCCCCGGCCCCGCCCCGCGGCTCGGGGGCAGCGATCCGCCGAGCATGGGCTACCCGGCCGCAAACGAAACGCGATCCTCCTGCGGGACGCCGCGCAGGTCCTGCTCGACGCTGACCAGCACCTCGCCGGCGAGGCGGCGTAACTGCTGGTCGGTCAGGCCGTCGACCGCGGCGTTGACCTGGGCGTCGGAAAACTGCCCGGCGTTGCCCTGCTCGATCGAGCGGTCGCACAGCTCGCGCAGGTGCTCGTAGTGGTAATCTTCGAAGGTGGTAAATGTCTCACCCCACCGGATGAGGAAGTCCTTCCAAACGCGGATCAGCGCCTCGGGGACGAGGCGCGTGTCGCCCAGACCTGCCACGACGGCTCGGTAGGTCCGCGGAAACGCGTCGCGATGGACCGTGTTCTTGAAGTTGGTCGGAATCCGCGGGAGCGTCCGGATGACCCGCGGCTCGTAGCCCGGCGACGACTCCAGGTCGATTCGATCCTGGAAGGTCCTGACCAGGGTGGGGAGGTTCCTTGCGTACCCGACCTGATGGAGGACCAGTGCGCCGACGGTCTCCTTCAGCCACGGGGCGCGGCGTTCGGTCTCGCCCATCAGCTCGAAGATCACCTTTTGGGCCTTGGGCTCGAGGGTCATGATAAACTTCAGAAAGAGCCCGGCGTGTTTAGGATCCGGCGCACCGCTCTTGCCCCCGCGGTCGGGCTTGCGCTTGATGCCGGCCAGCATCTTCTTGACCCGGGCGGCGAAGTTGTCCCAGTCACGCAATCGCTGGTGCAGGTCGACGGCACCGCGCATCAGTTCGACGCGGGACATCTGCTTCGGGACGATGTTGGTCATCGCCAGGGCCGGGCTGTGGTAGTGGTCGTCCTCGACCTGGATGACTCGGCCTTCGCGCTGGAGCCGGGCCAGAAGCGGTGTGCCCGGATAGGCCTTGAGCACCGAGACCCCGGGGTTGGCGGTGCCGGAGTCCTGGAGGAATTCGAAGGTCTCGTCGAAGATCGCCAGGTCGTCGTGGTCGAACCCGACGATCATGTTGGCGCGGACGGAAATGCCGAGCGACTGGATCTTCTTCAGGTCGGCGATGATATCGGTCTTGTAGTTCTGCGGCTTGTTCGCTTCGCGCAGGCATTCCTGCCGCGGCGACTCCACGCCGATCAGCACCGGCCCGAAGTTGCAATCGGCCATCAGCTCCAGCAGCTCGTCGTCCTTGGCCACGTTGAGGGTGAGTTGCGTGCCGTAGCCGAGTGGACGTTCGAACGAGTTGTTCAGCGGTACGAGCGACCGCAGGAGTTCCTTGGCGTATTTCGGCTCGCCGATGAAGTTGTCGTCGCAGAAGAACACGCGCCGCATGCCGAGCCGCTTTAGGTTGGCGACCTCCTTCAGGACCGTTTCAACCGGCTTGTGCCGCGACTGCCTCCCGAAGAGGTGGATCACGTCGCAGAACTCGCAGTCGAAGGGACAGCCGCGCGTCGTCTGCACCGGCCCGACAAGGTAATCGTTGGCCATGCCGGCGAAGTCGTCCCAGCAGGGCGCCGGCGAGTCCTCCACATCGGGCCGCTCGACCTGACGATACTCCGGCCTGTGCTTGCCGCGGCGCCAGTCTTGGAGGAACTGCCGCCAGGTAAACTCGGCCTCGCCGATGAAGACCACGTCGAACAGATTGCGGCACCGCTCCGGGGCGCCGGATACGCCGGGTCCGCCGATCACGACGGGCTTGCCGAGCCGGCGGGCCTTTTTTGCGAACTCCTGGGCCCAGGGGATGTGGGTCATGTAGGCTGTCGCGCCGAGCAGGTCATAGTCCTTGCCGAGGTCCGTGTCCTCACGGATCGGGCCGCGAATCGACTCGTCCCAGATGTCCACCTCGAAGTCGGGCGGCGTGAGGGCCTTGATGGTGGCCAGGTCCAGCGGCGGCATGAGGGCCCGGGGGAACTGGAACTCGCCCTCCGACGGGACGATGTCCTCGCGCGCGAAGTCACTCCCGCGCAGGGGTGAAACCAACAGAATGCGCTTCATATCCGGCTCCTACGTGGTGCGCTCGGCCGGCGTGCTGTCCGCCGGCGCAGACGATGCTGATGCCTGCCGTACGTACGACAGAGGGTCCGCCAGGAACGGCTCGATCCGGCGCACGAACAGCTCGGGCGACTGGAGCAGGTAGAAATGGCCCGTGTCGGCCACCAGATCGCAGCGGTAGTTCGGCAGCACGTCTCTCAGGTGGACCCCCATGCGCTGGTAGGGCGACTGTTCGCCGTACACCGCGAGCACCGGAGTCGTGATCTCCGCCAATCGCTCCTCGGTCAGGCCGGCGACGGTGCGGAACTCTCGCCCAAGGTTGGTTTCGTCGACGAGCCTGCGGAGTCTCGGTGTCGCCCGCGAGGCCCCCTTGCGGTTGCCGAACTGCTGGGGAATCTCGAACGACTTGCGGATGACGTCGTTGACGTCTTCACTCTCAGCGCCGACGAACCACTCGTAGGTCATGCCGAAGTCGTTCAGCTCCCTTTCGTAGAGCTTCCAGCCCGGCCACTCCTTGATCGTCCGCAAGTGGCGCAGGCAGGCGATGCCGGTATCGACCAGGACCACACCGTCCACGCGGTCGGCCCGAAGCAGCGCCGTATGCAGCCCGATCGAGCCGCCGAAACTGTGACCGACGAGGCGGGCGCGCTCGATGCCGAGATGGTCCATCAGCCCGAGCAGGTCGCGGGCCATGTCGCCCGAGGAATAGCCGCTGGGCGTCAGGTCGGTGTACCCGTGCCCGCGAAGGTCGTAAGCCGTGACGCGGTAATGCGGCGTCAGCGACGGCATTACCTTCGTGTACCAGATGGCCATCGCCGAGGTGATGCCGTGGATCAGGATGACGTCGGGACCCTCCCCCTTGACTTGGTATTGGATGTGGATGCCGTTGACGAGTGCCTTGGCCATAGTCCCTGCTGACCCTATTCGATGTAGCCAAGCGCCTTGAGCCGGGCCATGACCTCCGCGTCACCTTCTTCGTTGGCCGGTTCGGGCTCGCGTTGACTCTGTAATTCGGATGAGGCCCAATGGGCCGGCGGCGTCGTGGGGGGGCCCAGCGCGATGGGGTGCTTCGCCGTATGCTCAGCCGTAAAGAGGTCCGCCGGTACGCCGCCCTCCAGGTCGCTCGGGATCGGGATCGACAGCGAGTACAGTAAGGTCGGGGCAACCTCGACCATTCGCGTCGGTTGCAGCGTCGTCTGCGCCCGGATGCCCGGCCCGTGCGCGAGAAAGACGCCGTCGGGATGATGGGTCCCGATGACCATCGGGCGTTTCTTGAGGACCTGTCGGCCGCGCAGGACGGAGAAGAAGCCGAAGTCCCGCAGCGATACGGTGATGTCCGGTGCGAGGCTGGCGGCCGGGCCGTCGAATGCGTCCTCGCGGGTCCACACCCCGGTGATGATCGGTTCGCCGGTCGCCGGGTCGCGGCAGTCCTTGCGAAGCGCGCGGATCAACTCATCGCGGACGCGCCGATACTCGCCCCGCTCGATGCCGTCGTCGCCGCGCTGGCCGCGGACGGGAATATGGATGCCGTTGCTGCCGGCGGAGGAGGCGAAGGCCCGGGTCCGCGACAGGTCGAGCTGGGTCAGGTGGTAGGGGTCGCCGTCGCCGAGTTCGTGCGAATCCTCGGGCGCGTGGGCCGCGTCAGGTTTCCAATGCAGGTAGCCGTGTTGCTCGAGCCAGGAGTTGATGTAGAGGACTTCGTGGCTGCCGGTGAATCCGTGGTCAGAGACGACGAAGACGTAGCCGTCGTCGCCCGCGAGTCCGACCGACTGCTCGAGGAAGTCGTCGATCTGGCGGAAATAATCCCAGCAGCGATCGCGCACGCGGATGAATCCGGATGTCGGGTCCTTCGGCTCCAACGCTGGGTCGAGGTACTCCCACATCAGATGCTGCAACTTGTCGACGCCGTCGAAGACGACCGCGACGAGCTCGCAGCGGTCGTGCCGCATCTGGTGTTTCAGGATCTCGAACCACTGCCGCTCGCGGCGAATGTGCAGGTCAATCCACTCTTCGGGGTCTTCGATCCGAGCCCCCGCCACCGCCTTGTTTTCCTGCTGAAAGTCCATGGCCAGCTCCTTGAGGTCGAAGCCGGGGATGTCGTTCTTCAGGCGGTCGATCAGGCCTGCGGGGTGCGTGTACTTCTTGACCCACCGCCAGGCAACCCATCCGGGAATCACGTAGCCGTCGATCTTCGGGGCCGGGTTGTGGGCGACGAAGTTCAGGCTCCCGGCCCGCATGCCGTGGCGGCTGACGATGGACCAAAGGGTCTCGCAGCGAACCTCCCGCGAAGTGATGACGCGGATGTAGCGGGAATCGGGCGACTCGTATTGCAGGAAGTTGGTGATGCCGTGGTGCCCGGGCGACCGCCCCGTGATCATGCTGGTCCAGGCGGGCGGCGTAAGCGGGGGCACTGTCGAGTGCAGCACACGGCGGGCGCCGCTATGCATGAACCTGCCGAGGCAGGGCATTACGCCGCGACGAACGAGATCGTCCAGTACGGTGTAGGTCGCGCCGTCGAGGCCGAACAGGATCGTGGGCGCACTCATGCGGAGGCGCCCTTCGACGAATGGAGGTTCTGAGCGAGAAAGGTCACCAGCTCACCGACGGTGATGTCCGTCGCCTTGCGTTCGCTCGCCTTGGTCAGGAACTCTGCGAACGGGAGGGACTGGTTGTAGTGCTCTTCGATCGCGGTTCCCAGGGCGACGGCGTCGATGGACTCGAACTCCAGGTCGCTGAACAGCCCTGTCCGTTCCGTAATCTCGCCCGAGTACTCCCAGTCGTCACGGAGTCCGGTCAATATGGTGAGCAGTTCGCTGCGGATGGCCTCGCGCTCAGGCTGGGGCATCGCCGTTCCTCTCATCCACGGCCAGGGCAATCACGGCGTCGCCGTCTCGCACGCTGTGAACCACGAACGCGCGGTTGCCTACCTCGGGTGCGGAGCGCCGCAGGGCCTCTCCGCAGGCGATGACAAGGGCCCCCGGCGTTGCCTCCACGCCGGTCACGACCATGGTCGACGGGCCGTTGGAAAAGCCGAGTCCCATCACTTTGCTGGCCGCCTCCTTGGCGCACCATGCCCGCGTCAGCCACTCGTTACGATCCTCGCCGTTGAGCCGGCCGAGGAGTTCCAGCTCGTTCGGCGTGAACGCCACCTCCTCGAAGCCCGTGTCGCGGTCCTGGATGAGTTCCAGATCGATCCCCAGCGCCCGCCGTCCGGCGGCGGCCACGGCGGTCATGCCCTTGTGAGAGATCGAGACCTGCGGGACCTCGGCAAGGCCGCCCAGTCCCGGCCCGGATACCGTCGGCCGGCCACCGGCGTCCGTGAGAATCTCGATGTCGGCCGGATACACGTCGCGCCGGTAGTGTCGCTTGAGCCACAGCCGCACGGCGTCCTTGGCGGCGGCGCGGCCGTAGAGCCATTCCTTGCGACGTTTGTCGCTGTGCAGGCCGTGGTATTGCTCGAGCTCGCGTCGGCTCAGGATGACGCGGACCCAGAGGTTCTCCCAGATGCTCAGACGCATTTCCTCGGAGGGTGTCAGACGTCGACACTCTACGTCGTCGAACGCCGACGGCAGTGAGAGGCGGAGCGGCTCGCTGAGCGCACCCTTATTGGGAAAGCGCCAGAAGTCGTAGAACCCGGGCGCCCAGTAGAAGCGCCAGTCCTCCCAACCCTCGATCCGCATCCAGAGCCGCCCGTCTGGAGCGACGATGTCGAGGTCGGCCCGGAGCTGTCGCTGTGACACCTCGCGGATGAACAGCCGACAGGCGGCGCGTTCGCCGGGCTCGAGGTTGTCCCGGTAGCGGGTAAGCCGCGCGACCTTGATGGGGAAGAGGACGAAGCCCTCGGCGAGGTATTCGACGGGCCAGTACCCGACGAGCTGCCCGGCTGCGTCGAGCAGAAATGGGTCGAAGATGAAGGACGGTGATGCGTTCGAGCGTAGCAGGTTGTCGAGCGGAAGCACTTCGATCTGAGCGACGAGGCCGTCGTCGCCGACTTCGTCGAGGGAGGCGACGCCCTGAAATCGCGGGCCGTGGAACATCCGCCGCTGTTCGTACATCTGCTGGGCGGTGTGCGAGGGCGGCCGCGGGTTCCGCAGCGGCGCGCAAGGTTGCGGCGGTGCCGCCGGGAAGTTGTCGGCGAGTATGGCTGTGCCCACGGCATACGCGGAACCGGTCGGCGCACGGGTGGGCTGCGATTCGTCGTGCGGGTGGATGGTCACATCGACCCGCTCGGCGCTGGACCCGGCGCGGGCCGTAATGAGGATCGATGCGCGTTTTGTGTCCGGGTCGAGGTCGATCCACTTGCTGGCCTGCACGCCCTGCATGCCGACGACACGTGCACCGGGCCGTAGTAGCGCAGCGGCCTCGGCCATCATCTCCACGCTGACCGTCAGCGGCAAGACCGGAAGGGCATGACGTGGCGGCTCGTGGTCGGAGGCCCGGGGGTCCAGGCAATGGTCCAACAGGTAGATGTCTTCCGCCAGATCGATGCGGCGCTGGATCACGACCTCGCGCCCGGGCGTGTGGCTCAGAACTCGCCCGGACAGGGGGAGGGCGGCGGACTGACTCGCGTGACCTGACGACGTCCCAGGTTCCGGACGTAGAGATGGAGCGCCTTCCGGGGTGTCGATCGCCGCACCATCCAGAAAGTCGAGGACCGCTCGAAGGGACTTCAGTTTGGCGACCTGTTCGAGGTCCACCTCATCGGTGGACACCGTGCCGTTGCCGGTTTCCTGGAGCGCGCCGAGGATCTCGATCCGTTTGATCGAGTCGATCCCCAGGTCCGCCTCCATGTCCGCATCCAGATCGAGCATCTCCGGCGGATAGCCGGTCTTGCCGCTGACGATGGAGATCAGAAGCTCCTGTAGCTGCTTCCTCCCCACGTTCGCCTTTTGCCCCCCGGCTGTCTCCGTCGCGGCGGCGCCAGCCGATTCGCCCAGTTCGCCGTGGCCTCCGGGACGGGCGTCCGTCGCCTCGAGCGCGACGCCATCCGTTTCGGGCCTCGCGGGCGGCTCCAACGGTTCAGCCGGTACGGGCACGCCGGCGTCGTGGGTTGTGGCAGTCGGCGCTGCGCCCGTGCCCAGGTAGGTTCGCATGACCGCCTCCTGGGTCTCGAGGAACGTCTCCATCATCTGCAAATGCTGGCGGATCACGCCCGAGGCCGCGCCCGACGGCGCGGTCTGGTCTTTCGTTGGGGGCGGCGTACGCCGCTGCGCGGCGTCAGTCACGTGGCTGGCGGCCACCGCCTCGCTGGCCGACTGGCCCGGCGGCGGGACGGTTCCGGGTTCAGTCGAGGGCGTCTCGGGAACGGCCTTGCGCGCGACCACCGGCTCGAGACTCGGTGGGATCTTGTCGAGCGTCAGCGCCGGATAGCATATCGAGACCTGCATGGTGCCGGGTGCCGCATCCGGGTCCGGTCGGCGGTCGGCCTCCAGGTCGAACGCCAGCCGTCGCGGGTCGCGACGCCGATAGAGCGGCGCCAAGTCCATCGGAACGTGCAGCGAGGCCAGCAGGCCCAGTGCGTGATTCAACCCGGCGGTGCCTGAGCGCCGGGGAAGGTCGGTGGCGATCGCGGCGTGCGGACGGCCGCGGAGGATGTCGTCGACGAACGCGGTCAGATTCCCGCGAGGCCCGACCTCGAGGAAGATCCGCGCGCCCTCGGCGTACATCGCCTCAACCGTCTCGCGGAAGCGTAACGGCCGGGCGAACGTGTTGGATACCAGATTGAGGACCTGATCCAGGTTCGTGGGATACGGCTCGGCCGTCGTGCACGAGAAGAGCAGCTTGTCATGCGGGCGGATCTTCAAGGCGGAGAAGTACTCCCGCAACGGCTCGCAGATGTACGTGAACGCCGGGGTGTGGTAGCCGCGGTCGTACGGCAGCTTCTCGACGAACACGCCCCGCGCACGCAGGTGCTTCGTCACCGGCTCGGCGTCCTCGCTCGAGGTGACGATAACGACCTGGTGCGGGCAGTTGTCGTTGGCGATGTGAACGCGGCGATCGATCTCGGCCACGAGCTCCAGCACCTTGTCTCGACCGGCCCCGACTGCAAGCATGGCCATCCTCGGAATCGACGTGTTTCCGGAAAGCGAGCGATACATCGAGTCGAGACGGTCCATGCTGCCGACGAGCTCGTCGATGTCCACCACGCCCGCGGCTGCCAGCGCGATCCACTCGCCGGCGCTGTGTCCGGCCAACATGTCGGGCGTCACGCTCAGCTCGGCCAGCAGGGAGAAGATCGCCCCGTCGGCCGTCAACACCGCCTCTGTGGCCCGCTCGATCTCCCACAGCCGGGCCTCGGCCTTCAGGCGATCGTCGTCGCTGAAGAACGGCGGCGGGAAGATGTCGGCACTCGGCGGGATCCGGTCGGGCCGGTGGACTGCGCGATCGGCCGCCTCGAAGCACCCCCGGACCTCCGGAAAATGGATGCACAGATCCGAGAGCATATTGACGTACTGTGCGCCCTCACCCGGAAACAGAAACGCCAGCTTCCCGTGGCGGATCGGCGAGTCACCGAAATAATAGATGCCCTTCGTGTCCTTGATCTGCCTGCACGCCGGATCCGCGAACCGCTGAGCCGCTCGGTCCAGCTTGCCGGCCAGATCGGCCGGCGTTTCGGCTACCACGGCGAGTCGGCAGGCCCTGCCGGTCAGGGACGTGTTGCAGGTGAACGCGATGTCCCGAAGCGGCACCCGGTCCACGGAGCAAGCGTAGTCGCGAAGCCGGTGGGCCGCGGTGGCGAGCGCTCCGGCGGTGTCGGCCTCGACGATCACGACTTCACAGTCCCAATCCCGCAGGAGCGTGGGAGCAGCATTCGCCGTGACCGCATGCACGTTGCCCGCGCGGGCAGCCGATCTCGTTGTCGCCCTACGGACGTCCGGGCGCGAGGACTCCGCGGCGTATTCCTCGAGGAGGACATGGGCATTGATGCCGCCGAAGCCGAAGGCGCTGACGCCCGCGCGTCGCGGCGCATCGGTGCGCCCGTGGATCCACGGCCGGGTCCTCGTGTTGACGTAAAGGCGGCTGCCGGGTTTGGCGATCGCTCCGAGCGGCTGGCGGCAGTTCAGCGTTGCCGGAAGCACGCCGTGATAGAGCGACAGGGCGGTCTTGATCAGGCCGGCCGCGCCCGCGGCGGGCATGGCGTGACCGATGTTGGACTTGATCGATCCGATCGCGCAAATCGGTGGGCCGTTCGGGTCGAGCCCGAGGATGCGGTGCATGGCCTCGACTTCGGCCGGATCGCCGATGGGCGTGCCAGTTCCATGACACTCGATCATCCCGAGCGTCTGCGGGTCAATCCCGCTCATCTCGAGCGCCCGACGCATGGCGAGTTCTTCGCCCTCGACGCGCGGCGCCGCCACGCTCATCGCCCGGCCGTCGCTGCTCGTGCCCACGCCCTTGATCACGGCGTAGATCCGGTCACCGTCCGCCACCGCGTCGCCCAGGCGCTTGAGCACGAGGACGCCGACGCCCTCGCCCGACAACGTGCCGTCACTGTCACGATCGAACGGCCGGATGACTCCGGTCTGCGACAGGGCGCCCATCGCCGCGAAGACCTGAAGGAACGGGACGCCGGTGAAGATATGCACGCCCCCGGCCAGCACCAGGTCGCACCGCCCGGTCAGCAGGTCTCGAACGGCCAGCTCGGTAGCGATCAGGGACGATGCGCATGCGGCGTCGACGCAGAAATTCGGACCCATCAGATCGAGCCGGTTCGCTACGCGGCCGCTGCTGATATTCGGGATCAGCCCCGGCGCCGTTTCCGGCCCGTGGCTCGGCACATGCCCGCGGATCGCTTCCTTGATCGCCTGCAAGTCGCGCGCGGAAAGGTCCGGCTGGACCTTCGCCAGGATGCGCAACGTCTGCTCGCAAAGCTGACCGCGTTGGAGTATGCCGGCCAGGCCCGCGCCGAGGTAGTTGCCGCGCCCGAGAACGAAGGACGTCCGGCGGCCATCGATCGGACGGTCGGTATAGCCCGCGTCCTCCATCGCTTCGTGAACGCAGCGGAGCACAAGAAACTGATCCGGCTCGGCACCCGTCACGGCCTTGGGCATCGTCCCGTACCGGAGGGGGTTGAAAGCGAATCGCGGCGGAAGGTAGCCGCCGCGCTTGCAGTACACCCGGTCCAGGTTGGTCGGGTCGGGGTCAAAGAAGATGTCCGGATCCCAGCGCTGCGGATCCACCTCGCTCGTGCAGTCCCGTTCGTGGACGACGTTGTCCCAGAACTCGCCCAGGTTGCGTGCGCCGGGGTACGTGCAGGCCATGCCGATGATGGCCACATCACCGCGAACCGCCGGGAATGCGCTGCTGCTTTCGATGCCGAGATCCGTCACGGTCGGGCCTTTGCCGAGGTGTCTCGCATTGCGGCCAGCCGGTTCAGTGCCTTGCTGCAAGTGCCCTCAAAATCCTCGATGCATCCGATCAGTGTGCCGTCGGTGTTGCGGAACACCATGCGGGAGTGGATGCTCGGTCCCGGGCCGTGGGACAGCACCTCGACCTCACATTCGACTTCATTGCCCCGCGGCCGACCGTACCAGGAATACCGGCCGAACCGCGACGGCAACGGCGTCATGTCCAGGTACTTCCGTGTCCACACGATCGCAAGTTGCAGGGCACTGTCGAGCATGACGGGATCGATCCGCCAGCGAGCCTCAGGCGATTCCGCCAGTAACCTCTTGGGCGAGGATGGTGCGATGCGCCCGGTGATACCGTTCTGCCCGAGGATACCGACCTCGGTGATTCCCGCAAACAGCGGGCCATGGAAAAGCCATTTGTCGTAGATCTCATCCAGGGACATTCCCAACGGCCGAGGGTCCTTCGGCGTCCAGCGCGGTGGCGTCGGCCCCTCCGAGGCGTCGCGGCGCAGTTCCACCGCAGCCGAATAATGGAGCGTCGGACGGTCACCCATGCTTTCGGCCCGGATGGACAGTTCCACGAGCTCACCCGTCCTCTTGGCGACGCTGGCCAGCACGCGGATCGTGCGCGGGCCGTTGTTGATTACGATTCCCTTCAGGACCCGAAGGTCGCGAACGCATGCCAGATGCAGGTCGGGCCAGCCGGCCGCGGCCGTCTCGGCGATGAGCTCGAGCGCCATTGCCATGGGCATCACCGGCGTACCATCGAGCTGGTGGTCCAGGAGGAAGAGATCGTGCGTCAGATCGACATCGCGAACGACCTCGATGGAATCGTCCCGGCGGCGGATGACCCGCGCCCGCGTCGCCAGAAGTGGCGCGTCCGAGGGCTCGAGAATCGTGAAGGCATCACTGCCGGCATCGCGCCCCTCCGACGACGCCCGCGCAGCGCCGGTGACCGCCGGGCCCAAGGGCATCGCCGCAGAGCCGAGCATCGGACCGCCGAAGAGGATCTCACCCTCGTTCTTGTGCCCGAAGAGAAGCTCTTCCATGAAGGCCCGCCGCCCACCCTGCGGTGTCACCATGAACACACCCGCCTTGGCGAACTGTTTGGCCAGTTCCTCCGACACCATCCCACCCGGGGAGTGCCACGGCCCCCAGTTCAGCGACGCGACCCGTCCGGTCCAGCGGGAGTTCAGCCAGTGGGCGAGCTTGTTCAGGAATTCGTTGGCCGCCGCGTAATCGCACTGCCCGCGGTTCCCGTAGCGCGCCGTCACGGACGAGAAGAAGAACATGAACTTAAGTGATTCACTTCGCAGGTGCGTTGCCAGGGCCAACGCCCCGGCCACCTTCGGAGCGACGACGCGCTCCAGCGACTCCGCTGTCTTGTCGGAGAGGAACTTGTCCTCGATCACACCGGCACCATGGATGACACCGTCGATCCGGCCGTATCGGCGGTACACCTCCTCGATCAGCGCAGCAAACGCAACCTCATCCGCGACGTCCACCGAGTGGTAGGCGACGTTGGCACCGTGTGCTCGCATGGCGGCCAGGTTGCCCCGAATCTCGCGCTGCGAGCAAAGTCGTTTGTACGCCGCCTCGACCTGGGCCGGCGTCGGCTTCTGCCCACCTTGCTCGATCTGCTTCATCAGCGCCGACTTGGTTTGCTTGACGTCGGTCAACCCGGCGGTGTCCGCGGACTCGTCCTCGGGCGGAAGCGGCGAGCGGCCGACCAGCACCAGCTTGCACCTGAAGCGGGCCGCGAGCTCGTCGGCAATCATCGCGGTGATCCCGCGAGCGCCCCCGGTGATCAGCACCACCGACTCGCCATCCAGGGGCGACGATCCCACGACCTCTTCGTCCTCGACGGGTGCGGCAACCGGACGGAGGCTGATCCGTTTGCCGTCGATGTAGCCGACTTCCTCGATCCCGTCCGTCGCAGCCATCTCCGACAGCAGGGCGTGGGCAATCCGCTCCGCCTTCTCGTTCTGAGTGAAGTCGACGGCCTTGCAGCGAACCTCGCCCCATTCACGCCCCACGGTCTTGATGAAGCCGCAAGCTGCGCCGGAGCCGGGCCAGAAGCTCGCGGCCCGAGCCGGGGCGTCAGGCCGGCGCAGGCTGCCGAAGTATCCGCCGAGCCGCGTGGCCGTCAGGACTACGCCGTTCTCGTCGCGAAGGTCTCGCCCCGCGCATTGGACCATGTTGAACAGCGCGTGAAGGTCGCGATCGAAGGCCGCGCGCCACTTCGACAGATCGAGCTTGCCGCCGAGATGGGCGTGAGCGAGCGGTGCGAGGTGCAGCACACCGCTGATGCGCCCATGCGACGAGCGCAGCGTCTCGAAGAGGCTCCCGACCACCTGACGATCCGTCAGGTCGACGTACTTGGCCCTCGACGTCCCACGGGCTTCTTCCAGCGCCACGACCGCAGCCGTCCCGCCGTGAGATTCGATCTCCTTCGCAACAGCTTCGGCCACGCCTTTTCCATCGTCGGTGATGATGACGATTCCCGAGAACCTGGCATCGGGCCGAGATACTACCGGGCCGCAGTCGACGGCCTCGACCATCATGCGCGGGACGCGGTCCGGTTCGCCAGCGGTGGCGGCCAAGACGGGTGCAGCGCTTTCGACGGGGTCGGCACCCGAGGGCGCTCCGGCATCCGGCCTCGATGCTCGGTCCATAACCCAGTCCACGATGGCCCGGAGCGACTTCAGCTTGGCGAGCGCCTCCATGTCTGAGTCGTTCGGCTGGCTCGACAGCAGCGATTCCTCCTGAAGTGCGCCGAGGATCTCGACGCGCTTGATCGAGTCGATGCCGAGGTCGGCTTCGAGGTCGAGATCCAAATCCAACATCTCCGGCGGATAACCGGTTCGCTCGCTCACGACGGCCACCAGACGCGCAGTCAGCGCTTCACGGGAAGGTCCCGCGACGGTTTTCGGTTCCGGCCCGGGCAGTCGGTCCACGGGCTTGGGCGCTTCCGGTTGTGCCATCGGAGGCGAGGGCGGTGCAAGACCGGGTTGAGAGTCGTCAATCGCTCGGTGCCCCGCGGGCTGTGGCGTCGCGCCGGGGTCGTCTGTCTTTGCCGTGGCGACGGCCGCTACGGCCTCCAATGCCACCGGCTGTGGCGGTGGGGCGGCAGCCGCGGACCCACCGCCCTGTAGGTAGCTCAGCATCACGTTCCGCTGTGTATCCAGGAACTTGCTCATCAGGTCGTGGTATGCAGTCATCACCGAGTCGGCGCCATCGGCCCGAACGGTCGACTCACCGGTGCGTGCCGCCGCGTGATTCGGCGCGGACGGTTGGCCGGGTTCCGGGACCGGAGCCCGTGTGACCGTTGCCGTCCCCGCCGCAGCCGCGGTCGGCGCGGGTGCCGCGGTCACCGGGCGGGGCATCAGCTTCGTGGCGGCCGTACGCACCGGCTTGCCGTTGAGCGGCACGGCCTTCGCGCCGTTGACGACCCAGGTGGTCGTCGGCAGCAGGGCTGGTTTCGTCTCTTCGATAAGCCTGCTCAGGTCGAGCGTCTTGCGCGTCCGGCCGACAAAGAGCGGCCCCGCATCGAGGGCAACGCCGGCCGTCGCCAGGCGAGCCAACGCGTGGCACAACTGGGTTACGCCGTGCCGCCCGGGCTGGTCGACGTTCACGGTTGTGAACGTCTGCCCGTCGAGGATCCGCTCGATGAGCCCGGTCAACACCTTGCCCGGCCCGACTTCGATGAAGATCCGCGCTCCGGCGTCATGCATGGCGCGGATCTCATCCACGAACCGAACAGGCAGGGCCAGGTGATCCGCGAGCGTCCGGCGGATCGCGGCGGGGTCGGCCTGGTGAGGCGTGGCTGTCGTGTTCGAGAATACCGGGAACCTGGGTTTCGTGAGCGGCGTCTGCTCGAGTCCCTTGCCGAACGTCAACCTGGCGCCCGCGATCAGTTCCGAGTGAAACGCGCACGACACGGGGAGTCGTGTTCCGCCGATTCCTGTCTGGGCCAGTGCTTCCAAGGCCCTGCCGATTCCCGCGGAGGTGCCTGAGATCACCGTCTGCTTCGGGGCGTTCAGGTTCGCGATCCAGACCCCGTCAATGCCTGCGATGTGTCCCCGTACGGTTGCCTCGTCCGCCTTGACGGCGGCCATCTCGCCTGGGGCGGTGCGAGCCGCATCCGCGATCAGGCGCCCGCGGGCCTCGGAAACCCGGATCAGATTCTCCGGTGACATCACTCCCGCCGCACAGAGAGCGACGAGTTCACCGTAGCTGTGGCCGCATGCGAAATCGGGCCGAACTCCCAGGTCCGACAGCAGGCGGAGCACTGCCAAGTCCGCCGCGCCGAGCGCGGGCTGCGCAACCCGAGTCTGAGTGAGCGCTTCCTGGTCTGCCGCACGGTCCTGATCCGTAAACCTGGGCGGCGGAAAGATGTAGCGGCTGAGCGGAGCGTCGAGCTCATCGCCCAGGGCCCGATCCGCCAACTCGAAGGCCTCACGCACGGGCGCGTAGGCCAGCGTCAGCTCCCGTAGCATATCGACCCGCTGCGAGCCCTGGCCCGGGAAGACGAATGCCACCGTCTCGGCGGTCGCCGGGCAACGCGCCGCGTAGTAGATCCCCTTCGGGTCGCGGAACGACGCGTCATGGGACACCTTCGTCTTGGCATTATTCAGCTTTGCAACCAGGTCCTCGATCGAATCGGCGCATATCGCCAGGCAACGGGCATCCGATAGGCCCGCGGCGGTAGCGGCCTCGCGACAGACGGCCGCGGCGAGATCGGCAAGTCGCGGCGCAGCGCCCGCGGCAATCGCGCCGGCCAATGCGTCGATAGCCGCTACGATCTCCGCGGCCGACGCGGCTCGCCAGAGGAAAAGCTCCGTGGGCCACGTCTTGACACCCGGCTCGCCGTGCGCCGCCGGCCGCGCCGGCGCATATTCCTCGAGGGCGGCATGGAAGTTCGTGCCGCCGAAGCCGAACGCGCTGACGCCGGCCCGACGCGGTGTACCGTCGGCGCGGGCGACCCAGGGCCGCGTTTCCGTGTTGACGTGGAACGGGCTCTCGTTGAAGCGGGCCTTCGCGTTCGGCATGGTCACGCCGTGCGTCGGCGGGAGGACCTTGTGATGAAGGGCCAGGGCCGCCTTCAGCAGTCCCGCGACGCCCGCCGTGCACTTCGTGTGTCCGATCATGCTCTTCACCGAGCCCAGCGCGCACGATTCGAGCTTGGCGCCCTCGCGCGAGAACATCGTGGTGAGAGACTCGACCTCGGATTGATCACCGACGATCGTTCCCGTTCCGTGGGCCTCGATCAGGCCGACGGTTGCGGGCGAGAATCCGGCCTTCAGATAGGCACGCTCCAGCGCCCGGATCTGCCCGGCCGGGCGCGGAGCCGTCAGGCCCTTGTCACGTCCGTCGCTCGACGTGCCCACGCCTTTGATCACGGCGTAGATGCGGTCACCGTCCCGCTCGGCATCGGCCAGCCGCTTGAGCACGGCCACGGCCACGCCCTCACTGATCACGATGCCGTCACCGGCTGAATCGAAAGTGCGACACTGACCGGTCGGCGACAGAGCCTGCGTCTTGCTGAAGCACAGGTACGCGAACGGGCTCTGCATCGTGTCGGCGCCGCCGACAATGACCATGTTGCTGGAGCCCGACTCCAGTTCATTCACCGCCAGACGCACCGCGGCCAGCGACGACGCGCAGGCCGCGTCGACGGTGTAGTTCGTGCCGCCGAGGTCGAAACGGTTGGCGACCCGCCCCGCCGCGACGTTCAAAAGCAGGCCCGCGAACGAATCTTCCGTCCATTCGGGGAGCTTGCCGTCCAGCCGCTGCATGAGCGCGTCGACTTCCGCGTCGGATCCGCCCGCCTCGCGCATGTAGAACGGCAGCAGTGATCGGAAGCCGTAGCCGAGCCCGCGATCCGCAACACCCCCGCCTGCGCCGAGGATCACGGACGTGTGCTCGCGATCGAAACTGCGCTCGGCATAGCCGGCGTCTTCCAGGGCCGCGCGTACCGTTTCGAGCACCAGCAGGTGCAACGGCTCGATCGACGGGATCGAGTTCGGCGGCATGCCGTACCGCAACGGATCGAACGGCACGTCGTCCAGGAAGCCGCCCCATTTCGAGTAGATCTTGTCCCGCGCCCGCCGATTCGGGTCGAAATACTGCCCCACGTCCCACCGGTCGGGTGGAACCTCGCGGATCACGCTCTTCTTCTCGACGATGTTCTGCCAGTAGCGATCCAGGCTGTCGGCCTGAGGGAACAGACAGCTCATACCGATGATGGCGATGTCGGACGGCTCGCTCGGGTCGTGCGTCTTCACGCTGACCGGAATCGGTTCGACAAAGTGTTCCAGGCTGGCCGTCCCGGCGGCGCTGACGTCCTCGTGCAGTTCGCGTATGGAGCAGACGCGGTTTCGCAGTGCCGCGACCTGCCCGATCATGTACATGCCCTCACGGCGCTGGGTGGCGTCATCGACCACCCGGTACCTGCCGGAGTCCGAGACCCGCGGATCCGTGTCGCCGCGCATAATGCCCTTGGACGCGATCCGCAGGCGCCCCAGGTTCAACATCTCCAGCGCTTCGCGGATCTCGTCCTTGGATCGACCCTCGGCGACGAGGCGCCGCTTCTCCGCCGCGAAATGGCGGCCGAACACCGTGTTCGCGCAACGCGTCGCGTGACCCACCCCGCTTTCGAGCAGGATTGTCTGCTGGCAACGGATCGCTTCGTCCTGGAAACCGGCGGTAATCGCCCCGGACTCGACCGCTTCGTGCGTAAAAAGGTACGAGGTTCCCAGTAAGACGCCTACCCGCACACCGCGGTCGCACAGCAGCGCCGTCATCGCCGCCACCATGGCCGCCGAGGCCGCGTCATGGATCCCGCCCGCAAAGACGACGTGGTAGTCGTCGCCCGCGTTGCCCGTATCGTCAAGGTGCTCGAGGATGACCCGCACCATCGTGTCCCAAAGGACGAAACTGGTCCGCGGTCCCACGTGTCCACCGCACTCCCGCCCTTCGAAGATCACCCGGCGGGCCCCGCTCCGCAGGAACATCTGAAGAAGTCCCGGCGAAGGGACGTGCAGGTACGTGTGGATACCCTGACTCTCGAGCGCGCCCGCCTGATCGGGCCGCCCACCTGCGATGATCGCAAAGCGCGGCGGGTGGTTGCGTACCTCCGCGAGCTGTTCCTCTCGCAGTTCCTTGGGCACGAAGCCGAGGATCCCGATGCCCCAGGGTCGATCGCCGAGCTTTCGTTTCGTTTCCTCGAGCAACTCGGCCACCCGCGGGCCGCGGAGCAGGGCCAACGCGAGAAACGGAAGGCCGCCGCCCTCCGCCACCGCCAGAGCGAAATCCGCCGTATCGCTGACCCGTGTCATCGGGCCCTGAAGAATCGGGAATGGCGTTCCATGGGATTCCGCCAGCGGACCGCCCGGGCGCAAGGCCCGATGCCGCGCCGCGCCGCGGCATTGTGCCACGGCCGCGTGGGCGATCGCATCGCAGATCCCGCCGACGGTCTGAAAGCGCTTCGCAAGGTCCCCGCTGAACGCAGCGTCCTGGCCGATCAGGAGCAACCTGCCGCCGGCGGTCTCCTCGCGCACGCACGCCTCCACGTCGGCCCGCCAGGAAACCAGGAGTTCACTCGGAGAGTCCGAGTCGAGGCCGCGCGAATCCTCCCATTCCTTCAGGTAGGCAAAGGCGCGCTCTCCCGGGCGGGAATAGGCTCGATACCGAAGTGCGCATTGCTGCCCGAGGACGGCCGTCTCGCTGCCATCCATCCGCGCGATGCGCGCCTTGACGTCGTCCGGAAGCTCAGACTCCTCGCAAAGAGCGAGCTGCCAGTCGAGCACCACGCCCTGTGCGCCGCAGGCCAGGCATGCCGCCGCAGTGTGGAGTCCGATACCGCCCCGCGCCCAGACCGGAATCCCGACCTTCGGCACGATGCGCTGTAGCAGGATGAAACTCGTTTCCTCGCCGACCCGGCCGCCGCTTTCGTTACCTTTGACGACGATCGCGTCGGCCCCGGCGTGTTGGGCGTGTTCGCCCTCGGCTAGCGACGTTACCTCGACCATGACGTACAGGCCGAGGTCGTGAACGGCGGCCAGCTCGTTGGCCAGTTCGGTTGATTCCGGGCGGCAGACGATCACCCGCTCCAGCCCGACGGACGTGGCGGGCTTCAGCACTCGCAGGACGTCATTGGTGATTGAGTCGACCGCAATCGTGAACGCCGATTCCGTGCCGCGCTTCGCTGCAAGCACCTCCTGGATGATCTCGGCTGTACAGTGCTCCAGGCTGAGTCCACCGAGGTAGCCGGCGCGGTGCGCGGCCACACCGATGGCAGCGCCCGGGAACCCGACCGGGCTTAACCCGATAACTTCAAGCTGTGCTGACACTCCCAGCGATCCTTTCAAGTCGTGTATCGGTGAGCCACGACCCCATTTCGCCTGATGGAGATCGTCCTAGAGGTGGTGCCTTCCCCTCACGCGCCCGTTAACACTCTTCCCTGAGTCATGACGAACGATCTCGACCGCCCTGTCCCAAACGCTGTGCGTGGATCTCGTCACGCGCATGCGGCGAGGCAACCTCGCCGAAAGCAACCTCCCCGTGCCTCGTCCGACGCCGCCGGACGCAGCATAGACTAACCCAAGACAGCATGAAAATCGAGAGGCTCGACCAGCCCATGGCCCCGCAAAGCCGGGCCAGAGGGCTGCCGCCGTCAATTGGCCGCCCGGCGTCCGGATCCGCCTCGAAAACCGCCTGTACCGTCCGGTTCCCGTCCATGACCACAGTCGTCACCAACCCGGTGCCCGTGGCGGCTCCCTCCCATCGCGCGAAAAGCCAACCCACGCCCGGCGTCGCCACCAGCGTGACAGTCGATCCGGCCTCGAACGCGCCGCTGGAGGGCGACACCACGCCGTCTCCCGTAACATCGACAAACAGCTCAAAGGTCGTATCGCCCGGATCACCCGGGCCGGACCCCTCCGGCACGAACGACGCAATAACCGCCGTGTCCTCGCCCAGCGTGACCTGGACGATCGGGGTTGTGCCCGTGGCCCCACCACTCCAGCTCGAAAACGCCGCCCCGGCCGCCGGCTGAGCCGTAAGCTGAACAACGCTGCCGGCAGCGTAGACAGCCTGTTCCGGGTCGATCGACACCGTTCCTGCCCCCGAGACACTGACCGTCAGTGTCACAATCGGCTCGAACCGGGCCGTAATCACGCGCTCGCGATCCATGAGTATTTCGAGCGGGTTATCGTTCCCCGCCCCGCTCGGCACGTTCCCCGACCAACCCGCAAACGCGGATCCCCCATCGGGCTGAGCCTCTAGACTAACAGTTTGGCCGTCAGTATAGCGAAAAACGAGTGCATTCTCCATGACCCTTCCGCTCGGCGACGGTTTGACCGTACCGGTTCCGCGGCCGCTTACACTCAGAGTTAACGTCCGCAACGTAGGCGAGAAAACGGCACCGATGGTCCGCGACGCATCCATCGCAACCACGAGCGGGTTGTCGGTGAACGATTCCAACTCGAGATCGGTGACCCAGCTATCGAACCGGTAGCCCTCCGCGGCGAGGGCCGTCAGCGTAACGGCCGTCCCGAAGCCGTACGACAGCCGCTTCGCTGGCGCCAGCGAGAGTTGCTGCCCCGCCGGCGAGGCCTGAACGACGCCCGACGCGCTGTCCGCAGGCAGCGTCAGGACCGGATCGGCGGCCACCCGGAGCAGCCTCGTACCGATTGGCACGCCGGTGCTGAGGTTCTCGAATGTTACGGTCCCGACATGCGAACCGGCCGGTAAGTCGTTGATGGCGAGGTTGGTGCGGACCTCGACTGCCTGCTGATCCAGCGCCGAGACCGCGCCGTCGCTCGGCGCCAACTCGCCGCCCGCGGGCGACACGGAAAGCCACGGCTCCTCCGTCGTCGCCTGCCACAGCACGAAACGATCGCTCCCGTTTTGCAACATGCAGTCCTGGCGGACGGGCGTGAGAAGACCGGCCGTGCCGCTGACCTCGAGGTCTTCGCTTGGCGATAGCAAGACCGCTCCGGCGGCGGCCGGGCTGACAGTCAGCGCCACCGGAACACGTGTCGTTCCTGCGCCGTTGGTGAGGTTGCGAACCGTGATGTCCGCGGTGTGCGTCTGCGGGATCAGCCCGTACGCGCTGAAGAACACCGTGAAGGTGTCCGACCCACCGCCGGGCACAGTACCGCCGCTCTTGTTCACCGCGAACCACTCGCGGGGCACGTAGACCAGGGAGTAATTCAGATCCGTGGTGCCCACCGCGCTGATCGTCACCGTCACCGGCGCGGGGCTCGGGCCGTTAACCGTCGCGAATGCGTTGACGACCGCCGGGGACACCGAAAGGTGCGCAGCCGCCACACTGACTTCCACGGTCCGCTGCGTATCGCCCAAACCTGTATCGAGGTTAAGGAACGACACCTCGGCCGTGTAGACACCGGGCGCCAGCAACTCCACCTCGTCGAGGTTGAGGACCGCGGAAACGTCCATCGTCGAATCGCGGAACCGGCCCGGGAGTGTGCCCTCCGCCGGCTCCACCTCCAGCCACACCTGATCGGAAAGCACGTTCAGCTCGAGCCCGACATTGTCTACGTCCTCGACGGTCCAGGTCGTGGTCGTCTCGGCACGGAATGGTCCGCCCTCGGGTCCGGAGAAGCGCACCACGGTGGCTTCGTCCGGCGTTACTTCGATTGTCTGGCTGAGTGCCGGCGCGATCAGTCCCTGCAACACGACCCAGCCCGAAAGGACGCGGATCGAACGCAAACGTAGGGTCCGGAATCGTCCGGCGGCCCTGCCCGCAACGGTCGCCGTATGCATGTGAGTCCCCCCAAGTTCGGCGCGCGAACGAACTCGCACACCGTGCATCAGATGGTAGCCCGGGCCAGGTGGGTGTCAAGCTAGCGTGGGCCGGACGATGCAACGAGCGAGCACACGCGACGGCCTGTTCCGCGCCGCCGCGGCGCACGATCGAGCCCTATGCAATGGTTCCGTTTCCCGATAACGCGTCGAAGGCGGACAACGTCCGCAAAGCGCAGTCATGAATATCGGGCGTATCGTCGCGAGCCGCAGTGGATGGGGCAGACGCGTGCGTCGCTAATCGCCCGGCGCGGGATCGCAAGCGTTGCCGCAGCTATCCGTTGCGGTCGTCGGGTTGCACGGTCCGTTCGGCTTGTACCAGATGCTCTTATACGCGTCCACCGACGAACCGATGTCGAGGAAGCCGCACTTGACCGCCGGCAGCGGATTCGGGTCGCCCCCGGCGGTCGGCGCCGTCGGGTAGTTGCCGACCACGTTGCCGAACTGCAACGCATGCCACTCAGCTGGCGCGCCCGACGGATTGGGTGGCGGCGTCGGGCTGCCCGGATTGAACCCGTTGGACTTGTACTTCTGCACCACGGCGTTGATGTCCGTAAAGCCCGGCTGCCCCACGGTGGGTGCAAACGGAGGCCACGTGTCACCGTGCTTCGCCGTCAGGATCGTCGGAGCATTGTCCGTGTTACACGTCCCGTTATCCTCGGCATCCACGCACATAACCGGCACGTACACCGAACACGGGACGACCGTATCGCCGTACATGTAGATCCGCGTCGTGTCGACACTTCCGCCCGTGAACTTCGCCGCGAGGCCCGGAGAACTCCAGTCGCCGTCCCAAGCATCGGCCGCGTTACATACCAACGGCGCAGCAATGTAGTCCGCCACCGCAATCGGCGCAACCTCGTCCACGAACCGCCGCGGTTCGCCAAGGTACCGCACCTCCCCGCTGAACTGGCTGAGGCTCGGCAGCGCGGTTGGCGACAGTGTCCGTGACGCACAAACCTGGGCCCCGTCCGGGTCGCCAGCGCTCGTGTTGTATAGCTTCTTGAGCGTGACCGTGATCTCGCCGGTCACCGCACCGCCGGCCGCGGAACCTGGACTCGGAGCTTGCACGCACAAAAACCGCGGAAGCCGCTCGCCCCTGCACCCGATGCTGTCCGGCCAGGCGCCGTCGCAATCCAAGGTCTGCGGGAAATCGTTGTCGCACTGCACCAGCGGCGGCGGCATTCCGTTGTCGAACGAGATGGAGAGATAGCCGTCGCCGGCTGGGGGCCACGACCACCTGTACGAGCCCACTTGGATCAGGTAGCAAGTCCCGGCTGTCAGAGGCCGGGTCAGCCAAGCCGGCCCGCCCCAGTAGAACGGTGTGCATCCGTCATCGTTCGCAGTCTCGCCCCACTGGTCCGGGAACGCCGATTCCTCACAGGAGGCAGTATCCGTCGGGCAGGGACACACTCCCGTGCCTTCGGGACCTCTGTAGATGGCCAGCATCGAGTCCCAGGAGAACCAGACCTGGCACGTGTCGATCACCAGATTGCCGTCCACGGGTGGAACGTACGAATACCAGAGGTCGTCGCCGATGAAACTCCCGCCTTCGGTATCGCATCCACTGAGGCAATCGTGCGGAAAGGTGGTGTCCGCGCAGAGCCGAACGTCGGGTAACGAGGTGGTTGCGGCCTTGTGGAACGTGGGGATGGTAATGGTGACCTCGGCCGGATCGGCGTCGATGTCCTTGCCCGGCCCGATCTCGAGGGGGGTGTCGCACGTGTCGTTCGGGGGCCCTCCGACGCGACACCGCCCAGTGTCCCGGGCTGACACGCACGTGTCGTTCATGATCCATCCGCCGTCAGCTATGAGGCAGTCGAGCTGGGTGCTCCCATCGGCGCAATCACCGTTCGGGCGGCCGCAGCATACGCCCGTGGGGGCGGCGGGCTCGAGGAAGCCTGTGTTGAGGCAGAACGTCAGGTCGCTGGGGAACGCATAATAGCCGCCGACGTAATCCATGGCCATGTGATCGTTTCCGTCCAGGCCCGCGTTGATCGCCCAACTGCACTCGTATTCCCAACTCAGGCGGTTGGTTATGTCGATCCAGTATTTGCGCCCATCGAGCATGAGCCCGGTGATCGGATCGGCGCTGAGGTCGATCTGGTAGTCCTCGTCGGTGAGCTCGTCCGTTCCAAAGAAGAGTGTGTTCGGGCCGTCCGAATCCTCGGTTCGGATCACGGTGCCCTCATTCGGCCTTCCCCAAGCCGCGCCGGTCGACGAGGCGAGCCGCTCTGCAAGAAGAGCCCCGGGGAGGTCCGCAACCGTGGACGAGTAGGAGTCGTCAGCGCCGTCCTCGTAGATTCTGATCTGGATCCTGTCGACGGGATCGGGAACCGGGTCGACGAGACGTTGGCGGCAACCCAGCGTGTCGTCGACTTCGCTGGGAAGGGTGCTGAGGTACACACCGGACGTACTGATCACGTTGATGGTATCGCTGCTCGGAACGAAGTCGTCCGGCACCTCTTGGTCGCCCCAATTGGATCGGTACCAATGCCTCGACCAAGTGGTCACGGGGTGGCAATGTGGTTCAACCGCTACTCGGCCCCTCTCGGTCCCTGATCCGGTTGAACCATACGGATAGGCCGGGATGGGCCAGCCAAGAGGCAGGCACGCGAGAATGATCCCCGCCACGGGTAGGTGATGGAACATGAGTTCGCAACTCCCGCGAACGACGCACCATGAGTCTAGCCGCCAATGCCCCTCTCTGCAAGGGCGAGACCCCGCCGGTACTGGCCCGCCAGCAGGCGGGCCAACGCCCTGGCCGCGCGGTGACCGGCGTGCACAAAAAAAGACCGCATGCGGCGGTCGGGCCGCATACGGTCTCGGTGAAGCGGTCGTTGGCTCAGGCGGTGGTCACGGCGCGAATCGAAGCGTCGACGCCCGGCCGCCAGCCCTCAGCCGGGTCTAGTCCTTCTCAATGAACCAGCACGGCGGCACCAGCAGCTTGATGAGCCACGGGCAGTCGTCGTCGGGCTGGGCCTGCTTCTGGCCCTGCTGGGGCCGGTCGGACGCCTGCCGCATCTTCGTCGATTGCGTGCCGTCCTTCTCGTACCGGGTCTGCTGGTACTTCCGGCCATCGTGCGTCCGGTGCGTCGACTGGTAGGAGTCATCCTGCTGGCCCGGCGTCGTCTTGATCTGGGTCTGCCGCGAACTCGTCGTCCGAACGGAATGCGTCGAGGTGGTCTGCATCTCGGTCCGCACTTCCTGCTTCGGTTGCGGGGCCGGCGTCACCACCGGCTGCGACTGCGACGAAGACTGCACATACCGCTGCGACGACTGCTGATCCACCTGCTTCATATCATGAGGCTTCTGGTCGAACGAGTCTTGCGACGACGGTCGCTCCGTTACCTGGGCCTGTTTCGCCACCTGCGTCCGTTGCGTTGAGGCCGGGCTCGACTTCGCCTGCTGCGGTTTCCACGGCTGCGACGAGGACGAGTGCTGTGACTTCGTCTGGTCCGTCGTTCGCTCCGCCATCTTCGGCTGCGGTGAGACTGACGGCGGCTGCGACTTCATCTCGTCCGTGCCTCGCTGCGCAACCTTCGTCTGCTGCGACGCTTGTTCGAAGCGTTTCGTGGCAGATGCCGGCTGTGGCGTGGGTTCGTCCGTGCTCCGCGTTGCGACTCGTGTCTGCACGGCCGGTTTCGGCTGGGCCTGCGCCTGTTGCGGTTTCCACGACGGCTGCGGCTCCAACTGGAGATCCTCCCACGGGTCCACCGCCTCCGACTGGTTCGGCTCGTCCCATCCGTGCGCCGACGGCGACTGTCCGAACGTGCCGGTCTGCGCTTGGCCGGTCTGATCCGGACGCGTACGATCCACGAAGGCGTTCGTCGCCTCGGGCTGCGCCGGCTGCTGCTTCGCGGTCCGGGTCACGAACGTGCTCGTCGATTCGACCGGAGGGGTCTGGCTTGTCTGCGAGCTCTTCTGGTCGAAGGAACTCGACTTGGACGGCGCATGCGAGGCGGAGCTCGACGTCTGGCTCTTTGTCCACTTCGCGCTCGCTGACGAACTCTGGCTTGCCGGCTCGGGCTTCGCGGGCACCGGGCCGCCCGTCGCGTGGCCGGCCCGCGACGAGGCCGTGCGCGTGGAGTAGATCGCGTACTGCGCCGACTCCGCACCGAGGCGCATGGCCGCCATGTTGGCCAGGATCGACGGAATGTGGAGCTGGTCCGTCGGCTCGACGCGGATGCTCATCAGCGCCTCCTGCTCAACGGTCTGCCGGAAGGGGAACGGAATGTCTTTGTCGAAGAAGCTCGACGCGACCATGCTCTGATCGCCCTGGCGATAGATGACGTCCGTGTCCTCACGGAGCTTGGTCATCGCCTTGCGGGCGTCGGCCACGCGCTCGATCTGCTGATTCACGTCCTCGATCGCCCGGTTCGTCTCCTGGCGGCTGCGCTCGAACACCACCCGGCGGGCGCTGTCCTCATCCGTCTCCTCGAAAAGCTTGTCGAAGCGTTCCCTCTGCGTCTGGAGCACGGCCCGCTCGCGAACCAGATCCTGCTCCTGCCGGTCCAGCGCCTCCATCGAGTTGTCCGGTGCGAACAGCCCCGTGATGAACGCCAGCGCCATCCGCCGGTCGCGGAGCTGCGACATCTGATCGTTCAACCGGTCGATCGTCGCCAGGCACTGCTGGAGCCGCATCTCGTTCTCCACGAACTTGCGGTCGTGGTTGTAGATGTGGTCCGTCAGGGCGTAGAACCGTTTGCGCCGCGCCAGCCGGTCAGCCTCTTCGACGAAGACGGCCTTGCAGCGGCCCAGCTCGTTCGTGAGCTGGTTGACCAGCCCGAGCTTCCACTGGGCCGTCGGATAGTCCGCAACGAGCACCATCTTCGACCGCGTCTCACCCTTCTGCACTTCGTTGAAGTCGGCCGGCGTGAACGCCGGCTTCGTCGTCGGCCGGAACAGACTCTTGTCGCCCGGGAAAAGCAGCACCTCCGCATCCTCGAGGAACGCGCTGTTCTGCTGACGGCTCGAGTGCTGGACTTCCAGCTCGTGCGCGATCGCCTGATCCAGCTCGCGCTCCAGCCGTTCGAACGCCCGAAGCTGGCGGGCGAAGCTCTCGAAGACCTGGGCATCCGAGGTGTTCAGCTTGCCCTGAAGCTCGAAGTCGTACGCCAGCCACTGCTTCATCTTGGGCATCTCGGCCTTCCAGCGCTGAAGGATGTCCGCGACCTCGAGCCCCGAGTGGTTCACGTGGATCCAGCCCTGAATGGCCTTCGCCTTGTCGCGATCGATGACCGCGAACGTGTAGTCTCCCGGATCGAGCGACGTCAAGGTGTACGTCGTCTCGTGCCCGTAGAAGGGGCCGCCCCACAGCGCGACGTGCATCGGCTGGCTGTCCGGCGTGTCGGCGATCCCGTCGTTGTCGGCGTCGACGAAGCCCTTGTACTTGGAATCCACGACGAGCTGCATGCTCGTATCGCTCGTCATGTCGCCGTACCGCTCCGCATCAGGCGGCATGAAGAACCGCACCGCAACCGCAGGCGTGAAGTATGCCCTAGGCGGATGCGCAGCCTGGGAGCGAGCGTTCGAGCTGGAGAAAAATGGCTTCATGCAGCCGGCGATCAACAGAGAGCCGGCCATGAGGCCGAGAAGAAAGCGTGCATGTCTCATTTTCCGTGCTCCTGAAATTCTTACGAGCATCTGCCCAGATTCCATGCGATGGCCCATTTGGCACTGTGCAATATGTCGGATATTCTGACAAACCGGGAAAGATAAGCTCGGAAAAATGGTCCCGAAAACGTGCCGTTCACGACCCGTCGAGGCCGGTCCGAGCGTGGGAGTTATCGGAAGGTAGGACCGGTGACTGCGGCCCGCGCGAAGGTGCCGCGGGCGCGCCGCCCGGCAGCCCGGGTCACGCGTCAAAGCGGTTGCGCGCGACGCCGGTCGTGTTGTACTGCTTGCGCCGGGCGGCGTACTCATCCGGCGACAGGTCGCCCACGTCGAAGCTGTCGGGGTCCTCGGCGATCTTGATCAGGAACGGAACGCACCAGCCGCAGCCCGTGCCGGCGTTCAGACAGCCGGTCATCTGGCTCGGCCGCTCCGGGCGAACGCGCTGAGCGTAGCGGATCAACTTACGCATCGACACGCCGTAGCAATAGCAGATCTTGTCGTCGAGATTCATGGCGCGTGCGACCACTCTGGGCGGCGATCGGATCGGGTCAACGTGACACGGCGAACCCGTCGTAGATCCCTCGGGGGCGTATCTCATCCACGAACGTCGTGATCGCATACCCGAGGACACCTTCGTGCGGGTGCCCCGAGATGGTCAGGCCGGCGAGAATCGACACGGCCAGAAGCTGGATGCACTTCATGATGCGTCTCCAAAGAGCTGCGGACACATGCCGTCACTCGATGGTAGGCCCACCCTGCGTTCGCAGCAAGCCGGAAGATGCTGCGCCTTCCTCCGGGTTCTTTCGGTAGCTGGGACCATGGGCATCGCACGCCGGTCGCGCGGCCGACACGGTTGCGTACCGCGTTGCGGCGCGCCCCGTGTCCGGGTGAAAGTCCGGCCTCCGGGTGGTCGCGGCAGGTCGAAGTCCGCGGGAAGCCCACGACCTCCCGCCCGGTCGGCGCCGTGGGACGCCCGCCAGGACGCCGACGCCGCGGCGAGTGGCGACTGCCCGATAGCCGCCGCCCGGCTGGCGGTTCAGCCGCGCGTGACTGATACCGATAAGCCAGAGGAGTGCGTTCGGACCCGTGGTTCCGGAAGGAGGTGCGCCTTGACCGTAGCCCTCGAAATCGCAGACAACTGTGGCGCTGCCGAGCCGTTGGCGCGGCCCCCGACCCGCGGCACGCGGTTCAAGATCATCCTGGCCGACCCTCCGGCCAACGATGACGACTACGACAAGGCCTACCCCAACCTCGGCCTCCTGCAACTGATCTCCTACCTGCGTGACCATACGCCGCTGCACGACGGCGACATCGTCTTCCTGGATCAGTTCCATTCGCTCGAGGACCATATCCGCTTGATCGAGGAGCACCGGCCGCGGGTCTACGGCCTGAGCTTCGCATTCCTCACCCAACGCAACGCCTACGCGTCGATCAACCGGATCAAGGGACGCTTCCCGGAGTTGATCGTGATCGCCGGTGGGCCGCACCCCACCTCGGTGCCCGACGAGGTGATGCAAGAGAGCGCCGCCGACATCGTCTGCATCGGCGAGGGCGAGCTGACCCTGGCCGACATTGTCAACGAGATCGCGGCCGGCGGCCGTGATTTTTCGAGGATCCCCGGCCTGCTCGTCCGCATCGCCGACGGCGTGACGCGGACACCGCCGCCACGGGCGTCCGAAAACCTCGACGACCTGCCGTTCATGGCCTGGGACCGGATCGACTTCTCGAAGTTCGTCGGCCAGCACTACTGCAAGTCGAACAAGCAGACCTGCATCGTGATCAGCCGCGGCTGCCCCTACAAGTGCACGTTCTGCTCGCTGCCTGTCTGGCGCGCGGCCAAGCCGTTTGTGCGCATGCGCTCGCCGCACAACATCGCCCAGGAGGTCGACTGGCTCTATCGCCTCGGCGTCCGCGAGATCAAGATCGTCTCCGACGAGATCAACGTGACGCTTCCGTGGGCCAAGGAGGTTTGCCGGGCGATCGCCGATCTGGGCCACGACGACCTGTACTTTCAGTCGAATCTCCGCGCCGACAAGATCGACGACGAGTTGGCCCACCTCTTCAGGCGGATGAACATGTGGCTCGTCCACCTCGGCGTCGAAAGCGCCAACGACCGAGTGCTGACCGGAATCGAAAAGAAGATCACTGTCGATCAAGTCGAACGCTGCCTGAAGTTCCTGAAAAAACACAAGATCCGCGTGCTCCTGTTCATGATGGCCTTCCAGCTCTGGGAGGATAACGGCGCGCTTCAGGTCGAGACGCCGAAGGAGATCCGCCACTCGCTCCGGTGGGTCTGGAAGCAGTTCCTGCTCCGCCGCATGAGCTACATGACCTGGTCGATCGCCACCCCCATGCCCGGCGCGCCGCTTCAGGACATCGTCGACCGGCACGGACTCAAGTCCGCCGAGCAGGTCCTGGACAACTGGAACCTCAACAAGGACTACCTCGGCATCGACCTCACCAGCCTGGGCATTAGCGAAAAGACCAAGCTCCGCCTCCTGCGGGCCGGCATCCTTTCCAAGGGCGTCTTCGCCCTCTTCAGCGGCAACTTCGACTGGCGCCGCCACGCCTACCGCGTCGGCATCCTCTTCCGCAGCTTCTTCGGGAAGTGGAACGTCCGCTACGACGCCATCCCCCGAATGCTCAACACCCCCCTGCGGACCAAGGTCGAAGGGTAAACGACGCCCCAACGCAACGGCACCGCCTTCCGAACCCCCAACGAAAGTGGGCGGGTTGAGGCGGCACCGGCCTGCGGAGCCCCCCTACCGTTCGGGGTTCGGATAAACCCGCGAGCTGCGCCGTGGTGCCGTCCGTTCGGATACACGCGGACGCAGGGCGTCGAAACTCGTGCGAGACGTTGATCGGAAGCTGCTCCCAACGTACTGTCCTGCCATGTTGCGCTCGGGCCGTTTGTTTCGATCGCGCGCCGCTTTCACTCTCATCGAGCTGCTCGTGGTCGTCGCCATCATCGGGTTGCTTATCAGCATCCTGGTGCCGGCGCTTTCGGGAGCCCGCCGGCTGGCCAAGTCCACCGTCTGCCGAACGCGCTTGCGCACGCTCGGCCACGGGATGATTCTCTACGCCAACGCCAACAAGGACACGCTCGTGCCGGGCCGGCTGCCCAACATCGACGACGACCATTGGCGGCTTCGTGTGCCCGGCGGCGTCAAGTACCGTCCCAGCTTCCAGACCATGATGGCCGCCCAGGTCGGCCTGCCCCCCTTCGACGACCCCAAGGCGTCCAAGAACGAGGTCGACGTCCACGGCCAGCCGGGTGATCGGCAGAATTACTCGAACGAGCAGTACCTCTGTCCCGAAGTGTCCGACTGGGTCGACGAGCGTAACGGCGCCTACGGCTACAACTACCAGTTCCTGGGCAACTCACGGCTGCTCAATGAGGGCTTCCTGAACTCGTACAAGAACTGGCCCGTCAAGTCCTCGATGATCCGGACGGCATCGAGGGTCGTGGCTATCGCGGACTGCATCGGCACCGCGGCGTCGTTTGCGACCCGCGACCGAGGCCCTTACGAGGACAACGCCTTCCGCGACAGTGGCAGCGGCCGGAGCATCCATGCCACGGGCAACGAGGGATTCAACCTCGACCCGCCCTGGGTCGACCCATCCAACGGTGAGATGGCCGAACTCGAGGATGGTGTGCGATCGGCGATCCACGAGCGCCACGGCCGCACCGGCAACGTCCTCTGGATGGACGGTCACGCCTCCCCCGAGACGCTCGACAGGCTGGGCTACAAGGTCGCCGAGAACGGCGCCGTCGAGCTCGACGGCGACAACCGCCTGTTTCACATCCGTAACCGCGATGAACCGTGGGTGCGGCCCGGCATCGAGCCGCCCCGGCGCGAGTAACGGCCGCTACGCCATTCCGAATCGGTCCACCGACGGCCCCACGCCCACCGGCCCTTGCGGAGTCCGGATTAACACCTCCGCGAGCCACGCGTCTCACACACGTGGTCACGATATCCCGACCGGAGGCGTGAATGATTAGCACACTGGCGAGGTCGCTCCCAGTCTTGTTGGCGATTGCAAATGCCCGGCCCGGCGGCGTCCAGGCGGCCGGGCCGGTTCAACCCCCGGGCCGGCCCGCTCCAAGGGAGACCATGCTGTGCATCGCCCGATCCGCCGACGGCATAACGTTCGATGATACGGGCCGGGTGCTGGCCCGAGCCGCGACCGCACCCGACGTCGAGGTCCTGCCCAACGGCCAGATCATGGCGGTGTTTGATCAGGCCCGCGATGGCAATGCCGACGCGACCACGTTGACCGAAGTTCGCTCGTGGGACGATGGCTGGACATGGTCCTCGCCGCGCCGCGTTTACGTGCGACGCGGCAACCGGGCGCTTCGCGACGTTCGGCACGGTGACCTGGTGGCGCAGCTCGACGGCGAGCTGCGTCTTTACTTCGCGACGACGGTGGGCGGCGGTCGGGGCCGCGCGGGCCAAGCGCTGATTTCGTCGGCCGCCACGCGTGACGGGCGTCAATTCACGCTCGACCCCGCCACGCGCATTCGGGCGGACCATGACGAAGTCCACCCCATCGTCTCTCATCGGAGTGGTTACACCCATTTGTTTGCGGTCGCGCCCGCGTCCTCTTCGTCGCGTCAAGGCGCGAGAATATCCGTTGACCATTTTCTGTCGCGCGACGGCCGGCGCTTCGCGGCCCTCCGCCGAACCGGTTCTTCGCCCGCGGACTTTCTGGGCAGCATTGTCGCGTCGCCAACCGGGCTCCGTCTCTACACGTCGTCGCCCGCGGGCGTCGTTTCGCTCATGTCGCGCGATGGGCGGACGTGGCACCCCGAGCCCGGCGTACGCCTCGCGCACGGCTGGGACCCGGCCGTCACCCGGCTTCCCGACGGGAGCTTCCTGATGATCTACGGCGCGGCGATGGATACCGCCGACGTTCCCACCACCACGCTGGCCGAGACGGCGCCCGAAGAGCCGCTCGACCTTCAGGATGCCGTGTGGGAGGAACTGGCCGATGCGGACGACGCAGGCGACTTCGACGGCGCGGAGACGACCGAGCGCCCCCCGGACACGGGTGTTCCGGCTGACCTGACGGACTCGACGGATACGGAACTGGTGGATGCCGAAGAGTCGACCGAGTCGATCGCACCGAGCGACGCGACCCCGCCGAACGGCGATGCCCGGGTGGTCGCCGTCGCAGCGCCCGCCGACGAATCCGCTCAGTCCGAAGGCGACGCCGGTACGAGCGCCGGTGCGGGAGCCTCGTCCGGCGACGACACCACGCCGGGCCGCATGCCGCTCGAGGACTGGCTGGCGTCTGCGGGCGGCTTCGAGGACTGGGAACCACTCTGGTCGGACGGGTTCTGCCCGCCGCCGGATTTCCAGACCAAGGTCGATTACTTCCGCTGGTACGCCGAGCACGCGCTGACCCAACCCGAGGATAACGCCTACGACGCCTACGCCCGCTTCATTCCCGGTCCGAACGATCCACCCGGAAGCAAGCCGGAGTGGCCGCAGTTCAAGGACATGTTCCACGACGACTCCTTCGACGGCCCACCTGCACCGTGGGACCCGGCGGATCACCCGGACTGGAACGTGACCTCGCCGGAAGTCCGGCTGCTTCTATCCAGTTTTCGCGACGCTGCCATGCATGAAGGATACGCGTCACCGCCGATCACCGAAGCGGACTTGGAGGGCCGCGCCAAAGTCGACGAGCCGATTCTCGCGGGCATCCTCCTGCCGTCGCTTTCGGGCCACCGCACGCTGGCCAAGGCAACGCTTGCCGATGCGTGGCGACAGGAAGACGGGAAGGTGAGTCCCCAGCAAATGCTCGATGCATGGGAGACGACGCTGCGCTCCGCAAGTCACCTGTCGCAAGGCGCGACGTTGATCGAGGAACTGGTCGGGACCGCCATCCGACGGCTAACGCACGAGACCGCCCGGTGGGCACTCAAACATGACGTATTCAGCGCCGGCGAACTGCCCCGCGCCCTCGACACGCTCCAGCGGTACGACAAGACCGACAAGGACCCGGTTGAAGCCCTGCGCGGCGAACACGCGTTCGCCATGGACCTGGTTCAATATCTCTTCTCTCCACCCACGCCGGACGGCGCTCCGAGGGTCAATCCCGAGCGGGTCGACCGGATCGCGGATTGGTTCGAGCCCCAAGGGACAGTCGTGGATCGCGTGAAGACCATGCAGCCGGAAGCCGCCTACACGTCGATCGATGCCTTCGACACTTACTATCGGCAGCTCACCGAGCACTTTCGTATCGGCTACCCCGACGTGCGGGCCGCAGATGCAGATGCGCTGGCGCAGCAGGCGACTGACGCCACACCGATGACCGAGCTCTTTCTACCCAGCCTCGGCCGCTACTACAAGCTCAAGACCCGGGCCGAAACCGTGCGGCGGGCCACCGAGTTGGCGTACGCCCTGCATATACACCGGGCCCGCGCCGGCCACTGGCCCGAGTCGTTGAGCGAGCTAGACCCCGAGTTCGGCGAGCGTATGCGCACCGACCCGTTTACCGGTGCGTACTTCGGCTATCGCCTGACGGACGACGGGCCGATCATCTACTCGCTCTCGGAAAACGCCGTCGACGACGGCGGCGTGCACTCGCCGCGCTGGGACGACGAGATCACCAACGATGCGGGCTCGGACGACTACGTCTTCTGGCCGCCGCAACCGGACTGAGCCGTCCCCCGTGCCAAACGGGGACCACAAGGGGGTTGACTCGCCGCCGCGCGGCGGAGCGGACCGTGTAGGGTGGGCCGTGCCCACCGTCTTGAGCCAGATTGCGGCTAGCGGCATTCGGTATCGTGCCCCGGGGAAGAGGGTGACGGGGACCGAGGTGTCCTGCTGAAAAGGCAGCGCGTTCCCCCTCGCCCCCACCCCTCTTCCCGCGGCGGGCCTGTCGGACCGACCTTCCACGGTTCGCCTGTGGAACCGACTTTCCAGTCGGTCATTCTCCGTGTTCGCATCAACGACCCGAGTTGAACACTGGTCACCGGTTCCGACCCCGCCGGATTACCACGGCGTTGTCGTCGAACGACCGGTTTCCGAAAGAACGGTGGATGCGCTCGGCCGCTTCGGCGACCCTCAGTCCGCGCCGCTATTTCGGTGGGCACGGCCCACCCTACCTTGGGGCGGCCGTCGGCCCGCGGCGGTGTCCTCTTCGAGCGTGCGCTTGCGGCGGAGGGTGTGGTGATAGTGCTGGGCGAAGCGGTGGGCTTCGTCGCGCATCTGTTGTAGTACGCGCAGCGCTTCGTTGTTGCGGGGCAGGCGGATGGGGGCGCTCTTCTTCTGGATGTAGACTTCCTCCTCGCGCTTCGCCAAAGAGATCACCATGGGCGGGCGGATGTTCATCTCGCTGAACGCTTCGAGCCCGGCGTGCAACTGGCCCAGCCCGCCGTCGATCAGGATCACGTCGGGATAGAGCTCTTCGCCTTCGGCTGCGTACCGGTACCTTCGCGAGATCACCTCGCGGATGGCGGCGTAATCGTCCACGCCCTCGACGGTCTGGATCCGGAACCGGCGGTAGCCGTTCTTGAACGGCCGGCCGTCGATGAAGCAGATTAACGAGCCTACGGTCTCGGCCCCCTGTACGTGGGCGATGTCGATGCACTCCATGGCCCGCGGCGGGGCGTCGAGGTTCAGCAGCTCCGCCAGCTTCTCCAGCCCCTTCGTCGGATCGATGAAGAACACTTCCGGCTGCACGTCCTCGGACAGATCGCCGGCCGACAGCTTGAGCGACTGAATCGCCTGTACCTGGTCCCGCAGCTTGGCCGCATCCTCGAAGCGCATCTGCTTCGACGCCGCCTCCATCTCCTTCGTGAGCTGCCGCACCAGCACGCTGCCCTTGCTCGCCAGGAACTTCTTGAGCCTGGCAACGTCCTTGCGGTATTCCTCCTTGGAGATCAGCGCCGCACAGGGGGCCGTGCACTGGTTGATCGCGTGCAGCAGGCAAGGCCGGAAGAACCGCCGCGACTCGTCGTCCGCGTGAATCTCCAGCTCACACGTCCGGAACTTGAACACGCGTTGCAGCGCGTTGACCGCCTGGCGGATCGACGCCGGCGAGGTGAACGGCCCGTACAGCTTGCTTCCCTTCAGCCTCGGCGTGCGGGTCACGAACACGCCGGGGAAGTCGTCGCTCGTGGTGATCTCCAGGTAGGGGAAGGTCTTGTCGTCCTTGAGCTGGGCGTTGTGCGGCGGCTGGATGTCCTTGATCAGCCGGGCCTCTTTCAGGATCGCGTCCACCTCGCTCTCGCACTCGAGGTAGTCGATGCCGCGCACGCCATCGACCATCCGGCAGATGTCCGGCCCGCGGGTGTTGAGCAGGTCGGCCCCCGGCTGGAAGTAGCTGGACACCCGCGCCCGCAGGTCCTTGGCCTTACCGACGTACAGCACACGCCCCTCGGCGTCCTTCATCAGATAGACGCCGGGGTTTTTCGGGAATTCTGCGATATGTCTGCGAAGCTGCTCCACGCGGTCGTCGGTCATCGCTACGATTCTAGCCTCCGCCACTACGGCAACCAACGCCCGCGGGCTCCGGATGTTCGGACTTTGAAGACCTTGCGCGGCGTTGCTATGATGCCAAGTCATGACCAGGGACCCGAATCAACCTGTCTATTTCGGCGCGGATTACTATGGGGAGCAATCGCCGGAGGGCGTCGATCTGTCGTTGATCCGGGAGAACCTCAAGCTCACCCCGCTGGAACGGATCCGTAAGGCCGACCGGATGCGCCGGCAGGCCCTCAAGCTGCTCGAATATGGCAGAAGACATCGAGAAGACACCGTTCGAGAAGATCATTGAGCGGCTTTTCGCCAACGGCGTCGAGTTCATCGTCATCGGCGGCGAGGCGGAGACGCTGCACGGCAGCCCGCGCGTCACCTACGACACGGACATCTGTTGCCGTCGAACCGGCGAGAACCTCCGTCGCCTCGCCGAAGCGCTCCAGGAGTTGAGCCCCACGCTGCGCGGCGCGCCGCCCGACCTGCCCTCTAGGCTCGACGCGGAGTCGCTTGCTCTGGGCTGCAACTTCACCTTCGCCACATCCGAGGGCGACCTCTACCTGACCGGATTCGTCGAGCCGGTCGGCGATTATGCCGAGCTCGTCAAACGCGCGGAGACGATTCAGGTCGGTCCCGTGAGTCTGAACGTCGTGGCGCTTGACGATGCGATCCGTGTCAAGGAGCACCTCGGACGCCCGAAGGTTCGCGAAGCGCTTCTCCACCTGCTGGGTATCCGACGCATCCGCGACGCCGAGTCGTAAGCCTGGATGGGAGCCGAAGCGGCCCGCCGCGGTGGTGCCCCACAACAGGCTGCGCGAGGAGCTGTAGACCGGCGCGGGCGCGGCACGGGAATTGCATGCCGATCCTCGTCCGGCTATAGTGTCGCCCGAAGTCCGCCGGCCCGGATCGCACCGGCCCGGACGCTGACATTCGCCGCGGAGCCCCTCCGCCGGCCGCGAGAATCCAACATGATCATCGGCGTGCCCAAAGAGATCAAAGTTCACGAGTACCGCGTCAGCATGACCCCGGCCGGGGTGGACGAGCTGATCCGCGGCGGCCACGCCGTGCTCATCGAGAAGGACGCGGGCGTCGGGTCGGGCATCTTCAACGACGACTACGCGACCGTCGGCGCCAAGATCGTCGACACGCCCAGGGACATCTTCGCCAAGGCCGCGTTGATCGTGAAGGTCAAGGAGCCGCTGGCCGCGGAGCGGGCCATGATGCGCGACGGTCAGGTCATGTTCACCTACTTCCATTTCGCCGCCGATCGGGCGCTGACCGAAGAGGTGATCAAGACCGGCGCCGTGGCGATCGCCTACGAGACGATCACCGACCGCAACGGCCGGCTGCCGCTGCTGACCCCGATGAGCGAGGTCGCCGGCAAGATGAGCATCCAGGAAGGCGCCAAGTATCTCGAACGCCCGATGATGGGTCGCGGCATCCTGCTCGGTGGCGTGCCCGGAGTCGAGCCTGCGCAGGTGGTGATCATCGGCGGGGGGGTGGTGGGCACCAACGCGGCCAAGGTCGCCGCGGGCCTGGGGGCCAACGTCATCATTCTCGACGTCAACGTCGACCGTTTGCGCGCTCTCGACGACTTCATGCCCGCCAACGTGCACACCGTGTTCAGCACGCGGCTGGCGTTGCAGAAGTATCTGCCCATGGCCGACCTGGTGATCGGGGCGGTGCTGATTCCCGGGGCCCGGTGCCCGATTCTCGTCGAGCGGAAGGACCTGGCCGCCATGCAGCCCGGGGCGGTGATCATCGACGTCGGCGTTGACCAGGGGGGCTGCTGCGAGACGATCCGCCCGACGACGCATGACGATGCGACGTACATCGTCGACGGAGTCGTGCATTACGGCGTGGCCAACATGCCCGGGGCCGTGGGCCGCACCTCCACTTTTTCTTTGACCAACGTGACGCTTCCTTACGTGAAGAAGCTGGCGGGCCAGGGCTACGTCGAGGCCTGCAAGGCCGACCCGGGCCTGGCCGCGGGGATCAACATCGAGAGGGGCCGGGTGACCAACCGCGGGGTGGCTGAGGCGTTCAGCCTCGAATGCGTTCCGTCGTCGGTGGGCGCGACGCCGTGACCGCGCGGTCGGTCGGGTTCCACCTGCGGGGTTCCGGGCCGGTGGCTCGCCCGCGGTGTTCGGAATGGGTTGGATTGGCTTCGTTTTCACTTTAAATCGCCCATTTCGATAGCGCCAGGGCGGGTTTTTGGGTTCGTTCCGTTATTCTTTTTTTCTCCCCGGCCGCCTCCTTTCCGGTTGTGTGATGCGCGCGCACGCCTCCTGTTCAGGCCCCGGCGCACGGAAGCGAGGGCACGCCCGGCGCGGCGCTTGGCCGTGTACCTAACATACACCATACCGTAGGCAGGGTCAAGGGAAATCGCGTGTGGAGGGGGCGAGGGATCGAGGGATAAAGGGAGCGAGGGATCGAGGGAGCGAGGGATCGGGGGAACGAGGGGGCGAGGGGGCGAGGGGGCGAGGGATCGAGGGGGGCAGACCTGGGCTGTGACGGCGACCTCGAGGGTTTCAGGTTGTTGGGAGCCAGCCGGCGGCGTCGAGGACGCGGTGGAGCTGGATGGCGAGGATCAGCAGCAGGAAGCCGATGCCAACCATGTAGAGCGTGAAGGAGACCGAGGCCCAGACGATCTTCTCGCGGGACTTGAGCCAGTACTCGGCGCGGGCGCCTTCCTCGATGACGATGCGGCGGCGCTCCGCGCCGGGGACGCTGACGGATTGCCGGTCGGATGCCGCATTCTGATGGGCGTGGGATTCGGCGGCGGACACAGGGTCGTCGGCGTCCTGGTGATCGGCGGCGGGCGCTGCGCGTGAGCGGACGAATGGTACGGGCGGCGGCGCAGTCGTCGCGGCGTGGGGTGTGTGATCGATAGAACCCCGTTGAAACGGGGTCAAGGGGGATGGGGAGTTGGCGGGGTTGGATACCGGCCCTGAAGGGACCGGCCTGGAGCCGGCTGCGCCGGGGAACCCCGGTGAACGGGGTTGTGAAGCGCGTGGTGGCGCGGCGACGCGCAGGGCCGCGGAATCAGTCCTTGCTGTTACCCACATTTTAGCGGTCGTGCGTGAAGATGTCCCGGCGGGACACGCTGAAAATAGCCCAGCCATTCATGGCTGGGGGAGGCGAATGCCTTCAAACCGAGTCCCGGAGGGACGGTTG